>Ga0233425_10004430_pt1 | contig 23607 bp, 22 predicted proteins | sample Watercolumn_Towu_2_FD_181712 | JGI IMG/M metagenome (GOLD analysis project Ga0233425, IMG submission 181712) | Freshwater microbial communities from Lake Towuti, South Sulawesi, Indonesia - Watercolumn_Towuti2014_140_MG | ecosystem: Environmental > Aquatic > Freshwater > Lake | place... | reverse complement strand
GGGCCTGGGCTACCGGCGCGTAGCGGTGCACGCCGAGGACGAGCCGCGCCTGAAGGAGCGCCGGGCGATCGCCGAGCAGGCCAGGCACCCGCGCGCGCACCCGGAGTGGCGCGACACCGAAACCGCGCTGACCGCCACGCGGCGCCTGCTCGATTTGGCGCACAAGGTGCGTCGGCGCGTCCACGTGCTGCACGTCACCACGGCGGAGGAGATGGAGCTTCTGGCGCGGCACAAGGACTTCGCCACGGTCGAGGTCACGCCCCAGCACCTGACGCTCGCCGCGCCGGAATGCTACGAGCGGCTCGGCACCAAGGCGCAGATGAACCCGCCGATCCGCGACGAGCGCCACCGCGCCGGCCTGTGGCGCGCGGTCGCCGAGGGCGTGGTGGACGTGGTGGGCTCGGACCACGCGCCGCACACCGCCGAGGAGAAGGCGCTGGAATACCCCAAGTCGCCCTCGGGCATGCCGGGGGTGCAGACCCTGCTGCCGCTGCTCCTGAACCACTGCGCGGAAGGGCGGCTCACGCTGGAGCGCGTGGTGGACCTGACCGCGCACGGGCCGCAGCGCGTCTACGGCATCGCCAACAAGGGGCGCATCGCCGTGGGCTACGACGCCGACCTTGTGCTGGTGGACTTGAAGGCCCGGCGCGAGATCACCGACGCCGACAGCGCCAGCCGCTGCGGCTGGACGCCGTTCCACGGCATGAAGGTAACGGGCTGGCCGACCGCGACGGTCCTGCGCGGCCACGTCGTGGCGCGCGACGGCGAGCTGATCAACGACCCGCTGGGCCGGCCCGCGCGGTTCCTCGAAACGCTGTAGCCGTGCCCGTCTCGCGCCGGACGGCCGCCGCCCCGGCCGCACCCGCCCCCGCCGGCATCGCGCCATGACCGAGCCCCTGTCGGTCCAGCTGCGCGAGCTGCTGCGCCTGTCGCTGCCGGTGATCGTCGCGCGCAGCGGCATCATCGCCATGGGCGTGGTGGACATCGCCTTCCTCGGCCGCGCCGGGGCGGAGCAGGTGGCGTACATGACCATCGCCGGCATGTTCATCGGCACGATCATCGTGGGCTCGATCGGCCTGATGGTCGGCACCATGGTCGAGGCCGCGCACGCCGTCGGCGCGGGCGACGAGCGCGAGGCCGGCCGGGTGTGGCGGCGGTCGCTGCCCTACGCCCTGGCGGTCGGCGTCCTGGGCACGCTCCTGTGCCTGTTGGGCGAGCCGTTCTACCGCGCGACCGGCCAGGACCCGGAAATCGCCCGCGGCGGCGCGCGGGTGCTCCTGATCTTCGGCCTGTGCATGCCCGGGACGACGCTGTTCGTCACCACCACGTTCTTCCTGGAGGCGATCAAGCGCCCGGTGCCGGGGATGGTGACGATCCTGCTCGCGAACGGGCTCAACGCGCTGCTCAACTGGGTATTCGTGTTCGGCCACTGGGGCGCGCCGGCGCTGGGCGCCGAGGGCTCGGCGCTGGCCACGGCCGCCACGCGCACCGCCATGGCCCTGGGACTGATCGGCTACGTGCTGGCGATGCCGGGGCACGGGCGCTTCGCCGTGCGCGAGCGCCCGGCGCATCCCTGGCGCGCGGGCGCCCGCGCGCGCCACATCGGCTACGCCAGCGGTGCCAGCCACGGCTTCGAGGCCGCGGCGTTCGGCTCGATGAGCCTGTTCGCGGGCTGGCTGGGGGCCTTGCAGCTCGCGGGCTGGGGCATCGCGATGAACGCCATGTCGCTGGTGTTCATGACTGCGGTGGGCATCGGCGTCGGCACGGCGGTTCGCGTCGGCCACGCGCGCGGCCGCGGCGACGCGCGCGCCATGGCAGCGGCGGGCTGGCTCGGCCTCGGCGTCAACTCGGTCGCCATGGGGCTTGCGTGCCTCGGCTTCTGGCTCGTCCCCGACGCGCTCGCCGCGGTGTTCACCGACGATCCCGCGCTGCTCGCCGCGGGCGCGGCGATGCTGGCGATGGCGGCCTGGGTGATGGTGGTGGACGGCGGCCAGGGCGTGATGCTGTCGGCGGTGCGCGGCGCGGGCGACGCCTGGGTGCCGACGGCGCTGCACTTCGCCGCCTATTTCGGCGTGATGATCCCGGGTGCGTGGCTGCTGGCGTTTCCGCTCGGCCTGGGCGCGACCGGGCTGTTCCTCGCGATCCTCCTCGCCAGCATCGTCGCGGTATCCCTGCTCTCCTGGCGCTTCCGCCTGGTGTGCCGGCCGCGTTGACGGCGCGGTTGTATGTACTTACAATTGTCGACCTGAATGAAACCCGAAGGCAGGTTCATCTGGGACGAGCACAAGCGCGAGTCGAACCTCGTCAAGCATGAAATCGATTTCGTCGACGCCGCGACGATCTTCGACGATCCGTTTCTGTTTCAGCGCGAAGACAAGCGGCGCGACTATGGTGAACGGCGATTTCATGCCGTCGGTTTCGGTCAAGACAAGCTGATGCTCGTCGTCTACACGTGGCGTGGCGGCATGCGCCGGCTGATTTCGGCGAGAGTGGCAAATCGAAAGGAAAGGCGCACCTATGAAAAGGCGAAAGCTTCTGCGCGGAAGCCGCACGGACTGGGCGAAAGTTGACGTCATGACCGAGGAGGAGATCATGCGCCGCGCACTGGCCGATCCCGACGCGCAGCCGACGACCAAGGCGGATTGGAAGCACGCCTACCACCCCAATCTGCCCGGCAAGGAGTCGATCACCATCCGCATCGACCGGGGGGTCTTGAGCTGGTTCCGCGCCATGGGCGGGCGCTATCAGACGCGCATCAACGCGGCGCTCCGCGAGTACATGGACGACCACATCCAGGGACGCAGGCCCGCCAAGGCGCCGCTGCGCCGTGCGGCGGAAAGCCGCGCCGCGTTTCGCGTCAAGGCAGCCCGCCGACCGCCGTCGTGATTGCCGGTCCGGGCGCGAGCGGCTAAGGTTCCGGGAAACCGCCATCGCGACCTTTTGCGGAGAGCCGTCATGACCGCCTGCATCGTGGGCTGGGCGCACAGCAAATTCGGCAAGCTGGACGGGCTCGACGTCGAGGCGATGATCGCGCGGGCGGCGACGGACGCCATCGCCGACGCCGGCATCGGCCCCGCCGACATCGACGAAATCTACCTCGGCCACTTCAACGGCGGCTTCACGGCGCAGGAGTTCACCGCTTCGCTCGTGTTGCAGGCCTCCGACAAGCTGCGCCACAAGCCCGCGACGCGCGTGGAGAACGCCTGCGCCACCGGCTCGGCCGCGGTGCGCCAGGGCCTCACCGCCATCGAGGCCGGGCGCGCGCGCATCGTGCTGGTGGTGGGCGTGGAGAAGATGACCGACCTGCCGGGCCCGCAGATCGGCGGCGTGCTGATCAAGGCCGCGTACCAGAAGGAGGAGGGCGGCATCGAGGGCGGCTTCGCCGGCGTGTTCGGCCGCATCGCGCAGCAGTACTTCCAGCGCCACGGCGACCAGTCCGACGCGCTCGCGCGCATCGCCGCCAAGAACCACAAGAACGGCGTGCACAACCCGATGGCGCAGATGCAGAAGGACCTGGGCTACGAGTTCTGCCGCGCGGTGTCGGAAAAGAACCCGATCGTGGCCGGGCCGTTGAAACGCACCGACTGCTCGCTGGTTTCGGACGGCGCGGCGGCCCTGGTGCTGGCGGACGTCGAGACGGCGCTGACGATGAGGAAGGCCGTGGTGTTCCGCGCCAACGAGCAGGTGAACGACTACCTGCCGATGAGCCGGCGCGACATCGTGAAGTTCGAGGGGCCGGCGGTGGCGTGGAAGCGGGCGCTGAAGCAGGCCGGGCTCGACCTTCTCGACCTGAGCCTGGTCGAGACGCACGACTGCTTCACCGTGGCGGAGCTGATCGAGTACGAGGCGATGGGGCTCGTGCCCGAGGGCCAGGGCGCGCGCGCGATCCTCGAGGGCTGGACCGAGAAGACCGGCAGGCTGCCGGTCAACCCCTCGGGCGGCCTCAAGGCCAAGGGCCATCCCATCGGCGCCACCGGCGTGTCCATGCACGTGCTGTGCTCCATGCAGCTCACCGGCACGGCCGGCGGCATGCAGGTGAAGGACGCCAAGCTCGCGGGCATCTTCAACATGGGCGGCGCGGCCGTGGCCAACTACGTCAGCATCCTGGAGCCGCTGCGGTAGCAGTTTTGCGTGACCTCATGCTTCGACAAGCTCAGCATGAGGTCCTCACCCTGAGCCTGTCGAAGGGTGAGGACTGTTTCCTGGGAGGCGCCGTCGCATGGGCGACGTGATGAATCTGGGCCGGCTCTTGTCGGACACGGCGCGGCGCCTGCCCAAGCACCCGGGCCTCGTCTGGCGCGGGAAGACCTGGAGCTGGGCCGAGATCGACGCGCGGGTGAACGCGCTGGTCGCGGCGCTCAAGTCCCTCGGCCTCGGCAAGGGCGACCGCCTGCTGGTGCAGTCGCGCAACAACAACGCGCTGTTCGAGAGCTGCTGGGCCGCGTTCAAGCTGGGCGCGGTGTGGGTGCCGACCAACCATCGCCTGACGCCGCCCGAGATCGCGTGGCTGGGACAGTCCTCGGGCGCGGCCTGCTTCCTCTACGACCGCGGTTTCGCCGAGCACGTGGACGCGGTCGGCGCGGCCTCGCCGGCCCTGAAGCACGTGGTCGCGGTCGAAGCTCCGCGCGCGGGCGAGCACGACTACGAAACCCTGCTCGCGCGCCACATGGGCGCCCCGGGCTTCGAGGCGGAGGTGGACTACGACGATCCGCTGTGGTTCTTCTTCACCTCGGGCACCACCGGCAAGCCCAAGGGCGCGGTGCTGACGCACGGGCAGCTCGCGTTCGTGGTCACCAACCACCTGGCCGACTTGCTGCCGGGCCTGGGCGAGAACGACGCGTCGATCGTGCTCGCGCCGCTGTCGCACGGCGCGGGCGTGCATATGCTCGATTGCGTGGCGCGCGGCGCGCCCTCGGTCCTTCTCTCCGGCGACCGGCTCGACGTCGAGGAGGCCTGGCGGCTGATCGAGCGGCACCGCGTCACCAACCTGTTCACCGTGCCCACGATCGTGAAGATGCTGGTGGAGCATCCCGCGGTCGACCGCGTGGACCATTCCTCCCTGCGCTTCGTGATCTACGCCGGCGCGCCGATGTACCGCGCCGACCAGAAGCTGGCGCTCGAGAAGCTCGGGCCGGTGCTGGTGCAGTATTTCGGCCTGGGCGAGGTCACCGGCAACATCACGGTCTATCCCGCGCATCTCCACCGCCTCGACGACGCCGCACCCGACGCGCGCATCGGCACCTGCGGCTATCCCCGCACCGGGATGGAGATCGCGATCAAGGACCCGAACGGCAAGCGCCTCGGCCCCGGCGAGAAGGGCGAGATCTGCGTGCGCGGACCGGCGGTGTTCCAGGGCTACTGGAACAACCCCGAGGCGACGGCCAAGGCGATCAAGGGCGGCTGGTTCCACACCGGCGACCTGGGGCACCTCGACGCCGAGGGCTTCCTCTACATCACCGGCCGCGCGTCCGACATGTACATCTCGGGCGGCTCGAACGTGTACCCGAGGGAGTGCGAGGAGGTGCTGCTGACGCACCCCCAGGTGTCGGAGGTCGCGGTGCTGGGCGTGCCCGACCCGAAATGGGGCGAGGCGGGCGTGGCCGTCGTCGTGCCCGCCAACGGCGCGGCGCCCAAGGAGGGCGAGCTCATCGCCTATCTCGACGGCAAGCTTGCGAAGTACAAATGGCCGCGGCGCGTGTTCTTCTGGCCTAGCCTGCCCAAATCGGGCTATGGCAAGGTTCCCAAGCACCTGATCCGCCAGCAGCTCTACGCCAACGGCGAGCTGAAAGAAGGACAGGGCCCGTGAGTGCGAGGATGGGGAGCGCAGTTTGAGGACGGTGAAGCAACCGGGACGGCCGGCGCGGCCGCGCCTGCTGAGCGTTACGGCCGGCAACGGCGGCGAGCTGCGCCTGGTGCTGCCCGAGGGCGCCGACCTGCTGCACGGCCTGGCCGGGGCGCTGGGCCGCGCGGGCGTCAGGTCCGCGGCCGTGGCGCTCATCGGCGGGAGCTTCAGCCGCATGGCGTACCTGACGGGCCAGCCCTGCGACGACGGCAGCCGCGTGGCGACCTACGGCGCGCCCACGCCGCTCGAAGGCCCGGTGACGCTCTTGAGCGGCAGCGCGTTCCTGGGCCTGGACGAAACGGGCAAGCCGATCGTGCACTGCCACGCCGTGCTGGTCGACAACAAGGGCAAGGTGCATGGCGGGCACCTGCCGCCGGGCGCCTGCCGCGTCGGCGCGGGCGGAATCGTCGCCCACGCGGCCGCGTTCGCCGGCGCGGCGCTCGCGGTGCGCTACGACGCCGAGACCAACTACCCGGTGTTCCATCCCGCGACGCTCGCACGCGCCGAGGCGGCGCAATGACCGCCCGCAGGCAGACGCGGCCCGCGCGCAAGCCCGCGGCGAAGGCGAAGCCCGACGCGCCCGGCCGCGCGCCCTACACCCTCAACGAGGACCGGCCCGGCACGCTCGCCACGCTGGTGGAGCGCGGGCGCTACGGGCGCATGGTGCTGGCGCGCGTCCGGCCCAACGTCGACCTCGTCACCGGGGTCGAGCGTGTATGCGCCGCGCACGGCATCACCCACGCCGTGGTGCGCAGCGCCGTCGGCAGCCTGGTGGACGCGGCGCTGGGCTACGGCGAGGGCGACTCGATGACCCTCGTCACGGTCGAGGGGCCGGGCATCGAGATCCTGACCATGGGCGGCGAGCTGCGCCCCGACGAGACCGGCAGGCCGGTGGCGCGGCTGCGCGGCACGGTCTCGGATTCCGACGCCAACGTCTACGGCGGCGAGTTCGTGCGCGGCGGCAATCCGGTCTGCATCACGCTCGAGATCGCGATGCAGGAATGGCTGCCCGACCTGCAACCCGTCCCGGAACGATAGGAACGAAGCCGATGGCCGGCGATTTCACCGCCCTGCTGCTGGAGGAATCCGCCGGCAAGGTTTCCGCGTCGGTCAAGACGCTGCCCGAGACCGCCCTGCCCCCGGGCGACGTGACCGTGCGCGTGACGCACTCCACGCTCAACTACAAGGACGGGATGATCCTGAACGGGATCGGGCGGCTGGTGCGCAGCTACCCGCACGTCCCGGGCATCGACTTCGCCGGCACGGTGGAGGATTCGCGGCACAAGGACTGGAACAAGGGCGACGCGGTGGTGCTGACGGGCTGGCGCGTGGGCGAGGCGCAGTGGGGCGGCTACGCCACGCGCGCGCGCGTCAGGGGCGACTGGCTGGTTCCGCTGCCCCAGGGCATGACGGCAAGGCAGGCGATGGCCGTGGGCACGGCCGGCTTCACCGCGATGCTGGCCGTGATGGCGCTCGAGGCGCACGGGCTCGAGCCCGGCGCGGGCGAGGTGCTGGTGACGGGCGCGGCCGGCGGCGTCGGCGGCGTCGCCACGGCGATCCTCGCCAAGCTCGGCCACGCCGTGGCCTGCTCCACCGGCCGGCCCGAGACGCACGAGTACCTGAAGGGCCTGGGCGCGGCTTCGATCGTCGAGCGCGCGGTCTTGGCGCAGCCGCCCGCCAAGCCGCTCGACAGCGAGCGCTGGGCCGGCGCGGTCGACTCGGTGGGCGGCACGACGCTCGCCACGGTCCTCACGCAGATGAGGTACCGCGGGTCGGTCGCGGCCTGCGGGCTCGCGGGCGGGCCGAAGCTTGACACCACCGTGATCCCGTTCCTGCTGCGCGGGGTCAATCTGCTCGGCATCGATTCGGTGATGTGCCCGATGCCGCAGCGCCGCGAGGCGTGGCTGCGCCTGGCGCGCGACCTGCCGCCCGCAAGGCTCGATTCCATGATCGTGCCGGCCAAGCTCGCCGACCTGCCGCGGCTGGCAAGCGAGATCTTGCAGGGCCGGGTGCGCGGGCGCGTGGTCGTGGAAACCGGCGCGTGAACGCGGGCGAGCGGCGCACCGCGATCCTGACCGGCGCCTCGCGCGGCATCGGCCACGCCACGGTGCGGCGCTTCTCGCAGGAGGGGTGGCGCATCATCAGCTGCTCGCGCGAGGACGCGCCGGCGGAGTGCCGGCGCGACCCCAACTGGACGCACCACATCCCCGCCGACCTCGCCGACCCCCGCTCGCGCGACGAGTTCATCGCCAAGGCGAACGCGGCGCTGGACGGCCGGCCGCTTCATGCGCTCGTCAACAACGCGGCGGTGTCGCCCAAGACCCCGTTCAAGGAGCGGCTCGGCTGCCTCAACGGCCCGATCGAGGGCTGGCGCGACGTGTTCGAGCTCAACTTCTTCGCGCCGCTGGTGCTCTCGCGCGGCTTCGCGCCCGCGCTCGGCAAGGGCAAGGGCGCCATCGTCAACATCACCTCGATCGCGGGCCACGCGATCCACCCCTTCGCGGGCTCGGCCTATTCCACCTCCAAGGCCGCGCTGTCGGCCCTCACGCGCGAGATGGCGGTGGAGTTCGCGCAGCTGGGCGTGCGCGTCAACGCCGTAGCGCCGGGCGAGATCGAGACCGACATGATCGGCCCGGACTACGAGCCGCTGATCACCCGCATCCCGATGCACCGCATGGGCACGCCCGACGAGGTCGCGGCCACGGTGTACCAGCTCTGCTCGCCCGATTTCGGCTACGTCACCGGCACGGAGATTTTCGTGACGGGCGGGCAGCATCTGTTCTAGGCGCGCCGGCACACAAGCGCGTTATCCGCCGGCCCGCCGCCTGTTCCCCCCGCCCGGGATCGGTGTAATATTCCTGTAACGAAAGCGCCACGGACCCGCGTGGCACAGGGGAGGACCATCGCCCGCATGGCTGGCGCCGCGCTGGAAGTGGCCGGGCTCGAGGTCGCCTACGGCCCGGTCAAGGTGCTGCACGGGATCGACCTCAAGGTCGAGCCCGGCTCGTTCGTCGCGCTGCTCGGCGCCTCGGGCTGCGGCAAGACCACGCTGCTGCGCGCGATCTCGGGCTTCGTCGCGGTCGACGCGGGCAAGGTGCTGGCCGCCGGGCGCGACATCACGCGCCTGCCGCCCGACAAGCGCGGCATGGCGATGGTGTTCCAATCCTACGCGCTGTGGCCGCACATGACCGCGGCGCAGAACATCGGCTACGGGCTGAAGCTGCGCGGCCAGACGCGCGAGGCGATCGCCCGGCGCGTGGACGAGATCCTGGCGATGCTGAAGCTCGGCGGCTTCGGCCCGCGCATGGTGACGCAGCTCTCGGGCGGCCAGCGCCAGCGCGTGGCCCTGGGCCGGGCGCTGGCGATCAACCCCGACATCCTGTTGCTCGACGAGCCGCTTTCGAACCTCGACGCGCGCATCCGCGAAGAGGTGCGCCACGAGATCAAGGGCCTGCAGCAGCGCCTGGGCATCACCGCGATCCACGTCACGCACGACCGCGAGGAGGCGATGGTGATGGCCGACCGCATCGTGGTGATGGACGCCGGCGACATCGCCCAAGAGGGCCCGCCCGAGGACGTCTACAACCGCCCGGTCTCGGCCTTCGTCGCGGGCTTCATGGGCGCGGGCAACGCGATCCGCCTCGACGTCAGGCCGGCCGGCGGGGCGCTCGAGATCGCGCCCGGCCCCGACCATTCCGCGGCCCAGGTGCCGCGCGCGAAGCTGGGGCCGGGCATCGGGCCCGACTACGCCGGCCCCGCGGTCGCGCATTTCCGCAGCGAGGCCGCGAGCCTCGGCCCCGTGGGCGAAACGCCGCCCGGCACGCTGGTCCTGCGCGGGCGCGTGGCGCAGTCCTCCTATCCCGGCGGGCATTACCGCTACGGCGTCGACGTGGGGGCCTTGCGCGTGATCGTGGACGCGCCGCAGCGCCTCGGCGAAGGCGCGGCCGTGGGCATCCGCCTGCCGGTCGAGGCGCTGCACCTGTTTCCCGCGGACGGCGGGGCGCGCGCCCCAGCCCGCGCATCCGCTCCGAACGCAACCGCATCCTAGAGTCACTTGCACAGGGAGGTATCGATGATCCGTCTGAAGCATCTCCTCTACGCCGCCGCGCCCGCGGCGCTGGCGGCGGCCCTGACGCTGGCGCCCGCGCCCGCGGCGGCGCAGAAGGTCACGCTCAACGTGGCGACCGCCGGCGACCAGAACATGGTCGACTACGTGAAGGACTTCCTGGCCCCGATGTTCGAGAAGGACAACCCGAACGTCGCGGTCAAGGCGGTCGGCACCGGGCCGGGCGACGCCGGCTCGCAGAAGATCGTCGAGAAGCTCGACGCCCAGAAGGCCAACGCCGCCTGGGACGTGGACGTGGCGGTGGTGCACCAGAAGATGGCCGGCGACATGGTGAAGGCGGGGCTGCTCGCGCCCTACACCAAGGACATCGCCAGCGGGAAGCTGACCACCTCGCAGACCGCCAAGAACGCGCTGGGCCAGAACGTCGAGGGCTACGTGATCCCGATGTTCCAGAGCCAGACCGCCATCGCCTACAACCCGGCCATGGTCAAGGACCCGCCCAAGACCTTCAAGGACCTCGAGGCGTGGGTGAAGGCCAACCCGAAGAAGTTCGGCCACAACGGCATCAAGGGCGGCATGTCGGGCGTGGCGTTCGTGGTGGGCTGGGTCTATGCCAACGCGCCGGGCGCCGACAAGCTGATGACCGGCCCTTACGACCAGGCGGTCGAGGCGGCCTGGGCGCCGGCCTTCGCCAGCCTCAAGGAGTTCAACAAGAACGTGGTCATCACGCCGGGCAACGCCGGCACGCTCGACATGCTGAACCGCGGCGAGATCGTGATGGGGCCGGTGTGGGTGGACATGTTCTACACCTGGCAGGCCGACGGCAAGCTGCCGCCCACCATGAAGCTCGCGCTGATCGGCCCGGGCATGCCGGGGCAGCCGATGTACTACGTGATCCCGGCCAAGGCCGCGAACCTGGCGGCGGCGAAGAAGTTCGTCGAGCTGGCGACCAGCCCCAAGGTGCAGGCCGAGGGCATCGTCAAGAAGTTCAACTGGTATCCGGGCATCGACGCGCAGCACGTCAAGGCGCAGCTCGACGAGAAGACCTGGAACAAGCTGTTCATCGACGTGACCCCGCAGGACCTCCAGACCAAGGGCAAGCCGTTCCCGATCAAGCCCTACTTCGACGCCATCCTGCAGGGCTACGAGAAGAACGTGATGAACTGAGCCGAAACGGCGGCCCACCCTCCCCCTATCCCCCTCCCGTCAAGGGAGGGGGGACCGGAAAATGAGTCCCCTCCCCCTAATGCGCGACGGCCGTCGCGCGTAGGGGGGAGGGGTAGGGTGGGGGGCCGCCTTCCCGCGCTGAACGACGCCGCCGGACGGCCGTGAATCGATCCCGCACCCTGCCGCTGCTCCTGGTCGCGCCGGCGCTGCTGACGGTCCTGGCGCTGTTCGTCTATCCGCTCGGCTTCTCGCTGGTGACCGCCTTCCAGGCCAAGGACGGGCGGTGGACCGTCGCCAATTTCTTCCGCGCGTTCGAGTTCTACGGCACCGACATCGCGTTCACCGTGGTCATCATCGGCCTCAGCACCGCGCTGATCGGGGCGCTCGCGATCGCCATCGGGGGGTACCTGACGCTGGGGGAATGCGGGCCGGCCGTGGCGGCGCTGCGCTGGATCTACCGCTGGCCCCTGTTCATCCCGTTCGTGGTCGCGGCCCAGTGCATGCGCACGTTCCTCGCCAAGAACGGCATCATGAACAACGGCCTGGTCGCCGCGGGCATTCTCACGCCCGAGCAGACCGTCGGCTTCCTGGATTGGCGCGGCATCGTCATCACCTTCGTGTGGAAGCAGCTTCCGTTCGTGGCGCTTCTGGTCGCGGGCGCGATGGCCGCGCTCGACCGCACCACGATCGAGGCCGCGCGAAACCTCGGCGCCGGGCGGCTCAGGATCCTGATCGAGATCGTGGTGCCGCAGGTGCGGCCCACGCTGATGGTCGGGCTGATCCTGAGCTTCGTGACCATGATGTCGGTGCTGTCCGTGCCGATCATGGTGAGCGGCGAGTCGCCCACGATGATCACGGTCGACATGGCGTTCCGCATCAACAACTACGGCGACTACGGCACCGCCAACGCGCTGGGATTCATCTCCTACGCGCTCACGGGCGTGGCGGCGTGGGTGTACCTGAAGCGCGGCCTGAAGCAGGGGGCCGGCCTATGAACGCGCGCGCGCTCGCCTGGGTCCCGCGCGGCATCGTGCTGGGCTTGCTGGTGTTCGCGATTTTCGGGCCGCTCTTGAACCTGGCGCTGTGGGCGTTCGCCGAGCAGTGGTACTACCCGCACAAGCTGCCGCTCAGCTACGGCTTCCGCTTCTGGTACCAGGTGTTCAAGCCGAGGGGCGACGCGCTCGAGTCGCTCTCGACCAGCGTGGTGATCGCGCTGTTCACCGTGGCCGCGTGCCTCGTCATCGCGATTCCCGCGGGCTACGCCCTCGCGCGCCTCAGGCTGCCGTTCCGCGCGCTCATCATGCTGGCGTTCCTTTTGCCGCAGGCCTTCCCCAGCCTCGCGGTCTACATCAACATCGCGCGGCTGTTCTACGGCATGGGGCTCAACGGCACGATCGCGGGCGTGGTGATGGTGCACACCGTGCACGGCCTGGTGTTCGCGGTGTGGATCACCACGGCCGCCTTCGCCGCGATCGACCGCGACCTCGAGCTCGCGGCGCGCAGCGTGGGCGCCTCGGGCCTGCGCGCGTTCCTCAGCGTCACCCTGCCGCTGGCCGCGCCCGGCATCATGGCGAGCGCCATCTTCGTGTTCCTGGAATCGCTCGACGAGTTCACCGGCACCTACTTCGTGGGCGTGCCCGACGTCATCACCCTGCCGCTCCTCATGTTCACCGCGTCCATCGCCGGCAACTACCAGATCGCGGCGATCACGGCCCTGGTGCTGCTGCTGCCCTCGATCGCCTTCATGCTGTTCGTGGAGCGGTTCCTGAAGGCCGACGTGATGGCCAAGGTGGGGGCGTAGGCGCGCCGCAACCCCAGCGGCGCCAAGGGCTTGGGGGCGCGGCGGTTTGTCCGCCTTGCCCGCGCCCGGGGCCGGGACTATGTTAGACTCATGCGCAAAACACTGCTTTGCGGCCTCATGGCCGCCGCGTTCGCGTTCGGCGCGATCGGCCCGGCGCGCGCGCAGGACAACACGCTGACCGGGGCGCTGTTGGGCGGCGCCGCGGGTGCGGGCGTCGGCTATGCGTTCGGCAAGGGCAAGGGTGCCGCGATCGGCGGCGTCACGGGCCTGGCGCTGGGCGCGCTCGCGGGCAGCCAGATGGGCCGGCGCAACGACCCGCCGCCGGCGCAGACCTACTACGCGCCGCCGCCTCCGGGCTATTACGCGCCCGCGCCCGGCTACTACTACCAGCCGGCCCCGGCCTACGCCCCGCCGGCCTATGCGCCGCCGCCGCAGCCCTCGGTCGCGCAGCAGCCCGCCTACAGCACCGCGAACTGCCGCGAGTACTCGAGCACGATCATGATCGACGGCAAGGAGCAGCGCAGCTACGGCACCGCCTGCCTGCAGCCCGACGGGTCGTGGCGCATCGTGCAATAGCGCGGACGCGAAATCCGAAAAAGCGAAGGGCCAGTCAGCCGGCCCTTTTCTTTTGCGCGCTGCCCGGGAGCGGCCTACGCCGCGTAGGGCAGGCGGTCGGTGCCGATGCCCGACAGCCGCATGCGCAGCGCCACGGCGTCGTCGCCGCCGCCGAGGCCGATGCGCGGCAGGGCGAAGGGAAACGCCGCGTCGGCGGCGGTGAGCGGCCGCGGCTGCGTGGTGTAGGCGGAGGAAAAGCCCGCGGCCTCGACCAGCCCGATCTCGCGCCGTCCCAGCGTGGCCGGCACGCCGTAGGGATAGGCGAACGTCGCGGGCGCGCGGCCGAGCTTCTCGGTGAGGCGCCGGCGCCCACCCTCGATCTCGGCCCTGGCCTCGGCGTCGGTCATGGCGGCGAGCGGATAGTGCCCGGCGGCATGCCCCCCGATCTCGACCAGCCCGCTGTCGGCCAGCGCCTTCACCTGCGCCCAGTCCATCGCCATCTGGTCGGCGATCGCGAAGCAGTCGACGCCGTGGTCGGCCTCGAGGCCCGCCACGGCCGCGCGCGTCTCGGCGGGTGTGAAGCGCAGGAACAGCGCGCCGATGCGCTCGTAGCTGCCGGTCTTCTCCGCGTCGGTCGCGGCCGGGAACTCGCGCGCGCCGCCGCCCGCGCGGATCGCGACGCGGGCGTTCTGCGCCAGCGCGCGCTCGACCCCGAACCACCACATCGGCGCCTCGCGGTCGATGAAGCCGGTGGCGACGAACACGGTGGCCTTCGCGTTGCGCCGCGCCAGGATCGGCAGCAGCAGGTCATGGTTATCGCGGTAGCCGTCGTCGAGCGTGACGGCCGCGAACCGCCCGGCGCCCGCGCCGCGTTCCAGCCGCGCCGCGGCCTCCGACGCCGTCACCAGCGCGTAGCCCTCGTCCGCGAGGGTGTCGAGGAAGGATTCCAGCGCCTCGGGCGTGACCCGCAGGCCGTCGGTCCCCGACCAGCCCGCGCCCGGGGCGCGCGGCGCCACCTGGTGGAACATCAGCGCGGCGCCCAGCCCGCCGAACAGCGCGCGCGCACAGCGGTCGAGCCGGCTTGCGGCGATCGCCCACTTGACCATTCGCTTCGACATCCTGTCGAGGCTCCGTCGCCCGAAACTTTCCATCAGGTAACCCGCGCGCGGTAACCAAACCCTTAACACCGACGCCGGCTAGACAATGCCGGTTTGCGCCGGCTAGCAACCCCAACCCAGCGCGGGAATCCAGCGGATTTCCATGCCTTCTATCCAATTCGGTTAATGACGCAGAAAGTAATTTCGTGACTTTGGCTATGGTTTCTGCTAGAAGTTGAGCCGACTTAGAGCCAAATGCAGGATTTGGCTCGGCCCCCGCCGGCATTAAGGGTTCGTTCAGTGGGGGTGGTCTAGAAGCTGACCCGTTCGCGCAGGACGCGCGGACGCACTGGAGGCATAGGTAATGCCGCACTCCACGGACGCCATGAAGGCGCCGCGGGCAGAATTCCCTCCCTCGGCCCGGGCCAGGCAGGCTCTCCGCACCGACATCGCCGCCCGATTGAACGCGCGCCCGCGCACGCTGACGCGCGCCACGGTGGGCTGGTGGGCCGCGATCATGGACCTCGCCCTCGTGCTGTTGGCGGCGCTCGCCGTCGGCGGCGCGGGCGCGCAGCTTTACGACGTGCCGGCGCCGCGGCAGTGCGTGGCGCTGGGCATGATGGGCGTGACGCTGGTCGGCCTGATGCGCCTGTTCGGCGCCTACGGGCCCGAGGCGCTCGGCAACCCGGCCAAGCGCATCACCGCCTTGTCGGCGGCGATGGTGTTCCTGGCTGCGGGCGCGGTGTTGGCCGGCCATTTCGCCGGGGTCGACCCGGCCATGGCGCGGCTGGTCGGCCCCTGGGCGCTCGGCGTCACCGTGGCGGTCCTGACGCGCGGCGCGCTGTTCCACGCCGCGGCCGAGCAGCTGAAGGCGCGCGGGCGGTTCGCGCCCACCGTCGTGCTGGTCGGCGCGACCGAGATCGCCGAGCGGCTGATCGCCGAAACGCGGTCCTTCGTCCACCCGCCGTTCGAGATCGTCGGCATCTTCGACGACCGGCTCACGCGCGTGCAGGCCACGCTGGCGAACCTGCCGGTCCTGGGCACCACCGAGGACCTGCTGAAGTTCGAGGGCATCGACCGCGTGGACTGGGTGGTGATCGCGCTGCCCTGGGCCGCGGAGAAGCGCATCGCCGGCCTGCTCGGGCGCTTGCAGCCGGCCTCGGCGCGCATCCTGCTCGCGCCCGACCTCGCGGGCGTCAACTATGCGCGGCGCGGCGTCGCGGCCGACGGCGGCCTGCCGCTGGTCGAAGTGCTCGCCTCGCCGATGGAAGGCGGCCGGCGCCTGGTGAAGGAGCTGGAGGACCGCGTACTGGGTCCGGTCCTGGCCCTCGCGCTGCTGCCCGTCATGCTGCTGATCGCGTTTCTGGTGCGGCTCGACAGTCCCGGCCCCGCGCTGTTCAAGCAGCGGCGCATCGGCTACGGCGGCAAGGCGTTCGACGTCTACAAGTTCCGCACGCTGCGCACCGACATGGCGGACGCCGTGGCGGCCAGGCAGGTGGTGGCGGAGGACGATCCGCGCGTCACGCGCGTCGGCCATTACCTGCGCAAGTACTCGCTCGACGAGCTGCCGCAGCTCATCAACGTGCTGCGCGGCGAGATGTCGCTGATCGGCCCGCGCCCCTACGCCACCGGCATGATGGCCGGCAACACCTTCGCCCAGGACATCCTGGTGGACTACGCGCGCCGGCGCCGCACCAAGCCCGGCATGACCGGCTGGTCGCAGGTCAACGGCGGCCACGGCGCCATCACCAGCGAGGCGGATCTGCGCCGGCGCCTGCAGCACGACCTGGAATACATCAACCACTGGTCGCCGCTGTTCGACGCCTACATTCTGTGGAAGACCGCCGAAGTCGTGCTGACCGGGCGCAAGAAGGCCGCGGTTCCGGAGCCGGTGGCCGAAGCGCGCGCACAGCCGGCGGCGCCCGAGCGGGCGCCTGCCCCCGGCGCCGCGCCGCACCGCACCCGCCGCGCGGCCTAAGCCGCCAGCCTCCTCAGCCGCTCCAGGTACGCGTCGCCCGCGCGGTCGATCGCGTAGCGCGCCGCCCCTTCGCGCAAGCTTGCCGCATCGGGCCTGCGGTCGAGCGCCGCCAGCATGGCCTCTGCCAGCGCCGCCGCGTCGCCCACCGGCACCAGCGCGCCGTAGCGCCCGTCGCCCAGAATTCCGCGCGGGCCGCCGGGACAATCGGTGCTGACCACCGGCGTGCCGCAGGCCATCGCCTCGACCAGCACGTTGCCGAACCCCTCGTAGCGCGAGGACGAGACCACCGCCGCGGCGCGCGCGAAATACGGCACCGGATCGGCCACGGCCCCGGGCAGGCGCACGCTGCCCGCGAGGCCCAGCGCCGCGGCCCGGGCTTCCAGCTCCCCGCGCAACGGCCCCTCGCCCAGCAGCAGCAGGCGCGCCGGGCGCTGGGCGCGGACGCGCGCGAAGGCCGCGAGCAGCGTCGGAAAATCCTTGACCGGGGTCATGCGCCCGGCGGCGGCGAACACCGGGATCTTCTCCGCGAACCACGGCTCGGCCGGCGCGCGCGCGGCGCGCCGCGGCAGGTCGGCGCCCACGACGGGATTCGCCAGCACCTCGATGCGCCCGCGAGGGATGCCGCACAGCCCCGCCAGGTCGTCGGCGATCGCTTCGCTCGGGCACAGGATCGCGGCGGCGCCGCGATAGGCGAGGTTGAGGAGCGGCGGGACGATCGCGCGGTCGCGCAGCCCCCGCTCCTTGAGCTCCTGCGACAGCACCGTGTGCTCGGCCACCGCCACGCGCGTTCCCGCGCGCGCGAGCTTCGCCGCCAGGATCGCCACAGGGCTGTTGTAGGTGATGCCCGAGAGCAGCACGCGCGGCCGCCGCGCCTTGAGGAACCGCGTCAGCCTGGGCAGCGCCGCGAGCGTGCGCGGCGCGTCCAGGACCGCGAGCTCGACCCCGGCCGACAGCGCCTCGACCAGCGCGCCGTCGCGCCGGTCCAGCACCATCACCGCCCGCTCGCCGCGCGCCGCGAAATGATTGGCGAGGTTGACGGTCACGCGCTCCGCCCCGCCGGTCCGCAAGTGCGGCATGTAGAAGGCGAAGCTCATGCGCGCCGCGCCGCCGCCCCGACGATCCGCGCGGCGTGGGCGCGGCAGTTCGCCATGTTGGTCGCCAGCGCCCCGGCGGCGTAGATCGCCCCGCCGAGCGCCACCTGCACGCACAGGCCCACCGCGCCGCCCGGCAAGGGCAACAGGCGCAGCGCCGCGAACATCAGGGCGCTGACCAGCACGGCCTTGGCCGCCGTGCCCGCGCATAGCGGCATGGCGAAGTGGCGGCGGCCCGCGAGGATCACCACGGCCACCTGCACCGCCTGGCTCGCCACCAGCGCGACCGCCGCGCCGAGCGCGCCCATGCGCGGCACCAAAACGAAGTTGCCGGCGAAGTACACCGCCATCGACGGCAGCAGCGCCAGCACCAGCGCGCCGGGCCTGCGCGCCACCAGGAAGCCCTGCTGGAAATAGTGCACCGCCAGGCCCTGCAACAGGCCGCCGGCCGCGATCCACGGCAACAGCGCGCGCGCCTCCGCGCGCAAGGCCGCCCCCACCATCACGTCGCTGAGCGGCCCCGCCACGGCCGCGAGGCCGAAGGCCGCGGGCACGGCCACGGCGAAGGCGAGCTCCCCCGCGGCGGTCAGGCGCCGGCGCGCCTCGGCCGCGCCCTCGCGTTCGAGCGCGGCGAAGGCGAGCGGCGCCGCCGCCGCCCCCACCACGGTGCAGATCGCCATCAGGCTGCGCTGCGCCAGGGTCTGCGCCGCCGCGTAGGGCGCCACGCCCGCCTCGCCCAGGAAATGCGCGATGATGAAGCGGTCGGCCGTGACCAGCAGCGCGTCCATCACCATGGCCACGGTCATCGGCAGGCCGTAGGCGAGAATCGCGCGCAAGGCCCCCGGCTCGGGCCGGCCGCCTGCGCGCCAGAAGCGCAGGCCCGCCGGGTCGATCAGCACGCAGACGAGATAGGAGAGCGCGAGGCCCCCCATCGCCCACGCCGCGCCGTAGCCTCCCGCGCCGTAGCCCCCCGCGCCGGCGCGCGCGAACGCCAGCACCAGGGCCAGCGACAGAACCACGCTGAGCGCCGCCTGCACCGACTGGTAGAGCGCGAATCGCGGCGCCTCGAGGCGCGCACGGTGGATCTCGAGAATCAGGCCGAACGCCCCCATGGCGGTGGCGGCGGCGAGCATGACCCAGAGCGTCGCGCGCAGGCCCGCGCTCACCGGCGCGGCGAGCACCGCGAGCGCGCCCACGACGAGCCCGCCCAAGGCCACCGCCACGAACCAGCGCCGCATGCCCGCCAGAAACGGCGCGAGGCGCCGCTCGTGCTCGGCCGCGGCGTGGAAGCGCGACACGCTGGAGCGCAGCCAGAAGAAGAGAATCGATTGGTAAAGATGCAGCGCCGCGGCGGCGAGGCCGTACTGCCCGAACTCGGCCTCGCTCAACAGCCGCGTCAGCGCCGCGACCAGCCCCAGCGCCGCCGCGGCCTGAGTCGCCGCCGCGGCCAGGTAGAAAAGGGCGTGGTTCAGGACCATCGGGCGACCGCCGCGGAGGGCGCCGCCACGGGACGTGGCGGCAGGCACGCGATTGGTCTACTCTGCCGCCCCGTCCAGCGGCAAGCGCCGCGCGCGCGTGCCGCGACCACGGCCGAGGAGCGGCTTTGACGGCTTCGACGAGACCGGCGCGCCCCATGCGCCCGCACACCGCCTCGATCGAGGAATGGGTGGCGCAGGACTGGCCCGATGCGCTGCGCCACCACCGCCCCGGGGCGTTCCGGCGCGCGGGCTTCCGCGCCGCCCCCGAGGAGCCCGGCTCGCTGCGCCAGGACTTCGCCGGGCTGCTGACGCTCCTCTCCGTCGTCGCGATGCTGACGGTCTCGGACCACCTGCTGACCTGGATGGGCAACCACTACACCGTGCCCGGCGGCAACGTGCTGGAGAAGCTGCACCCCAGCACGTACCTGCTCTACCTCGCGTTCCTGGCGCTGACGCTGCCGGTCAACCCCGCGCGCTACGTGGCCGCGCTGGCGGCGGCCAAGCCCGCGCTCATCGCCTACGCCGCGGCCATGGCGGTCATCATGGCCTATTGCACCTGGCGCTTCGGCATCAGCGGCGCCGCGTTCATCAACGAATCGCTGATGATGCCGGCGGTGCTGGCCATGACCATGTACGGCCTGCCGCATGCCTGGCGCCGGCGCATCTTCCTGGTGGCGCTGACGCTGCTGCTCGTGGACGCGGCGATCGGCCTGGTCGAGTACGCGCTCAAGGCCCGCCTCATCCCCTACTTCATCAGCGGCAAGCCGCACGAGGAGCCGATCTTCCGCGCCACGTCGCTGCTCGGCCATCCGCTCAAGAACGCGGCGGTGCTGGCGACGTTCCTGTGCGTGTTCGAGGTGGTGCGCCAGCCGGCGATCCTGGCGGTGTTCGGCACCGTCCTGATCTCGCTGTCGCTCCTCGCGTTCGGCAGCCGCACCGCGTTCGTGGTGTGTCTGGGCATCGGGGCCCTGGTGGTGATGATCCTGAGCCTGCGGGCGCTCAAGCGCGAGAACTTCTCCTACCCCAAGCTGATCGCCATCCTGATGCTGCTGCTGTCGGCGCCGCTGGCGCTGGGCCTGCTCTATCTCATCTTCGGCGAGCGGTCGCGCATCGCGCAGACCCTGTTCTGGGACGCCAGCGCCGAGTCGCGCCTGCTCGCGTTCAAGGTGTTCGACCGGGTGACGCCGGCCGAGATCTTCTTCGGCATCGGGCCCGAGGGCATCGAGCGCGTCCTGACGCAGCTCAAGTCCACCACCACGCTGACCGACATCGAGAACGTGTGGATCCTGCTGCTGCTGAACTTCGGCCTGCTGTCGTGGACGCTGTTCGTCCTGGCGTTCGGCTGGCTGATGCTGACGCTGCTCAAGGGCGCGCCGATGGGCGCCAAGGCCGCGGCGGTGGTGTTCGTGGTGATGTCCTCGGCCACCAACTCGCTGGCGGTGAAGGACTCGAGCCTGGTGCTGCTGGTCGTCGCGGTGATGGGCGCCGCGTCCTACGCCCGGCTCGCGCAAGGCTACAGGCCGAGCGCCGCGAGGGCCGGCGGGTCGAACTCGCGCCGCGGGTTCAGCGGGTCCTTCGGCACCACGGCGCCGTCGCCCAGCGTCTCGGCCTCGCCGCGCGCCGCGGCGATGCCGAACAGGTCCGCATAGTCCCACACCGACCAGCCGATGCCGTGGCGTTCGAGCGCCCGGCGCACGTCGGCGAGCCAGCGGAAGCGCGAGGCCGGGTCGATCTTGGTGCGCAGCACGCCGAACTCGGTGCACATCAGCGCCACCCCCGCGCGCCTGGCCCAGGCGGCGGCCACGGCGATGCGCGCGTCCACGGTCTCAGCGTTCCACGGCCGGTCGATGTAGTCGCGCACCAGCTTCTCGGCCTGGGCGCGCTGCGGGCCCATCCGGACCACCGCCGCGGCCGAGTTCATCTCGCTCGACGGGTAGAGGATTTTCGTCACCTGCGCCGCCGGCTCCTTGGTGAACGGCTCCCAGCCCGCGCCGAAATGCGTGACCAGGTACGGCTCGTAGAAATGGAACACGTAAAAGCTCGCGGGGTCGGCGATCACGCCGGTGCGCTCGATGTAGTCGAGGCCCGAGCCGCCCATGCCCGCGAGCGCCAGCCACCGGCGCGGGTCCTCGGCGCGCACCGCCTGCACCGCGCGCTGCTGGTGCTGGTGCCAGCGCGCCGCGCCGCGCACGTAGTATTGCGGCTCGTTCATGAGCGCGAAGATCAACCGCCCGGGCGGCTCCCCGGCGTAGCGCCGCGCCAGCGCCTGCCAGTACTCGACCCAGGCGTCCTGGAACTGCTGCTTGAGCTCGATCTGGTCGCGCGTGTCCTCGCGCGCGTGGAAGCTCACGATCACCGCGAGGCCGGCATCGATGAGCAGCCGGAGCGCCCGGTCGAGCCGGGGGAAATCCACCAGCATGCGCTTGGCCGCGCCGTCGGCCCGCGGGTTCCAGCCCAGGTACTCGGGGTCGACCGGCAGGCGCACGTGGTCGAACCCGGCGCGCCGGATCATCGCCGCGTCGGCGGCGGTCACCGGCTGGCGGCCTTCCCAGCTCAGCCAGTGGCTGAGGTTCACGCCGCGCCGGAGCAGCGCGATTTGCGCCGCCGCCCCCTGCGCGGCGAGGGGCCGCGGCCGCGCGAGCGAAGCCGAAAGCGCCGCGCCCGCGGCGCCGAGCAGCACCCGGCGGCGCGAAGGCCGTGCCCGGCCCGCGCTCATGCCGCGGACCTACGGCGTGGTGGTGCCGGAGGGCTGCACGCGCATGTCGTAGTTGGCCGAGAACCCGGCCGACGTGGTCCACGGCAGGACCTGCTTGATGTACTGGTCGACCCACAGATTGACATTCGCGATGCCCTTGCGCGGCACGAAGATCATGTCGCCGGCCTTGACCGGCACGTCCTGGGTGGTGTCGCCGTCGTTCAGCAGCATCGCCACGTTGACGTTGCGCAGCATCGGCCGTCCGTCGGGCGCGCGGCGCACCACCACCACGTTGTCGAACGAGGCGGTGCTGCGGAACCCGCCCGCGGTCATCACCGCCTCGGCCACGCCGATGCGCCCGGCCAGGTTCACCACGCCCGGCGTCGTCACTTCGCCGCCCACGAACACGCGCTGCGAGGCGAACGAGCGCGGGATCACCGTGACCTCGGGCCGGCGCAGCTCGACCGCGAAGCGCCGCTCGAGCTCCTGGGCGAGCTGCGTCGGCGTGCGCCCCTCCGCCACCACCGTGCCGGCCAGCGCCATGTTGATGCGCCCGTCCGGCGCGATCACCACGCGGTCGCTGAGCTCGGGATTGTACTGCAACTTGACGTCGATCTCGTCGCCGGGCCGGAGCCGGTATTCCTCCACGGCCTCCTGCCAGGGCGCGAACTGGGTGGGCGGGAAGCGGGCCTCGTCGGGCTTGCCCACCACGCCGCAGGCGCCCAGCGCCAGCGCGAGGCCCGCGCCGATCGACCAAGCGGCGCGGCGCGGCAGGCGCCGCGCGGCGATTCGCGCCGCCCACGCCTTCCGCGACACCCCCGAACTGCGGCTTCCCGCCAAATCCAAGCCCCTAACCCGAATTTGCGGATATATAGCGTATAGCTAGCGGGTTATCCACAAGATATGGCATAAGAAAGGCGGCCAAAGCCCAAGCCGCGCCTAGCGCCACCAGCCCCGGGGCCATGCCGCGATGAACGACTTGCTCACCCCCAGCACCCGCTCGCGCAACAGTTCGGCGTCGGGGAACAGATATTTGAGCTCGCGCGCGGTCAGCAGGTTGATCTCCTCGACCGCGCGGCGCGCGTCGCCGAGCGAGCCCGTGCGCAGATGCTCGTAGCCCTGGTGCGGCAGGTGGGGCAGCAGCGCCGCGCGCAGCGGCACCGGCAACCAGTGCACGAACGGCAGCGCGAAATGCGGCTCGACCGGGAAGCCGAAGGCCGGCGTCTGCACCCAGCCGTGCGCGGCGAGCCTTCGCATCTCGCGCGCCGCGCGCTCGATGTCGTCCCATCGGCCGACATGCTCGAGCACCGAGTTCGAGATCACGAGGTCGAACGCGCCGTCGCCCCAGTCCTTCAGGTCGCGCGCGTCGCCGCGGGCCGCGGTGAACGCCATCTGCCCGTGGCGCGGCTCGCCGAGCGGCTCGGGCTCGATGTTGACCAGCACGATGTCGGCCGGCACGGCGTCGGCCGCGAGCGTGCGCCAGAAGCCGGGCGCGCCGCCGATGTCGATCACGCGCAGGCGCCGGCCGTCGCGCAGCTCGACCTTCTGCGCCAGGTCGCCGAGCCGGCGCGCGAGCAGCCGGTTGCGCCGCTCGCGGAACGAGGCGCTCAGCGCGTCGAGCATCGCGGGAACGCGCGCCGGGCGCGCATCGGGGCTTCAGCGATCATGGCCGGGCGGCAGTCATACCGGCCTTTGCCGCGCCGGTCCACCCGCCCCGCTTCCCGACCGGTTAAGCATTCGTACACGATGGCGCGGTGTTACTGGCGCTTTCGGCCAGGAGGCCCGCTTGCGCCCTGATTCGCCCCAAAGCCGGCGCCGCCCGGCGCTCGCGTTCGCG
>Ga0233425_10004429_pt1 | contig 23608 bp, 23 predicted proteins | sample Watercolumn_Towu_2_FD_181712 | JGI IMG/M metagenome (GOLD analysis project Ga0233425, IMG submission 181712) | Freshwater microbial communities from Lake Towuti, South Sulawesi, Indonesia - Watercolumn_Towuti2014_140_MG | ecosystem: Environmental > Aquatic > Freshwater > Lake | place... | reverse complement strand
AGGTCGAGTTCTCGATCGAGACGGGTGGCGAGACCTGCTCGTCGGGCCTCCTGATCTTCCAGCCACGCGACGACCGATGAGCGATCGCTTCCGGCCCTGCGTCCTGATCCCGACGTACGACAACCCCGTGACCATCGAGGACGTCGTGCTCCGGACCAGGGCCCACCTGCCCGACGTCCTGGTCGTGGACGACGGCAGCGGGGCCGAGGGGCGACGGGCCGTGGCTCGGCTGGCCCTCGACGGCCTGGCCACGGTCCTGCACCGCGAGCGGAACGGCGGGAAGGGCGCCGCGGTCCGCGACGGTCTGATCCTCGCACGGGAGCTCGGCTACACCCACGCGGTCCAGGTGGACGCCGACGGGCAGCACGACCTCGACGACATTCCGCTGTTCCTGCGGGTAGCACGCGAGCACCCGCGGGCGTTCGTCACCGGCACGCCGGTGTTCGACGAGACCGTGCCTCTCGGGCGGCGCGTCGCCCGGCTCGTGTCCCGCTTCTGGGTGAGCCTCGAGACCGGCGGGGCCGCCATCACCGATCCCCTGTGCGGGTTGCGGGTCTATCCCGTGGCCGCGGCGCTCGCGGCACAGCCCCTGGCTCGCCACATGGGGCACGACCCGGAGATCGCGGTGCGCCTCTGCTGGGCCGGTGTGCCCGTGATCAACCTGCCGACACGCGTACGCTACCTGCGCCCCGAGGACGGGGGCGTGTCCCACTACCGGACGTTCCGCGACACGCTCGAGATGACCTGGGTCCACACCCTGCTGGTCAACCAGGCCGCGTGCCGGCTGGTGAGGTCGTGGACGCGGCGGCGCCGACCGGATTCGCATTGTTGATCGAAACCGCTACAGTACGGGTGCGCATGGTCACCCGGCGGAAGCACGACTGGATCGACGTCGCGGAGCGCGGCTCGATGGCGGGCCTGTGGTTCGTGGCGGGGTTGGCCACCCTGTTGGGCCGGCGGCCGGCGCGGGCATTCCTGCGTCCGCTCGCGCTGTACTACGCCGTGTCGCACCGCGGCGCCCGGCGGGCGTCGCGCGATGTCCTGACCCTGGTCAACGGACGCGCCACGCCGATCATGCAGTACCGCCACATGCTCCGCTTCTCGCAGTGCAGCCTGGACCGGCTCTTCTTCCTGCGGGGAGCGTGGCAGGCTTTCGAGATCCACGAGCACGGCGAGGAGCACCTCCGTCACGCTGTCGATCAAGGACGAGGCGCTCTCCTCCTGGGTGCTCACCTCGGGTGCTACGAGGCCATGCAGCGGCTGGCCGAGGCGAGGGGCGTGAGGGTCAACGTCGTGGGCGATTTCCGCAACGCCCGCGGCATCAGCACGGTGCTCGAGCGGTTCGCTCCCGCATTCCGGGCTCGACTCGTGGAGCTCGATCCCGACGACGTGTCCTTCGTGCTCCGGATACGGGAGATGATCGAGCGGGGTGAGCTGGTGGCCCTGCTCGCCGACCGCGTCTACCCGGACGGCCGCACGGCCGAGGTCGAGCTCCTCGGTCGGAAGGCGCGCCTCCCGACCGGACCCTACGCGCTCGCGGCCGCGCTTGGCTGCCCGGTGCTCCTGACCTTTGCGCTCCACCGGCCGCCGAACAGGTACGACGTGTATTGCGAGCCGTTCTCCGATCGGGTGGAGATCCCCCGGCGCGGGCGGGACGCAGCGCTCGCACGTCATGCCCAGCGGTTCGCCGACAGGGTATCGCACTACTGCCGGATCGCTCCGGACAACTGGTTCAACTTCTATGATTTCTGGGATGATGGGGGCTCGGTGTAGGAACACGATGGCAGAGACGAATCATCAGCAACTCAGAAGGACCGTCACACTACGGATACCCGACGACGCGGTGACCGTGGAGCTCGAGGTCCCCTTCCACGACTGCGATCCGCTCGGTGTGGTCTGGCACGGCCACTACTACAAGTTCTTCGAGCTCGCTCGCACGGCGTTGCTGCGGAGCATCGAGCTGGACGTCCCGGATATCCGCGCGCTCGGGTACCGGTTCTACGTCATCGAGTCGATGTGCCGGTACTCGGCTCCGCTGAGCTACGGCGATCGCGTGCGCGTGTCGGCCTGGTTCAGGGAGCTCGACAACCGGATCGACGTGGCGTACGAGATCCGAAACCTCTCCCTCGGACGGCGGGCCGCGCGGGGACACACCATCCTGGCCTCCACCGACTCCGAGGGAAAACTGCTGCTGGAGACTCCCGATGCGCTGCTGCATCGCTTGCGGCGTGGTCCTTTCCGTCCTCGTCGCAAGGACTCCTGAGGCGCACGCCGAGGAGGCCGCCGGGGCGGACGGCGCGCCGACCTTCGCGGGTCTCATGGCGCGGTTCGCGGCCATGCCCGGCCTCGAGGCGCGTTTCCGGGAAGAGCGGCGATCGGCGCTCGTCGTCGAGCCGCTCGTGTGCGAGGGAGTCCTCTATTATGCCCCTCCGGGCCGGTTGGCCCGCCGCACACTGTCCCCGACGCCGTCGAACATGGTGATCGCCGGCGGCGTGCTCCTGCTCGAGGAGGAGCGGGGGCGCCGCAGGATCGATCTCCGGTCCAACCCGCAGGTCCGCCAGGTGGTCGAGGGTTTGCTCCTCCTCCTGTCCGGCGACGCCGCGGCGCTCGAACGGCTCTACGCCGTGACCTTCACACCTCGACCCGAGCTCGGGCCCGCGGCATGGGAGATGACCCTCGCACCTCGGTCCCGTCCGATGCGCCGCGCGATGCGCAGGGTCTGGCTCCGCGGTGACGACCTGGCCGTCCGGACGATGCGGATCGAGGAAGCCTCGGGTGACGAGACGGTGACGACCTTCGATCACGTCGATACCGCTCGTCGATACACCGATGCCGAGCTCCAGCGGCTCTTCGCGGTGGCTGCTCCGGGGGAAACCCCTTTCTGAAGAAAGTGGTTTCCCCCGGACCCCCATCCCCAAAGACTTTCGAGTTTTCCTGGAGAATGATACCCGGAAGAAACCGACATGAAAGCCAACGAGGAGGACAGAGCGAAATCCTCCAAGTCTTTTGAGGAGGGGGTCCGGGGGAGGTGCTTTTCTTCAGAAAAGCTCCTCCCCCGAGAACGCTCGCTCGGCCCTCTCGTCGCGGTGCTCTGGCTGATCGTGGCCGCGATCGTCTGTGCGAGCAGATTCTCGGTCACCACGGAGATCACACGCTTCCTGCCCTCGGGGACCGACCGGCGCCTGGCCCCCATCTCGGCGGCCCTGGCCGACTCCGAGCTGACGCGCACGGTCATCCTCACCGTGGGTGGACCCACCGAGAGCGAGGCCGCGTCGGCCGCGTCGGAGCTCGCGGCTCGGCTGCGCCGGTCCCCGGAGGTGACGTGGGTCCAGAGCGGCGTGCGCGACGACGTGCAACAGGCAGTGTACGAGCTCTATTTCCCCCGGCGGTTGGCGTTCCTCTCCGACGAGCCCGAGACCGATCTGCCCAGGCGGCTCTCGGACGGAGGGCTCGCCGACTCGGCTCGTGAGCTCGAGCGGCAGCTCACCCTGCCGACGGCTCCGTTGGTCCGGAGCATCGCGCCCGCGGACCCGCTGCTGGCATTCCCAGCGGTGCTCGAGCGGCTGGAGCAGGCCCGGTCCAGGACCCTCGATCTGCGCGACGGCCAGCTCGTGACCGCGAGCGGAGGCCGCGGGGTCGTGCTGCTCGGGACCCGCGCACGGGCTTTCGAAGCCGAGGGTCAGCGGCGGTTCCAGGCCGAGCTGGGGGCCATGTTCTCAGCAGTCGACCGCGCCCACCACGGCGCGCTCGACCTGCTCCAGAGCGGGATGGGCAGGTTCGCCACCGCGGCCGAGGCGAGCATCAGGGCCGACATCACTCGCATCTCCGTGCTCTCGACGCTGGCCGTGGTGCTGCTGTACCTCCTGCTTTTCCGATCCCTGCGCGCGCTGGGAGTGGTGATGGTGCTCCTGGCCGGCGCCCTGGTGAGCGCCGCGGCCGTCGGGCTGCTCGTCTTCGGCCGGCTCCACGGGCTGACGCTGGCATTCGGCTCGACCCTGATCGGCGTGTGCATGGACTACGCGGTCCACCTCCAGGCTCACCACGCTCTGTCACCGTGCCCGGACGGGCCGCGACACACGGTGCGCAGGATCTGGCCGGCCCTCGTCCTCGGCGCGGTGACCACCGCGGGAGGCTTCGCGGGCCTGGCCTGGACGGAGCTCCCGGGGATGCGCGAGATCGCCGTGTTTGCATCCGTCGGCGTGTTCGCGGCCCTGCTCCTGACTCGCATGCTCCTGCCATCGCTGCTACCGAGGACAGGGTCGGCGCCGACGCAGCTCCGGTGTCTGGCGAGCCGCATCGGCCTGGTCCTCGCGTGGCTTCATCGGCATCCCCGCCTGGCCGCGGTGACACCGATCGTGGCGCTCGCGGCGGGCGCGGCGGCGCTTCCTCAGGCTCGCTGGGACGACGACATCTCGAACCTCCAGGTCCGGGATCCCGCGCTGCTCGCCGAGGAGGACCGGGTCCGCGAGCAGGTCGCTCACGTGGAGACGAGCCGGTTCGTCATCGCCCTGGGCACCGACGACGAGGACGCGCTGCGGGTCAACGACCGGGTCTTCCTCGAGCTCCAGGACGCTCGCCACGATGGATTGCTCGACGAGCATCGTTCGCTCCACATGCTGCTCTGGTCCGCGGACCTCCAGCGCCGGAACCTGGCGGCGGTCGAAGGCTCGGCGCGCCTCGCTGAACGGACCCTCGCGGCGCTCGGCGCCGGGGGGTTCCGGCCCGAGGCCTTCGAGCCGTTCCGACGAGCGCTCGCGGATCCGCCGCCGGAGCCGCTCCGCTGGGACGACCTCGCGCGGAGCCCGCTCGCGGACGTCGTCCGGCCGTTCCACGTCACCCTGGATGCGGCGGTCGAAGGGGACGTGCCAGGCGGCGTCGCTGTCCTCACGTACCTGCGCGGGGTCCGCGACGCGCGCTCTCTGGCCACCCGGGTGGAACGCATCGATGGTGCTGTCTTCTTCGACCAGTTCGCTTTCATGGGTGACGCGTATGCCCGGTATCGACGCCGCACCGTGGAGCTGGTCCTGATGGGGTTCGTCGTGATCATGCTGATCGTGCTCGGCCGCTACCGGCGGCCGGGGCTCATGGTCGCGGCGCTGGCGCCAGCCGTCGTCGCCGCGGTGACGACGCTGGGACTGATCGTCGCGCTCGGCTTCACGCTCAACCTCCTGCACCTGGTGGGGCTGCTGCTCGTGCTCAGCATGGGCGTGGACTACGGTGTCTTCTTCGTCGAGAGCCGCGGGAGCCCGGAGGACCTGACGGCGTCCGGAGCGAGCGTGCTCGTGGCCTGCATCACGACGGTGACGTCGTTCGGTCTGCTCGCGCTGTCGAGCAACCCAGCCATCCGAGCCGTCGGCCTCACGACCGGGATCGGCGTCCTGCTCGCCCTGGTCTTCGCCCCGGTGGTCCTGGTCTGTGCGACGGGACGACGTCCCGACATCGGGACGAGTGGCGCACCCGTTCCACCATGTTCCTTGCGGACCTAGATACCGACGACTCGCAGCCCACTCGCCCGCGCCGCTGCCCCAAGCGCAGTGTCATGTGTTGCCATCACCAGGTCCTTGCCACTGTGCTCGCGCCAGACGAGCGCGCTCACCAGATGGATAGCATCGAGGGTTCCAAGCACAGTCGGCAGAGGCAGCGCTGCCCTGCCCAGGAGCGCTCGCGTGATCTCCACGACCTCGGTAGCCTCCATGAGTCGGAAGATCGCCTCACGGCGCGGGACGATTTGTTCGTCAGAAAGACCCTCGATGATCCGCAGACGATCGAGGGTGCGCAGGCACTCGACCTCCACCAGGGCAGAGCACACCGCGCGCTGGATGTGCTTCCACTCGGTAAGAGCGCCTGCCTGACCCAGGACTACTCGGAGCAGGACGCTCGAATCCACGTAGGCGATCAATGCTCGCCCTGTCGTTCCCGGAGCAGGAGATCGACCACGTCACTCTGGATGTGCAGCCTCGGTGGCAGGAGAACCTCCTGAATCTCCGGTGCCCCCGGCATCGGCACCCTGACGGTGCATGGTACGCCCTCGTTTTCGTACGGCACGATACGAGCGATGGGCGTATTGCGATCCATCACCGTCACGGTCCGACCCTGGCGAACCTCGCGCAGGTGCGCGGTGAGCCTGGCCTTCAGCTCCGCGATCCGAACAGCCAACATGGTCATATTATGACCAGAAGGGGTCACGATCTCAACCGCGGCGCCGGCTGGACCAGGGGATCGGTCGAGCAATGTGGCGACGTGTGAGCGCGAAGCCAGGACAGCACCGGCCGGCCACGTGCTCGAGGATCTCCAGCGATGCCGGGATCGCGGCATCGGAGCCCGCCAGCAGTCCGACGCCCTGGGCGAAGCACGCGAGGGCCAGGTCTCTGTCTCGCCAGCCCGCGGACGCGAGAGATCCAAGCCAGGGTCCGACACGGATCTCCTCGAGCCGCGCGACGACCCGATCGAGGTCGATGGGAGGTCGATCTCCCGGCCGCTTCCTGGCCACGAAGACGAAGCAGGTGTTGCTCGCCTCGGCCGTCATGGCTCTCGGACGCTGCCGCCTCTCGATGGCGAGGGGCTGAACAGAGGTCACCACGAGCCGGCTCGACCGGAGCGCGCGGACCAGCGGCTCCCAGCCTTCGATCGTGGCGTGGCCGTACACCAGCGCGAGGACCCCGTCCGGCCGCAGGACCTTGGCGGCCTCGCAGAGAGCCCGAGAGAGGCCGGCGCAGTACGCTTCGTGCGCCGCCAGGGGGTCGCCGTGCCGCCACACCGAGGCCACGAGCTCAGGCGAATCGGACGCGGGCGACGCAGCCTCGATGCCGCCCTCGGAAGGACCCACCAGGCGTTTCCAGCACGAGATGAAGTCGGCGAGGACGGAGTAGCTCATATTGTCGTAGTACGGCGGATCCGAGACGACGGCGTCGAAGGAGCTCTCCTCGAAAGGGAGCGACTCGGCACGTCCGTGGACCACCTCGACGCGGCCATGAAGCTCGCCGGGTCTCACGGCGGCCCGGATGATGCGCTCGAGCTTGTCCTCGAGGCTCGCCGGACCGCGGAGCGCGGGATCGATCTCGGCGTAGTCCCACAGCATGGCCACGCCGGGACCGCAGAACGCGCGTCCGACCTGCTCGTTCTGCGGGATCCACATCGAGAGGCGGCAGTTCCAGTCGATCACCTGATCGACCAGGCCCGAGAGCAGGGCGATGACGTAGCGCGCGGTCCCCGGGGACTCGTCGCGCTCGAGCCGCACGCGCTCCCGTCTGAGAGAACGTATCAAGTGGAGAGCCACGAGCCGCTGCCGCGGGTTCAGGACGTCGGCGTGGGTCGCGATGCCGTAGATGGCCGGGTTGACGACTCCCGACCAGGGGGGGAGCCGCGTCGCCGGCAGCTCGACGTCCATCTCGGACAGGACCTCTCGCTCCACGTCGGCGAGCCGTTCCGGCCGCGGGACCGCGTGGTCGGGGGCGAGCATCAACTCCTTGCCCGCGCCCCGCCGGCTCGCGACCACCGCCACCAGCTCGTCGCGACACGTCCTGACGTCGGCGGGCTGCTCCGCACCACAGGCCGGGCAGCGCACGCGCGCGGTTCGACCGACCCAGGCGCTCGTGTGCGAGTGGTCGTCGCCTGCTCGCTCGAGCGAGACGCGTTGTCCGTCGCCGCCGTCCGCGAAGACCAGGCGCCTTCCGTCCCTGCGAGAGACCCACGGCCTCCTCGTCAGGAAGAACCGGTACCCGCAGCGTGTACACGCCGTCGAGTAGGTCCACAGGTAGATGGTCGGACGGGCTCGCGGGTCACGGCCGAGCTGCTGGCGCCGGAGCGGGAACAGGTCCGCGGTCGCGTGACCCAGCTCCTCGAGTATCCGACGCCCGGCTTCGCGGAGCACCGGCTCGAGCCGGTCCGGGTCCGCGTGGCGGGGCATGACGAGGTGACAGCGGTTGATGAACACAGCGAGCTCGTTGACCTCGACCACGGCGGTCTCCGCGCCGAGCCGAGCCGCCTCGAGCCCGATGGTCCCGCCGCCACCGAACATGTCCAGCACCCTCGGCGGCCGAGGGGAGCACCGCGCCAGAATGCTTCGCGCGCGGTCCAGGGCCTCCGGATCCGGGACCGGGCCCGAGCACAGCGAGTCGATGATTGCTGGCTCGGTATCTCGAGGAGCCAGCGACGCGAAGACCAGGGCCCGCATCGCGGTGTGCGGCCGGCGCGCCCACCAGACGTGGACCGTGTGCGGAGTCAGGCCGCGGCCATACCGCTCCGCTCGCCCGGCCGACGAAGGGATGAGATGCAACTGGAGAGTATCGATCAACCGCTCCTCTCCGGGCCGGAGCGGGGCCAGGGAGGGTGGTCCGGGCTGATCCTTTCTCATCGACCTCTGTATACTTCATCGCCATGCCCACGATCATTCAAAGCGACAACCTCGAGGTCCTACGCGGGATGGTCGGCGAGCACGTGGATCTCATCTACATCGATCCTCCTTTCAACACGGGCACGCGGCAGGAACGGCCGAAGCTCAGGACGATCCGCGACGAGGAGAGCGGCGACCGCACCGGGTTCGCGGGCAAGCGGTACCGGACGATCAAGCTGGGCTCGAGCGGATACGACGACGTGTTCGACGACTACCTCGAGTTCCTGGAGCCGCGTTTCGTCGAGGCGCACCGGGTGTTGAAGCCGGACGGGAGCTTCTTCCTCCACCTGGACCCGCGCGAGGTCCACTACGCCAAGGTCCTGCTCGACCAGGTCTTCGGTCGAGCGTCGTTCATGAACGAGATCATCTGGGCCTACGACTACGGCGCGCGCACCCGGACGCGGTGGCCCGCCAAGCACGACACGATCCTCTGGTACGCCAAGGACCCCCGGCGCTACACGTTCGACCACGATGCGATGGACCGCATCCCGTACATGGCGCCCAAGCTCGTCGGTGAAGCGAAGGCGGCGCGCGGCAAGACGCCGACCGACGTCTGGTGGCACACCATCGTGTCGCCTCAGGGCAAGGAGCGGACCGGGTACGCCACGCAGAAACCCCTCGGCGTGCTCGAGCGCATCGTCAAGGTCCACTCCCGCCCCGGCGACCTGCTCCTCGATTTCTTCGCGGGGAGCGGCACGTTCGGCGAGGCCGCCGCACGTCACGGCCGCGACTTCATCCTCGTGGACGACAGCCCGGACGCTGTCGCGGTGATGACCCGCCGCCTCGCGTGCTGGGCTCCGGACGTGATCGTGCACGGGAGCTGACCCTCTCGCCGGAATGCATGGAGCCGCACGGAGCCCGGTGCCGCAGGCACGCATTTTCTCGACGGAATCTCCCCCTTTCCACGTGAGCTCCGGATGAGCGAGCCACGACCCGGAATCGGAACATCCGTCTAGGTATGCGGGACTTCGAAAGAATCGTCGAACCCTGTCCGGCACGCTTGACCTCTCCACGCGGACTGCCTAGTGTGCCCACCAAGTCGGCGGGCGGCATGGCGACCGACCTCGAGCTCGTAACTAAAAGAAACACAACGTGTTCCCGATGAACCGAGCGGGGTTCCGCGGTCCGGGAAGAGGGTGGCGTTCCTCATGATCCGGCGTCTTCGAGGGACGATGTGGGAGCGACCGGGAGGAGGGAAGGTCCGGTGAACGGAGAGAACGGAGCACGGCTCATCGTCATCTCGTCGCCGTCGGGTGGGGGCAAGACCTCGGTCATCAATTACCTCATGGAGAAACACCCGACGATGGTCCACTCGATCTCCTGGACGACCAGGCCGCCACGACCAGGCCAGGTCGACCGGGGATATTACGAGAACGTGGATCCCGCGACCTTCCTCGAGGAGCGGCGACGGGGCGGCTTCGCGGAGTGGGCCATGGTCCACGACCACTTCTATGGGACGCCGCAGGCGCCCCTCGACCAGGCGCTCGACCAGCGCAGGAACGTCCTGCTCGACCTCGACGTCGTCGGCGGGACGAAGCTCAAGGAACGCTACGGAGACAAGGCGATCCTCATCTTCCTCACGCCGCCATCCATGGACGAGCTCTCGAAACGGCTCGCGGCACGAGCGACCGACTCCGCCGAGGACGTGGCCCTGCGGCTCGAGAACGCGAGGAAGGAGCTGGCGTCAAAGGACCTGTACGACTACCAGGTGGTCAACGACGTCCTCGAAGACGCGTGCACTGAGATCGAACGGATCCTCGGTTTGTCGGAGTAGGCCGTCTCCACCGCGACATTGGAGCCTCGAGATGTCAAAGAACTTCCACGTCGGGCTCATGGGCAACCTCTTCTCGGGCAAGACCACGCTCATGAACGCGCTCCTCAACGACCCGTACAAGACCGACCTCGAGCACCTCCTCGGCAACGCTTCGGTCCACGCCTTCGCCGAGCGCGTGGAGCGAGGGTCGCTCGCGGACCAGTGTCTCGCCCTGTTCTACCGCGACCGGGTCGCCAACATCTTCCCCACGGAGACGGCCTTCCTGCACATGCGGACCATGCAGCAGCGGGAGATCCGTCACCTCATGACGCGGGAGAGCAAGCATGGCGTGCTCGTGCTCGAGGATCGCCCCTTCGTCGATGGCCCCGAGGTCTTCGTCAAACGGATGATCAAGTCGGGCGAGATGCCCGAGCCGCACTACAAGCTGTACTGGACGTTGTTCTACCAGACCCTCGAGAACGAGCGGATACGGCTCCCGGACCTGACGGTCTACCTCCGGACCGAGCCTGGCCACCTCGAGAAGCGGAGGCAGCAGCGCGCAGAGGCGGGCGACGCGTACGCCAGGACCATCACCAGGGCGTACCTGGAGGAGATCCACGAGTGCTACGAGGAGACGGTGACAAACTGGAAGCGGGTGCTGAGGAAGTACCAGGAGCACGCCATCGTCCCGCCCGACTCCGACATCCTGATCCTGCCGGCGGAGATCGACATGGAGGAGCATCCCGACTATGTCCGGGTCGCCGCCGGGACGATCCGCGAGAAGGTGCGCCGCATGATCGCCGCTCGGGAGAACGGCCTGTAGAACCCGATCACGGGGCCGAGGTCAGGTCCACATCGATCTCGGTCCGCTGTCCCGACCGGACCGTTACAGTCCTCACGACGGATCGGCCGAGGGCGTCGTTGACCAGGCGCACACGATGGCGCCCGGCGTACAACGTCACCGGCGGCATCGGGGTCAGACCGAGACCTCGGCTGTCGATGTAGACCTCAGCGTACGGTCTGACTCGCAGCGCGAGCACTCCTCTGGGGACCTGTATCCGCTCGCTCGAACGATGCCCTTCCTGGACAACGATGCTCGTGCCGAAGTCGATGCCGTGCAACGCACCCAGGAGGTGGACCTGGTGGGAGCCAGGGGCGAGGCTCGCCCTGACGGGGCTCGTGCCGAGACGCCGGCCATCGACGATGACCTCGAGCCGCTCGGGGTCCGTGGAGATGGTGACATGGACCCCCGGACCGTCCGCTCGCTGCGGTTCGGCATCGTCCGCGGGCGGTCCGTCGGCCTCCCCGGCCTCGAGTGGAGCGAGGTCGGCCTCGACGCTCGGAGCCGCGTCGTGAGAGACACCGTTGGGGGCGGCGACAGACGTCGCGATCCCATCCTCCGGCTCCGCGTCCGGGGGACCCTTCGTGCGGCTCGCTGATGCGCTGGCCCGGGGAGCGGCCGGTCCGCGTCCCAGTCCGGCGACGAGGATGGTGACGCCGAAGGGGATCAGGAACGCCAGGCACAGGAGGGCGATCACGCCGAGGACGCGTCGACGCTTCCGAGCCGAGGCCTCGCGGTCCGGGAGCGGGGTCTCCGTGACGGCTTCGGTTGTCTCGGGGGGGACCTCGATGGCTTCGTGGCGAGGTGGCTTCAGACCCGGTGCCGCGACTGAGAAGGGGTCAGGAGACGGGCTGGCAAGCTCGGCATCGTCGGGCTCGGCGGGTGCGGCGCCTTGGACTTCGGGCGGCTGCTCGTGCTCCGCGACCTCGGGCGTGGGCTCGCCGTCCAGCAGGGTCTCGGCGACGACCGTCGTGTCGGCTTCGCCGAGAGCCGGTCCACCGATGAGCTCGAGGACCGTGGGAGGGAGTGGTGCGGGCACATCGGCCGGCACCTGCTTCGTGATCACCGTCGGCACGGAGCTGATGACCTGGAGGAGCGTCTCGGTCGATGAGACGGAGACCTCGGGCGCCCACGCCCGGCCAAGCGCCATCCCCGCCTCGATCACACTCCTCACGTCCGACGGCCCGTCGGATGCACCCCCGCCGTCACTGGCCTCGGCGCCCTGGCGAGATTCCTCGTCAGGCGACTCCTCCTCGGGCCCGGTCTCGGCGGGACGACGTTCGTCGAGCGTGTCGTCGGGCCCGGGTGCGACGGACTGCCTACCCTCCTCCGGCTCGGGGTGCCGTGGCTCCGGAGGCCGCTCCTCGACCCGAGCCGGCTTTCCCTCGGCTCGTCCCTGGGGCTCGACAGCCTCCGCGGCGTCACCTCCTTGCGGGAGGGAGTCGTCACGTCTGTGGAGGTCGTGGTCGAGGGGGGGCAAGGGCGAGGCCACCGCGTCGGTCGTCCGGGAGTCGGTGCTGGTCGGCGGCCGTTGGACCACGGCGGCTCGAGGCGGCGGGCGGGAGATCTCGGAGTCCCAGTCCTCGGCCACCGGCTTCGCAGAGGGGAAGACGGATGGAGACGGCCTGGAGTCCTCCTCGGTCACGCGGCGCGCTCGATCGATGACCGCGATCTCCCGCGACGGCCCGGACGGGTCGGTCGGCTCGCGATCCTCCGACGTCGGGATCGACTCGGACGCCCCGTCTCTCGGAGAGTGTTCGCCGCCGAGGAGGCTCTGGGACTGCGGCTTCTCCTTGAGCTGGTCCAGGATCTCCTGCACCGTCCCGGGCTCGTCGGCGAACGTCCGGCGCACCGACTCGCCCAGCTTCTGGGGGCTCAGCACGAGGCCGTACTGCCCCATGAAGTGCTCGAGGTCTTCCTGCAAGGCGTGACAGGTCGGGTACCGCTCGTCCGGGTCGCGAGCCAGGGCGCGCATGACGATCGCCTCGAGCTCGGGCGGATACCTGTTCATCAGCGTGCTGGGACGCGCCACGTCGCAGCGCAGGACGGCCTGGAGGGTCAAGAGGTCGTTGTCGCGCTTGAACAGCCTGCGTCCGACCGTGACCTCCCAGAGCACGGTGCCGAGCGAGAACACGTCGCTCCTGTGGTCGATGGCGTCTCCCCTGACCTGCTCCGGCGACAGGTACGGGTACTTGCCCTTGATGCCACCGGTCCGGGTCCGGACCGATCTCGCCTCCGCCTTGGCGATCCCGAAGTCGAGGACCTTCACCGTGCCGTGGAACGTGACGAAGATGTTCTGAGGGCTGACGTCGCGGTGGATGATGTTCAGCGACGCGCCGTACGCGTCCTTGAGGTTGTGCGCGTAGTCGAGGCCCTCGGCGGCGCCGTAGATGATCTGGATGGCATGCGCGCCCGGGAGAGCGCGGTTATACGTGCCCAGGCGCCCCATGATGCGCCGGAGGTCGCGCCCCTCGAGGAACTCCATGGCGATGTAGAACTGCTCGCCGCAGATGCCCAGGTCGTAGATCTGGACGACGTTCGGGTGGCTCAGCCGGGCCGCGAGCCGGGCCTCGTCGAGGAACATCTTGATGAACTCGTCGTCGCCCGAGAGCTCGGGGAGAATGCGCTTGATCGCGACGTACCGCTCGAAGCCGGCGCCCCGCTCCTGCCGCGCGAGGAAGACCTCGCCCATCCCGCCGGCGGCGAGCTTCTTGAGGAGGATGTAGTCGCCGAACTCGAGCGGTTCCACTCGGGGCATCATAACCCAACCGTGGAAAACGGGGACCGGTGAAGCTCGTCAGGGCCCCGCCCGGAAGACGAGCGACGTGTTGATGCCTCCGAATGCAAAGTTGTTGGTCATCACCGTCCCGATCGAAACCTCGCGAGGCTCGCCAACGACATAATCGAGCGGGGCGCAGCGCGGATCGAGTCGCTCGAGGTTGCGGCCTGGCGCCACGAAGCCGCCGGCCATCATGGCGAGGCAGAACGCGGCCTCGATCACGCCGCAGGCGCCGAGGGTGTGGCCCGTCGAGCCCTTGGTCGAGCTGACCGGCACGCGGGCGCCGAGGACCTCCAGCATGGCCTGGCTCTCGGCGATGTCGCCGACCTCGGTGGCCGTGCCGTGGGCGTTGACGTAGTCGATCGCATCGGTGGCGATCCCCGCGTCGCGCAGCGCGAGCCGCATGCACAGTGCCATGCCCTCGACCGAGGGCGACGTCAGATGGGTTCCGTCGCAGTTGGTGCCGAAGCCGATCACCTCCGCGTGGATCCGTGCCCCGCGCCGGCGGGCGTGGTCGAGGTCCTCGAGCACGAGGGTGCCCGCACCCTCGCCCACGACCAGGCCGTCGCGGTCCGCGTCGAAGGGCCGCGGGCTCTCGTCCGGGCGGTCGTTGTAGTGGGTCGAAGTGGCGAGCATGATGTCGAACACCCCGGCCGGGACGGGGTGCAGCTCCTCCGCGCCGCCGCAGATCATCACGTCCTGGGCGCCGCTGGCGATCGTCTCGTACCCCGTGCCGATGGCCAGGCTGCCGCTGACGCAGGCCGCCACGGTCGGGACGACGCGGCCGCGGATCTCATAGTACAGCGCGAGGTTCGCGGCGCAGGTGTGGCTCATGAACTTGAGGTAGCTGCTCGAGGGGATGCCGGCGAGGCTCCGGTTCGCCAGGAGCGGCGTCACGAAATCGATCAGCGCCGACGACGAGCCGTGGGTCGAGCCGTACGCGAGGCCGATCGAGGGCGAGCTGACCTGTATGGAATCGAGCCCGGCGTCGGCCAGGGCCTGCTCGGTGGCGTGGAGCGCGAGCAGCGCGACTCGCGCCATGCCCCGCACCTTCTTGCGCGGGCGGCCCGAGAGGTCGAGGCCGCGCACCTCGGCCGCGAGCCGCGTCTCGAGCCCGCCGGTTTCGGCCCAGCCGGGCTCGACCGCGATGCCGTGGCGACCTTCTCGAAGCGCCGTGGCCGCCGTGGCCAGGTCATTTCCGATCGGGCTCGCCAGCCCCACGCCAGTGACCACCACGCGGCGTCGGGTCACATCAGGCCCCCGTTGATGCCGATGACCTGGCCCGTGATGTAGGCGGCCTTCTCGCTGGCCAGGAAGACGACGAGGTCCGCGACCTCCTCGGGCTGGCCGAGCCGCCGCATGGGGACATGCTCGAGGATCTGCTCGACTGGGGCGCCGCGGATCATGTCGGTCTCGATCAGCCCCGGCGCGACCGCGTTGACGGTCACGCCCTTGCGCGCGACCTCGCGGGCGAGGGCCCTGGTCGCGCCGATGAGGCCGCCCTTGGCCGCCGAGTAGTTGGTCTGGCCCGGGTTGCCTGCGACGCCCGCGACCGAGCTGATGTTGACGATGCGGCCGAAACGCCGCCGCACCATCGGCATGACCAGCGGCTTCGTCACGTTGTAGAACCCGTCGAGCGTGGTCCGCGTGACGAGGATCCAGTCGTCGAGCTTCATGACGGGCAGCAGCGAATCGCGCAGCACTCCGGCGTTGTTCACGAGCACGGCGATCGGGCGCGGGTCCTCCAGCAGGGCCGTGACGGCCCGGCCCGCCGCGTCCGCGTCGGCCACGTCGAAGGGCACGAGCTCGGCGCTCCCACCCGAGACCTCGATCTGCCGCACGACCTCCCTGGCCGCGTCCTCGCTGGATCGGTAGTTGATCAGCACATGGTGTCCCACGGCCGCCAGCGCCCGGGCCGTGGCGGCGCCGATGCCGCGGGAGGCTCCGGTGACGAGGGCCCTCGTCTGCGTCATGGGTGATCCCTTTCGTCCTGGGGCACGGGCCGGCGGTACACGCTGAGCGACGCCGTGGCGACCTGCCGGCCCGCGCGCGTCTCACGACACTCGAAGTGGGCGATGTCGGCCCCGTCCCACGTGAGGGTGGCCTCGACGTGCAGCACGTCGCCGACTTCGAAGGAGTCCGTCTCGAGACGGAGGTCGCGGACCCCGACGAGGTAGCCGCGCATCGGCCCGCGTCCCTGCTGGCGGGCGCGGAGCATGGTGCATACGCCGGTGCACTGCGCCATGTGCTCGAGCGCCACGACGGCCCGGACCCGGCCCTCCTCGACCAGCGGAGCATCGGGCCGGATCTCGACCCGGCACCGCACTGACGCACCCTCGAACCACTCGACCTCATCCAGCAGGACCATCGGCGGTCGGTGGGGCAGGAGGTCGATCACGGCGGGGTAGGTCATGGCACGTCACCATCCGGGAAGCGGACCTCGACCGAGCAGGGATCGGGATCGTCCGGTACGAGCGAGACCCGTCCGGCTCGGCGCGCGAGCAGCGCCTCGACGAGGGGAAGACCGGCGGACGCGGGGTTGTGCCGGAGCTCCTCGGCCACGCTGTGATGATCGTTGGGACCGCCACGTTCCAACCAAGCGAGCTGTCCTGTGAAATTCGGAAAATCTGTTAAAGCCTTGGGGGAAGGGGGACCGGGGGAAACACCTTTCCTCGGAAAGGGGTTTCCCCCGAGTGTCATCTCCCCCACAAGGCAAAGCGCGACGCCGAGCGGCGCGAAGGCCGGGCCGCGGCACAGCGGCACCTCGAGCGAGTCGTCGGCCACGCCCACGACCACGGTCCCGCCCCGGTGGTCGAGGAGCAGCAGAGCCTCGAGGACGCACATCGCGAAGGTCGATCGCCCGCCGGAGATCGCGGTGCCCGGCTCCCGGTTCTCGAAGGCGATCGAGAGGATTCCGGTCGCCGTGTTGTGCACGCTGTTCTTGAACCGCGCCGGCGAGAGCCGGCCTTCCGGCTCCTCCATCATGCGGAGCTGGTCGATCGCGGTCCGGAACTCACCGAACGCCGAGCCGTACACAAGGCACGCGGTCGAGAGGTCGGCGCCGCCCCGCGTTGCGGCTTGCCCCATGACGTCCAGGCCGATGCGCGTCACGAGGCTCGTGCCCCGGCGCTGCCGTGCCGGGACCACGGCGCAGGCGGGCTCGGTCTCGCCGGGGTCGGGCTGGCCGCTCGCCCACCGTTCGGGCGAGTCGAACCCCGGCGTCCAGAGGCCGATCCCCGTGACCCAGGCCGGCCTCACGGCGCCCTCCCGAGGAGCACGCTCGCGTTGCTCCCGCCGAACCCGAACGAGTTGCTGAGCATGGTGCGGCAGGCGTGCTCGGCGCACTCGAGCGGGATGCGCATGCCGATGGCCTCGTCTGGTGGGGCAGCGCCGAGGCTCGCCGGCACCCGTCCCCGCTCCAGCGCGAGGATCCCGAAGATCGCCTCGGTCGCGCCTCCGGCGGCGAGGAGGTGGCCGGTGTATCCCTTGGTCGAGACCACGGGCACATCGTCGCCGAGGACCTCGAGGATGGCCCTGGGCTCGGCCGTCGTGAGCCCGAGCGCGTTACACAGCGAATAGGCCGTGATCGGGTAGGGGCGGCCCGCCATCATCACGGGTACTTTTCCAGCAGGCGGCGGGCGACGTCAACTGTCGGGAGCCGACCGTGGTTCTGGGCCACTTTGGCCCTGAAGCTGGAGACGAACCTCGGCAGGTCGATTGGATCGTCCGACAGAGGGCGCACTTTGCCCGACGTCCCGCTCTCATTGTTCGCCGGATAGTAGTCATTGGCCGTCGGCCTTCTTTCATCGTTCGACGGACCGATCACATTGCCCGACGGCTCAAGTGTGTTGTTCGCCGGTCCGCTCTTGTTGTTCGCCGGTCCGCTCTTGTTGTTCGCCGGATGGTGATCATTGGCCGACGGGGCTCTCTCATCGTTCGCCGGTCCGCTCTTGTTGTTCGCCGGTCCGCTCTTGTTGTTCGCCGGTCCGCTCTTGTTGTTCGCCGGTCCGCTCTTGTTGTTCGCCGGTCCGCTCTTGTTGTTCGCCGGTCCGCTCTCGTTGTTCGCCGGCCATCGTAACTCTTCAAAATAACAGTTTTATCCGACAGATCCACCAACTACAGTGGCGCGACGATCAGGTCCACAGCATATGCTCAGCCAGAGGCTTGCAAGCCTGAAAGGGGCGAGTGGAGTACACTTCGATTCAGCGGGGAGGCAATACATGCGAGAGGCAGGGTTGAGGCTCCTGGGGATCGTGGTGCTGGGCGCGGGGATCGTGCTGTCGTGGTCATGCGACGGCGGTGGGGGAGATGAGTACGAGGGCGACGATCCGGGCGAATGTGAAGACGGCGCCGACAACGACCGCGATGGCTTGTTCGACTGCAATGACCCGGGCTGTGCAGGGAGCCCGGTGTGTGAAGGTGGCGACGGCGACGTTGACGGGGACGTAGATGGGGACACGGATGGCGACGTTGACGGGAACGTCGATGGGGACACGGTCGGCGACGTTGACGGGGACGTCGATAGGGACACGGATGGCGACGTTGACGGGGACGTCGATGGGGACATGGACGCAGACACCGACATCACCTACGCGGACGAAGACGTGCCGGGCGATTGGGTGATCATCCGCGCTGGGACCTTTACCATGGGCACGCCTGCGGACGAGCACTGGTGCCGCTCCTCCGAAGGGATGGAGGGCCCATGTTTCTGGGAGCCGGAGCACGAGGTCACACTGACCCGCGACTTCGAGATGCAGACGACCGAGGTGACGCAGGCTCAGTTCGAATCGGTCATGGGCTACAACCCCTCGTCCTTCGCGGGCTGCCCTGACTGCCCGGTGGAGATGGTGAGCTGGTACGAGGCCGCCTCATACTGCAACGAGTTGTCCGACCTTGCGGAGCTGGGGCGGTGCTACGAGTGTTCTGGGAGCGGTGAGTCGGTGAGCTGCGCATCGAGCAGCTCGTACACGACACCCTATGACTGTTCCGGCTACCGTTTGCCTACCGAAGCGGAGTGGGAGTACGCGGCGCGCTCTGGGACCACTGGCCAGCGATATGGCGCTCTCGCCGACGTAGCCTGGTACGACGACAACAGTGGTGGTAGGACGCACGCGGTCGGCACACGCGCCCCGAGCCCGTGGGGCCTCTACGACATGCTGGGGAACGTGGACGAGTGGTGCAATGACTGGTTCCAGGGAGATCTCGGGCACGGCTCCGTGACCGATCCATGGGGTCCGGCGGCGGGCCCGGGCTGGGTGCCTCGCGGCGGCTCCTGGCACGCGAACGACTGGGACGTCCGGGCGGCGGGCCGGGGCTTGCGCATGCCCGGTGACCGCGACGACGCCTTCCACGGATTCCGCCCCTCGAGGACCAGCCCATGACGAGAACGAAGGCGGATCCTTGAGACCTGTGTGCACTCAAGAGTTGGCTGGTGGATCGGTTGCCTTCATCGAAATTGAAACTATCACCTCCACGGCGGGGGGATGAGCACGTCTCGGATGCAGTCGTATGGATTCACCTGGTCATGCGAATTAGTGCTTCATCGAAAACGACAATAGCCCCTACACTGGTAGGGTCACTCCGGGATGCATCACCTCCCCATTTTACCATCTTTTTGAAATCATCCGACTGTACATATATATCCTGAGATCCCCAGTATGTTTTCTCAATATAGAGCTTGTTAACATACGGGTATCCTGTCTCTTTTGAAACGTCGAAGGCTGTATAAGAACCCCTATAAGGCGCAGTGTCATTAGCTCTGTAGGCGCCAATAGCAAACCAGTTCTCTCGGCAGGCGAGTGAGGTTATCGTTCCATAATCCGGCTTCCATCTGCCAGCTACTTCGTCCCAATAGAACATCTCAGGATGGCCAATATAAATTCCTTTTTTATCGGACTCCCATTCCTCTGTAGATACAGTTTCTACAAATCGATTGCGGCTGATTTCTCCACCAATACATCCTTCAAGCCATATTCCATATGGATTATTGCTATCTATTTCGCATTCTTCTACAACTATTTGTTGTGAACTTACTCCCCTATTATATGGGATATAAATCCCACCACAGCTACCATCAATTCCTAATATTCCATTTGCACCGATTCCACAATTTCTCACTACAAAGTAACCCACTCCATCTCCCCTGATACCTCCCAAGACATTACCTGTAGTGGCGCAATGTTCTATAGAAGTATTTGAAAATCCCAAGGTGCCTTCTATTGAATCAAAATGCATCCCATATCCGCGGTTGAAGTCAAAATGACAGTTGTTGAAACGGAGATAGTTGCTGGAATCCCAGTCGCCCTGTCCTGTCGTGTCCTCACTGACAACTCGAATCCCAGAGCCACTACAATTCATTATCCGAATTCTTTCAATATCGCAGTGCCATTGGCAGCGAAGCTCAATGACACCCCTATCTGTTATCCGTGCAGGAACGTCTTCAGGCTCAGGGTAGCGAATCGAGAAGTCGGCTATCCTTCCTCCCCACTGTTTATGACCATTGCTATCACCTCCTATCAAACTCAGCAAGGGCTCACCATCAACGAGATTGACGAGGGTGGAGCTTCTCATACCTGCTCCAAATAATATAAGCCCTTGGGCGAAATCATCCTCTGTGTGATATACAAGTGGTTCGTTGATAAAATACGTCCCGGCCGGGATTCCTATTGGTCTGCCTCTGGTTCTTGCTACTTCAATTGCTTGTCGAAATGCCAAGGTATCATGATCAGCATCTGCCGCGTTACCTCGGCCGACGGCACCAAGATCTCTCACATTCACGAAAAACGAACCCCCCAGACGCCAGCGTACCTCTTCGGGAGAACCGGGTGGGTTCACGATGCGTTCGCGAGGGAAGGTGATCATCATGCACCTCTCGAGTGGCTCAACGATGGCCTCGTGCGTTGATTCTGAAGCAGGTCTCCCATGAGGAATCCACAGAACTGATGTGCCATCTTATGTAGTTTTCGATCTGATACGTGGTCGCTGTGCCAACCTCTGCCGAGAGCAGGACATTCTGGCAAGTGTAGGCAGAATTAACTGTTTTCACCGTGGTCCAGGGGCCTTCGAGTGACATCGATTTTTCGATGTTCAGACTTGGGCTATACGAAGCACCAGTGCACTCGAGCATCTCGGCCTGGATGTAGACTTGCTCCATGTCCCTGGTATCGACCCAGTTGTCCTCGCTCGCGATGACGATGTCCGCTCCCGTTGCGGTGAAGCCTCCTTTGACGGTCGTCCATGGCTGGATGACGACGTCTCCCCCGAGTGCACGACGAGCCGAGGGTGCCGAAGGGTGCCACGTGGCCACATCACGCGGCGCGCTCGGCGCTTCGCGGTTGGTGACATCGAGAGACCTGGTGACGAGTCGGCTCCCTCGAGCCGCGGCAAGAGTACCGGGCTGGTCGTAGTGGTCCTCCGGCTGGGTGTATTCTTCGCGCATCGGCGGGCGCGTCGCCTGTCCACAGGTCGTGATCTGAAACGTCGTGGACCAACTTTGGCTGAGTGGCGCATCGATGGCCCAACGCACATACCGCTCGACCTTGTAGTCCGAGTTGGGCTCGGTGGATAGGACGACCGTTATCTTTCCTGTCAGGGTGATGTACGTTGCGGGAGTCCACGGTCCGTCGGCGCTTGGACCGGTCTGAAGCTGAAGCGTGGCCCCACCTGTCATGTTGAGAACTTCACAGCGTATGGCTACATCCTTGGCTCCTTTGGTCTCGAGCCACTCGTTCGCCGGCTGTACAACGGATTGGCCTTGAACACCTTTCATGGTGAACATCGGTTGCCACAGGAAATCTCTGGTCATTTTCAAACTCCTTGAAGAGACAGCTCGGTCAGTGTCGTCTCTTTCATCTGGTTTTTTCTCATCATGGGTTCAACTGCGCTCGGACCCGAAAGCAAATCTCTCCGGAGCTATATCCGGTTGCACACCAACGAACATATCGCCGAAGACGATTGGAGTCGTTTTGTGGCAGATCCCGAGAAAGTACGAGTTGTAAAGTATCTGATGATTGTTGGGAACTCGTCGCTGCCGCTTGGGTCCATGGCCCCTCCAAGCTATCGCTCGTCTGAAAACTGATAGGGATATTTCCTGCATACAGCACGTGGATATTGAGGATCACGCTGTGGCAATTGCCGGTGTTGAGCCATTGACTCTCGTGTTGAATGAGGTCACCGCTCGATTTGTATAGTGTGCCAAGTGGTTGCCAGTCTACTACACTACTCATGGTTTCTCCTCGCTTCCTTCAATGTTGTTTCTTTCACTAATACCTGGGTTCGACTGTCTTCGATTCGCGCTCGATTGCAGGACTTCCAGCATCTCTCTGGCCGTGGCGGCGCTGTGGTGGAACACCAGCGGGCGAAGCATCAACTGGTCTCGGGTCGAGTCGCCGTTCTCGAGCGTCCGGAGGTACTGGTTGATGGCAGCAACAACCGCCATCAAGCGGATGTCGGGGTTATCGGGCTCGAGGGCGATGCCGGCCGAGACGAGGTCTGCCATGCCTCGGGAGTCCCGGAGGTTGAAGCTCGCTGCTGCCCCGAGCGCACAGGCTTCCTGCTTCAGGCGTAGCGGAGCGTCGCCGTACACGAGCCGCTTCGCTGTCGTGGCCGTCTTGAGCCAGTCGTTCAGGGAGAAGGAGGACCGTACGATGCAGTGCAGGATGTGGGGCGAGCCGTCGTCGTTGGCCACCTCCGCCAGGTGCAGGTTGCGGCGCTCCTTCCTCTCCAGCGACGTGACGTCGGCGTAGCCGTGGTGCAGTAGCTTCACGTTGGACAGCACGGCCGGAGCGTCCTGGACCTCCAGTTGCTCGTGGACGGGGAAGACGTACCGGATGCCCGCTCCCCGGCGGAGCAAGCGGGGAGACACGATCGAGAGCGTCCGCTCGTCCGGGTACCGCAAGAGAAGCGATGCCAGCAGGATGTCGGGCAACCCGTCGGCCTCGAGCCTCTGCCTGGTCTCTGCCACATCGGTATCGACGAGCTCTTCGTCGGCGTCGATGGTGAGGATCCAGCGGCCGTGGGCGCGATCGACGGCCTGGTTGCGGTGGAAAGAGAAGTCGTTCTGCCAGGGCTCCTCGGTCACCGTGGCCCCGAGGCCCCGGGCGATGTGGGTCGTGTCGTCGGTGGAGCCGGTGTCGACGACGATCACCTCATCTACCAGGGGGCGGAGGCTCTCGAGACAGCGGCCGATGTGCCCCGCCTCGTCACGGACGATGAGGCAGGCGCTCACGAGCGGGGTGACAGCCTCGCCGAGGACCCGCTCATTATTTAGTGTACTAACTGGGGGGGTATGTCCTGTTTTGTCGGATTCGGGGCTTCTTCAGGATGCGTTGCCGGAGTACTGCTGATCACGAACGGCCCCCCCTGGTGCTGGGATCGAGAACAACACCACTGACGATGGTGTGTCAAGGCTTTTTTAGACTTCGATGAGCTGGCAGTGTGGCGAGCGAGAGAGCTTGGCGGTCAGGCCGGAGTCTCGGCCGGAGGCGTGGTCGTGCTCGCGGGTTCGGACGGGAGGTCTTCGGCCGCGGGACCAGAGGACGACACGAGGGCCATGAAGCGCGCACGGACCGCGGGGTCCGCACGGAAGGCCAGCCGGCCGCGGCTCGAAATGGCATCGACCGCCGCCTCGACGCGGAGCTGGACCACGTTGCGGTCGAAGGTCTTCTCGATCGTGTCCTGTGCGGCCTCGACCTGGCTCCTCGAAGCACCGGTGAGCTCCTCGAGGAGCCTGCGGCCGGCGGCGATGTCCTCCTCCAGCACACCGATGCGGCGGGCGAGAGCTGGATCGGCCGCGAAGGCAGCGAGGATGGAGCTGAGCACCCCCTTGATCTTGTCCGTGGCGCT
>Ga0233425_10004428_pt1 | contig 23609 bp, 23 predicted proteins | sample Watercolumn_Towu_2_FD_181712 | JGI IMG/M metagenome (GOLD analysis project Ga0233425, IMG submission 181712) | Freshwater microbial communities from Lake Towuti, South Sulawesi, Indonesia - Watercolumn_Towuti2014_140_MG | ecosystem: Environmental > Aquatic > Freshwater > Lake | place... | reverse complement strand
AATCAATGGTGAAAGAACGCGTATTTCTTTCATTTACTAATTTTTCATACCATGTTGACATCGAACTTGCCATAATTTTATCTCTAAAAAATATTTATAAAACTCTTGCAGCAGAATCATTGACTACAGAACAAGGCTGATACCACTGATCAAAAGGACGATCAATATTTTCAACAGGATAGAGAGTAATCCCCTCCATATGCATATTTTGTGGATTACCAAAACAATAAAAACCACTACCACTACCTGTCATAACAACTCTACGAAAACCATTATCTAAAAGTTGTTTTTTAACCATTGCCAGTTTTGGCATAACAGCAAATGCACTTTGCTCTAGTTGATTAATTTGTCCAGGTAAAATATCTAAGTCATCGAATTTTTCGTAGACCTCCTTTGTGGAAACTCCAAAGTCAGGTTTTGCTATCCAAAAGGAAAATTTTTTCTTTATCGGTAAAATATCCTTAACTATCTCTCCCCTTCCTAAGCAGATAGCACGTCCTTTAGAAAAAAAGAAAGGTACATCACTTCCCAAACTCCCTCCCCACATCATTAAAGTATCAATGGGTATAGAAGTTGCAAAAAACTCATTCAACGCCCATAGCATAGTAGCTGCATTACTGCTACCACCGCCAAGACCTCCCTCCATGGGTATGTGCTTTTCCAAATGAATACTAAGTGGATCTTCTATGCCAGTTTCTCTTCGAAAAACTTTTAATGCTTTCAATACTAGATTATTGGAATTTGCAATACTAGGATCAGTACATATAAATAGATCCTCTTCTTTAGCTTCCATTTGTAAAACATCGAAGATATTAACTGCCTGAAGAACAGAAAAGATATCATGATACCCGTCTAAACGTTTATTCAATACACGGAAAAAAAGATTAATCTTCGCAGGAGAATAATATTTCTTATTCACCTTCTTTTTTACTCTCTTGTTTCACTTGCGGTATAACCTTCAAATGGAAAGAAGCCATCACTCCTTCCTTTAATTTTAAGGCAATCTCATGTACACCCGTTTCTTTTATTGCATGTTTAAGCTGCACTTGTTTTTTATCAACGATGATATTTTCCTGCATCCATAGATCAGCGATATCTTTTGTAGAAACAGATCCATACATCTTACCCTCAGGATCAACCTTCACATCTATCGATAAAGTTTTACCCTGAATCATTTGTGCCATTACTTCCGCATCTTGTTTGTCTTTTTCTGCTCTAATAGCTCTTTCTTTTTGCAGCTTTTCTTGCATACGTAAGGTACCACTATCTGCTATTACACCTTTCTTCTGTGGTATAATAAAATTTCTGGCATAACCAGCTTTCACACTAACCACTTCGCCTTGTTTTCCTAAATCCTCAACATCTTGTAATAATAATAGCTTCTGTTTCATTCTTTTTTTCTCCTCTATTCTTCAGTTACAAAAGGTAAAAGCGCCATGTATCTTGCTCTCTTAATAGCCTTTTTTATTTTACTCTGATAAGAACAAGAAATACCAGTAATACGTCTGGGCAGTATTTTTCCACGTTCCGTAATAAAATTCTTCAAAAGATCAACATCTTTATAATCAACATGATCTATATCTGGTATAGCTATCCTCCTACGTCTAATTATCGGTTCATTAAATTCCTCTTCTTTACTTGTCATACTCTTTCCTTCTCGACCTTTATGGGTTTAAACTCTAATTTTTCCTGCACACTTTCAACTTGCAGGGTCATAAATCTCAGCAAATCTTCATGAAGATGATATTCATGCCACAAACTAACAATTTGTGATGAGGCAAGATCAAAATAAATAATGTAATAATATCCTTCACGTTTTTTATTTATGGAATATGCCAACTTGCGGCGCCCCCATTCATGTACTTTACGAATCTCTCCTCCTTTATCGGTAATACCAGCAAGAATTTTATCTAAAGCTTTCTTTCTGGCATCATCACTTAAGGTCGTCGAAACGATATACATGCCTTCATAAATACGTCTTTTTTCTTTCTTCATTTTTTTCTCCATTATGCTATTCTTACATTAGCTACATTCATGGTATAAGCTAATCCTTCTTTTAACCACATTTCTAAAATATTTGCTCCCTTTTCCAAAACATTATTTACTCTTTCTTGTTCTTCCAGGGCAAATTTACCAAGTACATGTGGCACTAAATCTTTTTCTTCATTTCCTCCGATACCGACCCTTAATCGTTGATATTCATCTGTTGCTAAGTAGGCTTCAATACTCTTCAAACCATTATGCCCTCCACTACTACCAGAGGGTTTTAATCTAAACTCTCCAAGAGGAATACTCACATCATCAACAATAATTAACACATTCTTTAAGAGCACATTAAAATATTCAACTGTTGCCCTTATTGCAATACCACTTTCATTCATAAAAGTTTGTGGCATTAACAAACTCACCTTTTTATCTGCCACTATTCCTTGAGCTATTTTAGAAAAACACTTAGGAAATCTTTTAAATTCCATATCATGCTTTTCTGCAAAAGTTCTTAGTACAGCAAACCCAATATTATGTCTCGTTTTCTCATATTTCTTCCCAGGATTTCCCAATCCAACAATTAACATGCTCATTGCTGCGCTTTTGCTACAATAACCACTACTTCATTCAAATTATTTACTAGCGGCTTAACTTTTTTAGGCATATCGATATCTGATAACCTCTTAGCTTGCATCACACCTAAATTGCTAACATCCAAAATAAACTCAGTTGGAATATCAGAAGGTAAACATTTTACTTTTACTGATCTTATTACTTGTCTTAAAAAACCTCCAAGTTTTATACCCGCACATTCATTAACGCCTGTAAAGATAATAGGTACATTAATCTCTACTTCTGCTTTTGAAAGACGCAAAAAGTCAACATGTAATATCTCATAAGTCGCTACATGATATTGTATATCCTTAACAATAACTTTTATCTTTTCTTTACCCTTTACTAGAGTGAAAACAGTTGTTGCCAATCTTCCTTTCATGCCACTTAAAATTTGACGTAAAGCATGTTCTTGAAGATAAATCTTCTCATTTTGTTCTCCCTTAGAATAAATTATAGCTGGAACATAACCCTGTCTTCTCAACAATGCATTTTTTTCATCTTTCCGTTCAAACATTTCAAGTTGCATAAAAATCCCTCAATTTTTTTTATTCATCTTATTTTAACTCTCTTATACAAAACAAAAAAGAGTTATTTTACTATTGGAGCTATTTTTGATAAAGGGAGGATATTGATGCCCCTTCCAAAACACATGTTATGGCCTTAGAAAATAATGGGGCGCTCGAAATAATCTCTATGCCATCTACCGTAATTGGTATAGTATCAGTAACTAAAAATTTATCTATACAGTTAAAATCACTTTTTTCTGCAAAAACAGCATGCGTCACTGCGGCATAAATTCCCTTTGCTCCCGCTTCCTTACACAAACTGGAAGCTGTAATTAAAGTTTTGCCAGTAGAACACATATCATCTACTAATAAAACTGTTTTATCTTTTACATCGCCGATAATAGCTCTGGCCTCAACTCTTTCGGCATCAATTCTCCTTTTATCAATTATAGCAATATCTGCCCCTAAATCCTCGGCAAAGCGCCTGGCCATCTTATTACTACCAACATCAGGCGATACTACTACAATATTTTTTAAATTCATCTTTTTTACTAGCTCTACAAACAGAGGTCTACCATACAAATTATCTACAGGGATATCGAAAAAACCAGCCAATTGTTCAGCATGGAAATCCATTGTTATAATGTGATTCACGCCTGCTTTTTGTAAAACATCTGCCACTAATTTTGCAGAAATAGGCTCTCTTTTCTCTCTTCTATCCTGTCTTGCATATCCAAAATATGGAATAATTGCAGTAATGCTCTTAGCTGAAGCTCTTTTTAAAGCATCAACCATTAAAAGTAGTTCTACAAGATAATGGTTAGGTTTTTTTGCTATAGTCTGCAAAACAAAAACTTCTTTCCCTCTTACATTTTCTTCGATTTCTACACCTGTTTCACCATCCGGAAAGGTTTTAATCGCTATCCTTCCCATAGGCCAATGCAAATATTTTACAATATCCGTTGCCAATCTAATATGTGATGTACCTGCAAATAACATAAAAAAAATAATTTGGGGTGGAAGGATTCGAACCTCCGAATGGTGGTACCAAAAACCACTGCCTTACCACTTGGCGACACCCCATTAAAGTTACTCTTGAGTATGTTACAAAATTCAAATATTTACCGCAAGTGCCTAACGTGCCAAAAGAGAAGAACTTGGCAACAACTTTAAGCAATATGTAGGTAGCGACGATTCATACTTGTATTAAAATTTTCTGCGTGAAATTCTGTATGGAGATAATGCAAAAGTCTTTTGCGGTAGAAAGAAGCCATATATCTTAAAAGATCATTTAATTCACGCATAGAAACAATACGTTTTGTATCTTGCAAGCCTATTTCTTCTCTAGAAAGATTTGGAAGTAGAGTGATATTATCAGGAACAACACATTCTTTAGGGAAACGGCCAAGACCCTCAAGTGTATTTACATCTGCTACAGCTTGCCATCTCGTTTTAACGATCATGAATCTTGTATGGCGAATAGTTTCAATAGACTTCTTGCATAACCCATCATAATTCCAACTCCTTATTACAAATTCCAGCTTCAGTGAGTTTAAATTTTTGTTTTTTATGCTGACATAAGCTAACACCTAAATCTTCCTCTAATTTCGAAATAGCTTGGCTAATTGCGGATTGAGTTACAAAATTTCTCTTTGCTGACTCAGAAACACTTCCCGATAGTGCTGCATCATGAAAAAATTTCAAATACGTTAAATTTAAATCTAATTGCATAATTTTTTATTTTTTTTGTTTGGTTATTATAGTGAATCATGGCTATTTTTACGAATAGTTCTTATCGTGTTCACGAACATTGTTAAAATTTATATTTGTAGAACAAAGAGATTAATCTTTATGCCCTAGCTCAATGAGTTTGTTTTGCAATACTAATCGTATATTTGGATCAATATCCAATACACGAACATAAAACATCGTATCTCTTGCCATGGAATTCGTCTCATTTCTGGGATGATAAAAAAAATTAAGTATTTCTTGACTCGAAAGCATTTTTCCGTTGCCAAAGCTAGAATGCCTTTTTGTAAAATCATCATCACTGCATTTCCAGGATTCAATTCCTAACCATTCTGCCAATGAAAACAAAGAAGCCCATGACTGATAAATACGCCAATAGGTGTCTCTTCTTCTTCCTATTTTTTCTACCACAAAAAGATGCGCTCCACAACCCATGATTACACAAAATAATTGGTGTTGATTTTTTTTTGATTGATTAAATAATTTTGCTATCACTGAATTTACATATGTACCATCTGCTCGCATTTGCATTAAATTTTCATAAGATCCGCAAAACTCTTCATCTGTGCTAAAAACATCATCTGGAGATCCGTGCTGCCATGTAACAGTGCGAGCTCGTAAATAATAATCCCGTGGCATAACGCCTGTAAATAAATGCATCATGTAATACGTGGAAGCTGCACATTCAGTACATTTTTTTAGTTCCTCACTCAATGCCTCAGGGGGCAAAATTTTTGGATTCACACATGAATCCGAAAATTTTGGAGGATCTAGTTGTACCATTTCTCTTACTACATCAAAGCAGTCTGCAAGCGCCGTAGAACCTAATACATGTACTTCGAGTGCAAGACTAGCAGTATCTGATGTTCGACCTACCGCAGCTTTTGCAAAACTAGCATTACTTAAAGCAGTTAAATCCGTAAATGCACTAGCCTCTCTTCCATCAACTTCATGCAAGTAATTATGATCCACTTGGACTAATTGCGATCTAGCGGCAGCACACCCCATCTTTCCTCTTTTATTTTCACCATTTCAATTATACTATATTTAGCAATATAATAAAATATATTTTAATATGCTATATATACTAACAGTTCATTGCCACAAAAAAGTAATTACATACTTAGCAGGTAGCGTAACTATAACGAAAAAGCTCATAAAATATTGATTATAAGAATGTTATGATAAACTATAAACCCCTTGAAATCTTGGTTCTGACAACAACAAATAAGCCTCTTTTGTAGCAAGAGAGCCCATCCAATTCACCGCTTTGGCATGTGAAATTTAAATCTCGCTAAATTAACCGCTAGACTTAAATAATCTGGATGTTATTGACTGTCAAATTGTTACATGGCTCAAAATTACCTCGTTTTCTTAGCATAGGCAACTTACCACCACTTAACACTATTAAATTATACATAATTAATGTTCACTTGATTTTTTATTTTAAATAATATATAATTAATATTTAATTATTACAAGGATATAAAAATATGGCTGCTGCAGACACCCCATTAGTGCCAGTTACTTTTATGCCCCCTTATAGCTCAATGCATGGTTTTTTCCTTAAATCAAACGAACTTGAAGAAGAAAAAATCTTAGAAAATTTAACTAGATTACCATTATATACATGTGATTCTGGTCAAAATGAAGATGTTTGTTATTATGTCGGTGTTTCTGGATTGCAAAATGAAAATTATCTATCCGCTATTGCTACTAGAAAAAATCCACCAAAACAAATTAGAGCAGTAATTATCGATATCAACGGAGCTGCATGTCAATATCTTCAAATTGTAAGACAAGAATTATTACAAACACATGATGAGGAATCTTTTTGCAGAGCTATGCTTAAATGCGAAATGCCACCAGAAATGTTTCCTGCTGAACGAAGTACACATTATTCAATTTTTAAAGAAAAAAACATGTATTGGCTTCAAACTCCAGAGAGATTTTTAGCAGTAAAAAAAATGTTTGTCGAAAATCGTGTGGCAATCTTGCATCTAAATCTTGCAGATACTCAAATTCCAAGATTATTAAATAAGCTACGAGGTAGGGTTTCCGTCATGTATACCAGCAATGTTCATGAGTGGCTTCAACATACTCCTGAAATGCTAACATGTTTTGACAGTAACATAAGCACATTACTTGCTCCCAATGGCTATGAAATTAATTCCGATTTTGCAGAAAAACCCATTGGAGGTAATATTCCACTAGTTTTATCTATGGGACACTATAAACAATCGCGCTATCTACAACTCCACTCCGATCAACCTACACAAAGTGCGTATTTTATGATTGCAAATTTTGTTTTCCAGCCTTCTGATCATAAAAAATTAGACTATACGAAATGGAACGATGTGCCAATCGAACATAAGACTGATTGGATGACGGAAGATTGCTAGCACTATTAAAGAAGAACACCTAATTCATAATTTCTATGCACTAAATATAACTAACGATTTAAATCTATGAACTTTTTTCCTGACTTACTCAAATTAAGCTTTTTGACCTAATTCAATGAGTTTGTTTTGTAATATCGAACATATATTGATATCAATATCAAATACACGAATATAAAAATTAATATCTTTAGCTATGATACCTCTATCGATCATAGGATGAGCAAAAAAATAAAGTATTTCCTGATGTGAAAGTTTTTTCCCATTGCCAAATCTAGCATGCCTTGTTGTAAAATCAGTATTATCAGATTTCCAGGGATCAACTCCTATCCATTCCGCCAGAGTAAAATAAGAATACCATGATTGATAAATACGCCACCAAGTATTACATTCTTCTGCTTGCTTTTCGATCACCAAAAGATGCCCGCCACCGCTTATTGTCACACAAAATAGTTGGTGTTGAAAACGCCTTGATGGTGTCAATAATTTTTCTATCACTGCATGTATATATGTTCCATCTGAGTTAACTTTCATTAACTTTTCATAGGAACCAAAAAATTCTTCATCTGTGCAAGGGGCTCTTCTCGCAAGCACATCCAGCCTCCTTTGAGATACTGACTCATTGGTAATGCCACATAATAACTGAATCATATAATTTGCTGCAGCAGAACATTCAGTACACCTTTCTAATTCTCTATCCAATTCTTCAGCTGAAAGAAGATCTACGCTAATACACGAATATGAAAATTTTGGAGCATTTCGTCGCACAATGTTTTGTATCCTATCAAAACAATCTTCAACCAAAGAAAAATCTACCCTGCCTGCATCAGAGCGACTACACGCAGTTGCCGCTACATTTGTTAATGAAACTCGCATCTTTTGTTCATCTCTTTCATGTAAAGAGTCGTTATATTCCTGCACTGATGGTAATTCTGTGACTGCACAACCCATAAACCCCTTATTCCTGCCATTAATTATATCAAAAATAACTATTATATAATAATATTTTATTTATTTTAATTTAATTATATATACACAACACTCCGAACTATCAGCACATACATTTTTTCGCAATAAACTAATTATAATTTGTAAATCATTAAATATTAATATGTTACGACAAGCCGTATTGGAGTTTGATTTGCAATGTCTAATGCAATATTTTTTTCATTTTAAAAACCTAATATGTTTGCATCAATTTTGTAAAAAAATATTAACTTAAAAAAAATTCTCGAAATTAATTTTGGTTTTTGCTTCTCTTCAGTTAGATATGCATATAGTACATATAGCTTCAGAATTTGCGCCTATTGCTAAAGTCGGAGGGCTCGGCGATGTAGTTTTTGGCCTAAGCGCTGAACTTGTAAAACAGGGACATCACGTCGAAGTAATTCTTCCAAAATATGGAGGAATAGAAAAAAAATACCTACTCGATGCTACTGTGGATACCGAGGATTTTAAATCTTGTTTTCAGCAAAGTTGGCACAACAATACTATCTGGAAAAAAGAATTTCATAATATAAATTTAAGATTAATCGAAGATCATACCAAAGAAAAATTCTTCGGTAGGAAAAATATTTATGCTTATCCTGATGATAATGACCGCTTTTTATACTTTTGCAAAACAGCACTAGAATATTTAAATCAACAAAATATACCGATAGATATCATCCATATCCATGATTGGCACACCTCAGCAATTCCATTGATCTTAAAAGAACATTTTCCTGCTTTATTACATAGAATAAAAGGAATAGTATTAACTATTCATAATGTCGCATACCAAGGTTATTGCAACAGACAAAATCTTGCCAATATCGATATTGATCCTAAAAAATTCCCGTCTCTTTTAGCGTATAAAACCATCTTTAACCATCATGTTTATAATTTGTTAAAAGGAGGAATCGTATATAGCGACATAATAACCACAGTATCACCTACATATGCTAAAGAAATTTTAACCAAAGAATTGGGCTTTGGTATGGAAAAAACCTTAAAAGAATGCCAACATAAATTACACGGTATTCTCAATGGGATAGATTATGCATCATGGAATCCAGAAAACGATCCCGCTTTAGTCGCCCATTATTCTCAAAATAGTTCACTTGAAGAAATTATTGCAGCAAAAAGAGAAAATAAAAAAGCACTTCAACAATTTTTAAACATGCCCATCAAAGAATTACCACTGATCGGCAGTGTCGGAAGACTTGTCGAACAAAAGGGACCAAAGTTAATTATACAGGCCATAAAAACAACACTAAACAACAACGGACAATTTATACTTTTAGGCAACAGTCAGGACGAAAAAATACAAAAAGGATTCGACAGATTAAAACACCGTTTAAGAAAAAATAAAAATGGCCATCTCTATTTCGGGTATGATGAGAAATTGTCTCACCTCATTTACGCAGCCTCTGACTTTATAGTTATCCCCTCTATCTTTGAACCTTGCGGTTTAACGCAACTTTTAGCTTTAAGATATGGAGCAATTCCCATTGTGCGTAAAACAGGAGGGCTTGCAGATACCGTCTTTGATGTTGATGACATAAACATATCTTATAATCTAAAAAATGGCTTTGTTTTCACTACACCTTCTAAGAAAGCTATATATTCATGTATACAAAGAGCCATTCATAGTTGGATTTACGATAAAGATAAAATAAAAGTATTAATGGCCAATGGTCATAAAATAGATTTTTCCTGGAAAGAAGCAAGTTTAGAATATTTGAAAATCTATCACAAATTATTCGAATCAGTAGAAAGAGCTCTTTTTATGTAATCCCAATTTACATAAATATATTCTAAAGCAGAAATAACAGCATAGATTGCTGCAAGAGATGTTAAAATAAGACTAACATTTTGCAAAAAAGAAAAATTTATCCATTTAAGTTCATAAAAACCTAATAGCATTATGATAATAAAACTAACTACAGCCTGCATTATAGCCTTAATTTTTCCGCTTTTTCTTGCTGCCAGAGCAATCCCTTTCAACGCACATAATGTACGAAGCGTTGCAATAAAAAACTCTCTATATAAAAACACGAAAACTAACAAAAGTGGAATTTTTATTACTCCCTGAGTAAATGTAAAAAAAACTAAAATATGAGTAATACTGTCTGCCATAGGATCTAAAATTTTTCCCAAATCAGTGACTATCTTACGACGCCTTGCTAAAAATCCATCGATAACATCGCTCATTTCACATATGAATAATACTAGTAACAAAAACAATGGCATCCACTTTTCACTTATGCCGAACCAAGAATATTGTAAGTATATACACGGAAATAACGGTACAATGACCAATCTAAGAAATGTAAAAAAAATTGCAACATTCATAACAATTCCATTAATGATTATACTTAAAATACTCTCTCTTCTCAAGATACTATTTTCAATACACGAAAAATTTACATGGTATCTAAAATATTTTCCTCTGACATCTTAAAACTCTGGCTTTGAACAGGCATAATGTATATAACACTAACTTTTAGTAGAAAAAATAGCCAGTTGTCCACAAGCTGCGGCAATGTCATCCCCCTTAGTATAACGACGAGTAACATTAATACCCATTTTCGTCAAATATTGCATAAAATGTTCAATAACATGACTACTCGGCTTCTTATAGGAACTACCATTAATATTATTGTAAGGAATAATATTCACACTTCCCCTTTTCCCTTTAAGCAACATAAAAAGAGCATGCGCATCTTCTTTGCTATCATTAATCCCATCTAAAAGAATATATTCATAGGTAATTTCTCTTCCGGTAGTGGCAAAATAAAAATCTAATTTTTCCATAATCTTTGATAGCGGATATTTTCTAGCTGAAGGAATAATTTTTTCCCTAAGCTCTTGAGTAGGCGCATGAAGAGAAAAGGTTAAATTTATCTTCAAATCCTCTTTTACAAAATCCTCTATTCTATCCAGTACTCCCACTGTTGAAACAGTAATCCTTCTTTGAGAAATATAAAATCCCAAAGGGGAAGTAAAAATCTTTAAGCTTTTAACTAAAGCATCATAGTTTAAAAAAGGCTCTCCCATACCCATAAAGACCACATGACTAAAACTCTCTTGCCTCTGTTTTACTAAAAAACGATTAACATATAATGCTTGTTCTAAAATCTCACCACTTGTCAAATTACGAATAAAACCATTTTTCGTAGAAGCACAAAAACTACATCCCATAGGACATCCAACCTGAGTGGACAAACATATAGTTCTTCTCTTTGCATGAGATATATCATTCACATTCTCAATCGCTTTTTTCTCATAATCCGCTGTTTGTCCTAAAATTAAAACTGATTCAACATAATAGCCGTCTTGCAGCTTAAATAAAAATTTAACAGTTTGTCTATCACTTGAGAGCACTTCTTGTTGAAGAGAAAGAGTATGCAAAGCAAAATGTTCTCTTAATTGAGTGCGCAAATTCTCTGATAAATCAGTCATTTCTGTAAAAGCAATAATTTGTTTTTGATACAGCCATTTAAAAATTTGCTTTGCATGGAAAACCTTTTCTCCATACTTGACAAGCAAATTTTGTAATTCCTCAAAACTAAGTGAATAAAATTGATCTAACATGGTGGATATTATATCATGCTAGATAGTTTTTTTTAAGCTTTTAAGCCAAAGTTTTAATAAAAGTAGATAATTCACCCTTATCCACCCAAATACAGCCTCTTTTATCCCAAAATTACGAATAATAGAAAGCAGAGTCTCAAAACTGTACCGCAGGGCTTCCTTTGCACTCTTTTTACTAACGATATAATCCACAAGGACCTTAGGATAAAACAGAAATTTACATTTGCTCTGAGTAAATAACCTACAAAATAAATCAAAACATTCTCTATATTCGTATCTTTTGTCAAACCCTTGCATATCTCTCAAAATTTCAACAGAAAAAAAACAACAAGCTAATCTAGATGGTACTTTCCCTGCTTTTAAAAACTCGTGAGAAAATTTCCTAATACCAATGATGGGAGATGCGACATCTTCGCGACATATAAAGGGAGAAAAAGCAAAATCAGGATAATTATTCTCCTTTAAAAAGGGTATCATTTCGCCAAGTGCATGATGTGACAAATAACTATCTCCCGGACATAGAAACTGCAAATATCGTCCCTTTGCCTGCATGATGATTTCATTCATCATCTCAGAAACTCCTTTTTCTTTGACAAAATGAACATATCTTAAATACTTTTGATATTCCTTAACAACCGAACGAACATCATGAACCATATCAACAATAATATTAATTTCTATTTCTTTTTCCTTCTGGGCAATGACGCTCTCTAAAGTATAAGCTAAAAGATGTGGTTGCTTTTTAACAACGATATTTACTGAGAAAAATGGTTTCAAAGTATACTTCTCCTTCTACTTTTATGTTAAAATGTTAGTAGCATAAATGAAAATAGGAATTTTATTTTTCTTTAGTATGCTCTTGTCTTTAACAATGAAAACCAATATATTGATACTCACTTATGGACAATGTTCTAAGGGACTTAAAGGCTATTGTTGCTCTGTGTAAAAGGCGAGGTTTCATTTATCCTGGCTCTGACATCTATGGGGGATTTGCCAATACTTATTCTTTTGGCCCCTACGGCGCAGAATTAAAAAAGAATATCAAAGACTTATGGTGGAAAACCTTTGTTCATAAAAGAACAGATATCATGGGTATTGACGGTCCGATACTACTACATCCCAATGTATGGAAAGCATCAGGACATGTAAGTAATTTCAACGACGCTCTTGTAGATTGTAAAAATTGTAAAGCCCGTTTTAGGGTAGATCATCTCCTCGAAGAAACTATAAATATCAAAGCAGAAGGATTGTCCTTAACTGATTTAACGGCTTTAATTCAAGAAAACAACGTAAAATGTCCATCTTGCGGAAAAAAAGATTTCACCGAGGCCAGAAATTTCAATTTAATGTTCCAAACTAATATGAGCAAAATAGCTCAAAAAGAAGAAGCAGCCTTTTTGAGACCGGAAACAGCACAATCCATATTCATTGAATTTAAAAATATTATTAATTCTACCAGAGCAAAAATACCATTCGGTTTAGCTCAAATTGGCAAAGCATTTAGAAATGAAATTACGCCGGGAAATTTTATCTTCCGTGTTATTGAATTTGAACAAATGGAAATCGAATATTTTATTGAAGAAAGTGCTTGGCAAGAAACATTTGCCTCATGGTTAAAAGAGATGCATCATTTTTGTGAACTTCTAGGACTTAAAACACAAAATATTCAAGAAAAAGAACATGATCAAAAACAACTTTCCCATTATTCCAAAAAGACCGTTGACATAACCTATAACTTCCCATTTGGATTTAGTGAGCTTTATGGCTTAGCTTATCGTGCAGACTTCGACCTAAAAAGTCATGAAACACTTAGCAACACGTCCATGGAATACACTGATAAGGATGGGAAAAAATTTATTCCTCATGTTATTGAACCAACATTCGGTGTTGAACGCACAATTTTGGCCGTCTTATGTGACGCTTATGAGGAAGAAAAATTAGAAAATGGAGAAATACGTTCCATCTTGCATTTGTCTGCCAAAATTGCTCCCGTAAAAGCAGCCGTTTTCCCTCTGATGGGAAAGGAAGAACTTGTAAAAAAAGCAAAAGAAGTTTTCAACATCTTACAACTTCTTTGGAAGTGCGAGTATGACGAATCCGGTGCCATAGGCCGAAGATATCGAAGACAAGACGAACTCGGCACTCCCTATTGCATCACCATAGACTTCCAAACACTTCAAGATGATACTGTTACTCTTCGAGAACGTGATAGCATGAAGCAGACGAGGATAGCTGTAAAACAGCTTCATCATGTGCTAAGTAATCTGCTTTCCTAATATGATAATATTTTTTTAATTTTCCAACACCTTGCATTGTTTTCCACACAGAACTTATACCTTTAATAATAAAAAAAGCCATATCTTCAATTCTATGTTGAAGAATATTCAAAATAACGCCAGGCACAGAAATAATTGCTACACAAAGTGCCAAAACCGATATCGCATAAGTAGTTATTCTAACGGGTAATGGATGTGTATAATAAAATTCCTCTATCCGACGATGTATCCAACGCAAATAACCCTGTAAACAACTTTCTCTAAATTGAACTTTATAATATTTCTTGTATGCTTGAAGACTTAACCAAGATGTGGTAATCACAGAGCTCACAAGATCAATAACACAAATCAACGAGAGAGCTCCTCTACATAAACCTACAACTATTCCAGCGCCCCCTAAAAAAGTTAATGCTATGGATGCATAGAAAAAACATGAAGAAATATATTTAAACAAAGCGGGATGCGCGTAGCGAAAACGTTGAATCTTAGAAGGAGGTTTATCATTTTGCATTTTAGGTAATAAATGCAAATGATTTTTATAGTACTGCACACCCATCCATCCCAAAGAAAAACTTAACCCTATAAATGATATACAAGTATAAACGGAAATTGTTCCAAAAAAAGTAGCAATAACAGACAAACCGCCAGTAAAAACAGCAGCTGATACAAAGATTATTGCTAGAGTTATTAAAATAACATGTCTTATCTTTTCATTATTTTTTACATCCACCGGACTGTTGGACAAAACTTCTATTTTTTTTGGAGGAATTGAAGATATTGGTGGTATTACAATGTTATTAAAAAAATTTTCTACACAAGCATAATGTTTTTTTTCAATTTTAATTTGAAAATGAGCATTAAATCTTCCTAAACTAGGAAGACTACTATGGCTATTTTTACAATTACGCCACTTCTCAACATCAATCTTCATGACTTAATATTATAAAAAAACATCAAATTAAGAGAAACATCAATTAATTCATGCTATAAAAAATAAATTATTATATTATACAATGACTTTTGGTCTTTTTTTCTTAAGATTGTCAAACTGGCGCGCTAATTCCATAACCTCCACTTCCGAACAGAGCCCACTTTGAATTTTTTGCTTTATCTCTTCCCTTTCCAAAAGCCAGTCACGATCTAACATTTTCTGCACTGTTTCAATAAAAACATCTTCAGTTTTTTCCCTGTTAATTCTTTTCTTCAATATGGAGGAAAAAAAACTCTCTTCTTCTTCAGAAAAACTATTCGCAAATGAAAGTAAATCTAATTTTTCCTCGTTTGCATAAAGTTGCATGAACCTTTCATAAAATTTACGACAACTATTAATTTTAAAATTTTCCGATTTCAAATTGTTTATAGCTATTTTTAAAATTATTTCTTTTTCTCCCCCCATGATAAAAAGCCAGCGTAATAAGTCTTTTTCTAAAACCTCATCTCCATCAACTTTTTCCTCACTTTTAGCAACAGAATATGCTTGGCAAATAGCTTCAGGATTAATATCTATCATAGCAGCAGGAGTAGCCGTAATTTCCGCTAATTTTTTCATGCTCTCATGAATAATTAATGGATGACCCCATTCTTTTATTCTTCGAGCAACGGTTTGTACCATTTCCGCCTTACCGGTCGGCGTTTTAACATCTAAAGTCTTAGAAAATTTTTCTACTAAAAATTCTAAATATGGTGTCGCTGTTTGCAAAAGTTTAGAAAAATATTGCGCTCCTTTTTCTCTTACAGTCAAATCAGGATCGAACTTTTCCAAAAGTCTAATAACATGTGCACCAATGCCATGTCTTTGACATATATCGCCAACTTTCAATGCCGCTTCTTCTCCCGCACTATCGGGATCAAAAGCCAAAAATAGATCATTAACTCCAAGATTAATTAATTCCTTTAAATGACTTTCCCCAAAGGCAGTGCCTTGTGATGCTACAGTAATCTCAAAACCAGCATAAATAAGCCTCATAGCATCAATTTGTCCCTCTACCACAATTGCTCTTCTCTCTTTGGCAATATTTCTTCTACAAAAATTAAGTCCAAATAAAATCTTAGATTTTTTAAATAAGATAGTCTCCGCAGTATTAACATATTTAGGACCAAAGGTAGCATCTTTGAACTTTCGAGCAGAAAAACCAATATAACCGCCCATACTATCCGCAATAGGTATCATGATTCTCTCTTGGAAAAAATCACTCGTTTCTCCTCCAAAGTTCACCTTCACAAGACCTGTTTCTTGCAGTCTTTTCTTATCTATTCCCATCTCTTGCATCACTTTTTGAAAAAGCACCATATTTTTGGGAGCAAGTCCAAGGCAAAATTTTCTTATAAAATCTAAATCTATACCTCTTTGATATAAGTAATTTAAAGCTTCATGTCCATCTCGAGTATGCAATAAATAAAAATGATAAAATAAAGCAGCTTGCATTATAGCGTCTTTTAAAGAACTTTTTGAAGAATTTTTAGTAAAAGCGCCGCGATCAGTTTCCTCTAATACTACATTAAATTTATCTGCCAAATATTGCACTGATTCAGCAAAACTCATTTTTTGATGAGTCATTAAAAAACTGATAGCATCCCCATGGGCTCCACAGCCATAACAATGGTAATGAGTATCTCCTCTTTGCAAGATAAAAGATGGCGTTTTTTCTTCATGAAACGGACAAAGTGCCTTATAATTGGCTCCGGATCTGGAGAAATGAACAAAACTAGAAAGAACATCAAAAAGATCTATCTTTTGTCTGAGAAGTTCCAAACTTTCTTTGGTATAACCAGCCATGTATCATTCCCATCATCAGTTTTAACACGCCTCTTGCTTTTTTCAAACAAAATAAACACCTCAACATTTCCCCAATTTTCCCCTCCCCTATTCTTTCAAATTCTTTTCAAGATCCGTAATGTTTCTTTCTAGAGTCACTTTCTCATCATTTTTTCTGTTAAATTCTCGCTGCAATGATGTTAACATTTCACGATATTTCTTTTTTGTTCGTCCATTCTTTACCTCTCCAATTTTCTTTCTAATCTGAGCCATTCTTTCTTGTAATTGTTGGACTTCTCTACGTACTGGTAAAACTCTTATTTCCGCCTCAAATTTTTCTTGTATTCTTTTCCTTATACACTCTTCTCTTGCCTGAGCAGCGACTGCTTCAGTTAGAGTATGCCCTACTTCTCTTTTTCTAGTTACATCACGCAATAATCGCAAATCAACAGGTCTTGTAGGGTATACTTCTTCCGCTTGCGGTTCTTGTTTTTCCTCTATTGCTTCATCGTTTTTTTGTTTAACTTCTCTCAATTTATCATCGGCAACATTTTGAATAAGCTCCTGTAGTGCTTGTAAAGTTCGCGGATGATGTTTCTTCACATCACGTAAGCATTGATCAATAAACTGATCGGTTTTCATTACATCCTCAACGCGTTTCCTTGCACGATCTAGAATACTAATAATGGTATGTTGACATCTATTTGTACGAAAAAATTTGTCTTCTAAAAGTAAGAGATAAGTTATATCTAAAGCAATCTGAAGACCTCCGATAGGTAAATGTCTGTCTCTAACATATTCAATTGCAGTCGCAATCATCGTTCTTGCTACGTGTACATTCTTAACTCTTCTTACATTATCAATAAATCTTGTTCGAATACATTGACATTTACATTCCGGCGTATCATCATAGGTAGCGGTAAGATCTGAAGAAAAATTACTCATTAGACAATCAAACTTATTCATATACTCCTTAAAATTTGTGAGAAGTATTTTAGTGTTTTTTACTATTTTTTCACCATGATTTTAACTTAAAAAAAGCATATTAGTAATATCTTCCATGAAAGTATCCACTACACCACTAATGGTCGGTGTGAATTTCTCACAAATTTTCTGCAACGTTCGAAAACTATGTTTAGAAGTGTGCAAAATAAATTTATCCAAAACTTGCTTTAATCTCCTTTTTCCAAAAAAAAACAGGAGATTCAAATGTTTGCAAATATCTGGTAGCTACGCGGAGGAAAAATCTCGTAATATTGCTAGTTAATTATTATTTAAAAAAATATTTATAGTGAGTTTTGTGTTGCAAAGTAACACGAAATAATATATAATATCTGTCATGATGCCAGTTTATGATTCTACAAGTTTACTTTTAAGTGAACACCAAACAGCTCTTCCATCTAACACCACCGAACTCGTTGCGGCGTCATCATCCACCAGTTTATCTGTCCCTTCTGATGTCTCAAATACAAGCGAATCGTCCACACGAAAACGCCAATATGAAGAAATTTCATCCTCAAAAGATGATGTCGCAGATATAATTTTAGAAAACACCCAAGATGTTACAGAATCACAAGAAATTCTAGCTCTCAGCCTCGTAGAATTAGCACAACAGAGGCTTCCTCATAAAAAATGCCGGTTACATGATGATGATCAAATAGGAGCAATCGTAGAAAACAGTCGCACCTTAGATGAAGCTACGCGTGAACTAGGTATCAATCATACAAGACTAAAAAGAATCGTATCAAAGAGATTTCCTCATTTATTAAACAAATTCCGTTTTAAACCTCGCCCATATAAACAACCCATTACAGAAGAAGAATTGCAAAAATTTAGAAAAACCGCAGAAGAAAGTAAAACTTTAATAGAAGCAGCAACCAAATGCCGGATGCATCAAAGCAAATTCAAGAAAATTTTATCAGAAAACTATCCTCATTTATTGGAAAAATTTCGTAAAAAAAATAAAAATGCATCTCAACAAAAAATAGACCAAATTAGACACCTTTATTTAAGCGGCTATAATCCTCATCAAATATCAGTTATGACACACACTAAAATAGGCGTTTGTATATATCAAACAACAAAAATCGCAAAAACAAGACAATCACTTCCCTTATAATAAACAAGTTTTTGCAAATCAATTCTATTCCATGTATGGCTCAAAAAAGCTATAGCACTTATATGGTTATGCACATCTAGTAAAAACTTTTGCTCCAAAATATTGCACTATTACGTTATTTTTGTAGTAATGAATATAAAAACACCCTCTACTCCCATGATGAGCCAATGGGAAGAATGTAAAAAGCAAGCTAAAGATGCTCTTTTATTCTTTCGCCTCGGTGATTTTTATGAAGCTTTCTATGAAGATGCTTACATCATCTCAAAAGAGTTAGATCTTACCCTTACAAAAAGACATGACGCACCCATGTGTGGAGTGCCCTTTCATGCTAGTGATAGTTACGTAGATAAACTCATTTCTAAGGGATATAAAATAGCTATCGCCGAACAAACACAAAATCCTAAAGAAACAAAAGGCCTTTTAAGAAGGGAAATCTTACGTATCGTCTCTCCAGGAACTGTGATTAACTCTTCTTTAATCACCGACAAAACAAATAACTACTTCGTGTGCTTAAGTCAAATCGCCAGCTCCTTTGGAGTTGCGATCATCGATCTGTCTACTTCCGAATTTAAGGCGATGCAGTTAGATGATAAAAAGGATTTGCAAGACGAACTATATCGACTGCAACCAAAAGAGCTCTTAATAACTAAAAAATTTCAAAAAATGAATGAAGAGCTTTTAAGAGATGTTATTGCTTGTCCTATAAATGTAAAAGAAGATTTCGATTTTAAACTTTCTCATGATGCCATATTACACCACTTTAATATCAATACTTTAGATGGTTTTGGTCTAAGAGGTATGAATGAGGCTATTATTGCTTGCGGAGCTCTTTTCCTCTATCTTTTAGAAGATTTGCACATAGATCTTTCTCACATAAAAACTATTCAAACGGAAATGCTCTCGTCATATATGGCTATTGACTATAGTTGCATGCGCCATCTGGAAATCGTGGATAGTTACGAAAAAAGTAATACTCTTTTACATTTACTAGATAAAACATCCACTCCCATGGGTGGAAGAATTTTAAGACAGTGGCTGAAAAAACCCCTACTCTCCGTAGATGAAATTAAAGCAAGACAAGATAGCATAGAAGAATTTGTCAATAATCCGACCATTTTAAATGAACTAAAACTCTATTTAAATAAAATACGCGACTTAGAAAGATTAATAATGAAAATAGCAAGTAATCAAGCCACTGCAAAAGATATTGTCTCTTTACGATTTTCTTTAGAAAATATTTTGCCAATAAAACACTTGCTCGAAACATTTTCTTCTTTCATCCTTGTCAAAGAAAAAGAAAATCTAAACCTCGATGTGATAACAGTAGTAGAAACAATCAAAAATACAATAGTTGAAAATCCACCTTTTAGATTATCTGATGGTGATGTTTTTAAAGATGGCTATAACCAAGAACTCGATGAACTGCGCGCTTTGAATAGAGACAGTAAAACGTGGATTGCCAACTACCAAAATCAGTTAAAACAAGAGACTCAAATAAAAACACTAAAAGTAGGTTATACAAAAGCCTTTGGCTACTACATAGATGTCAGCAGAGGACAAGCTGATAAAATGCCTACAACTTTTCAAAGGAAACAAACTCTTTTAAATTCTGAGAGATTTATCACTCAAGAATTAAAGAATTTTGAACATAAAATTTTAACAGCTGAAGAAAGCATAAAAGCTCTAGAAAATCAACTGTTTAACGAATTAAAAAATGAAATTTTAAAATATGCCAGCACCATAAAGATCATTGCCAAAAGTATTGGACATATCGACACTTTGGCATCACTTGCTCAAGCAAGTAGAGATTATGGATATAAAAGACCCTATGTCGATGACAGTAATCTCCTCGTTATCGAGAAAGGAAGACATCCCATAATAGAGAAAAAAATCACAGAAGGATCATTTATTCCCAATGATACCTACATGGATAATGATGCTAATCAACTCTTTTTAATAACCGGCCCTAATATGGCTGGAAAATCTACCTACATACGACAAGTAGCCCTACTTGTAATAATGGCCCAAATAGGTGCATTTATACCCGCGGAAAAAGCTCATATAGGGATTATTGATAAACTCTTTTCTCGCATTGGTGCAAGTGATGATATCGCTAAAGGACAATCTACCTTCATGGTAGAGATGACAGAAACTGCTAATATATTAAATAATGCCACTAATAAATCATTAATCATCCTAGATGAAATCGGACGAGGAACAAGTACCTATGATGGCATCTCCATTGCCTGGGCTGTTGCCGAATATTTACTTACAACAAAAGAAAAAAAAGCAAAAACCCTCTTCGCCACCCACTACTGGGAACTCACCGCCATAGAACAAAAAATCAAAGGAGCTGTCAACTACAATGTCGCAGTAGAGGAAACACCCTCAGGTATTATTTTCTTAAGAAAAATTTTGCGCGGTAGTACGGATAAAAGTTATGGTATACATGTTGGTAGACTTGCAGGACTGCCATACATAGTTTTAAAAAGAGCAGAAGAAATGCTCTCACACTTGGAGAAAAAACAACAAAAATATTCTCCCCCACCCTCTAATCAAATGTCCATTTTCGATATTAAAGAACATCCACTTCAAAAAGAACTCTTAAATATCGACTTAAATCATATATCTCCAATGGAAGCACTACACACTTTGTTAAATTGGCAAAAAAAAGTAAAAAACCATGGATTTTGATCATAGCAAATTTCCTAAAAGACCTGGCGTATACATCATGAAAAACGCACATGGAGAAATACTCTATGTCGGCAAAGCTAAAAATTTATTTAAACGCCTGCAACAATATTTCACCTTAAAAGATACACGAGCATCAATCGCTTCTTTAATGCCGCAAGTTGCGCACATAGAGACCATTATCGTAAATAATGAAAAAGAAGCTCTTATCTTAGAAAATAATCTGATAAAACAACACCACCCCAAATACAACATTCTTTTAAAAGATGATAAAACCTTTATCGCTATAATGATTACTCACCATAAATGGCCTCAAATAAAAACTGTAAGATGTAAAAGTAAAAAACATGGTCTTTACTTTGGTCCATATACTCAAGCAGAGGCTGCAAAAAACACCTTAGAATTAATATTAAAACTTTTCCCGCTAAGACAATGTTCTGATCATGATTTTGCCACAAGATCACGCCCATGCGTCCTTTATGGTATGAAAAAATGTCTCGCTCCATGTGTAAATAAATGTAGCCACGAAGAGTACATGGAGAATGTCAAACAAGCAATTTTACTTTTACAAGGTAAAAATAAAGAGATCGTAACAAGATTAAAAAAGCAAATGCAAAATTTTTCACAAAATCAAGAATTTGAAAAGGCAGCTCTTTGTTTAAAACAACTCAAACAATTAGAACATATATTTCAAAACCAATACATGGAAAATATCAAAATCTATGCTTGCGATGTCTTTGGGTATCATCAGCAAAATAATGATCTTATGCTATGCATATTATCATACCGCAATGGAAAACTTTTAGAATCAAAGCATTTTACACTCTCGTTAAATTTTGCAACTATTTCCGAAGCACTCGGTTCTTTCATTTTGCAATACTATCAAAATAATCCACAAAAAACTAAAGAGATACTTTTACCAATTAAAATCGACAACAATATTCCCGAACTTTTAAACATTCACATTTTTTATCCTCAAAAAGGTACAAAACACGAATTACTTCTTTTAGCACAAAAAAATGCTTCTATGCTTGTAGAAGAAAAACAAAAAAAAGAAATCTTAGCACAACAAAAACTCTTAAATCTAAAGAAAATCTTAAAATTAAAAAGATATCCGCAAAATATTTACTGTTTTGATAGTTCTTCTTTTGCCGGAAAAGATTTTGTAGCTGCCATTGTCTGTTTCGAAAATGGCGAAAAACAAACAAAAAAATATCGTCTTTTTAAGATAAAAGGAGAAAAAAAAGATGAATTTTCGGCCCTTAATGAAGTGATTTTACGTTTTTTCAATCATCATCCTACTTGTGATCTTTTATTATTAGATGGAGGCTCATTACAATTAAACGCCACCTTACGTCTTTTAAAAGCACAACATATTGAAAATACTGATGTTATTGCTATTTGCAAGGAAGAGGCACGACATGATAAGGGACTCACAAAAGAGAAAATTTTCCTTTCTGATTCTACCATAATCACTATGAACGTAAAAGATCCTGTTCTTTTATTTTTACAAAGGATAAGAGATGAAGCACATCGTTTTGCCATCTCCTTTCACCATAAAAAACAAAAAGAGCGCATGTTAACAAGCTCTCTTGATGCTATTGAAGGTATTGGTCCAAAGAAGAAATTAGCACTCTTAAACAAGTTTAAAAGCGTAGAAAACATAAAAAAAGCATCAGATGAAGCTCTGATGTTAGTTCCCGGCATTACATCTAAGGACATTAATAATATAAGAAAATTTTATTTTACATCTGCTTTAAACAAATAATAAAATTTATTCAAAAAAAACCTGTACACATTATGTGTTGTTTCGGAATTATAATGGTAGATGTTGACCCCCTAGCCTTAATAAGAGAGATTAGGCTTCGGTGCTTTGGAGAAATCTATCAAGAGAGATTGTTTAACTATTTAAAAATATTTCTTGATTTGCCAGGG
>Ga0233425_10004427_pt1 | contig 23611 bp, 15 predicted proteins | sample Watercolumn_Towu_2_FD_181712 | JGI IMG/M metagenome (GOLD analysis project Ga0233425, IMG submission 181712) | Freshwater microbial communities from Lake Towuti, South Sulawesi, Indonesia - Watercolumn_Towuti2014_140_MG | ecosystem: Environmental > Aquatic > Freshwater > Lake | place... | reverse complement strand
CCCCATATCATCGGCCAGAATGACCAGTACGTTGGGACGCTTGGGTGCAGCAGCATCGGCTGCTAATGTCAGGACAAACGACGTGCAAAAAAGGACGGCAGTGGAATTCATATGGTGAGTCGTCCTCCAACTGGTTGTAGTTCGGTTGGCCGGCCCCAATAATAGCTTGCGATCTGTCTTGCAGCCACGCAGGCGCACTGTCCACGCAGTCAGCCATGATACACAGGAGTACGAAGATGAATCGCCGGAGATTCCTGCAATCGAGTGCCGCCGGACTGACCGGATTGGCATTGTCACGTACCGCGGGTTTCACAGCAGAACTCGCCAGTCCGAAGAAACGGGTCGGACTAATCGGCACCGGTTGGTATGGCAAAGTGGACCTGTTCCGACTGCTCCAGGTGGCTCCCGTCGAAGTGGTATCCCTGTGCGACGTGGACAGGCAGCTGTTGTCCGAGGCGGCCGAACTCGTCGCTGCCCGTCAAGTTTCGAAGAAAGCGCCGCGCACGTACGCCGACTACCGCGAAATGCTGAAAGAAAAGGACCTGGATGTGGTCTTGATTGCCACGCCGGATCATTGGCATGCACTCCCCATGATTGCCGCCGTGCAGGCCGGAGCTGACGTGTACGTGCAGAAGCCGATCGGCGTGGACGTCGTGGAATGCCTGGCCATGGTGGCGGCGGCGCGCAAGTACCAGCGCGTCGTGCAGGTGGGGACTCAGCGCCGCAGCACACATCATCTCATCGAAGCGCGCGAGCTTATCCAGGAGGATCGTCTAGGCCGGATCGGGCTGGTCGAAACATACTGCTACGGGAAGCGCGGTATCGTCAATCCGCCGGACGAACCGCCGCCTGAACACCTGGACTACGAGATGTGGACGGGACCGGCGCCAATGCGGCCGTTCAACAAGACCGTCCATCCCGGCAGTTGGCGCAACTACATGGAATACGGCAATGGCACGATCGGCGACATGGGAATCCACATGATTGACATGGCCCGCTGGATGCTGGACTTGGGTTGGCCCAAGCGAATCAGTTCGACAGGCGGCAATTACTTCCACAAGGAAGGCAAACCGAACATTCCCGACATGCAGACCGCGACCTTCGATTACGGTGATCTGCAGATGACCTGGCAACATCGTCACTGGGGGGACAGCCCGGATCCCAAGTACCGCTGGGGTGCGACGTTCTACGGTGAGAAAGGAACGCTCAAAGCCAGCGTGTACGGTTTCGACTTCACGCCCAGCGGTAACGGCCAGGCGATTCATCGCGAGTGGAATGACCCGAATGCGAAGTATCCGGTCGACAGCGATCAGTTTCCGGAGGACAAGGAAGAGAAGCGGATCGAGTACCATGTCGCGCCGGCGATTCGCGCCCATATGAAGGACCTGCTGGAATGCGGCGAGCGCCGCAGCCAGCCGCGCGCTGATATCAGCCAAGGCTGCATCTCCACCGTAGCCTGCGTACTGGCCAACCTCTCGCTGCAATTGGGTCGGAGCCTGGCCTGGGACGCCGAGAACGGGCGCGTCGCGGGCGATGACGAAGCCAATCAGCTGCTGGCGCGCTCCTACCGGGCTCCCTGGATCCACCCGACAACGGACACCGTTTAATGCCACACAGAACGATCGCCGCATTGCTGATCGGCGCGTGGAGCACTGGTCTCGCGGCCTGCGCGCTGGCTGCCGAGTCTCGCGAGGTAATCCAGGTGCGGATCTCCTTCGGCCATCGAGCGCCGGAGGTGACCACCGTCGCGCCGCACGTCATCGCCGGCTCACCCGCGATGGAGGTCACGGCCGCAGAGAAGACGCTGACGGTCGGAGCCGGTGCCGTGGACGCAATTACCGCGCAGGTCCTCTGGCAGAAACCCTCACAACCCGATCGCACACCGCATCAACTGTGGGCGTACTTGCTGGAACACGGAACTCCGGACCAGATCGCAAGACTGCGAGCGGACCCGGGCCTCAAACCGGAGGCCCCGGTGCTCACGGTGATGACCGCGGCCGATGGCACGCGGGGCTTCTCTTTCTCCCTGGAACAACTCGCACAGCACAAGGCCTTGTGGCTGCCGCACCACGACGCGTTCATCACGCTGGCCAATGAACCGATCGATTTCGCAGCGCATGTGGCTTCACTTACGGGCGAGCGTGTCCTGGACCGCGTGCAGCGCGAACCGGAGGCGACACTCGCCGACTTCACGGCCCGTTGGGAGGATGTCGGCAATCCCTATCAATGGACGGCTGCCTGGCAATCGCGCTGGCTGGGCACCGTCGGCCACCTCGTCGGCACCGTTGCCCGGCACGGTGCGCTCTACAAATTCGGTGTCGATCGCTGGGGAAACGTGCGGCCGGATCACGCCTCGCCGCACAAATTCCGTTTCGATCTGTTGTGGCCTGACGGCCAATGGAAGGAACAACGGATCGTGAAAGGCCTGCCGATCCTTGTCACGAGCTACGAACACGATGGTCAACGCTATGAAGTCGAGCAGTTCGCCAGTCCCTTGCAGAACCAAACGACTGTCGATCGAGGTGAAATCGCCAGCGTCTTCCTGACGCGCATCCAGATCAGCGGTGCGGGGCCCGTGCGATTGGCTTTCCGTCTGGCTACCGAGAACAAGGAGCGGCATCCCGAGCTGTGCCAGATTGCCGGCCGCACGTGCGTCAGGGATCGGGAAACAGGCAGCATCTGGCTCATGCTGGAACCAGGCCCTGGGCTCACATTGGAGGAGCGCGCGCCGATTGCTGACGACAAGGACCCGCGCAGCGAACTCGATTGCGTGGGACAACTCGCCGGCGGGGAGACGCGCGAGATTGTCTGCAAACTCGCCTCACCCGTCGTCGCGACGGACGATGACGCGCTCTTGGCGGCGATTGATTACTCACAGGCCCGCGCCGCGACCGATGCGTATTGGGAGGACTGGCTGGCACGCGGCGCGCAGTTCGAGGTGCCAGAAGCGGCGGTCAACAATCTCTTCCGGGCGAACCTCTGGCATGCACTCACACTGCCGCGTTTTCGAGGCCGGGACCAGATCGACTTGCCGTATTCCAACTTCGCCTATGGCCAGCTTAATGCGGATTGGCCCATCAATCAGGCTGTGTATGTGGACTACATGCTCTACGGGTTGCGCGGATACTACGCGGTGGCGGAAGAGGAGTTCGCTGCCATGTTCCGCAGCCAGCAGAAACCCGATGGACGTGTGAGCGGTTACGCCGAGTGGGGCGTCAACTCACCGGCGATGCTGTACTCCATTGCCCAGAACTACCTGCTTTCCCGCGACCGCGCGGCGCTGGAGCGCTTGTTGCCGGCGGCGCTCAAGACGTTGGACTGGTGCCTGGCGGAAGTCGCCAAGGGACAGAAGTCGCAGGATGCCCCCGGTCTCATCGTGGCACCTCTCAATGATCTGACGCATGACGTGCGAGCGTGGGGGTTTCCCAACGCGTATTTTGTCGCCGGCCTGGCGACCTTCGGGCGAGCACTTGCGGAATACGGCCATCCCCGCGCCCAGGAAGTGCAGTCCGTCGCGCGGAAGATGCGGATCGATGTCGAGCGGGCATTTGCCCGCGCCAGTGTGAAGTCCCCGGTTGTGCAGCTGGCGGATGGCACCTGGAACAACTACGTGCCCTGCGATGCCCTGACACCGCGGCGGTTGCTCGAGCAATGGTATCCCACGGATGTCGACGGCGGTCCGCTCCACTTGGCGCGGCTTTCGGCGATCGATCCGCGCGGCTGGCTCGCCACCGCCATGTTGCACGACCATGAGGACAACTTGTTCCTGCATCAGTGGGGCGCGGCGAACGAACCCGTCTACAATCAGCAGGGCACCGTGTATCTGTTGCGCGACCAGCCGGAAGCGGCCATCCGTACGTTCTACAGCATGACGGCCTGCGCCTTCTCGCATCATCAGTGCTCGCCGTTGGAACACCGTTGGGCGTGGGGACAGTACTTCTGTCCGCCCAGCACGGACGGTGCGTGGTTCGAACTGTACCGCAACCTGCTGCTGAATGAACTGGGCGACGGCTTGACGGTCGGCCAGGCCGTGCCGCGGGCCTGGCTCGCCGACGGCCAACGGATCTCCGTTCGCCAAGCGCCCACGTATTTCGGCCCGGTGCATTTGGAGATCGAAAGTACGGCCGCCAGTGGGCGGATCACGGCCCGCGTCGAGTTCGGCAGCACGCGCCGCCCACCGGCGCTCGTCGTCCGCTTGCGCCATCCGTCCAAGGCGAAACTGCGCTCGGTCACAGTGAATGACGCAGCCTGGACGGATTTCAATGACGCGACCGAATCCGTTCGCATCGCCAATCCGTCGGAACAGCACTACACGATCGTTGCCCGATACTGACGCGAGAAGGAGAAACAACCTCCCGATTGTCACCTCTCCGGCCGGCGGGAGATGGATAGCTTGAGGGGTGGAGGTCTTGTTTCTCCTCTTCCCCCTGAAGGCCAATGGACGGTCAGACGTCGCTGTAACATTGCCACTGGATCGAGCTACCGAGCTTCTGCAGGGCGTAGCCGACCTCGCGCGTGTAGTCACCGTACACGACCTGCGTGTGAAAACCCTCCATCTCCCGGGCCAGTCGCCGCCAATCGCCGTCGACGAGGATCTCCATCTGGGACCGGCAGGCCGGATAGGACGGCGTACCCACGATCTTGCCGCGAAAGCCCTGCCACTTCGAGCAGGCCAGGTTCGGCACGATAGCGGTCACGACCTGGTCCTTGGTGTAGTGTGTCTTGCAGGCCGCCCCATAATCGGATTCGTAGTGCGTCATGATCGTGGCCGGTTCGAAGTCGCGGCCGTTCATCCGCCGCGGCGCCTGGCAATGAGCGACGAAGAACAGACCATCATGCGGACAGTGCGAATTGCAGACGAAGCTCGGCCGGCTCGCAATCCAGCGCAACAGCACGCCCGGCAGGGTGTGTGACAGATCCGTGTGGCAATACGCCGTATAGCCTTCGTCGTTGGCCAGGCTCAGGACGAAACAGGGAGGTGTATCCAACATGGCAATTTGCCCATGGCCCATGCAGCGGGCAAAACCGAAATTGGTGGCTCCGGTCTCCTGCAGATACTGGCGGACGACGTGCAAGGCCAGATGCGAATTGACGACGAACTTGCGGTCCGTCTGCAGCGTGACGTTGGGCAGGTTCAGCAGCGCGGTTGTTTGTTCCTCGATCTGCTTGACAATCTGTTGATCCGCGCGCGCCGCGCTGAGGCGTTTGGCGAAATCCTCGTCGGGGACCTCCACGATCTCGTAGCCCCAGGCATCCTTGGCAACCCGCGGCCCGTGTTCCTGCGCGGGAGCACTGTAGGCGGCCAGTCCGCCGATGGCCAGGACCTTCGTCCCCTTGGCGTTCTTCAGGCCGTACAGGGCGCGCAGACGCCAAAGCAATTCGTCATAGCTATCCACGACAACGTCGTCCACGCCGTAGTCCGGCCGCACCGGCAGATCGCCGCTGCCGCGCAGGAACCGCCAGTGAGCGATCTCGAATCCCAGATAGAACGGACCGGATTGATGACGTACGAACATGACCATGGGAATCCCCAGCGGCCATTGCGTGACCGATCCCGCGGCGTACACCAGGCACAGGTCCGTGTCGCTCACGGCCAGCTGTCCGAGTTTGGCCTGGGAGTCGAGCAACTCGACGGGCTGGCAAGCAATGGGAAAATCGGCCCGCTGCTGCAATTGGCGGAGTTCCGCTTCGATGCGCCCGCCTTCTTCCCTGGCGGCTTCCGGGGTTTGAATCGCGCCGTAACTGCGCCACGAAGTCCGATCACCGCGCGCAGGTATGTCGAAGACCAGGACCGGCTTCACGCGCAACGCGCTGCCTTGGGGAAACGGCTGACCGCCAGGCACCGGTTCCGCCTCCGCGGCGCGAACCGCGCGCAGCGACACGGCCAGTCCGCCCATCGTCACGCCTGCGGCACCGAGGCCTTGCAGAAAAGTGCGTCGCGACAGGCGGCCGACATCGGGCGGTTGCGCACTGCTGCAGCAACTGCCACAGAGCCCGCGGTCCACGATGTGCAACCGAACAGCATCGTCAGTCCTGGTCATGGTTGGCTCCTCCGGCTCTCGGGGGTGGAAACGTCACAGACCGGCGGCAGACGATCCACATGCCACTCAGCCTCCGCATAACGATGCGCAATGCTCACCGAACGCGCTACATCGTGCGCCTTTTCTGGGCCGACTTCAAGGATCGGTCTGCGGCGGCGGCCCTTCCTTAACGGCCCGCGGATCACCCGTGGAATCGAGAACGTCCGGTACTTTCCGGGTACCGCGCTCCGCATCCAGCGACAACGTGAGAAACTGACCATTCCGTTCCACGATCACGGGCACGGGACCGGCAGCATCCGCCAGGATGCGACCCAAGTCCAGCGACTCCGTCACCCAGATGTCACCTACCGCGCAGATGCGGTCTGCTGGAGCCAACCCGGCCAGCGCCGCCGGAGTGTCCGCTGCCACCGCCACGACAACCCGCGCGTTCGGTTCGCTCTCCTCCCGCCGGCAGGAAATGCCGAACCGGCAATTCTCATCGGTCGGCCGCGGCGCCGGCAGCTCCTCCTTTTTCGCCGGATTGGTTTCCAATTCGTTCCGTGCTGCCTCGCGAAACGATAACCTGTCGGAGCGATCGGCCATGTCATAGGCAATCCGCTGCACCAATTGCGTCACGCGCTGCATGCCGTCCGCGTCAATCAGTTTGACGTCATCGTCCGGCCGGTGCAGCTGCGGATGAATGCCTGTCGTCGGAAACAACGCGGGAATTCCCTTGACGAACAGGGAGTAGTGATCGGATTTCGTCAAGACTTTCGGGCGAAAATCGATGAGCAGGTTCAGGCTCGTATTGTGATTGGCTATCAGTTCCCGCCAACCGGGAGCACTAGCGGTTCCCCAGACGATGAGCGTGTTGTCCCGCAGACGACCGACCATGTCGAGATTGATCACCGCGGCCACACGTTCCACGGGAAAAGTCGGATTGGTGACCCAATGCCGAGAGCCCAAGAGACCTTTCTCTTCCGCGTCCCAGAAGGCAAACAGCAGTGAGCGCCTAGGCACTCGGGCCAATTGGGACATGGCTTCGGCGATTTCCAGGGCCGCCGCCACGCCGCTGGCATTGTCGTCGGCGCCGTTGCGGATCTCCGCAGCCGCTCCCTCGGTCTTGCGCGAACCATGCCCGACGTGGTCGTAGTGGGCGCCCACGACAATCACCTCATTGGCGGCCTCCGGGTCACTCCCCTCGATCATGGCCAACACGTTTCGATATCCCTTGCCGAACGGTTGAAAATACTCCCGATCGGGGCCGGCCGCGGGCACGCGCAGCTCTCTCAGTTGCGCAGCGATGTACTCGCCGCTGGCCTGGCCTCCCGGAGTACCGGCTTCCCGCCCGGCACGCTCGTCGTCGGACAAGTACTGAACATGCGCGAGCAGTTCGCTAGCCGTTATCGAGTCCACGGCTTCTTGTGGACAGATCGGCGAACTGGTGGGGAAGACGACTCTGCACTCCGCAGCGGAAGCCACGGGAACAGCGGCTGCCGTCGACGCTTGGGCAATCTCTTCGCCCTGCAGCACGGCACTCATTGGAGCAGACCACGAATCGGTTCCGTTACACGCGGCGCTCAGGAGAACTGCAAGTCGCAACACGGCTCGCGGAATCCGCGCCGCGAACTCCCTCGGGAACGGCAACATGAACGAAGCCCTCACGCAATTCGTCGCCGGTACGACTCGACACACAGCGTGTCCGCGTGACAGCCGTATGGCTCGAATTCACCACAGACTATCGCCAGTTCTGCAGCGATTCAACTCAAGATGACCCGCCATGCCACAACAATCCCCACGTCCTGGTGATCCAACCGACGTGGCAGGGTAAAGTGAGTTTGTTGAGTTGCGGGCAGAGTGGCTGTCTTTTTCGAACAACGCATGGTCCACGGGAAGTTCGTATGATCCACAGAACTGTACTTGCCCATTCGTCCCTGATGATCTTGTTTTCGTTGGTGTCGCTGACGACCTCATCCGGCGCGGAGAACCGACGACCGAACATCCTGTTTGCCTTCGCCGATGACTGGGGACGCTACGCCAGCATCTATACGCAGCTTGTGGCGCAAGGAACACCCAATGATGCGATCCGCACGCCGAACTTCGACCGCATCGTGCGGGAAGGTGTGTTCTTCAAGAACGCGTTTGTGACAGCGCCGTCGTGTACCCCCTGCCGCAGTTCGCTCTTGTCGGGACAGTATTTCTGGAGAACTGGTCAGGGAGCCATCCTGCAAGGCGCTGTCTGGAACCCCGAGATTCCGTCATATCCGCTGCTGCTCCGCGCCGCGGGCTACCATATCGGCAAGACGTTCAAAGTCTGGAGTCCGGGCACACCTGTCGATGCACCTTACGGTGGTGCGCAGTTTGCCTACGAACAAGCGGGCCGACAATTCAACCAGTTCTCGCAGAATGTGACGAAGATGGTGGCCGAAGGCATGACTGCGGAGGCCGCCAAACAAGTGCTCTACGACGAAGTGCGGAAGAACTTCGAAGCCTTTCTGGGTGATCGCCAGCCCGACCAGCCATTCTGCTACTGGTTTGGACCTACTAACACACACCGCAAATGGATCAAGGGATCGGGCAAGGCCCTGTGGGGCATCGATCCCGAGGGTCTGAAAGGCAAGCTGCCGACGTTCCTGCCCGATGTGCCCGAGATTCGCGAGGATATGGCGGACTACTTGGGTGAGGCTCAGGCCTTCGACGCGGCACTGGGCGTCCTGCTGGCGCAGCTCGAGACGATGGGTGAACTGGACGAAACGCTGGTTGTCGTTAGCGGCGACCACGGCATCCCCGGCTTTCCGCGCGGCAAGTGCAACCTGTACGATTTCGGCACGGGTGTGGCTCTGGCCATGCGCTGGGGCGCGGCCAAGGGAGGTCGAGTGGTGGACGATTTCGTGAATCTGATGGACCTGGCGCCCACCTTCCTGGAAGCCGGTAGCGTCACACCTCCCGCGGTCATGACCGGCCGCAGCCTGATCAGCATTCTGCAATCAGACCGTAGCGGCCTGGTCGACCCCCAGCGCACCTGGGTGGTCACGGGCCGTGAACGGCATGTGGCGGCCGCACGCGATAACTTTCTGCCGTACCCACAACGCGCCATTCGCGTGAAGGACTATCTGTATGTGATTAACTTCCAGCCGGAACGTTGGCCGATGGGCAATCCGTACAATCTGCAGTCCGCGCAACCACCCGGCGTCGAGGCACTAACTGAGGACACCATGGTGACCTTCATGGACATGGACGCCAGCCCCACCAAAGCGTGGCTGGTCGGACAACGCGACAATCCGCAATGGCAATGGCACTATGACTTGGCATTCGGCCGCCGCCCGCAGGAAGAACTCTATGATCTGGTTGCGGATCCACACGAAGTGAAAAACGTCGCTGCCGAACCCAAATACGCCAAGGTCCGGGAACAGCTTCGCGCCCAGTTGATGGCGGAACTGACGCGCAGCGGCGATCCGCGCGTCGTGGCCGCCGACTGTCCGTACGAGAAGCCTCCGTTCGCTGGCCCAGTGCCAGAACAGGCGCCGCCGAAACCGAAGACCAAGCGGGCCAAACAGGCAAAGTGACATTCCCGCGCAGCGCACCGCCACGACCCATGTGCCTTGGTGGCCCCGAGTAAGAGACCTCCTCCTGCGCGGCATGGTGAACGCTGCTACAGGAACTTCGAATCCGGGAAGCCATCTGTGGCGTCTATTGCCACAAGCTCGTGCCGTTGCGTGGTCGTGCAAACCGCACAACTGGACTTCGCAATTTCGGACTCCGGGGGAATTCCGCGGATCGAACCTCAGCCGATGGAAGGGCCCATCATGTCTCGTCTGCATAACCGGCAGGTCTCGTCGTCTTCATTGCTGGTCTTGGCAGCAATTCTGCGGCTTCTGGCTCTGACGCCTTGCATGGCCGCGGAAGTCACCACTCAACCGTCCGCCACCGACGCGCGGGCACCGGCTGCCCAAAGCAAACCGGTGGATTCAGAGAATGCTCTGGACGAGAGCGACGCCCAGCACCACCTGCCATGGGCGGTCGAAGGCATTGTTGCCGATGTTCAGGGCCATCCGCTAGAAGGCGTGCAGATTCGCGCTGCGCGCGGTTGGGGAACCCTGCACAGCACACCGCCGGTTTCCACGGACCAGCTCGGCCGCTACGTCCTGCGGTTTGGTCCCGGCATGGTGACCAAGAATGAGGACACGGGCCAGTGGCGTGCCGGAGTGCAAGCGGCATCCATCTTTGCCAGCAAGCCCGGGTTGGCCGAGAAGAACCTGGGGCGGCAAGGTGACTTGTTGATGGCTGACTCTCTGCCGGACAAGGAATCGGAGTGGGACCCGAAGAAGATCATCCTGCCCGGAAAACCCTATCGCCTGGACTTCATTCTGGTACCGGCGGCCGCAATCAACGGCAGATTCCTCGATGAACAAGGCCAACCGCTGCCCGGACAACGGATTGATCTGACCGGTGACGAGCTGCCGCCAAGTTCCAGTGTTGCGGCGTCAACCGAGACCGATGACAAGGGCTGTTTCCAATTCCCGGACGTCACGCCTGGCTTTGTACGCTGGCTGGAGTTTCACGGCGAACGGAAGCTGGCACTCCCGCGCACTCAGTCGTTGACATTGGCGGCCGGTGAGCAATACGAACTTACGCTGCAGATCGTTTCGGACGAAGCCACCGGACAGATGCTCCGCATCGCATGCGCAAGGGACAGTCACGGGCAGGATGTGCTGGACAAGATCAGCCATGATGATCCGCGCGCGCTCCCGTTCCTTTCGGGCCAACTGGCAGCGAACGCCCGGGAAGTGTTGAGTCGCATGGCCGAGGTTAACAAGTGCTGGTTTGGCGGTCGGCCAAGCGACGTGAAATCGCTCGAGTACCAGTTTCATCTGGCTGATGGGGAGCCGCGCAGGATCACTGAGCAGGATTATTCCGATGCCAAGAGCTGGTATCGAGAATGGTATGCCAAAGGAATCAGCTATACGGGTGCCGCAAGAGTGTTGGCATCGCTGCGCGATCGAGCCAAGTTCCGGCAGGTTCAACGGGACGAGGAACAGGTGACCATTTATTTCGTGTTGCAGGATCTGCCGTCCACGGTGGCGGCCGGTAATGGCATCGCCGGAACCTGGAAGGGTTTTTTCAACGCGAAGATGCTCGAAGGCGTTCTGCAGGTCGATGCTCGACGATACACGCCCATTTCCATCGAGTTTGGTGATCGCCGTGAGTTGTATGACGACTACGTGGAGATCAAGCCTGGACAATTCGTCCCGCGGAGGATTCAGATCCTCTCGCCTGGCATGGACTTTGATTTTCGCTTTCGGACGTTGCAGCCGGGCCTCTGGTTGTTCGACCGCAGCTACGGTCGTTGGGCTCCGCGCGCACAAGATCCTGTCGCGTGGCTGACGGATGTCATGGTCAACGCGGCGCCGGCCGTGGTTGCGGAGTGATTCCGCTGCCGCCGATAATGGAACCACGCCTTGGAATGCGGAAACGTTCGCATTCGATCGTGTTTGCCGGGCGTGTCACGGCGCAGTTCATCACACATCACCGCAGCGAGTTATCACATGTACGCCGCCTTCTCCCAAGTCCGCGAATCGGCTGCCTCCTCTTATCGAGTTCGGGCCGCATGTGCAGTCGCAGCCGTGCTGGGCCTGTGGCCTGCGGCGCCGCTGTCTGCCGCCGATGCCAGGCTCGCGCGACCCAATATCGTGTTCATCCTGGCGGATGATCTCGGTTACGGAGACCTCGGCTGTTACGGGCAGACGAAGATCCGCACACCCAACATTGACCGCCTGGCCGCGGAGGGATTGCGCCTCACGCAACATTATGCCGGTAATGCCGTGTGCGCGCCGTCGCGCTGCGTGTTGATGACCGGCAAACATCCGGGCCACGCCCACGTGCGCAACAATCGTTCCGTCGGCCCTGAGGGTCAGGAACCGTTGCCGGAAGGGACCGCGACTATCCCGCGTCTGCTGCAGTCGGCGGGCTACGCCACGGGCGGGTTCGGCAAATGGGGACTCGGCGGTCCCGGTACTGCGGGTGATCCCCTGAAACAGGGCATTGACCGCTGGTACGGCTACAACTGCCAGGGTGTGGCGCACAACTTCTACCCCACGTATCTTTGGGATGACGACCGGAAGATCGATCTGCCCAATCCGGCTTTCTCGGCCCATGATACGTTTCGGCCCGGCGAGGATCCCGCGGATCCGCAAAGCTACCGGCGCTTCCAAGGCACGCACTATTCGGCCGACCTGATTGCCGACCAGGCACGTGCGTTCATTCGCGATAACAAGGACCGGCCTTTCTTCTGCTACTTCCCCACGACGGTGCCTCATCTGGCATTGCAGGTGCCCGACGATTCGCTGCAGGAGTATGTCGGCAAGTGGGACGATCCGCCGTATCAAGGCGGTAACGGTTATCTGCCCCATTTCACGCCGCGCGCCGCCTATGCGGCCATGATTACGCGGATGGATCGCGAAGTGGGACGCATCATGGACCTCGTCCAGGAACTGGGTTTGGATGAACGCACGATCTTCGTCTTCAGCTCCGACAACGGGCCACTCAACGGTGTACACGCGCACTTAGCCGGCACCGACTGCGAGTTCTTCAATTCCGCCGGTGGATTGCGCAACGGCAAAGGTACGCTGTACGAGGGAGGCATCCGCGTGCCGGGGCTGGTCCGCTGGAAAGGCAAGATCACTCCCGGAACGGTTTGCGATCGCGTGACGGGCTTTGAGGATTGGCTGCCGACACTGCTCGATCTTGCCGGCCTCACCGAACGCATTCCGGACAACATCGACGGTGTCAGTTTCGCTGCCACTTTGCGCGGCAACGAGCAGACCGCACGTCCGTTCCTCTACCGAGAGTTTCCCGCCTATGGCGGACAGCAGTGTATTCGCGTGGGCAACTGGAAAGCCATGCGTCAGAACCTGTTGCCCAACAAGGCCAAACTTGCCAAAGGGCTCAAGCCCACCCTGGAACTCTACGACATCGCGGCCGATCCGCGGGAGGAACACGATGTGGCCGCCGAGCATCCCGACGTAGTGGCCAAGCTCAGCAAGATGATGCGGGAGCAGCACACGCCGTCGCGGGAGTTTCCGTTCGCGGCTCTGGACTGAGCCACCGCTGCCGATCCCGATTCCCGATGCACCGGCTACATGACCCACGGCGCGCGGGCCGCGCGGGCGCGGAGTCCGTTGGCTTCGTCATCGTTCAGGAATTCCTCGCGGGCCGGATCGAACTTCAGTTTGCGATTGAGAATCCAGGACAGTGCCGCCGCATGACAGGCAATGTGGGAACGGCGCATGACCTGCGAATTGGCGGCGGCCGGTTGGCGCGTCTTGATACACTCCAGGAAATTGTTGGCATGGGCCGCGACGTCCAACCCGCTGGCCTGTTTGCCAATTGCGTCCTTCAGTTCCGCCTTGAGAGAAGCGGGCTGGACTTCGATACCGCCGCTGTCGCCCGTCTCCACCGAGCCCTCATCGCCCACGAAACGAACCGGACAGGTACCCAGGGCTTGCACCCAACCGGGCCGTTCACCGAATGGTGTCTGCAGGCAGTCGAGGACCAGCTTCACTCCATTGGCGTATTTTGCGGTAATAGTTGTTCCCGTCGGTTCATACTCGATGGGCGTGGTGTTGTCAGACCCGTTGGCCCACTGGCAAAGGTCCAACGTGTGCGCCCCCCAATCCAACAGCTTCGCGCCCGAGTCGAAATCCCAATAGCCGCGCCAGCGACCTTCGACGTAGGCGTGGTTGTAGGGCCGCCAGGGAGCAGGGCCGAGCCACAGATCCCAATCGACCACGTCGCGCGGTGGAGTCGGCTCACCCGGCAGCCACGTAGTTTCGATCGACGGCGTATAGACCGAAGCATAGAGAGTGTGGATCTTGCCGAGCTTGCCGCTGCGAGCCAGACTCACGGCTGCCTGGAAATTCGCCACGCTGCGGCGTTGCGTGCCCGCTTGAAAAATCCTCTTGGTCTGGCGGATCGTATCGTCCAGCGCCTGGCAGAGCCCGATCGTCAACCCGCACGGTTTTTCGCTGTACACGTCCTTGCCGGCTTTGGCCGCCAGGATCGACGCCGGAGCGTGCCAACGGTCGCCGGTCCCGATCAACACCGCGTCGATATCGGGACGGGCCAACAATTCCCGAAGATCTCGATAAACAACGCAATCCTTGTTGCCGTAGTGCTGGTCGACGAGTTGCTTTCCCGCCTCGCGCCGGTTGGCCTGCACATCACAGATGGCCACGCACTGTGCGTTCGGATTGGGCAGGATGCCTTTAAGATCGTACGTCATGCGCGGTCCGATGCCGATGACGCCGAGCGTAATGCGTTCCGATGCGGCCACGGTGCCGCCCAGGCCCAAGGCTCGGCTGCCCACCAACAAGGGAGTTGCGGCAGCGACTCCCGTCATGAACGACCGCCGTAATAGCTCGCGCCGCGTCAGTGGGTGTGATGTCTCGCGCATGGTTCTTCCTTTCAAATAGCCGGTTCTTGCGTGGAGGCCGGTGAGTTGGTCTCTCATCAAACGTCAGTCCTTAGCCACGGCATCCCGATCGCGCGCGCTGCGCTCCGCAAGCAGGGCCTGCAATTGCTGGACTCGTTCGGGTTGCCGGGCAGTCAGATTCAAGGACTCTGATGGGTCTTGTGCCAGGTCATAGAGCTCGATCTTGGTTGAGCTTCCTTCACCCAGAAGCAGGAGCTTCCAGTTGCCGTAACGCAGGGAACGTGAGCGCCAGTTCGGGCCGACCGCGTACAGGGGCCGTGTAGGAAGTTCTTCGTGGCGCGTCAACAGGGACGTGATGTTGGCGCCGTCCCATTTCAGATCCTGTGCGGGTTGATAGCCGGCCAGCGCGCACAACGTCGGCATCCAGTCGGTGATCTGTACGGGGCTGGTCACTCGGCCCGGCTTGACGTGCCCCGGCCATTGGACAATCGCCGGTACTCGAGTTCCACCCTCATACAGTTCTCCCTTCTGACCTCGCAGCGGCAGGTTGTTGCCGGCCAACTTGCCATTCGGGCATTGATCGTCGGGATACTTCAAATCGTTGTTCTCAGCGGTGCTCCCCCCGTTGTCGCTCGTGAAGACGAGGAGCGTGTTCGCGCGCTGGCCCCGCTTTTCCAGCGTGGTGATGATCCTGCCCACCGCGTCGTCAAGATGCAGGACGCACGCGGCATAGTGTCGTGGCACATCGCCACGAATGGTCTCCGGTACGCGCTGCAGCCATTCCTCCGGTTCCTTGATCGGCAGGTGCACGGCCGTGAAGGGCACGTACAAGAAGAACGGTGCCGCACCGCGCGACTCGAGCCATTGGATCGCTTCGGCTGCAATCAGATCCGTGACATGTCCCGTTTCCTGCACCAGTTGCTCATTGCGATGCCAGGTGCGGGTGAATGGCCCTTGCTTGTAGCGATGGTTCCAGGGGCTGACACCCCCGGCGAGCGAACCGTAGCTGTGGTCAAACCCGAAATGATTCGGGCCCCATTCCGGCAACGAACCCAGATGCCACTTGCCGGCCAGGCACGTGTCGTAACCGACGCTCTTCAGGGCGCGCGGCAGAGTCACGGTATCCCAGGGCAATGCCCGGGGATTCTGCGCGTTGGTGACGCCAAAGCGACTCCAGCAGCGTCCGGTCATCAAACCGGAGCGCGTCGGGCTGCAGAGGGGCGCAACGTAGTGCTGGGCCAGTTCGAGTCCTTCCCGCGCCAGAGTGTCCAGATGCGGCGTGGGTGCCGTACCACCATGAAAGGCGACATTGGCCCAACCAAGATCGTCAGCCATGATGAAGACGAAGTTGGGTCGTGGTGAGGTTTCCTCCGCGGCGTGCGTTCCTTCGCACAGACCCCACAACAGTGGAATTGCCCAAAGCGGGCTTCGGTGCGACCAACGTGTGGACCACATGGAGCTAACCCTCTTTCGTGCGGCCGATGCAGTACAGGCAGTGAGGTAAGGATTCGCACGCGGGACCATTCAACACCAGTTCGGCAGGCGCGGCAAGTTGGCTGGCCGGTTTGTGCGTCACGGGACAAGGGGTCCCACGGAATGTGACCGCCCGGAATACGGTTGACTCGCGGCAATTGTCATTCCCTGCGAGCACAGGGCGTAGCCATTCGTTAACTGCCGTTGATAGATTGGTGACTTGACGGCCGCGCGTGAGCGTTCACGGGTCGGTGGGGGATTGGCGCATTCATAAGGACCAATGTCCATGAGAACAGGGGTGCCGTGGCCCTGGTGTGGAGTCTTGTGGCTGATCAGCGGTGGCTCGGTACCTGCCGCGGACACGGCAAGACCGAATGTGGTTCTCATACTTGCCGACGATCTGGGGTGGTCCGATCTGGGCTGCTACGGCGCGGATCTTCACGAGACACCCCATTTGGATCGGTTCGCGCGCGACGGCATGCGATTCACCCAGGCGTATGCGATGTCCGTGTGTTCCCCGACGCGCGCGGCGCTGATGACCGGCAAGCACGCCGCCCGGGTTCACATCACGATCTGGTCGGAGGGCTCGCTGAAAGGACCGGTGAATCGTCGTTTGCTGCAGGCCGATTCCCTGCACGATTTGCCGCATAGCGAAACGACGCTGGCCCGGCATCTTCAGGACGCCGGATATCTCACAGCCCTGGTCGGCAAATGGCACTTGGGGGATGCGAATCACTTCCCCGAGACCCATGGTTTTGACGTGAACATCGGTGGCACACACTGGGGCGCCCCGCAGACATTCTGGTGGCCTTACCGCGGACAGGGCCGTTTCGGGACGGAGTTCCGTTTTGTGCCGCATCTCGAATTCGGCAAGCCCGGCGAATATCTGACGGACCGGCTGACCGATGAAGCGCTCAGGATCATTGATCAGGCGCATGACCGACCGTTCTTTCTTTATCTGGCTCATCACGCGCCGCACACGCCCATCGAGGCCAAAGACGGCGACGTGCAGTACTTCACCGCAAAACTGCGTCCCGGCATGCGCCACCGGAACGCCGTATATGCCGCCATGGTCAAGAGCCTCGATGAAAGCGTGGGCCGGATCCTCGACCATCTACGGAAGCACGGACTGGAGCAGAAGACGCTCGTCGTCTTCACCAGTGACAACGGCGGCTACGTCGGCACGGACAAGCGCGCCGGACAGCAAGTGCCTGTCACGGACAACGCGCCGCTGCGCTCCGGCAAAGGTTCGCTTTACGAAGGCGGCATTCGCGTGCCGCTGCTCGTTCGTTGGCCAGGCATAACTCCACCCGGTACTGAATGTCACCAGCCGGTCGTGACGATGGACCTGTTTCACACGCTGCGCGCCGCGGCTAATACCGGCTCCCGGCCGGCGGCCGATGAAGATGGTCTGGACCTGGCACCCCTGCTGCAGGATCCGACTGCGAAGCTCAATCGCGAGGAACTCTTCTTCCACTATCCCCACTACTATGAAACCACCACGCCGGTGAGTGCCATCCGCAGCGGGAACTGGAAACTGTTGGAGTACTTTGAGGATGGTCGCATCGAACTCTTCAACTTGGCGGCTGATCCGGCGGAGCAAACCGACCTGGCGTTACAACAGAGGGGCAAGGCCGACGAACTTCGCCAACGACTTCAGGATTGGCGCGACTCTGTCGGTGCTGCGCTGCCCCAGCCGAATCCCGCCTTCGCGCCCCGAACGAAATGAGGCCGTTGAGTACCCTCTTCCGACAGGACTGGAGTCATCATGCCACGATTCAGCCGCAAGCGCTTATGCCCACTAGTTGCGCTCTTCGTGTTGGCCGCGGCAACTCCGGCCTCGGCGCAGGATACCACCGAACCGCAGGTCAAGCTCGCCGTCTTCGACGTGGATGCCACGCCGCCCGTCGGTTCGATGATGGCCTACGATCCCGTGAAGCGACTCGACGAATTGACGCTGCGCTGCCGCGGTATCGTACTGTGCGGCACGGAACAACCGATCGTGCTTTGCGCCGTCGATTGGATCGGAATCGCCAATGAAGGCCAGGACGTATTTCGCGATGCATTGGCTGCCGCTGCAGGAACGACGCGCGAGTGGGTCGCGCTGCACACGTTGCACCAACACGATGCGCCGGATTGTGATTTCTCGGCCGAACGACTGCTGAAAGAGAACAACGTCGCGGACTTGGGACGCTTTGAAGGCTCGTTTGCCCGGGAAGTCATCCAGCGCGCTTCCCAGGCAATTCGCACGGCATTGCCAGCCGCTCAGCCGGTGACTCACTATGGTTGGGGAGTCGCGGACGTGCGCGAGGTAGCGTCCAACCGCCGCATACTGGGGCCGGACGGCCGCGTGCGCGCCACGCGCTATACGACCACGACCGACGCCGCGCTGCGCGCGGAGCCCGAAGGAGTGATTGACCCGCAGGTGTCTGTACTTTCTTTCTGGAACGGAGACCGGCCCCTAGCCGTGCTCAGCTACTATGCCTGCCATCCGCAGAGCTACTACCGGACCGGTGTGCCCAGCCCCGATTTCCCAGGCATAGCGCGGTTCATTCGGGGCCAGGCGGTACCCGACGTGCTGCACGTGCATTTCACGGGCGCGGGTGGCAACATCGGCGCCGGCAAGTACAACGATGGGGCGAAAGAAGACCGCATGCGACTCGCACTCAATCTGGCAGAGGGCATGAAACAGGCCTGGGACACCACCGAAAAGCAGCCACTCGGAGTGGCCGACCTGGGTTGGGGAAACGTGCCCGTACACCTGCCACTCGCAGAGCATCTGAAGCAGCCCGAGTTGGTCGAGAAAATGAAGGCGGAACTGGCCGGCGGTTCCGCCGCGGGAGTCGATCAACTGGCCTGGGTGCAGCGCTGCGCGGCCGGCCGCCCCATCGACGTGTCGTGCCTGCGCGTTGGCCGCGCACGTGTGTTGCATCTTCCCGGAGAACTCTTTGTGGAGTACCAGATTGCCGCCAAAAAGATGCGTCCCGATCTGCACGTGTGTCTGGCTGCCTACGGCGAATACGGACCCGGTTACATCGGGACGAAAGCGTCTTATCCGGAAGGCGGCTATGAGACTAGCCCGCGGGTGAGCAGCGTATCGCCCGAGGTCGAGGCGTTGCTCATGGGCGCCCTGCAGCAACTGCTGGCGAGCCCTTGAAGCCGGGAATGAGCGCGTTTGCCGTTACGAATGAGATCGTTCCTTCAATCAATTTCCGCGGGCAACTCGAACGGATTCCAACCGGCGCGTGAGAAGTCCCCAGCAGCAGGCACCAGCTTGCGCAGCACGGTGGCGGTGGCAGCGCGCAGCAGCGAGCCGTTCATTTGTCGCATGCCGAGTGCACCGGGGTCCTGCGACCACGCGCAGCAGGCCGTCCACGCCAAGATCGGGATGCTTTGTGCGAGATGATGCCACGTGGTCATGAGCAAACCGCTGTGATTGGCAATGGCTGCCTTGGCCAGAGTGTGGATGTTGGCTTGCGAATTCCACGGACAAGCCAGCGTCTCAAATCCCTGTTGGCGGAAATGGGCCAGCGTGGGCACGTCCCCCTTCGTTACGTCGTAGTGCCAGTCGGCGATCACGATTTTCCGCGAGATCTGCCCCAGGGCTTCGTGCGTCGGCAGGGTCGGCGTGCCGTTCGCCGCAAAGCCCGGTGGCCATTTGCCACTTTCCAGCAGAGCATCGCCCCACATGATAGCGCGCCGGCCACGCCGTTCCAGATGCGCCGCAAGTTGGTTCACGTGGTCGGCAAACAGCCGCACCCGGTCGGTTTGCCGGCAGTGATCGCACGTGGCGTGTGAATAAGCTTCGTCGCATCCTATGTGGAAGTACTGGCCTGGCCCGGCGAATTCGCTCAGCTCGTCACACACACGTCGCAACAAGTCCTGCGTGCGCTCATTTGTCAGACACTAGGTCCAGCCATCCGGTTCAAACAGCGGCGTCAGCTGCGCGTTTTGATCCAGCACCACGTGCCGGCCGTGCTTGATGCGACTGGCGGGTGCATGGCCCCAGCAATTGAACATCGGGATGACTTCCAGACCCATGCTGCGCGCGAGGCTGACCATTTGGCCCGCCTGTTCCTTCGACCAGGCTTCGGGCCACGAAAGTTCCTTCATGGCCTCCAGTCGCAGCATGCCCCAGAACTCGAGCACGACGTGTGTGAACTTGAAAAACGCCGCCAGCCGGATTGCCTTCTCGATCATCAGCGGGGGCGTTTCGTGGAACACACACACGTGCAGGCCGCGAAATGTCAACACGGGCCAATCCTGCACGGCCACGTGCGGTACGCTGAACTCGAGACCGCCGTCGGCGGTGTCGTCGGCATCCAGCAACTGCAGCAACGTGAACCAGGCGTGCCGCATTCCCACGACATCCGTCGCGCTGGCGCCCACCCCCTTCGTATCTACCTGCAGCGCGTAGGTGGCCGCAGACTGGCGCTGAGGTGGTCGAGCACGCTCCAGCGCGAATTCACCGTTCCGGAGCGCTGGATCACGAGTCACAGTCAACTCGACGGCGCCCAACGTGAACCGCTGCCACGTGTCGCGCAGCATCTCGACAGCGCCGGCGTCGCTGTCGGGACTGACCGCCAGCGCCGCCTTGTGGCGGATGAACAACGCGCCCGTGCTCCAGGTGATCTGATTGGGAAAGGGGTGAATGCTCCGCGGCAGAATGCCGGTATCCGCAGCGAACGTCCATAGCGAAGCAGGCTCTTGACTCGCGGCGAGCGCAGCTCCCATGGCAGCGGCCCTCGTCAGAAAATGGCGGCGCGACGTGGCGTTGCGGACTCGCTGCTGCATGATCCCCCTCCCCGACACAAAGATCGAATTGCCGGCATCCGCTCACTTCTTGGTCGCCGATCGCTTCGCCTGCTTCTCTCCTGACATCGCCCGCGACCAAAGCTCAGTTCGATCGCGCGCCGCGCCAGCCCCTCGACCATTGCTCGGTGAGCCGGGCAACAAGTTCCGAGTTCTGCGGGTCATTGGCAATGTTCACGTTCTCTTGCGGATCCGTCTCGTGATCGTAGAGTTCTACGGCATCTACCTGGGAATGATCGTCGCGGTGGACCCAGCGCGTGAAGCGGTAGCGGTCGGTCCGCATTGTGTAGCCCATGAGTTGCCGGCCGCTTGCGGTGCGCGGGTACTGGCTGAAGGCCGCCTTCTTCACCGATCGGGATGGATCGCGCAGCACGGGTACGAGGCTGGTACCTTCCAGGTGATTGGGCAGGGAAAGGCCGCAGAACTCAGCGAGCGTGGGATAGATGTCGACGAACTCGGCCAGCGCATTGGTATGTTGGCCCGCCGATTTCAATCCCGGGACGGCAATCAACAGCGGCGCGTTGGTGTCATTCTCCACGTTGCTGTGCTTGCACCACGCCGCATGTTCCCCCAGTTTCCAGCCGTGATCCCCCCACAGCACGATGATGGTGTTGTCCGCCAACTGGAGGCGATCGAGTTCGTCGAGCACGCGGCCAAGTTGCGCGTCCATATAACTGATGGCGGCGTAGTAACCGTGCTTCAGCTGGCGCGCCAAATCGTCGGGGATTGGCCCGGCAGGAATGCCGTGATACGCGCGCAGCTCGCCCCCGGGCAATACGGCATAGTCCGGCGCGCCCTTGGGCGGGAACGGATTCGGCGCGAGTTGGATCTTCGCGGGATCGTACAGGTCCCAGTACTTCTTCGGCGCCACAAACGGCAGGTGCGGGCGGATGAAGCCGACACCGAGCCAGAACGGCTGATCCTTCTTGGCACATTCTCGCAGCGCGCTGACGGCCATGTCGGCCAGCGCGCCATCGTGGAACCAGTTGTCGGCCACGTCCGCGGCCTCGAAAGCGGGCCCGTAGTTGCGTGCTCTGCCCGCGCCTTTCTTCTTCGGGGCACTCTTCGAGGCGGCGATCTTGGCCTGCACGATCGCGATGTTCTCCGCCAGACCATAGGTCCCATGACTTGTCTTGGGTGTGGTCCACGGCACCGACCACGACACCGGATCATCGAAACCGCCGTGGTACAACTTGCCCATGCCTTGGACAAAATAGCCGTTCTGCTTGAAGTGCTGGGGAAGCGCCACGACTTCTGGCAGGGCCTTGCGGAAATGCGTTTCCAGATCCCAGACCCGCGTGGTATCAGGGCGCGTGCCGGTCAGCAGACTGGAACGGGACGGCGAACAGACGGCTTGCTGGCAATAGGCGCGGTTGAATGTCATGCCCCGCGCCGCGAGCCGGTCGAGATTCGGTGAATGGATGTAGCTGTGGCCGTAGGCGCCGAACTCCGGCCGCAGATCGTCAACGGCGAAGAACAGAACATTGGGTCTCGCTGCCGGTCGCGCATCAGCGGCGCGCGACAGGCACGGCAGAATCGGAAGCAGCATGACAAACATCAACAGCAGACGTTTCATGGGGAATCTCCAGAGCAGCGCTCACGCTCCGCGTGAGCTGGCAAGGTGAGGCAACGGACTCGTCCTACGGCGGTGCGTACCACGGGTGAAAACACCAGTGTAGCGTAGTACTCCATGTTTATGAACGATTCAGCTCAACACGCGCACGCCCTGCGACCGCAGGTATTCCACCCAGGCGCTCACCGTGTCGCGATCGGGCGGTTTGACGGAATCAGGCAATCGCGACTCCAATCCAAACCGCGACAACTTGGCACGCCATAGATCGTAGTAGGGGAGCAGTTCGACGCCTTCGATGCGCGGCAGATCGCGGACCAGCGCCACGATGCCGTCGAGGTGTTCGCGACGCGCATTGTGACCGGGAACCATCGGACAGCGCAAGAGGATCTTCGCCCCGGTGGCGTGGAGTTGCCTGAGATTGGCGAGGATCAGGTCATGGGGCTTGCCGACGAACTTCTCGTGCAGCCGCGGATCGGTCTCCTTGAAATCGAAGAGCCACAGATCCACAAGTGGAATCAATTCGCGCAATGTCCCCCAGACAGCAAAACCGGAAGTCTCGACGCATCGATGCAGGCCGTGGCCGCGAGCTTCGCGCAGAAGTGCCGCCGCGAATTCCGGTTGCAGCAACGGCTCGCCGCCCGACAGGGTCACACCGCCGCCCGAGGCCGCGTAGTACGCTCGATCGCGCAGCACGACCTCCAGCACTTCGGCCACCGTCGCCTCGCGCCCTACGATTTCCAGCGCTTGGGGAGCGCAGGTCGGCGGGCACTTTCCGCACCCGGTGCACCGCTTCCAAGCGACGACCGCCCGGCCGTCTGCGTCCCGCGAGAGCGCTTGCGGAGGACAGACCGAGATACAGTCGCCGCAAGCGATGCACTTCTCCGGCAGGTAGGAGAGCAGCGGTTCGCGGCTGATGCTCTCCGGGTTGCCGCACCAGAGGCAGGCCAAGGGACAGCCCTTCAAGAAGACCGTGGTGCGAATGCCCGGTCCGTCATGAATCGAGAACCGCTGAATGTCAAAGATGGTCCCTTGCATTCGTCGCTTGCTCTTGGGGCGCGTTCAGGAACAAGTTGCCACGTCGATCATCGTCGCACGGCTCTCCGAGCCGTGATTGCTCGACTCGGAGAGTCGAGCGACGGACGGCAATTCGGTAATTCACTGTTTTACGAGCTCTTAACTGAAGTTTTGCAATTTTCGAAGTCAACACGAGTCGCTGACGCTCCCCGGACTCGTCTTTCGGGTTACCACAACGCATGGGGTTGCTAGCATTAACGGGTACACATCATGTTGTAGGTCTCTCAC
>Ga0233425_10004425_pt1 | contig 23626 bp, 24 predicted proteins | sample Watercolumn_Towu_2_FD_181712 | JGI IMG/M metagenome (GOLD analysis project Ga0233425, IMG submission 181712) | Freshwater microbial communities from Lake Towuti, South Sulawesi, Indonesia - Watercolumn_Towuti2014_140_MG | ecosystem: Environmental > Aquatic > Freshwater > Lake | place... | reverse complement strand
CATTAGGTGCACGATACATAGAACGGCACTTTACGTTTGATCATACATGGAAAGGTACCGACCATAGCTCGTCATTAGAGCCAGACGACATGCGCCAACTTAGGCAAAATCTTTATTCTACTCATAAAGCTCTAACATATAAACCGATGGAGATACTTGCAATTGAACAAGAACAGCGCCAAAAGATGAAGCAAAAGATGAAAATAGTACGTAGTCAATAGGCTTGTCTATTCTTCTGTTGAACGACGCTTCTATAACTATTTAGCTGGAACATGACGAATTTTTTCAGTGCCGTCGAAGCGACCTATATGTTCCTTCATCGTTTCTAATGTCGTGCCGTCTCGACCCTGATTTATTGACAATTCTAGATTATCAACTATGTCATAATACGTGATATTACCGGCCACCCTAGCTATTGCTCTAAATGACTCCCGACTAATAAGATTATTTGAAAATAAGCGTGACGCTTGCTCAAAATATGACTTAACCAGGCGTCTTGCTTGGTCGACTTGGCGCGCATCCGGATCGCCGCGTCCAAGACGATCGATCCAGGATGTTGCAAAGCTCTCCCCGGAGTTTTTTTTCCAGTCGTACAATATCCGTAGCGCAGACGACATTTCTGGTGCGAAGTAATCCTTCAAGAAATCACGGACAATAGCGGCTTCCGCCGCATTTTTAGTCGCCCTTGCGGCTCGAAACGATCCAGCTGCGGCTAAGGCGGCTGCTATAGTACTGATTACAGCTAATAAGTCGGAATACGAGTTCATTTGTAGCTCTCTCAGCGCAGGTTAGAAACAACAAACGCCTCACTAGGAATTATATTTCAATATTCAGAACTGAAAGGCAATCGTTTTTGAAGTCAACTCAATGATAGCTTGAGCCATTCTATCAATTTTTTGCAAGATGCCGCCGCGCCGGCGCGCGCATCGTCACCAGCTCTTCCGCCATCGTCGGATGCACCGCCATGGTCGCGTCGAAATCGTGCTTGGTCGCGCCCATGCGCAGGGCGATCGCGACGAGCTGCGCCATCTCGCCCGCCTCGGGACCGAGAATATGCGCGCCAAGCACGCGCCCATTCGCGCCATCGACGACGAGCTTCATATAGACGCGTTCGGCGCGGCCCGAGAGCATCGCGCGCATCGGCCGAAACTGCGCTTCATAAATGTCGAGCGCGCCACGCCGCGCGAGGGCCTCGGCTTCGGTCAGCCCGACCGTGCCGATTTCGGGCGTCGTGAAGACGGCGCTCGGCGTATGCTCATAATTGATCGTCGTCGGCGTCGCGCCGAAGACGCTGTCGGCGAAGGCCTGACCTTCGCGAATGGCGACCGGCGTCAAATTGATGCGATCGGTGACGTCGCCGACCGCGTAGATCGAGTCGACATTGCTGCGCGAATATTCGTCGACCGCCACCGCGCCATTCTCGCGCAACGCCACGCCCGCCGCCTCCAGCCCGAGATTGTGCGTCATCGGCCTGCGCCCGGTCGCCACCAGCAGGCAGTCGACGGTCAGCGGCGCGCCGTCGCTCATCTCGACCTCGAGGCCGCCGACGCATTTCGTCACGCGCGTCGGCAAGACGCCGGCGCGATGCGCGACGCCCGCCGACTTGAGCGAATCGGCAAGGCGCGAACGGAGATCGTCATCGAAGCCGCGCAGCGGCAGATCGGCGCGATAGGCAAGATCGACCTTGGCGCCGAGCCGCGCGAAGACGCTCGCGAATTCGACGGCGATATAACCCGCGCCGACGATCAGCAGCCGTTGCGGGAATTTCGGAAGATCGAAAATCTCATTCGAGGAAATGCCGAATTCGATGCCCGGAATATGCGGGGCAAGCACCGGCGCGCCGCCGGTGGCGATGAGAATACGGCCGGCGCTGGCGGAGCGGCCGTTGGAAAAACGCACGCCGTTTGGGTCGGTGAGCGTCGCGCGCGCGCGGATCAGCTCGACGCCGGAATTCGCCAGCGTTTCGGCGTAAAGGTTTGAGAGTCGCGTGATCTCCTTTTCCTTGGCGGCGACAAGCGCCGGCCAGTCGAAGGAAATATCGCCGACGCGCCAGCCAAACCCGGCGGCGTCCTCGAATTCATCACGGAAGCGGCTCGCGAGCACATAGAGCTTCTTCGGGACGCAGCCGCGGATGACGCAGGTGCCGCCAACCCGAAATTCCTCGGCGATGGCGACTTTCGCGCCATGGCTGGCGGCGACGCGCGCCGCCCGGACGCCGCCGGACCCCGCGCCGATGACGATAAGGTCGTAGTCGAACGTCATGGGTTGTCGCCCGTTATGTTGCCGATGATGCGCACGCCCTCGGCGCCGGCGATGAAGATCGCGGAGGCGAGTCCGATGAACAGACCGTGATCCACCACGCCGGGAATGGCCGACAGCCTGGCGGACAAAGCTTCGGGATCGCCGATCGCGCCGAACGCGCAGTCGACGATGTAATGGCCGCCGTCGGTGACGTAGCGTTCGCCGGGCGCCGCTTCGCGCATCATCAGCGGTCCGATGAGCCCAAGTCCGCGCGCGACCCGCTCGATGTGCAGGATCGTCGAGCGCGCGCCGAAGCGATCAATCTCGACCGGCAGCGGAAAGGCGCCGAGCGTTCGCACCTCTTTCGTCGCGTCGGCGATGACGAACATGCGCGTCGACGCGGCGGCGACGATTTTTTCGCGCAAAAGCGCGCCGCCGCCGCCTTTGATGAGGCGCAGCGCGGAGTCGAATTCGTCGGCGCCGTCGACGGTCAGATCGAGCTGCGGCGTCTCGTCGAGCGTCGAGAGCGTGATCCCGAGACTTTCCGCCTGCGCACGGGTGCGCTCGGAGGTCGGCACGCAAAGGACGTCCAACCCGTCCTTGACGCGCGCGCCAAGCAGTTCGACGAAATGCGCCGCCGTCGATCCTGTGCCGAGCCCCAGCCGCATGCCGTGCGTGACGGAGTCGAGCGCCGCGCGCGCGGCGGCGCGTTTCATGGCCTCGGCGGAAAGAGCGGTCATGCGGACATTCGCTTCGCTGCGTCGCCCGTCTATTTCGCCGGCGGCGTGCAGACCACCGAGGTTTCGTTGAGGACGAAGCAGATCGACATCATGCCCGAGCGCAGATCGACGCGGAACACGCCGCCCTCGCCGGTGTGGCGCGAGGCGACCAGCGCATATTCGCTGAAGGCGCCGGCCCTCGCGCCCTCGCCGGGCGGGTAGCAAAGCGTCACGCCGATCGCGGCGCCTTCCTTGAGGCCATATTGGCAGGCGCCGACCTCGCCATTGGAGCGGTCGAGGCGAAACACGCGATTGAGGTCGGTCTGCGGCGCCGCAAGAAACTCGTAATTGCCGGCCGCGGCCGCCGACGCGCCAAGCCCGGCCAAGAAAAGGCCCGCCAAGACAAGCGCGCCGGCCGAAAAAACGGCGTGTCGGCGCATAAGGAAGTGGCCCGTTCCACGCATGTTTGCGCTCCCTGTCGCGAATCGCTGGGCGCAGTCTACACGCAGAGCCTTCGTGAGCGGAGCCGGTAATTTTCGCGATTCGCCCGGCGCCGCTTGATCCTTGGCGGCGGCGCGGCTACGCCCTGACGCCATGAGTATCCGCCCTCCCGTTCTGGTTTTCGATCTCGACGGCACATTGGCCGACACCGCCCATGATCTCATCGGCGCGCTCAACATGCTGCTGCGGCGCGAAGGGCTGTCGCCGGTCGCTCTCGAAACGGCCCGGCCGCTGGTCGGGGCCGGCGCGCGGGCGCTGATCGAACGCGGCTTCGCCCGCCAGGGCGCGCCGCTCGACGGGCCGCGCACCGACCCGCTGGTGCGCGACTTTCTCGTTCACTATGAGGCGCATATCGCCGACGAGAGCCGCCTTTTCCCGGGCGCGCTGGCGGCTCTCGACCGCTTCAAGGCGGCCGGCTTTCACCTCGCCGTCTGCACCAACAAGCCCGAGGCCCTGGCGCGATTGCTCCTGGAGAAGCTTTCGGCGGCGGACCGTTTCGCGGCGATTTGCGGGCGCGGCAGCTTTCCCATGCACAAGCCCGATCCTCGCACGCTGTGGCTGACGATCGACGCGGCTAACGGCGATCCCCGCCGCGCGGTGATGGTCGGGGATTCGAAGACCGACATCGACACCGCCCGCGCCGCCGGAACGCCGTCGGTGGCGGTGGATTTCGGCTATACCGACACGCCGGTCGCGGCGTTCTCGCCCGATCGCGTCATCTCTCATTTCGACGAGCTGTGGGACGCGGTCGCGTCGCTGGATGCGGCGCTGTTCGCGGCGTCGCCCCCGGCGCGATCCTCAATTTCGTGATCCGGCTCCGCTCCAACCCGCGCGCGCCGCCAAGCCTGTTGCAGAAAGGTTCGACGCCATGGAGAAAATGCATTTCACGCGAATGGACGAGGGCACTGACGAAGACTTTCAAATCCTCAAACAGGTCCATGAGCACACGCTCAACGAATTGCCGGATCGGCTCTTTGGACTGCTGCGCGATCTCAGCCGGGACACGGCCTATAACATCACGCGCTACGATCACTGCCTGCAATCGGCGACGCGCGCGCTGCGCGACGGCAAGGACGAAGAATATGTCGTCGTCGCCTTGCTGCACGATTCCTGCGAGACGCTCGGGCCCTTCAATCATGGCGAGGTGATCGCCGCGATTCTGAAGCCCTTCATCAGCCGCGACAATTATTGGATGCTGGCGCAGCACGGCCTGTTCCAGACCTATTTTTACGCCGCGCACCTGGGCCTCAACCCCAACGCCCGCGACAAATTCAAGTCGGACCCGGCCTATGAGCAGACGGTCGAATTCTGCGCCAAATATGACGAAATCTCGTTCGATCCCGACTACAAGAACGAGCCGCTCGCGACCTTCGAGCCGATGGTGCGCCGAGTCCTGGCGAAAGACTGGACCCCGCCGTGAGGCGGGCGGGTTCTGCGGGCGCAGGTTCGAGCCTCGGCGCGGCTGGGGCAATCAGGGGGTCCGAATCGATATTATCTCACCGCGTCATGGCCGCGCTTGTCGCGGCCATCCACGCGACGACGCGCTGCAAATCTGAACATGTGAGCGGGACATGCCATCTCTGCGCGAAACATTTCGCGATGTCCCGGCGTGGGTGGCCGGGACAAGCCCGGCCATGACGGCCGAAGGTGAGCCGAAATTAACCTGGTTTCGGCGCCCTGCGGGGGCGACCTCCGATCTTGACGGAAGGCGCCGGCCTCTCCTACACGAGATGGATCGATCGCCGATGGCGATGGGCGGCTAGCTCAGCGGGAGAGCACTCCCTTCACACGGGAGGGGTCACAGGTTCAATCCCTGTGCCGCCCACCATAATCAGCGAATTACAGACACCCGCCAACAACCCCGACGCCGCCCCTCACTTCGTCGCATAGCTGAACAGCATCGAATGCGGAAGCCCGCGCGGCGGCGGCGGGAAGGGGGCGGCGCGGCGGACCGCGTTGAGCGCGGCGGCGTCGAGATCGGGCGCGCCGCTCGGCTGGTGCACCGCCTGATGGGTGAGATTGCCCATCTCGTCGATATAGAACACGATCGCGCCCCTGCCGATCACGCCGCTCCCCCTCACCCGCGGCGGAATATGCATATGCGGCATGATGAGGCCGTAGAGGATCGTCAGATAGGTGGTCTTGGCGTGGCCGCCCCCGACCGGCGACGGCTTGCGCGGCGCCGCGAGCTGATAGTCCGGTATTGGCGCGAGCGCCGCGAGCTGGTCGGCGATCGAATTGGAGTCGCCCTTTTTCACCACGCCCTTCTCATTTGGGTCAGGCTTCTCCTGCGGCGGCTCCACCGGCGTGGCCTGTTCGATGATCTCGGCGTTGCTCTTGTCGTCTATCACCTTCTCCTTGACCTCTTCCGGGGTCTTCGCCTTTCCAGTTTCGTCGACGCCCTCTTTCATGCCCTCGGGCTTGTCGTCCTTGGGCGTGACGTCGTCCTTCTTCTGCTCGCTTTTCGGGCTCTTGAGCTCCTTCTCCTCGGGCGCATTGACGTCGGACTTCGTCTTGCTTTCAGCCTCCGGCGCGTCGAAGGCCGGCTTCTCGTCCTCCACCGGCGGCGGCGGGGCCTTCTTCTGCTCCTCCTGCTTCTCCGGCGGCTTCTCCGGCTCGGGGGGCGGAGGCGTCTCCTGCCCCGCCGCGGGCGGCGGCTCGGTGATCACCTCGACCGGGATTTCCTCGGCGATTGGCGGCGCTTCGCGCGCCAGGCGCCAATCCTCCCAGAGCAGGAAAAGAATGACGCACAGATGCGCCAGGAGGCACAGCAGGAGAAAGATGAGAAAGCGTGGCCGTATCCCGGCCGCACGCCGTCGCCGAATGTATTCGACGGCCAAGGCCCCGCTGATGGCGCGCTGTCCGCTGCTGTCGTTCATCAAGATGGAAAGCCGAACTCCAGCGCCGCCGCTGCTTGGATAATCGATCTGAAGCGGTGATTGGGCCGCGCCATGACGGAAATTATACCCGCCTTCGGGCAAAAAAGCGCGCCCCCACAAAATGAAGAGCCTTTTGCCGCAGTTATCAGAGCGCGGCGCCGATATTATATAAGATACTGCTAATTTAAGCGGCGCTCGAACGCCGCGAGCGGGGGAAATACATGGAGCGTTTTGGAAGCCTGTCGCGCCGCGGATTTTTGCTCGGCGCCGGCGCGGTCGCGACGATCGGCGCTTCGGCCCATGGCCAGGGCCATGCGATGCGGCGGATCGCGCCCAACCGCGCGTCGGGCGCCTTCGAACCCGACGTAGATCTCGAATTGATCTGCAAGTCGGGCGAGGCGCCGATCTTGACTGGCAGGCCGACGCGCGTATGGCGCTACGTCGGCAATCTCATCAAAGGTCCGGCGCATGCGCTGACCGCGACGCCCGAGAGCTATCTCGGCCCGCTGCTGCGTTTCTCAAAGGGACAGAAGGTCCGCATCAGGCTGCGCAATGAATTGCCGGAGGAAACCATCACGCATTGGCACGGGCTGCATGTGCCGATGCTGATGGACGGCCATCCAAGCGCGGCGATCGATCCTGGCGAAACCTACGTCTATGAATTCGACATTCGCAATCGCGCCGGCATGTATTTCTACCATCCGCACACCCATGAGAAGACCGCGACGCAGGTCTATCGCGGCCTCGCCGGCGCGATCATCGTCGAGGACGACGAGGAGCGCGTGCTCGGTCTGCCGTCCGGCGAATTCGAAATTCCGCTCGTCATTCAGGATCGCTCCTTCGACGATGACAATCAGCTCGCCTACGGCGGCGACATGCACACGAGCATGTTCGGCTTTTACGGCGACCGCCTGCTCGTCAACGGGCAACGCAATCTCACGCTCGACGTGGCGAGCCGTCCCTATCGCCTGCGGATTCTCAATGGTTCGAACGCGCGCGTCTACAAGCTGTGCTGGGACGATCGCACGCCGCTGACCGTGATCGGCGTCGACGGCGGACTTTTGGAGAAGGCCGAGACGCGCCCTTATGTGATGCTCGCGCCCGCCGAGCGCGTCGATCTTATCGTCGATTTCAGCGATCGCCCGCAAGGCGCGAAGCTGACGATGATGAGCGGCGAATTCTACGGCCTTATCCCGCCCATGGCGCAGCGCATGATGGGAAGCGATGTGCCGATGGGCGAGGAATTCCCTCTGTTCACGGCAATGGTGAGAAAGGCCTCGGCTGAATTATGGAAACTTCCGGAGAAGCTTTCAACGATCCGGCGATTTCACAAGGGGGACATCGCCAATCCTGACAATCCGATCCCGATTGCGATCACCATGGCGCATATGGCAATGCTGCTGAACGGCCGGCCCTATGATCACGACGACGTCGAGCCGCGCGCGCGCATCCCCGTCGACACGACGCAGCTCATCGAGATTTTTCATGAGCGCGGCGGCATGGGCGGCATGGGTGGGATGGGCATGGGCGGGATGGACCGCATGGAGATGATGGGCGGCGGCATGATGCGCGGACGCATGGGAAGAGGGATGGGCATGATGGGAATGATGTCGATGGCCCATCCCATCCATCTGCACGGCCAGCAATTCGAAATTGTCGAGCGCAGCTTCGAGGGCGACGAGGACGCCTATGCCACGATACGCGAAGGCTTCATCGACGGCGGCCTGAAGGACACCGTTCTCGTCGCGCCGGGCGAGCGGCTGCGGATCGTGAAACCCTTCGGCGATTTCAAAGGCCGCTTCATGTATCATTGCCACAATCTCGAACATGAGGATGCGGGCATGATGCACGAATTCTCGGTGGAATAGAGCGGCTCCACGCGCCGGCGCGCGCGCTGACAATCGGGCACGATCCACCTAACGCATTCCCGGCCGGCCTGCGCCCGCCGGGAATGATTTGGCGCGGGATTAATGGTTCATGCCGCCCATCATGCCGCCCTTGCCGTCGCCGCCGGCATGCGACATGCCGCCGCCCATCATGTCGCCCATCGACATGCCGACCTTCATGATTCCGGTCAGCGTCTCATTGGCGATTTTCTTCTGCTCGTCGCTCAAATTGGCGAACAGCGACTCGATCGCGCCCTTTTGCGCGCGCACGACGTCAAGATGGTCGACCATATGGTTCTCCATCATCGTCAGCTTGTTCAGCACCGCCGGCTTGGAATGGTCGGCGCGCATATCGGCGGCGTCGCATTTTTGCTTCGCCCTTTGCGCCGCGGCGCGCCAAGAATCCGCGAAGACGTTCCAGGCCCCCGTTTGCGAGTCGGTGAGTTTCAATTCCGCCTTGAGATAGGCCAGCCGTCCTTCGAGATGATCAGCGAAGCCGCAGACCATTTTGTTCATCATCCCGCCGCCGGAGTGCGACATGCCGCCCATCATGCCGCCCATCATGCCGCCCATGCCGCCGCCGTCCTTGCCATCGCCGCTCTTGCCGTCGCCATGGCCCATTCCCGACATGCCGCCCTTCATCTCGCCCATGCCGCCGTGATGCCCCGCATGGCCTTCGTCGGCCTTGCCAGCTTCCGCCCGATGTTCCTCGGTCGCGCCGGACTCAGCCTTGCCGGGGTCCGCCCATTGTCCGGCGCCGCCGTGATCCATTTTACTATGGTCCATGCCGCCATGTTCGGCGCCGCTTTGTTGCGCCTTGGCCACGGAGAGTCCCGCAGCGAGAAGCAAAGCGGCGCCGCTCGCCGCAAGCAATTTTCCGCGCGAGGCTTGTTTTCGCGTCGTCATGGCGTCCTCCCTTGGCGATGTTTTTGGCGAAAGCTCCTTCCGTCGCGGGCGCGACGAGATTGTTCGAAGCTTCGCGCATGTGGCGCGCCTAACCGATCATCAGGCGCCTGTGACCGTCTGCAACTTTGTCACAGATCGAGCCATTCGGCGATGGGCGAATCGTCACGCGATCGCCACTAAAGATCATGCAACGCAATAAGCGGCGGACGCGCGCCCGCCGCTCATAGGTTTATCCTGCGAGGCCAAATAATCGACGCGATCTCCTTTGACGCTGCGGCGCGCCGCAAAGACCTCTCGATCGGTCCTCAGCGCTTGTCCGATGACAATTTCGGATTGTGCGCCGCATAGGGATCCTGGCCGATGGGACGCGGCGCGGCGGCCTCGCGCGGCTTGGCCGCTTCTTCCTTGTAGCCAGGCTGCCCCACGACCTGAGGCGACTTCCACTCGGCCGTCGATACATGCTCGCCGGCAAAGGCATGACCGGTCAGGGTCGCTGCCGAAGCGAGGGCGACGACGGCGAAAAGCTTATAAGCCATGTTTCCTCTCCCTGATGATTTGAATATCTCCCGCCGGCCATTCCCAATTGGCGGCGAGAGGCGCTCGGGTTCCGCGCGCATAGAATGCTATTTTTTCGTGTCGTAATTTCTACAATGATCGTTGCGCCGAATTGCCGCAGATTTATTTCGCAGGCGCGAAAGAAAGCACGCCGCAAAAGCGGCATGGCGGCGAACTCAAGCCGCCTTCTTCTCGGCGATTTCGACCAGCGTGCGCAAAATGCGGCGCGTGCCGGTAAGACGCTGTTTCATAGTGTCGAATTCGCGAATGAAAACGATTCGCATGTCGGGACGCACCTTGGCGCTCGTCCCCTGCTCCGAGACGAAACGCACGAGGCCCGCTGGATTGGCGAATTTGTCGTCGCGGAAGGCGACGATGACGCCCTTCGGTCCGGCGTCGATCTTCTCGACATGGGCGCGCCGGCAGAGCGCCTTGATCGCGACGATCTCCAGCAACTGCTCCACCTCGGGCGGAATCGGGCCGAAACGATCGATCATCTCGGCGGCGAAAGCCTCGATATCCTGATCCGTTTCGAGCGTCGACAGCCGGCGATAGAGTTGCAGGCGCAATGTGAGATCGGCGATATAGTCCTCCGGTATCGTCACCGGCGCGCCGATCGCGATCGTCGGCGACCAGGCTTCTTCCTGCGGCTCTTCGACTCCGGCCTTCAGCAGCTCGATCGCGTCGGCGAGCATCTGCTGATAGAGCTCATAGCCGACCTCCTTGATATGGCCGGACTGTTCTTCGCCGAGCAGATTGCCGGCGCCGCGAATATCGAGATCGTGACTGGCAAGCTGAAAGCCCGCGCCAAGCGTATCGAGCGACTGCAACACGTCGAGGCGCTTTTGCGCCTGCGGCGTGATCGTGCGGTTGGCGGGCGTCGTGAACAGCGCATAGGCGCGCAATTTCGAACGCCCGACGCGGCCGCGCAGCTGATAGAGCTGCGCAAGGCCGAACATATCGGCCCGCCAGACGATGAGCGTATTGGCGCGCGGAATGTCGAGGCCCGATTCGACGATGGTCGTCGACAGCAGAATGTCGAATTTGCCGTCGTAGAAGGCCGACATTTTATCTTCGAGTTCGCTCGCGCTCATCTGCCCATGCGCGATGACGAGTTTCGATTCGGGCGCGTTTTCGCGCAGGAAGGCGGCGGCCTCTTCGAGGTCCTCGATGCGCGGACAGACGAAAAAGGCTTGACCGCCGCGATAACGTTCGCGCAACAGCGCTTCGCGCACGATGAGCGGATCGAAGGGCGAGATGAAGCTGCGCACCGCGAGCCGGTCGATCGGCGGCGTCGCGATGATCGACAATTCGCGCACCCCGGTCATGGCGAGCTGAAGCGTGCGCGGAATCGGCGTCGCCGAAAGCGTCAGAACATGCACCTCGGCGCGCAGCTCTTTTAAGCGCTCCTTATGCCCGACGCCAAAATGCTGCTCCTCGTCGATGATGACCAGTCCGAGATCCTTGAAGCTGACCGTCTTGCCGAGCACGGCGTGGGTGCCGATCAATATCTCGATGCGGCCGTCGGCGAGGTCCTTCTTCGTTTCGCGCGCCTCGGCGGCGCCGACCATGCGCGACAGCCGTCCGATGCGCACCGGCAGCCCGGCAAAGCGCTCGGTGAATGTCTTGTAATGCTGACGCGCCAGCAGCGTGGTCGGCGCGACGACCGCAACCTGCTTGCCGTTGATCGCCGCGCAGAAGGCGGCGCGCAGCGCGACCTCGGTCTTGCCGAAGCCGACGTCGCCGCAAACCAGCCGGTCCATCGGACGTCCGGAAGCGAGATCGTCGAGCGTCGTCTCGATGGCGGCGAGCTGATCCTCGGTTTCGTCATAGGGAAAGCGCGCGCAGAATTCGTCATAGAGCCCTTCTGGCAAAACGAGCTTCGGCGCCTCGCGCAACTGCCGCTGCGCGGCGATTTCGATCAGGCCCTTCGCCATTTCGCGGATGCGATTCTTCATCCGCGACTTGCGCGTCTGCCAGCCGGCGCCGCCCAGCCGGTCAAGCTGCGTCTCGGCGTCCTCGCCGCCGTAGCGCGTCAGAAGTTCGATGTTTTCGACGGGGAGGTAGAGCTTGTCGCCACCGGCGTAGTGGAGTTCGAGACAATCATGCGGCGCGCCGGCGGCCGAGATCGTCTCCAGCCCGACGAAACGGCCGATGCCGTGATCGACATGAACGACAAGATCGCCGGCGGAAAGCGCGGCGACTTCTCCGAGCAGATTTTCATTCGGCTTGCGCGTGCGGCGCCGTCGCACGAAGCGATCGCCGAGAATGTCCTGCTCGCCGATGACCGCATAGGCGTCGGTCTCGAAGCCGCGTTCGATCCCGAGGACGGCGACGGAAACAGAGTGGGACAAGGCCTGCGGCAGCGATGCGACGCGCGGCAGATCGGGCAGGCCATGTTCAGCGAGCACATGGCCCAGCCGCTCACAGGAGCCTTCCGACCAGCCGGCGACGACGATTTTCCCGCCTGCAGCGCACAGCGCCTGGACATGGTCGGCGGCGGCCTGGAACACATTGACGTCCGGCGTATTGCGCTCAGGCGCAAAGTCGCGTCCCGGCCGCGCGCCGCAGTCGATCGCCCTTTCGCCCTCATGCGCCGTGAAAGGAGAGAACTGCGCAATCGCGCGCGCCTCCATCGCGGAACGCCATTCCTCAATCGACAGATAGAGTTCGCGCGGTTCGAGCGGCTTGTAGTTCGAGGCGGCGGGATCGAGATCATGTGCATATTTGCGCGCGTCGTAATAATCCTCGATCTGCTTGATCCGCTCCGTCGCGGCGTCGTCGACGAGCGGATCGAGCAGGATTGGCGCATCGCCGAGATAGTCGAAGAGCGTATCCATCCGCTCGTAAAAAAGCGGCAGCCAATGCTCCATCCCGTGAAAACGGCGTCCCTCGCTGACCGCCTCATAAAGCGCGTCGCCGCGGGTCTGGCCGCCAAAGCGCGCCGCGTAGGACTGGCGGAAGCGGCGCATCGTCTCGCTCGTCAAGCGCAATTCGCTCATCGGCGTAAGATCGAGCGCGCGGAGCTGCCCGGTGGCGCGTTGCGTATCGGGATCGAATGAGCGGATCGATTCGAGCGTGTCGCCGAAGAAGTCGAGACGGATCGGCGCCGGCAGTCCCGGCGGGAAGAGATCGACGATGCCGCCGCGCTGAGCGTATTCGCCAGTCTCGCGCACCGTGCTGGCGCGCAGATAGCCGTTCGCCTCGAGCCAGAGCGCCAATTCGTCAAGCTTGACCACATTGCCCGGCGCCGCGGCGAAGCTTTCGGCGGCGACCAGCCTATACGGCGGGACGCGCTGCAACAGACAGTCGACGGTGGTCGTCACGACGCGCGGCCGTTCGGACGAGGATTTGGCGCGCGTCAGGCGCGACAGCGCGGTCATGCGCCGCGCGACAATCCCGGCGTGCGGCGACACCCGGTCATAGGGCTGGCAGTCCCAACCCGGAATGTCGAGAATTTCGAGGTCGGGATGGGCGAAGCGCAGCGCGGCGCGAAACGCCGACGACCGCGCGGCGTCGCGCGCGACATGGACGAAGACCGCCGCGCGTCCTTCCGCCTCGCGCGCCAGCGCGCGCGCAAGATCGGCGCTGACGAAGGCGTCGAAGCCCTCCGGCGCATGGGCGAAAATCAGCCTTTCGCCCGTAACGAGGCCGGCGCGCGCCGCTTCGAGCCCCGCAGCCGCCTTCTTTTGCTTTGTCGCGGCGACGCTCAATGGATGGGTCCGTCGTGATTGTGAAAGGCGATGATCTGCCGCAAAAGCGGCGTGTCATGCTCGGCGGGCGGCGGTTCGGCGCCCGACAGCCATCGGTACACGGCGTCATCCGGCAGATTGAGCAGAGTCTCGAGTTCATCGAGCGCTTCGGCAGGAAGCGCCTCGACGCGCGCATCGACGAAGCGCCCCATCAAAATGTCCATTTCGCGCAGGCCTCGGCGCCAGGCGCGAACCCGGATGCGCCGCCTGCGCAAATCGTCGTCCAAGTCGATCTCCCTGTATGGCGCGAGGCTTAATGCAGGCGCGATCGAAAGGCAAAGGGTGCGCCTGGGCAGGAAAAGCCCCCGGACGCGGCGCCCCGCGCCTCAACTTGAGCGCGCCGAGCGCCTGACGGCGAACTTCCTTGACCTCAAGATGCGCCTGCGCTATCTGGCGCCTCTCGCGTCAGCGCACGCTCGCGGGGGAGTAGCTCAGTTGGTTAGAGCGCCGGCCTGTCACGCCGGAGGTCGCGGGTTCAAGTCCCGTCTCTCTCGCCATTAGATCAAACATTTACCGCATTATCGCCGATCGCGCTTACAGCTTACGCGCGCCACTCGGGGCCGCCGCGACATCCTCGCCAATCAATGGTGATGGTGATCGCCGCCGCCGCCGGGTGCGAGCGGCGTCGAATCTCTCGACGCCGGGCTTTTGACCGGCGCCGCTTCAACATCATGCGCGACCGTGCCGGGCGGATAATCATAGGGGCCTGGGTCGCGATAATCGTTTTCCGCGAGTTGTTCGCGGATTTTAACGAGGCTGAACATGCCGCCCATCTCGGCGGGACCGAAAGCGCCTTCGCCCGTCATCATCGGCAGCGTATTTGGGGGAAGCGGCATTTTCATCGCGCTCATCTCCGCCATGCCGGTTGCGCCCATCGGCATATAGCCCGGCGCTAATTTGCGGATGGCTTCCGCCAAGCGTGGATCGGCCCTCGTGCCGATAAAATTGCGCACTTCATGACCCATTGGGTTCATCGTGTGATGCGACTTGTGGCAGTGGATCGGCCAATCGCCGGGGTAGGCTGCGTCAAATTCGATGGTCCGAGTGACCCCGACCGAAACGTCAACTGTCGACTCCGGCCAACGAGCCATCTCTGGAATCCAGCCAGCGTCCGTGCCCGTCACCGAGAAATGATGTCCGTGCAGATGAATCGGATGATTGGTCATCGTCAGATTGGCCATGCGAATGCGGACCCGATCGCCAATGCGCGCCACCATCGGATCGATGCCGGGAAATACCCTGCTGTTCCAAGCCCAGATGTTAAAGTCGGTCATCTCCGCAATCTTGGGCAGATAGGTGCCCGGATCGAAGCGATAGGCGCTCATGACGAAGGCATAGTCGCGATCGGCGTGGCGCTCATGCGGGTCGCGAGGATGTGAGACGAACATTCCCATCATGCCCATCGCCATCTGAACCATTTCGTCGGAATGCGGATGATACATGAATGTCCCGCTTTCCTTGAGCTGGAATTCATAGACGAATGTCCGGCCCGCCGGAATATGAGGCTGGGTGACGCCGCCGACGCCGTCCATGCCCGCAGGCAGCAACACGCCATGCCAATGCACCGACGTATGTTCCGGCAAATTGTTCGTAACGAAGATGCGAACCTTGTCGCCTTCGACCGCTTCGATGGTCGGACCGGGCGATTGGCCGTTATACCCCCAGAGCCGGGCCTTCATCCCAGGCGCGATTTCGCGCTCGACGGGCTCGGCGACAAGGTGAAATTCCTTCCAATCGCCATTCATCCGAAACGGCAGGGACCATCCGTTGAGCGTGACGACAGGTCGATAATGCGGTCCGCTTGTCGGATGCCGCGGCGGTTGGGTCGTCGCGCTCGTCATGCGAACCGCTTCAGGAACCGACGCGGCCTGCGCGCGTCCGCTAATGAGACTGACGCTTGCCGCGGCGAAAGACGACGTCAGAAAATTGCGTCTCGATATGCGCGTCTGACCCGTTTGACGTTGCGTGATCACGGCCGTTCGACTCCCGGTTCGGCTGCGCCGTCTCCAATCATGCCGCCGATCGCCTCGCCGGGTCCGGAAATCGCCGCCCGCAGGTCCGTCTCGGCGAGCCAAAAATCTCGCTTTGCTTCAATCGCGGCGGCCTGCAGCGATACGCGTTTGCGTGCATTCTCGAGCAGCGGGAAGGCGTCGACCAGCATGCCATTGTAGCGGCGCAGCATTTCTTCGGAGACGATCGTCTGCAGCGCCAGAATCTCGCCTTTACGGAATCGCGCGATGTCGTGAGCATAGCGGTACGTCCGATACGCCTGGCGCGCCTGCGAGCGGACCTCCACGGCCTTCTGGGCCAATCGATTGACGGCGGCGAGCCAGCTTTGCTCGGCTTCCCTCAGCCGCGTTTCACCGAAATCGAAGATCGGTATTTCGATCGCCGCAGCACCGCCGAAGAATCGGAAACGCGTATTTTCCGTCAAACCGCTTTCAGGATTGAGCAGACTCTCAGTCTTGACCTTACGCGCGCCCGACATCTCGAGGAGATTGACAAAACGGGTCGCCTCGACGAGGCCGAGCGTCCTGGCGAGAGCGCCTAATTCCGCTTTCGCGGTTCTCAGCTCGATATGGCGACTAACGGTTTCCTGTTCCAGGCGCGGCAGGCTGCGCGGCCGCGACGGCGGCGGAGAAAGCGCGTTGGGCAAAACGAAGTCGACGTCGATTCCCCAGATTCCAAGAACTCTGGTCAGGCGCTCGCGTTCGTTGCTGGCCTGCAACCTAGCGCTCGCCAGCCGCGTCGCGACTTCCGCCGAGGACAGCTGATCTCTGGCTTGATCGAGGCGGCTCGCCGCGCCAGTCTCGCCAAGCCGCCGTGCGAGCGCGGCGACGGCTTGGGTCGATTGGTTGATCTCGCTCATCGAGCCGGCGATCTCGCGCGCGCCGACCGCGCGGATATAGGCGCGGCGCGCCTCATAGCCGAGGCGCAGCGTTTCTCCGGCAGCCTCGAACTGCGCCGCGCGAAACCGATCGTCGGCGATTTCCGCGCGCGCTGGCAGAGTCGCGAGCGCCAAAATATTCGCGACGATCGCGCCCTCGACTTCGGATCCCAAAGGACCGGCAAGACGCGAGAAGGCAAGCGTCGGGTTGGGCGGCAATTTCTCTCGCGCCATGATCGCTTCGGCGACGCCAAGACGATTATAGGCGGACTGCAATCCACGATTATTGAGCAGCGCGATCTCTGCGGCGGCGTCGATCGTCAAGGGACGCTTGAGCAATTGTTCGGTACGAGACCTCGCCCAACCGAAGTCCGCTTCCTTTCTCAGCGCGACAGCTTCCATCCCAAACTCGTGGCGCGCCGCCTGCGCGGCGACGGTCACGCCGCCGTCGGGCGAAAAGCTCGCGCAGGACGAGGCCAGCACGCTCAACCCGGCGGCCGCCGCAAGGCGTAGATGCGCCGGCGGAAGCGCCCGCGTCATCGCTCCTGTCCCGCGCCGCGTGCCTTGGTGGGCGCCGCGTCAAACCAGCGCGTCGAAGGCTCGACCGGTCGCCGCGCGACATAGGACTGCGGAAACGGATGCGCCTTCACGCTCGGGGCTGCGGCGGCAGGGTCGACCGCGTCAGGCCCGACGCCAGGGGCATAGCGCGGCGCGCAGGCGCCCAGCAATGCGAGCGCGACCCATGGCGCTACGCCAGCCCCTCGCAACCGCCGGGAAATGGCGGCGCGTGTGAATAAATCGGTAAACATGATCAATCCTCATCGCGAGGCGCATGGCGCATCGCCCGATTGTTCATCGGGCCATGCGAGCTCTCAAGACGCGATACGAGATTGCGGAGGTCGCGGCAGGCGCGATGGAAACAGACCGAACAAATTGGACGACTGGTTTCGGAATGGGACGTCGGCGACAATCAGACGCGGTGCGAGCGTTTGCGCGCCGCTTACGATCGCCGAGCAAAACTGGCAGCTGGAATCGAGATGACTTACAGCGCCGCTGTCGTCGCTTCTCGTTGCATCCTTGTCGAAGCGATTGTCGGCGGCGATGTCGGCATGGCTCGACAACCCGGCGACGGCCGCGCCATAGCCGTGACAGGGGCCGCGCGCCCGTTCGTGCGCCCCGCTGACAGAAACGCCCGCCGCCATGAGCATATAAAGGCAAGCAAGCGCGACCGCGACAAGGGAACGCAAACGGCGCATGTATCGGCTCGGCATGGCGGTTCAGTCGTTCCTATCGGCAGGTCGTCCCCTCGTGGAGCGCGCCATTGTAATTTTTGGATTGTGTTGGAAAAGTGGCCCCGGCGCGGCTTGGTGCGTAACCGCGAGACCTTCCTGAAGGGGCTAGCGAACGTCGATCTCGCTCTCGACGATGTGATTGAGCGGCGTGCCTTCGGCGGTCAGCGCCATGCGCAGCTTCAGTCGGCCGCCCGCGACCTTGCGCTCGCGCACGATGCGCTCGATCTCGCGCTGGGAAGTTATGCCGACTTCCTTGAGAAACTTGCGCACCGCCATATTGAAAGCGTCTTCATCCATCGCCCGACTCCCTTGCTCGCAAGTAAGTAGCGCATCTTGAGCGAGCGTCATCGGGGCGCTGCGATCAGCGCGGCCCAGACCGCGTTCGGAGTCCAAATGCGCATCATGTCGGCGCGTGCTCTCGCCTCATCCACGCCGAGCCGGTCGCGGCGATAGCGGTAGAGGAGCGCCGACACGCGATAATTCGCGATGCAATGGACATGGGTCGGGGCATCGCCCGTCTCCATCAGCGCGGCGGAAAACTTGTCGAAATCAGCCTCGGTCGGATGCTGAAAGTCGATCGGGATATGGAGATAGTTCATGCCGAGCGCGCCGACCGTCGCGGCTTCGTTCGGCAACGCCTTCTCATGGTTGGACAGGCCGAGATTGATCACGTGGCGCACGCCGAGCGCGGCGATCTCGCCAAGCTCGCTTTCGCTCGGCTGGCCGGATGTCGTGACGCGAGAGTCAATCCTAAGCCAGTTGTAAATATGCGTCGGATCGTCCGGCATGGCTTTCTCGTGAAAGGTCGCCGCCTATCCCGCCTTCGCCACTTCGCGCTGGGCGAAGCCGAGGCGGATGTTCAATTCGTGCAGCAATTGCTCCGCCGCCACCGGAATATTGGTGCCGGGCGGAAAGATCGCCGCCGCGCCCGAATCATACAAGGCCTGGAAATCATCCGGCGGAATGACGCCGCCGATGACCATCATGATGTCGCCGCGCCCGACGCGCTTCAGCGCGTCGCGCAGTTCCGGCGTCAACGTCAGATGGCCCGCCGTCATCGTCGAGACTCCGACGATATGCACATCGGCTTCCTTGGCCTTCTGCGCGACTTCGTCCGGCGTCGCGAACAGATCGCCGATGACCACGTCGAAACCCATGTCGGCGAAGGCGGAGGCGATGACCTTCTGGCCGCGATCATGGCCGTCCTGGCCCATCTTGGCGACGAGGATGCGCGGCTGGCGCCCGGTGTTGTCCTTAAAGTCGCGGGTCATGCCGATCACCCGGCCAACCTGCACGCTCGCCTTGCCCGCCTCGCGCGCATAGACGCCGGAGATGACATTGGCCTTCGGCTTATGGCGCGAGAAGACTTTTTCGAGCGCGAAAGAGATTTCGCCGACGCTCGCCTTCGCCCGCGCCGCCTTCACCGCGAGATCGAGAAGATTGGCGCCCGACGTCGCGCCTTCGGTCAGGGCGTTCAGCGCCGCCTGCGTTTTCTGTTCGTCGCGCTCGGCGCGCAGCCGCTTGAGCTTGTCAAGCTGCGCGGCGCGCACGGCGGCGTTGTCGACCTTGAGCACATTGGGCTTGGCGTCGTTCGCCGGCTGATATTTGTTCACGCCGACGACGATCTGGGCGCCGCTGTCGATGCGCGCCTGCGTCTTCGCCGCCGCTTCCTCGATGCGCTGTTTCGGCACGCCCGCGGCGATCGCCTTGGCCATGCCGCCGAGCGATTCGATCTCCTCGATATGCGCCCATGCCTTTTTGGCGAGTTCCGCGGTCAGCCGCTCGACATAATAGGAGCCGCCCCAGGGATCGATGATCCGCGTCGTGCCGCTTTCCTGTTGCAGCACGATCTGCGTATTGCGCGCGATGCGCGCCGAAAAATCGGTCGGCAGCGCCAGCGCCTCATCAAGAGCATTGGTGTGCAGCGATTGCGTATGGCCCTGCGTCGCCGCCATCGCCTCGACGCAGGTGCGGATGGCGTTGACGTAAACATCCTGCGCGGTCAGCGACCAGCCCGAGGTCTGACAATGGGTGCGCAGAGTCATGCTCTTTTCGGACTTGGCGCCGAGATCCTTCATCAGCCGCGCCCAGAGCAGGCGCGCGGCGCGCAGCTTCGCCACCTCCATGAAGAAATTCATGCCGATGGCGAAGAAGAAAGAAAGGCGCGGCGCGAAGGCGTCGATGTCGAGGCCGGCGGCGACGCCGGCGCGCACATATTCGACGCCGTCGGCGAGCGTATAGCCCAATTCGAGATCTGCCGAGGCGCCGGCCTCCTGCATGTGATAGCCGGAGATCGAGATCGAGTTGAACTTCGGCATATGTTTGGAAGTGTGAGCAAAAATATCCGACACGATGCGCATCGACGGCTCGGGCGGATAAATATAGGTGTTGCGCACCATGAATTCTTTGAGGATGTCGTTTTGGATCGTGCCGGTGAGCTTTTCGGCCGGCACGCCCTGCTCTTCCGCCGCGACGATGAAGAGCGCGAGAACCGGCAGCACCGCGCCGTTCATCGTCATCGACACCGACATCTGATCGAGCGGAATGCCGTCGAAGAGCGTGCGCATGTCATAGATCGAGTCGATCGCGACGCCCGCCATGCCGACGTCGCCCATCACCCGCGGATGATCGGAATCATAGCCGCGATGGGTCGCGAGATCGAAGGCGACGGAGAGGCCCTTCTGGCCGGCGGCGAGGTTGCGCCGGTAGAAGGCGTTGGAGTCCTCGGCGGTGGAGAAGCCGGCATATTGGCGGATCGTCCAGGGCTGGGCGACATACATGGTCGGATAGGGCCCGCGCACATAGGGCGCGACGCCGGGATAGCCGTCGACGAAGGAAAGCCCCTCGATATCCTGCGGCCCATAGGCGTTCTTCACCTCGATCCCCTCCGGCGTCAGCCAGCGGCGGGGCTCGGCCTCCTGCTCGGGCGCGACGGGCGCGAAGGGAATCTTCGTGAAATCGGGGATCGCGGACATTTTTGCCTCAAACGTTACCAAGCGGTCATAAACCAGAGGGAGCGAGCGCGCAAAGCCGCGGCCGCGAAGGGCGAAGGGCGGCGTTTCGAAGCGCGGCGGCAGGCGCCTGCTCGTGCCGGCGCCCCCTTGCCTCGGTCACGCTGGCCGGGCCACAATTGGGCGCATGGGCGATCGCCCTCGTCTCGAATCAACCCAGGAAATTCACATGCGCCTATCGTTAAGCCTGCCGCTGATCGCCCTCTGCTTCTTCGCCGCGCCGGCGCAGGCTTTGCCGGGAAACCAGATTCCCGACGAGGTGAAGGAAAAATGCAAGGCGGATTATTCGCGCCTGTGCAGCGGCGTGATGCCCGGCGGCGGGCGTATCCTCGCCTGTTTTCAGGCGCATAAGGACGAAGTCTCGCCGGACTGCCGCGACGCGCTCGCCAAGGTCAAGAATTGACGGAGCGGATCGCCCTCACTCGGCGTCCATGCCGTCCGACGGCTTGGAGGGAAATCGCGCCGAGGCATAGCGGATCGTGAGGACGGCGAGCGAGAGAATGAGCGTGGCCCCCGCAAGGATCAATATGCCGACGTCAGGGACCGACTCCATCTGCACATAGCCGATCATGTGGCGGGTGAGCGCGGTGATGCCGACATAGAGCAGGAAACGCACCGGCATGTGGTTGGTGCGGAAATAAATGCCGACCATCGAGCCGATTTCGAGATAGATGAACAGCAGCAGCAGGTCTTCGATCGTCGCGTGGCCCCGCGTCATCATTTCGAGAAACGCCTTCGCCGCCGCCCAGACCGTCGCGCCGCCAATCGCGAACAGTCCGAGAAGGTGAAAGACTTCGGTGAACAAATAGCCGATCGGATCGAGCCGATCGAGCATTCGGCGCACCGTCGGATTTTCCTTCCTGTCCATGACTTTCATCGACTGCCTGCGAGGTTTGCGCGGCGCCCGTAAACGCCAGCGGAGGCGGCCGAAACTCGCGCATCGCGACGCCGAGCGCAATTGCCTTTGTCGCAGAATGCGCTGAGCGCCCCGCGAAAACCTGTCGATGGGAATATCGCGCCCTACGCCATATCGACGCGCCAGCGTCGCGCTCTGCGCTACTTCTGGATCGAGCCGAGATAGGCGAGCAGCGCGTCGATCTGCGCGGCGCTCAGGCGGAATTGCGGCATTTCGAGCCCTTCATGGCCGACGACGATTCCCTCGGCGAGCGCCTCTTCGAGATTGCTCAGCGGATATTTGCGCGCAAGAGAGCGGAACGGCGGCGATTTGGGATTAGCGCTCTCGTCCTTGGCGCCGACCGCGTGGCAGCGCCCGCAATTATGCTGCGCGATCGCTCGCCCGCGCTTGAGCAATTGCGCATCGACAGGCGATTTCGCCGACGCGGCGCCGGCGACGAGAAGGAGACAAGACGCAAAGGCCAGACGCGCGAATCGAAACATGAGCGACTCTAGCTCCCCGCGCCGGCCAATGTCGCCGCGCCCTATTGGCGCACCACCAGCACCGAGCATTTGGCGTGGCGCACGATCGTCTTGGCGTTGGAGCCCAAGAGATAGGTCGCCATCGTCGGTCGATGCGAACCCACGACGATAAGGTCGGCGCCCCATTCCTCGGATTCGGCGAGGACTTCGGGATAAACGGCGCCAAAGCGCACGATCGAGGACACACGCGCCGCCGGAAAGGCGATCTTGCCGCGCAGGACGGCTAGGTCCTTTTCGGTCGCCTCGCGCATTTCTTCATCGAAATTCGGCGGAATGTAATCGATGAACGCCACCGGAACGAGCGGCTGGACATTGATGAGCCGAAGCTCCGCGTCCGGCTCCACTTTTGCAAGTTCCACCGCCGCCCCGAGCGCGGGCTGCGTGACGTCGGCCTCGCTGATGTCGACCGCCACCAGAATTTTCCTATACATCCCCGCCTCCCACTCTGCGCGGCGCTGGATCGCGGTGCATTGAAGCGGGTTCGCCCAAATGCGGATGACGCGATCGATTCCAAATCATGGAGCGCGCTTCATGCGCTCTGACGCCGCCTCAATTCCTTCATAGCGCAGCTGGCGCCGCCGAGCCACAGCGACCCGACGGCGCGCATGAATCGTTCCCTGATCGCCGACTCAATCGCTCGCACGACATATCTAACGCGCGGCGCGCGCATGACCGGAAAATCGCGCGCATAGGATTGCGCGACAAAAGGTCAGCTAGTGGAAACCCGGCGCGCGTTGATTAATGGCGCGAACCTCCGACACGCTTTCCTCCGCACTCGCCGGCCTCTTGCAATGGAGGCCGGCTCCCTTTGACGTGAACGTTCGACGCTTGCGCAATCGAACGCGGCCGACGCAGCTAAATTCGCGACCGCCTGATCGCGCAGCCTAACGCCCGCTGGCCTTCGTCTCTGAGCGCGCGCTTGCGGCCGAACTTGCCTGAAGGGATCGACTGCGCCGCGATCAGTTTGGCGACCGCGCGTCGCGCGCACCGCGCGGCTTCCTCCCGTGCAGCTTCGGGGCTTAGTGATTTTGTCGGCTCGGTCATTGGTCTGGCCTCCTTAGATTATTCATGCCCTGAAACTTATCCAATGCCGGTCAGTTCACGGCCGTGGCAACTTGTCTCACGCGCTTCGACAGGCGCGCGGCTTCCTGGCCGTGGCCAAGAACGCGACGAGCGGCGTAACCCGATTTGTCCGCCTTCAAGTCGCGGGATCGGGATTGATCTCGGCAGATATGGCTTTAAGCGACGCCATCTGCGCTTCGACCGGCGAGGGCTGGGTTTTGGTCGTCCAAGCGCTCATCATCGCCCCTCCTTCAAACGATCAGTTCAATGAGACCGGGGAAATCCGCGAAGACCCTGGCGGTCGCATCATTTGGTCGCCAACCGACCGCAGAGGAGCATTGGCTATGCCGACAGCGCCGTTTAGCGCACAAGTCACGAGCCGTCAGTCGCTGGTCAAGAGGTTGATAATGCCCTACTATTCAATCTAACTCCCTCTCGGGAACGAAGGGCGGCAATTGTTGAGGGATCGCCACGGCAAAGCTTCATGACGCGATTTCG
>Ga0233425_10004424_pt1 | contig 23631 bp, 23 predicted proteins | sample Watercolumn_Towu_2_FD_181712 | JGI IMG/M metagenome (GOLD analysis project Ga0233425, IMG submission 181712) | Freshwater microbial communities from Lake Towuti, South Sulawesi, Indonesia - Watercolumn_Towuti2014_140_MG | ecosystem: Environmental > Aquatic > Freshwater > Lake | place... | reverse complement strand
TACTGCTGGTTTTGTTCCAACAGAAGATGTTTTGTCTTTTACACCGAAATCTGGAATAACTGGTAATTATACCTCATCAAACGGCACTCTAACATTTACTGGAATAGCGCCAATTGCGGATTATCAGAGTTTATTACGCACAGTTGCCTACAAAGACACCAGCCTGAATCCATCAACAGCAAATCGCACAATAGCCTTTCAGGTTACTGATGAAGAGGGAGTAATAAGCGAAGCGGTAACTAAAACAGTTCAAGTTGTTGCAGTCGATAACGTGCCAATTTTGGCTGTGAATAAATTGATTGTCGGCAAAGGACAAACTGTAATTGTGACCACTGCGAGTTTTAATGTTATTGATGTGGATACGCCGCCAACGAATCTAATTTTTACCGTAAGTAATGTTTTACATGGAAGGTTTGAAAGGGTTTCTGTTACTGAGGCTATACTACTGGCGGATCTTGATAGTTTTAGTCGAATACCTAAAAAACTTGAAGGCATTGCTATTGCTGGTAATGCAATCACTACTTTTAGTTTAAAAGAAGTGCAAGATGGAAATATTCGCTTTGTGCACGATGGCGGTGATCTGCCTCCAAGTTATTCAGTTGCTGTAAGCGATGGTGTTTTGACAACTGAGCCGATTGTTAAAGAGGGTACTATAAATATTGCGCCGATTTTAACCGCTAATCAATTGACCATTACTCAAGGTCAGACGGTTATTTTATCCACTAGTAATTTCAACGTTACCGATGTAGATACTGTTCCAGCAGATTTAATGTTTAGTGCGAGCAATGTCCAACACGGAAGGTTTGAAAAAATATCTGCCGCAGGAACTGCAATTACTGGTTTTACTTTACAAGAAATACAAAATAGTCAGATTCGCTTTGTGCATGATGGCGGTATCAGCGTCCCAAGTTATTTTATTGCTGTAAGCGACGGTTATACGACAACTTCGCCAGTTGCAGGAACGGTTAGTTTTGTGGTTGCTCCAACCCCAACTCCAACGCCCACGCCAACTCCAGAACCTACTAAGACTCCAGTCCCAGAATCATCCAACACAGTTTTAGCTTTTGGTTTAGGTGGAGGAGCTGTTATGGTCGTGGTGCTGATTGGCGGAGTAATTCTTTGTAAGAAATACGCAAAAAACAGCGCACGCAAACAGATACGTTATGATGTTGAAGCAAATCGCAGTACCGAAATGACCGTAGTATTATCTGATACCTCCGCCTCTCATGAAGCAACTTTGGTTGGAGAACTATTACCAGTTATTCCATCAGATGTAGAGTTAGCGCTTACTGAAAGCGCTTTAAGGCTATCAGAATTAGTCAGAACCAATAGTAAAGATATGATTGCTCAGTATACCAAGCAATTATGCGTAGCCTTGAAGCAATATCGCCAAATTAATGTAGGTATGATTGCTCATCATTTAGCGACGGCTATTAGCTTGGATGAAGTGCAGCATTTGGGGCGAGAAGAAATATTAAAATTGGTGAGAGTTTTTCATCGCTATATAGCTGAAACCCTTTTGGAAAATATCGTAAGCGGACGCAGAGTTTATGAACAATTTAAAACTAAAATTATTGACAATTTAAGGTTATTGACCGGTATTTTTGAGGCAACAGAAGGAGAAATTGTATATGAAATCGATTGTGTGCGCTCTGCAGTATTGTGTTTAGCCGATACTTCTAATGATTTTATGCTGTTTTTGCAAAGTTTAAGTAAGATTAAATTTCCCACATTACTGCTTGGTGATTTAATGGCACATATCAGCCTTATACCGACGAAATGGTATCCTATTTTACTATCGATGGAGCAAATGCTACCCAAAGCAATGCGACAAATTCAAGTATTAAAAGAGCTACAAAAAGCCAGCCAGAAAAAAAACAATTGGCATTTGGTTTATGGCAGTATCAAGATGTTAAAGCGCATTATTAAGCATGGGGCAACAGTGGAAATTCGCCAGCAGGCTTTACTGGGAGGAGACGGGCTCAAGGGATTATTAGCTTATGCGGATTGTAAGAGCTTCGCCGTAAAAACTCGCAACGTTTTAATTAGAAGAAATGCGCTAATAGCACTAATCAAATTATTGCGCATGCCTGGTTTAGAAGGCGAATTGAAAGAAGCAATTGTTGCGGTTTTGTTAGATCGCAAGCTCATGGAGACTGATAGTAGTATCTTAAATATTTTCTCCCAATTAGAAGATCGGGAATTAAAAACCAGTTGGGAGAGAAAGTTTGCTAGCGAAAAAGGCTCGGTATTTGCTAGAACTTTGGATGCGGAGTGGCAGGAGCTAAAAGAAAAAGACCTGATTTTAGAGCGACAAAAAGAAGAATTGCGCGAAAAACAAATTATTCTGGATGTACACCGAAGAAGAGTTGATATGTTAAGCAAACAATTGGAAAAGGTCCCGGCAAATGTAGCAGCTATTTCTGGTGAGCTTAATGCCAAACAAGAAAGGCTGGCGCATGTCCTTAAGCAGTTGAGCTTTTTGCCCGGAGAAATCATGGGCGCAACTGAGGGAGAAAGAAAAATCGCTCTTGAAGGACGAATGAATTTATTATTGGAAGAACAGCGGCAATTGGAAAAAAATCTAGAAATACTGGAAAAATGCGCTAAGGAATTGCCAGAGTTGGAGCAATTATCTGCTGCTGTTGAAAAACAAGCTGGTGAGTTGGCAGCAGAAGAAAAAGACCTCCAGGAAAGGCATGAAGAATTTACGGCTAAAAAAGCCAATTTTGAAACGTTAGCATCAGATTGTCAGTTAGCCATAAAACTACAAGTCGAATTGGATGAAGAATCCAAAAAAGAATTACAGGAAAAAGAACACAGGTTAACTGAAGGGGCAAAGATGGCTACAAGAATGGGATTTTTTAAAGTTGAAGAAAAAGAATTATTCGATGAAGAAATTCCTGATGGTTTTAAATGTCCTATTACTCAAGAAATCATGAAGGATCCAGTAATTTTAGAAACTGGACAAACTTATGAGCGCGAAGCAATCGAAAAATGGCTGCAGGAAAAAAGAACTGACCCTGCTACCGGACAGCAGTTATCGTCGGTTATGTTAATACCAAATATTTCATTAAGAAAAAACATTGATGAATGGCGGCACAAACATGAACTGCGGAATAAGCCGGCAGAAGCGGCCGCTTCCAGCGCCAGTGTTGCTGGTAGTCCAGCTGGTTTTTTTGCTGTAAGTGCAGCGAGAATCGATGGGGAAAAATTAACCGGCGTTATTCCTCAAAGATGAAAATTAAGCGCCCACCTAATGTCCTTTGTAATCGCCGCGGGGCAGAAGCCCGTATAAAAATCGCACCATAAATGCAAGAAAAGATTTAAGATCGCAACTATGCTTTACTCCATTACCGCATTTTTAAGTGACTTCAAATAGTAATTCGGCATTGAGCGTGTATACACGGTATAGATCACGTATAACTTATAACCATCGGTGGTTTTCCCCACCAACGGGCATACAACCATATATTTTTCCTGATTATCGATCCACATATAAAAACCGCGGAAACACCTGTCGTTCGTGATCGAATCTTGCACGATACGTAAAGCTTCGGCGCCATTTTTAAGTTCTGATAATTTTGTACCCAACAGCTCATGTCGCGGATGAATGTAAAAAGTAGTGTTTTGGTCAACAACTGAATTATAGGCATCCGGCATAAAGGTTGCAACCACCAATGACTTAAACACCGGATCAGCTACATATCCTTGTGCTGTTTTTTTATGCTCGTTAACAAAACTGTTAATTTTATACATAGCTTTCAGAACATTCCATTGTACCAATTGAAACGACCCTTTTTCGTTTGATTGCGCAACTGCAGTCAACGTAATTAATGCAAAAACAAAACCACAAATAAATTTCGTAAGATATTTTTTCATTAGTCCTCCATAAAAATAATTTCGCGATCTTTATGTTATCATAAAAAACCAACTTACGATAACGGCTTTTTAAGATTATCACAGACTTTCTGCATCGCCTGTAAATAATCTGGCAAATTACGATAAATATTTAATGCTAATTCTTCTTGATAAGTATGCGAAGTCAAATTGCGATCCTGTGCCATTTTTAACCACAATTTTTCATCCTGAATCCAGCCTATAGTATAAGCTTGTTGCAATACTTGCCGAGGCGATTGAATATCTATATTTTCCCGAGTAAGCAACGTTTTTTTCAACACCTTCCACATCAATTCATAGCAAAATTCAAATCTCTGGATAGCACCATCAATTGCTATTGGAGTAACACGTGCATTAACTGCTAAAGCTTCAGCAAATCTTTTTAAGGCTTTTTCAAGTATCGACAACTCTTCATTTTTTTTCATAAAGTACCTCTTTGGTTTTGTCAATTTCATCCTTGAATTTTTTATCCACAATTTCATCATAACGCACGCAATCTATGCGTAACAGCGTATTAGCATTATCGATAATATCCAGAATTTTTTGCCATTCGTACACGTTCGCATGAGGGCAGGAAATGGCTAAATCAACATCAGCAAATTTAGCATGTTTTGGCTGCGTCCTTGATCCAAAAATAAAAATCCCGTCGATGAAAGGAAAAATCTGTAAATCTCTTACCAATTTCTCCAGCCACACATGTTGTGCATACAATTTTTTCACGCTATCCATTTATTAAATACCAGCCTCTGTAGTTTATTGCTCTTTCTTCGCACGTAACAATGGGAATAAAATCACATCGCGAATTGACTGCGTATCAGTAAAAAACATTGCCAGGCGATCAATGCCGATCCCCTCGCCTGCAGTTGGCGGCAAACCATATTCTAATGCTACTATATAATCTTCATCGTAACGCATGGCTTCCTGGTCGCCGGAATCGAACGCTTGCGCTTGTTGCTTAAAACGTGTAGCTTGATCTTCGGGATCATTAAGCTCAGAAAAACCATTGGCTTTTTCCTGGCCGCCAATAAAAAATTCAAAGCGATCGGCGAAAAACGGATTTTGGTCGTTTTTTCTCGCTAATGGAGATACTTCGATTGGATATTCAGTAATGAAAGTCGGCTCTAATAATTGATGCTCGACTGTTTTTTCAAAAATTTCAATTAAAACTTTACCCAAACCCCATTCAGCTTCCAAGGGGATTTCTAATTGTTGCGCGATTTTCTTTGCCGTATCAAGATTTTCTAATTCATGCGGTTTAACTTGCGCATTAAATAACAAAATTGATTCTTTAACCGTCATGCGGCGAAATGGTTGCGATAATTCATATTCTTTTCCTTGATAAGTTATTTTGGTAGTTTGCAATACTTCTTTGGCTAAAAAGCGCAACATTTGTTCAGTAAAATCCATAAGATCACGATAATCGGCATATGCCATATAAAACTCAAGCATGGTAAATTCAGGATTATGACGGGTTGAAATTCCTTCATTTCTAAAGTTGCGATTGATTTCAAAAACACGCTCTACCCCGCCAACCACAAGACGTTTTAAATAAAGTTCCGGAGCAATACGCAAATATAATTGCATATCGAGCGCATTGTGATGCGTTATGAATGGTCGCGCCAAAGCTCCTCCGGGGATTGTTTGCATCATCGGCGTTTCCACTTCTAAAAAATCGTGCATTACCAGAAATTTTCGCAGCGCATTGATTAAATCAGCACGAATTTTAAAAATACGGCGCGTTTCAGAATTGGACAATAAATCTAAATAGCGTTGACGATAGCGGGTTTCATGATCCACCAATCCATGAAATTTTTCTGGCAATGGGCGTAAAGACTTGGTTAACAAGCGAATGGAACTTAATTTCAGCGACAATTCATTGGTTTTGGTTTTAAATAAAATTCCTTCGGCGCCAACAATATCCCCCAAATCCCAAGTTTTAAAATTTTCGTAATTTTCTTCGCCAACATCATCGCGGCGCAAATAAAGCTGAATTTGTCCGCTCATGTCTTGCACGGTTATAAAACTTGCTTTGCCCATGATGCGCCGCGTCATGATTCTTCCGGCAATCTTTACCTGAATTTTTAACGCTTCAAGTTCGTCGTGGTTTTTTTCGTCATAAAGTTTGTGCAAATTTCCGGCTAAAGCGCTACGCCGAAAGTCGTTCGGAAAAGGAATGCCTTTTTCACGTAATTTATTTAATTTAATATGGCGTTGTTCGATTTGTTCATTTTCGCCAATAGTTACCCCAACTTGGGTTTCATTTGTAGAGTTCATAATTTTTTCTCTAAAAAATTTAAATCAAAATTTAGTCACGTAGTGGCGCAATACTACCAGCCCAGCCCAAGTGAGCGTCAGCGAACGTCGGGCTGGGTGTGGCATTCGATATATCAAAGCTCTAAAAGAGCGAAATAAATTCGATATATCAATATTGTACAAAAAATTGTCGTGTACAAAGGATGCGACCATGCAAAAAATATTTTGTTTAAAATCAATGAGTTACGTTTTTTATAATCTTTAGCCGAAGTGGTTAGCGAATAGTGTAAATAATAAATCAGAAATTCTCCAGTTTTATTACCCCATAAGCTGGACATTCGTAAGGATGTGCTTTTTTAAGCGCTTTTATGACGGCAGCGATGTGTTTCTCGTCGCAAACGGTTTCAAATCTATATTCACTGGCTTTTGACAAAACTCCTTGTTCGCCGTTATATGGGCAACTTCCTGTCTCTGGACGGTATTGACCTTGAACTTTATGCTCAATTCCACAACAAGAATAGTTCCCCATTTTTCCTGCGCCAGCAGCAAAAATTGCTTCCTTGGTTATTTCTAAGTGACTTTCAGGGACGTAATAATATAATTGATGAAATGTCATATTGCACCTCTTTTAATTCAATTATGTTGTAATATAATCAATTGTCGTCTTAACTGCCTCAATTACTAATAAAACGGCGTGTTTTTTAGTTAAAGGCACATCTAAAGCTTGCATGATATTGTCTTCTGTAAGCGCCATTGCTTCTTCCTTGGTTTTGCCTTTTAACCATTCAGTTACAAAAGACATTGCTGCAATCAATACCACTCCACCATAAGCCATAAATTTAACGTCAGTAATCACGTTATTTTCAATTTTGATTTGCAATTCAACAATCTCGCCATTTTTTTTAGTTCCGGCTTTGCCAATATTGGTTGAATCATGCAATTTTCCAACATTTTTGGGATTGTGAAAGTGTTCTAATATTTGATTGCTATATTTTTTGTGTAACATATTAATTTTTATGATGGTTCCATTTCCCGCAATTTATTCACAACATAATGAATATGTTGAATTGCACGATTAATTTCATCTGCAGTAGTAAACCTTCCCAAAGAAAAACGCACCGAACTATACGCCAAAGCGATCGGAACTTGCAGTGCTTTTAAAACATAAGAAGGTTCAACAGTCGCCGCAGTGCAAGCGGAGCCACTCGATACTGCGATATCTTTCAAACCCAATAAAAGCGATTCACCATCAACTCGCCCAAAACTTACGTTCAAATTATGCGCTACTCGCTTTTCATATGAGCCGTTAATATAAACATCTTCTAACGTCTTGATTCCTTGCCATAATTTTTCGCGTAACTTTAAAATTCTTGCATTATCTTTGTTCATTTCTTGTTTTGCAATCGCGCAGGCTTCGCCAAAACCGACTATCTGATGTGTTGGCAACGTCCCAGAACGCAAACCTTTTTCTTGCCCTCCTCCATGGATTTGAGGTTCCAAATGAATACGCGGTTCTTGGCAAACATACAAAGCACCAATTCCTTTGGGGCCATACATCTTATGCGCCGACAATGACAGCAAATCAACTTTGAGTTTTTTAAAATCAATGGGAATTTTGCCCGCGCTTTGCGCCGCATCGACATGCAAAATCACACCGTTTTTGCGCGTAATTTCGCCAATTGCTTCAATATTTTGAATTACGCCAATTTCATTGTTAACCTGCATAATCGAAGCCAAAACCGTGTCAGAACGTAAAGCATTGACAAATTTATTTACATCTAATAAACCATCTGTTTCAGGGACCAAATAAGTAATAATAAATCCAAATTTTTCCAAAAATTGGCACACGTCAAGTACGGCTTTATGCTCGGTTTTACCGGTAATTATATGTTTTCCTTTGCGTTGATAAAATAAAGCGGCCCCTTTGATTGCAAGATTATTGGCTTCAGTAGCACCACTCGTCCAAACGATTTCTTGAGAATCTGCATTAAGCAAATCAGCTACTTGTTGCCTCGCTTGTTCAATCGCATCGTTTGCCGCATAACCATAAACGTGCGCCGATGCGGCATTGCCAAAATATTCAGTTAAGTACGGCTGCATTTTGGCGACAACTCTTGCGTCAATTGGCGTGGTCGCCATGTAGTCTAAGTAAATTATGTTATTCATTGCTTTTCACTATGGTTGCGCAAAAACTCCGCCTTTAAATAACTGAAAATCGCCCTAATACAACTTGCTTCTGAACCTTCAGGTCGACCGGGCTTGGTTTTTGGATTATATGCTTCTATATCCAGGTGAACCCAGGGAATATTTGCCGGCACGAATTCGCGTAAAAATAGAGCGGCCGTAATTGCGCCAGCAAGGCCGCCCGCAGCACAATTTTTAATATTGGCTATTTTGCTATCCAATAATTCGCGGTACGGTTTATAAAGCGGCATGCGCCAAATTGGATCTTGCTCTTTTTGTGCTGCGGCCAAAATCTTTTGGGCAATTTTTTCATTGTCCGTAAAAAACGCAGGAATTTCAGTCCCCAAAGCCACGGTAGCCGCACCGGTTAAAGTAGCAAAATCAATAATTAAGGCGGGTTTCTCTTCACTGGCCAAAGTTAGAGCATCCGCCAAAATTATTCTTCCTTCGGCGTCGGTATTGGTGATTTCAACCGTCATACCTTTTCTGGTTTTGATTATATCGCCCATTTTATAGCTATAAGTCGAGACCATGTTTTCAACTAATGGAAGAATTACATGCAAGTTAAGCGGTAAATTAGACTGCATAATCATCTGAGCCAATCCTAAAGCATTAGCTGCTCCTGCCATGTCTTTTTTCATACGCTCCATTGAAGAAGGCGGCTTTAAATTCAATCCGCCGCTATCGAAACATACGCCCTTCCCCACTAAAACAACTTTAGGATCAGTAGCTTTTCCCCAACGCAATTCGACCAAACGCGGAGCATTGTGACTAGATTTCCCTACAACATAAACCGCAGGGTAATTCTTCTTAAGCGCGCTTCCCATTGTTTGTTTGAATTTAGCACCGAATTTATGGGCAATTTTTTGCGTTTCGCTTGCCAACTTTTGCGGATTCATATATTCCGCGGGGAAATTAATCATATCGCGGATAAGAAAAATGGCGTCAACGGTATTCATGATATATTGGGCATCAACTTTTGCAGCAAGTTTTAGACGCGCGTTAACTATGGGGCCTTTTTTATACTGGCTAAAATGATAACCGCCCAAACCCCAGGCAATTGCCGCTAATTGCAATTTTTCTCTGCTCCAATTAGCGTTAATCGCATAAGTTCCTTGAGGAAGTTTTTGAGTCAAATCGCCAAAAGCCCAAAAATCGGAACTATCTTTTATGCCGATTAAGACCTGGCTAAGTTGTCCGTTAGTTTTAGGAGCCAAACAAACACTACCAGGTTTTGCAGTAAAACCGTTAGATCGAGTCCAATTACGGGTTTGTCCCGGCTGGTTTTTAATCCACCTCGTAAAATCGGTTTGAGTTAAGGGATAAATGGGAATAGCAGAAGTTGCATTCTGAGCGAAAAAGTTTTTTAATATTTTCATTGACTCTCCTAAAATTTTTACTGGACAAATATTTTTTATTTTAACATAATTAGCGTCCTAAAAAAATAGTAACTATTCAGCGTCGTGTCTTCGATGAACGTCTAATGGCCGAATAGCTACAAAAAATATATCTCGAGATGAACAATACTACCATCATTGAATTAAGAAACGTTTCTAAGCGTTTTGGCGAGTATCAGGCCCTGCACGCAACGAATTTAACCATCCGTAACGGTGAATTCATTACCATACTTGGTCCTTCAGGATGCGGAAAAACCTCGATTTTACGCTTAATTTCAGGGTTAGACACACCTGATACTGGCCGTATTTATATTAATGGCCGAGACGTTACGGACCTGCCGCCGGAAGCCCGTCATTTGAATATGGTATTTCAAAGTTATGCTTTATTTCCCCATATGACGGTCTTTGAGAACGTAGCTTTTGGATTACGTTGCAAAAAAGTTCAACAAGCAGAAATTATAAGACGAGTTAACGAAATCTTAAAAATAGTCAAGCTGGACCAACTAGCTGAGAGAAAGCCCCATCAATTAAGTGGCGGGCAACAACAGCGAGTCGCCATCGCTCGCGCTGTTGTCAATGAACCAATCGTGTTACTTTTGGATGAGCCATTGAGCGCTCTTGATTATAATTTGCGCAAAAAAATGCAGATCGAACTTAAACAGCTCCAACAACGGCTCGGTATTACATTTATTTTCGTTACTCACGACCAGGAGGAGGCCTTATCCATGTCCGACCGCGTTGCCGTTATGGACGAAGGACATATTGAACAGCTCGGCACTCCCAAAGATATCTATGAAGAACCAACCAGTATTTACGTCGCCAAATTTATCGGCGAAATTAATATTTTTGATACCAATATTCTTGCAGCAGAAAACGGCAAATTAACGCTCGAAATTGAAGGAAAAAAGTTTGAACTGAACAATAAAAGAGGTTTTGCTGCCCATAGCCCCGTACACGTGGTTGTTCGTCCTGAAGACATTACGGTTTGGGGCGAAAATGAAATTGAAGATACTAGCGATACCCTGCCGGGAACGGTTGAGCAAGTCATTTACAAAGGGTCGACTGTCAATCTATTTGTCCGTCTTCCTAGTGGGAAACGCATTTTAGCTACCGAGTTTTTCAACGAAGACGACGAAAAACTTGATTATCATCGTACTGAAAAGGTTTGGGTCAATTGGGTGCCCGGATGGGAAGTAGTATTGCCATATGAAGAAAACGCCTAACTCTTTCAAACGCTTTTCTTTAAGCACATTATGGCTGTGGCTGGGGCTCTTTACCGTCTTGCCGATTATTTTGATGTTTATTACCAGTTTTCTTACCTCTGATCCCTCTGCCATTGTTTTATATAAATTAACCTTGGCAAACTATCATCAGTTATTGAATCATAGCTACTTAAAAATTGCCATAAGCTCACTATATTTGGCAACAACTTGTGCTTTAATCTGTTTAGTTTTGGGATATCCTCTAGCTTTTATTATCGCGCGCGCCGAAAGTAAATATCAAACTTTACTGTTATTACTTGTAATTATTCCATTTTGGACCAGTTCTTTAATCCGTACTTACGCCATAGTCGCACTGCTAAAAGCCAAGGGTATTATTAATACTTTCCTATTGGCAACAGGAATAGCCCACGCGCCTTCGACTATTTTATATACTTACACCGCCGTTCTGGTTGGCTGCGTTTACGACCTTTTGCCATTCATGATTTTGCCTCTTTATGCCAACATTGAAAAATTAAACCCCGAATATATTGAAGCTGCCCGGGATTTGGGAGCAGGAAGAATTCGAACGTTTGTAAAAATCATTCTGCCATTAACCAGCCCCGGAATAATTGCGGGGATTTTGGCAGTTTTTTTACCATCTATAACCATGTTCTATATCCCAACCTTATTGGGAGGAGCAAAAAATATCTTATTAGGTAATTTAATCGAAGGTCAATTCTTGGCGGCAAACAATTGGCCAGTTGGTGCGGCAATTAATGTGGTCATTACTTTTATCATGTGTCTTTTGATCTTCTTCTATTGGCATAACAATAAACACAAACTGGAACAGGATTTGGTATAAAAAACATGCATAAATTTGCCAAATATTGTTATTCCACTTTTATTTATTTATTTCTTTACATACCAATTGCGGTAGTAATCACTTTGTCTTTCAATAATGCCTCACGCTCAATGATTTGGAAAGGCTTTACTTTGCGTTGGTATACCGAACTCTTCCATGATACTAATTTAATTATAGTGGCGCTACATTCATTAAGCATTGGCGTTATCGCCGCCACTCTTGCCACTGCCATTGGAACTTTGGCGGCGACCAGCATTTTTCGCTATCGTTTTTTTGGTAAACAATTCATGTATGGGCTTATTTTTGTCATGATTTTGATTCCCGAAATTGTCATGGGAATTTCACTCTTGATTTTATATTCCTTAATTAAAATTCCTCTGGGGTTTTGGTCGTTGCTTCTAGCGCATACAACTTTGTGCATTCCCTTTGCGGCGATCACGATTTATAGTCGCATGATAACTTTTGACCGCGATATTTTTGAAGCAGCTAAAGATTTGGGCGCAACCGATTTTACCATTTTTAGAAAAATTATTGTTCCTTTGCTATTCCCCGCCATTGTTGCTGGTTGGCTCTTAAGTTTTACTTTATCGTTAGATGACGTTATTACCAGTTATTTTGTTGCTGGTCCCGCTTTTGAGGTATTACCATTAAGAATTTATTCCATGGTAAGATTGGGTATAAAGCCAGAAATTAATGCCTTATGTACTATTCTTTTACTGGCCACTTTGATGATGGTACTCTTGGCGCAGTCATTTTTACGTAAAAAACAGTAAATTCGTATGAACCATGCAAAAAAAAATTATCAATAAAATCAATGGGTTACAAAAAACAATAATCATTATTTGCTGTTTTTTAACCATACAGGCATTTGCAGGCAATAGAGAGATCAATGTTTATGCATGGTCAGGATATCTTCCAAATGAAGTATTACAAAAATTCACTAAGGAAACAGGAATAACGGTTAACCTCAGTGAATACGATTCTAATGAAACAATGTACGCTAAATTAAAAGCAGTAGAACAAGCTGGATACGATTTGGTTATCCCATCAAGCTATTTTGTAAGCCGCATGATCGCCCAAAACATGCTGCATAAAATTGACAAATCTAAACTACCCAACTTTAAGAACTTAAATCCCCTATTTTTAAATCGCGCGTTTGATACGACGAACGAATACAGCATTCCTTATCTTTGGGGAACGGGCGGCATTGTGATTAATTCTAAATACATCAAGGAAAAAGACATAACTTCATGGCAAGATTTATGGAATATAAAATATAAAAACCAATTGCTCATGATGAGCGATCCGCGCGATGTTTTTGGTGTGGCGCTTTTAATTTTAGGTTATTCAATCAACGATACCAATCCCCAACATCTTGAAACTGCTTATCAAAAACTGCGCGCTTTATTACCCAATATTAAAATCTTCAATTCTGATGCTGAACAAACAATTTATATTGATGAAGATGCAATCATTGGTATGGGTTGGAATGGCGATGTGTATATTTCGCAGCAGGAAAATCCTGCTTTAAAATATATTTATCCTAAAGAAGGCTTTATATTATGGATCGATAGTTTAGTAATCGCCAAAAATGCTCCACACCTGGAAAATACACATAAATTTATAAATTTTCTTTTACGGCCTGACATTGCCAAACTTATCAGTGAAACCACAGCATACAGTACTGCCAATCTCGAAGGCATGAAGCTTTTGCCCGAAAAAATGCGCAATAATCCAGTTTTTAATCCCAATCCCGAAATCCTCAAACGCGGACAAGTTCAAGTTGACATTAGCGGTGCAATTCCTCTTTATGAAAAATATTGGGAATTGTTGAAATTGGGAGCGTGATAAGACATTGTTCTTGGCTATTATGGGACAAATTTCTTGACTTCGGAATGCTAGTTTAAAAAAGTTCATAATATGGCCTCGTAGTAGCAAATGGGGAAAAAACAACGCTAAGCTCTTTCTTCCCTTCTGTTGCGTAATGGCCTCAGCCCCTTTCTGTTCATTTCCTTGTTAATATTAAATCTCAGTTTGCCGTATTTATTAATATGTTCAAACCTACATGGAGAAAAGTGTTTTAGGTCATCTTCATCAATTATTCCACCAGCAGCCTTGTACCGATCAATGATTGCCTGACTATATCTGGTGTTCCAAACCACTACAGCATTAGCAAATAATGTTAAGCATGCAGCTTGGTTAGCTTGATCATCAAGTTGAGACTTGCGAATACTACCTTCATTGGCATAACGTAAATAAGATCGAAGATAATGCATTGCTTCACCTTTATTTAATTGGGCACAATAACGACGGCGATATGGTTCGGAATTTAAGGCGTTTAGTATATGCACCGTCTTTTTCAATTTACCCAATTCTTGAATTGCCTTTACTAAAACGTGCTGCTTCGGATACGATTTAAGTTTGCTTATCATCAATGAAGCGCTGACATACCCAAGCTTTAACGAAGCAGCGAGCCTTAAGATACTGTCCCAATGATCGGTAATATAATTCCTATGCAATGGCCCTTTTAAAATCGGCTCAATATTTTGATATGTTATGTTACTAACGCGATATAAATGTTGATCACCAAGGTCGCGAATATGCGGACTAAATATCAGTCCTAATAATGCAAAAAGGCCGAAAACCAATTCGGTGTAGCCAGCCGTATCGGTAGTATACTCAATAATTTGTAACTCAGTTTCATTATCTAAAATGGCATCCAATACAAGTGCACCACGCTAATTTATCATAGGTTAATCCAGTAATCTCAGCCATTTTCTTTAGACCAAAATTACATGTTTGAGCGAGAATCGAAGCGTACAAGTGAACTAAAAAGTCTTTAGTACGCGGTTGGTTACCACCAGCATGGATGAAACAATCTGAAAAATGTGTCCAATGATCAACTTCAACTAAAAGGTCAGTAATATCTAATCGCGGTAACTCATTAGTAATAAGATTTTGAAGATCGCTGACACTGTCTGGTAAGTTTTCAGCGAATAAAGGCGATAAAACAAGTTTATCGTTTTCAATTTTTGCATTAGGATTTATAGGAAATTGTTGGTCTACTGCAACTAATAAATCTTCCAGCTCCATATTAGTAATACCTTCTAAAATGGCAATCCCCGGACGGATAACTTTATCCAGTCGTAATTTTTCACAACATAATTTCAACAAAAGAAGAGGTTTGTCATGCTCTAATGCACGCTCGGTTAACCAAGCGATTAAGGAGTGAAAGTAAGCGATATCTGCTTTTCTGAAATGCAAATATTGCATAATGCTTTGTGTATGATCTGTACGTGTTTGATCACGTTTTCCATAATTTCCTAATTGTTGTGGCCTTATTTGAAGTTGTTTCGCCACATGCGAGATTATCTGGCTGTTTAGAGAAGTAATGTTGTTAATAATGAAGCCTAGGTAGCGTAATATGCAAAGCTGTAATGCAAAACCTAATTTATTGTGGTCTCGTCTTTGCTGATGAATGAGTTCCTTATCTTGAATGGTTAAGGTAAAGTATGCTGCTAAATCTTCTTGGCTAATATCCTCAGAAATACTATCAAATTGTGATCTCTCGTGTTGTGTTAGGAAAGACCTGGACATAATTCATTCTTTTTCACCAATAAGATCTACTGCTTGCTGTATGTCCAACATAGATGGTTCACAATATCTACGAGTAGTTTCTAAATTCTCATGACCAGCCATTAGTGCTACTTTCTCTAAACCAATGCCTGCATTAATTAAATTTTTACAAAAAGTATGGTGCAAGCTATGTGGAGTTATCTTTTCTTTCATTGTGGAGGAGTAATATTGTAATAAAAATTGCACGCCTCTAGGTGTTAATGCTCCACGCTGTCCTTGAAAAATTAATTTATTTTGGCCTACATGCTTTAAATAACCTATAGAAGATAATGCATCCCTAGCATCCTTATTTAGAGTGACCTCACGGCGCTTTTCTCCTTTACCATGATGAACGATAAGAGTCCCCTTCCTATCGCTTATAGTTATATCCTTCCAGTATAATGCACATAATTCTTGGACTCGTAACCCAGTATTCAATAGCAACCTGATAATAGTAATATCACGCACATTGCCCTTTTGTTCTACTAAACGAAGTAACTGGTTCTGTTTTAGTTTGTTGAGCCAACGAGGCCCAAATTTGGTTTTAGGTAGAAATTTCGGTACAGTGATATGATGCTTAATTTGCTGAGTTTGTTTAGCCCATTCGAGATAACTTCTAAGAGTGGCGATTTTGCGGTTAATACTATTTGGCTTTAATGACTTCTGATGGATAAGAAACTGTTTATATTCGCGTAGGTCTGTAGGAGTAATATTTTTCAAAGCACATGTTTCATTATTTGTATCCTTAAACCAAGTGCCAAAAGCATTGAGGTCAACCAGATAATTTTTTATAGTAGCTTTACTGCGTTCTGATTGTTTAAGGAAGTGCGCGAATTTTTTAATATTTTCCATTATGAGCCGCCGATTTTATGTTATACGATGAGTTTTTTGCAAGATAAACATAACTATTAGTGGATTTTATACGCTGAGTCAGGTACACTGTCAACGTATAAGCTTATTTATACGATAGCTTAAAACCAAAAGAAAACGAAATAGAATCACAATTGATTAAGGCTGGAATTCGTCCTGGTCAGTTTAGTCCAACAGACAGACCAGTAATGGATAGCAGATATATTACTTATCGTAATGATCTAAGTGAAGATGCTCAACGCGCAATGGATTCGAAAGAAATTACGCGAGATTATCCAAAAGATAGGCAATACAACCCATTTGGTCGTCCTGATCCTTTTGTTGGTATCAAAATCAGACCACAACTAGCCACTGGTTTAGATGCTAAGCCATAATATGAGGAAATTAATATGATATTTACTGATACTAGTCGTAATTCAAGAGTTGAGTTACTTAACATATCATCTTGCAAGTTTACCGTTATTGATGGCAACTTACAGCAGCTTGAGGGAGTAAATAGGTTGTTAAAAGCATACGTTAGAGAAGCTCCATTAGACGGAGGCGCTCCCGTACAATTTGAATACAATTTAAACTTGGGCGAACAACATATTATAATTACGGGCAACATAATTGATGCCATTAACGCTTTGCACGCTTTAGATCGTCTCAGCGATAGTTTGCGAGATGACATCGTAGAACAAGTTGCTCTCGATACATTGAGTCAAGCACTGTAAGCTATTCCTGCGGAGAAACAATCACTCTTTATGGGGAGGATGCAAACTACTGTTGTTGATTTATCGCGGCAGCGTTCTACGCCAACATTATTCGCAGGTAAATCTTAGTGATTTTCGGAAAGGGCTATGAATAATCTTTAGCTTAGCGTTGTTTATTTCCCATTTGCTACTACGAGGCCAGGTACGTTGTTTATGGATTATTTGTTGGTGGAGTATTTATTGGTTGAGTTTCTCGGGATATCATCTGACGAATGCCTTTTATACATGCAAAAACACTTCCGGCAAAGAATGCAGCAGCTGCGGTACCTGTTCCTATTGCGCTTATCTTGGCTTGTTCTCGTGTTTTTGGTGGGTCTTGGGTTGTACTTTGGGAGTAAGCTGCCAGTACCGCTGATACGAGAGAAAGTGATAACCCAAATGCGAATAGTGTTATTCCAACAGCAAGACTTATGTTGGATGTGTTTGAGCTGGTTGTGGTCATAATTATATCCTCATTTTTTACATTAAATTATTATTATAAATGCTTGGTTTGTCGACATTTAAAATTGCATATTATAACGATTTATTTTGGTTTTTGTATTAAAACTTTACTAAATTAATTATGTTTGTGTTTTGGTCGTGAGTTGCTTCTTTTCCTGCCTTGAGAACCACGCCCTCGCGTAATTGGCTCGGGGTTGATGGACGGATTGGGTTCATAACCAGAAATAATAACTCGTGGAATACTGGTTTTGAGCAATTGTTCAATTTCTTTAAGTAATCGATGTTCATCCACGCATACCAAAGAAATTGCCTCGCCAGTTTTGCCGGCGCGACCAGTACGACCAATGCGATGTACATAGTTTCCGGTTCTTCGGGTAATTCAAAATTTACAACATGCGGTAACTGGTCAATATCCAATCCACGCGAAGCTATGTCGGTTGCAACTAAGATGCGCACCATACCTTTTTTAAAGCTCTCTAACGCGCGGGTGCGCGCTGCCTGGCTTTTATTGCCGTGAATTGCCACGGTACTTAAGCCATCATGCTCCAATTGCTGAGCTAGGCGATTGGCGCCATGTTTAGTGCGCATAAACACCAATACTTGTTTCCAGTTATGGGAGCGAATTAAAAATGAAAGCAAGTCACGTTTACGTGAGCGATCTACCGGATGAATGACTTGCGTCACGCTTGTGGCGGCAGTATTACGCGGCGCTACTTCAATCAATGCCGGCGATTTTAATAAACTGTGCGCGAGTTTTTTTACTTCTTCAGAAAACGTTGCGAAAAATAATAAATTTTGTCTTTGCTTCGGCAGTAATGCCATAATTTTTCGCACATCAGGCAAAAAGCCCATATCGAGCATGCGATCAGCTTCGTCTAACACAAAGATTTCTACTTTAGATAGATTGATAGTGCCTTGGTGCACGTGGTCCAAAAGACGGCCGGGAGTTGCTACCAGAATATCAACACCGTGCTGTAATCTTTTTATTTGCTGCGAGATATTAACGCCGCCAAAAATCACCGTAGATTTTAGATGAAGATGCTTACTGTAATTGCGCACGCTTTCTTGAATTTGTGCCGCCAACTCACGAGTTGGCGTTAAAATAAGCGCACGAATACATCGCCTTTGACGTTCGTTTTGTGCGTATTTGTGCGGTGGATGTTGGCTTAAGCGTTGCAACAGCGGCAAAGTAAACGCAGCGGTTTTACCTGTGCCGGTTTGCGAGCCAGCCATGATGTCCCGACCTTCGAGAATAATCGGAATTGCCTGGTTTTGGATAGCGGTAGCTTTGCTATAGCCGCTTTCTGCTACGGCCCGAAGTATTTCAGGCGCGAGGCCTAAAGTATTAAATGACATGTATATTTTCCCTAGATCTGCCTAGTCAATGCAATATGCGTTTGACCGATCCTAAGCAAAATAATTAAATTGTTATATTCGAAGTGAACCTAAAAGATTTACCGCGAGGGTATCGTGTACAGACCGGAGTGTATCAAGATGGTTAACATTATAGCAGAAGTTGCATAATTCGGCAGATTAAATTTATGAAGGTTTTCTTAAGGCTTTTGGTTTGCCATGTGAGTTGTCAAGCCATTTTAAGTAACACAAAGCGAAAACCATGAAGAAATTTTTGAGGTTTAAGTTGCGATCATGGGAAATGGAATCCTTCTGCTACCCGTTTTTTGATTATGCAGTTATTGTCAGAAATTGGACTCTTTTCTGCTCTCTCGCTTGCGGTCAACTCCTTTAAGAATTTTCTTACGTAGGCGAATATTTGATGGCGTGATTTCAACTAATTCGTCATCGGCAATAAAATCCAATGCTTGTTCTAAAGTAAACTGAATATGTGGCGTAAGAATAATGCTTTCGTCTGAACCCGCAGCACGAATATTTGTCAATTGTTTGCCTTTAGTTACATTGACCACTAAATCATTCTCGCGCGAATGAATGCCGACAATCATTCCTTCATATACTTCGGTTTGTGGACCAATTAACATCCGCCCGCGTTCTTGCAAATTCCACAAAGAATAAGCAGTAGCTTTACCTGGTGTATTAGCAATCAAAACACCATTTTTTCGCGAATTAATCGCATGGCCTTTCATTTCGCCATAGTGGTCAAAAGTATGATGCATTAAACCGGTGCCGGAAGTTAAAGTTAAAAATTTTGTATAAAACCCGATTAAACCCCGAACTGGAACCAAATAATCTAAACGCACGCGCCCTTTGCCGTCAGGCTGCATATCCTGTAATTGTCCTTGGCGCGCGCCCATTTCTTCCATGATAATTCCTTGATGTTCTGTTTCAATATCGATAGTCGCAATCTCATAAGGTTCGTAAGTTTTTCCTTCAACTTCTTTAGTAATAACCGTCGGACACGAAACTGCTAATTCGTAACCTTCGCGACGCATATTTTCTAATAAGATCGAAAGATGCAATTCACCACGTCCAGAAACTTTTAGTTTATCGGTATCATCAGTAGATTCAACTCTAAGGGCTACATTATGAATTAATTCTTGGGTTAAACGCGCAAGTAAATGGCGGCTAGTTAAATATTTACCTTCGCGTCCAGCAAAAGGTGAGGTATTAACTTGAAAAATCATCGATACCGTTGGTTCATCAACGCTAAGTGCGGCAAGTGGTTCGACGTGTTCAGGATCGCATAAGGTATCGGAAATTTTTAAATCAGTAAATCCAGTTACAGCTACAATATCGCCAGCATAAGCTTCGGGAGTTTCGATACGCTCTAATCCCAGATGCGTAAAAACCTGCAATAAACGCCCTGGACGCTTATTGCCTTCGCGATCGACTAGAATTACCGGCATGTTAGTTCTAGCAATACCGTTTTTAATTCGCCCAATACCTATAGCGCCAACATAAGTCGAATAATCTAAAGCGCTAATTTGCATCTGAAAAGGAGCAACAACATCAACTGCTGGCGGCGGAACATTTTGCACAATCATCGTAAAAAGTGGCGTCATATCGAATGACGGTTTTTTAAAATCCAATGTTGCAAAACCTTTAATTGCTGAAGTATAAATAATCGGAAAATCTAGTTGTTCGCTCGTTGCTCCCAAGCGGTCAAAAAGATCAAATACTTGATTGATTACCCAATCAGGTCGAGCACCTTCGCGATCAATTTTATTGACTACCACAATCGGACATAAACCAGCAGCAAAAGCTTTTTGCGTAACAAAACGCGTTTGAGGCATTGGTCCGTCAACTGCATCAACCAACAATAATACCGAATCGACCATGGATAAAATACGCTCAACTTCACCGCCAAAATCAGCATGCCCTGGAGTGTCCACGATATTAATATGATAACCATGCCATTGGATCGCGGTGTTTTTAGCCAGAATCGTAATTCCGCGTTCTTTTTCCAGTTCATTAGAATCCATGATTAGTTCGTCTTGCTGCATTTTTCTGGTTAAGGTACCAGATTGCTGTAACAATTTATCTACTAATGTGGTTTTCCCATGATCAACATGGGCAACAATTGCGATATTTCTCAGGTTTCTTTGCATAAGTACATGGTTCGTCGACAAATTTAATAGCTAATGAATATAACACCGCTTAAGTATTTCATCAAATACAGATGTGTAACCCAGTAAACCCAGATGGCAAAAAATTAAGATTAGCTTATAATTTAATGCCCCTACGGCATATGGTATAGTAGGAGTGAAGGTCTAAAATTAAGGTTTTAACCGCGGTGGTTTTCGGGATAAGGCGAGTGACGGCTAATCGGTCGAGAATTTTCTTAACCAATAATTTTTGCGCATCGTCAGCAGCGATTGTGTATGGTTAAATTTTAGCATTTATCTATCCCGGTGGCCAATGCAATGGTCTCCCGCCAATAAGGTGTAAATGTATGTGATAAACAGCTTGTCCACCATCGGCGTTACAATTCATAAGAACGCGATATCCGGATTCTGCAATACCAATTTCCAAGGCGATATTCTTTGCCACATAAACCATATGTCCAATTAAATCTTTGTCCTCTTCTTTAAGATCATTGATAGTGGCAATATGTTTTTTGGGAATAATTACTTTGTGATGTGGCGCTTTGGGATAAATATCATCAAAAGCCACAACTTCTTTATCATGGTAGATGACAGTTGCTGGTAGCTTGCCTGCGGCAATTTTGCAGAAAATGCAGTCCATAAATTTCTCCTGAGCATGAAAAGTTTTATACATTTTATCTTTATTTCTGAGCAAAAGGAAATGGCGTTCAATTTTTTATTTTCTCGCTCAATTTAAGCATATATTAAGGCTCTTTTTAAAACCTTATTTCTTTGTGATATCATTAAAAACAATCGTGGCAATTATGAGAAACAGATTATTAAAAAATTAAGTCGCAAACTTACTCTAAATTATAGCAGGCAAGAGAGCAATAAATTCACAGGAAGATAAAACAGCTTTAAGAATATTTTTAAAATTTATTGCTGTTTGCCAGTGCACCATTTGATCATTTTGAGAAAAGTGATTTTGATCCAAGTCGTTAATTTATCTGGCTCCCCTTAATAGACCATTTTCGAACTTTTGCCTTTAACGATTTTAATTTTGGTGCGGCACGAACTATAACAATTTAGTTTCTTAATTAAACGTTTCAAAATGTTTTGCCTCAATTAAAACTTGCGTATGATGATGCCCAGAAATAGCATGAAACAACATACCAGTAATCTGCACGCGCTTCCCAACATACTTGTCGTCCCAGTTATCGTCGTCATCGCCGCCTGTGATTTGAATAATTTTTAGGTCTTTCTCCGTTTCGGCATTAGTATCAATAGCATCATTTGGTGACACGACAACGTCGATAGGATGATCGAGGATTAAATAAGGACCAGATTCTATATCATCTCCAGCGGCAACGCTTTCATAGCCGGGGGCACCAGGAAATGTTTTAATTTTTACAATGCCAGTTAAAGTAACTATTTTGGGCTTATAATGCAAAACGGAATTTGCCGCAAAAGTTAATGGCGCAAAAAAGCACATACTTAAAAGCAGTGCCATTAATTTATTTTTTTTTAATTTCTTCAAAATGATTACCTATCATGACTATTCGCACAACACGACTATATAACGCACCAGTAACCCGCACATGTTTGCCGATCAATTGATCAGACCAATTAGAATTAGAGCATTTACCACATTCTTTGTCCTGTGAAAATTGATTCTGTTGGTGACATCTTTTACAAATCCAGGCATCGAAATCTTCGTAATCTTCAAGTTTGACGATTTGGATATCTTTTACATTTCTTTGCGCTTCATTATCTTTATCGCTATCGTCTTTTTGAGGTAAGACATCGATCGGTCGATCCAACACTAAATGTCTATATATTTCTGCTGTGTCACCTATGTATTCATCTTGTGGCGGAGCTGGAAATTTTTCAACTTTAATAATCCCAGTTAAAGTAACAATTTCAGGTTGATAATGTAAAACTGGATTCGCGGCAAAAGCCAGCGAAGTGTAAAAGCTTATAATTAATGAAAGTACGATTAACTTAACTTTCATGTTTCTTTTCGACTAAATCATCAAAATCTTTCTGAAATGTACTGTGAGTTCGGGCTCTCACGTAAAGATTGCCTAAACCTGATGTATAAATTTCAGCATCAATTTTCCCTTGTTTTGCAAGGTTAATACATTCATCTTTGGAAATCCATCCCATGGTATCAGCACAATATTTACAAATAATATTTTTCTTATTTTTACAAACGCATGAAATTTTGCCCACTTCTACAACATTTCCTTTAGCCCATCCTTCCCAACGTTCAATAGCTTTCCATAATTTTTCGAACTCTCCTGATGTGAAATCCCGAATTTTTTTATTACCAATAACTCCAGTTTGCTGATGAAGAAATTTTTTATATTTAGCAAGGTTAGGATTGTATTTTTTGGGGGCATAGCCATTAAGCATTTTATCGATAGATTCATTCCAATGAGTTGTTCTCAGGCAATCTATTAGGGCACTATGACCAGTTTCATAATCGGGAAATACAGCAAACGCACCAGCCACACCAATTTGATTATGTCTTTTACTAACATGACCCGGTACTAAATTTCCTGGATTGTTATTTCTCCAAGTCCATCTCCCTTCTGAATACCGAAAATACCTACCATCATCAGTTGTGTAAATTACCGAATGGTGCAACCCCTGTTC
>Ga0233425_10004423_pt1 | contig 23633 bp, 24 predicted proteins | sample Watercolumn_Towu_2_FD_181712 | JGI IMG/M metagenome (GOLD analysis project Ga0233425, IMG submission 181712) | Freshwater microbial communities from Lake Towuti, South Sulawesi, Indonesia - Watercolumn_Towuti2014_140_MG | ecosystem: Environmental > Aquatic > Freshwater > Lake | place... | reverse complement strand
TATTGTTAAGGCAATTTCCCTTGGCGCTGATGCGGTGTATATCGCCACGGCCGCTCTTTTATCCCTGGGCTGTCATCTTTGCCAGAAATGCTACACAGGTAAATGCAACTGGGGAATCGCGACACAAGATCCTTATCTTACAAAAAGGCTCAATCCTGAAATTGGCACAAGAAGGCTTCTCGGACTTTTAAGGGCGTGGTCCCTTGAAATAAAGGAAATGCTTGGTGGTGCAGGTATAAATGCAATTGAAAGCCTGAGAGGAAACAGGGAGCACTTAAGAGGCCTCAATTTAAATGAAAAAGAACTTTCGGTGCTTGGAATAAAACATGCAGGGGAAGCGTGGTAATAAATGAAAAGAATTTATATAGATGAACAATACTGTATCGGCTGCAGATTATGTGAAGTGTATTGTCAGGTCAAGCATTCAAAAAGCAAAAAAATTCTAAAAGCTTTTAAAAAAGAACAGAAAGATATCCTTTCAAGGGTTCTTGTCGAAGAAATTGGCCATAATTCTTTTGCAATACAGTGCAGACACTGCAGTGATGCACCATGTATTGAAGCATGTATTTCGGGAGCCATGACTAAAAATTATAATACCGGTGTAGTAATATGCAATGAAGAAAAGTGTGTCGGGTGCTGGAGCTGTATTATGGTCTGTCCCTACGGGGTTATTAAGCGCAGCCTTGCTTCCAGAAAAGCTGCTTCAAAGTGCGATCTCTGCTATGACGAGGATATCCCCGTATGCGTGAAGAATTGTCCAAATGAAGCCTTAAAGTTTAAGGATGCTTAATTTGATTAAATGATAACCCGAACTGTTGCATGGTCTGAAGGTCACCTTAGAGAACATAAAAAAGGTCTGATATGAAAGAAACTGAAAAAACAGATTATCTGATAATAGGAAATTCTGCAGCAGGTCTTTCCGCTGCAGAGGCAGTCAGGAAAAATGATGTAAGCGGTAAATTAACTGTGCTCAGCAATGAAAGGTATTTTAATTATTCAAAACCTCTTATCACGTATTTTCTTGCCGGTAAGCTGAGCCTTGATGAAGTCAATTTTAAAGACAGGGATTTTTACAGATCCAACAATATAATTTTAAAAACATCCACAGAAATTACTGAAATAGATCCTGATAAAAAAATAGCCGTGTCCCCGGAAGGCAGAATTTTTAAATATTCAAAACTTCTAATCGCCAGTGGCGGCAAACCAATTGTTCCCCAAATCAAAATATCTGAAGGGGCAGGAAGAAAATCAGGGCCCGGGAATTACCTTAACAAGTGTGAAGGTGTTTTTACATTGACCACTCTTGATGATGCAATTGCCCTTAAAAAATATATAAAAGAAAATAAAACAAAAAGTGCCGTAATCCTGGGAGGGGGCCTTATCGGTCTTAAAGCTGCTGAAGCCTTTTTAAGCATTGGGATAAACATTACGATTATTGAACTTGCCGGTACAATCCTGTCAGCGTCATTCGATAAAACTGCGTCTGAGATACTGGTTGGCAGAATAAAAAAAGAGGGGTCAGATATTTTAACCTCAACAACAGTTACATCTCTTATAATTTCCGGCGGCAGGCTAAAAAAAATATTGTTAAGCAACGGAAGGGAACTGGAGTGCGATCTTCTGGTTATGGCAATAGGCGTAAAGCCAGATACTGCATTTATGAAAGATGCAGGCATTGAAACTGACAATGGGATACTTGTAAACGACAGGATGCAAACAAATGCTGAGGGCGTTTATTCTGCCGGGGATGTTGTTAAAAGCTATGACAGGTTATCCGGAGTTTTTAAGAATATAGCCATCTGGCCGCTTGCCGTTAAACAGGGAACAATTGCCGGGAGGAATATGTCCGGGGAAGATGTGAGGTATAACGGAGGTTTTTTCATGAATTCCGTAGAAATCCTTGGCATTCCCGTAATATCTATAGGGTTTTCGAGCGCAGATGAGAATGGCGGTTCCGGTAAAACCCCTGCTTTTGCTGAAAATATAGAAATACATAAAACCTTAAATATTCAAAGCGGTATTTACAAAAAAATAGTCATAAAAGACAACAGGATAATAGGAGTGATTCTGCTGGGTGCAATTGAAAGGGCAGGGATTTATTCGGGCCTGATAACTGGAGAAATAGATATTTCCGAAATAAAGGAAAATATATTGAAGGATGATTTTGGCATAATCCAGCTTCCGGAAGACTATAGAAAACACCTTGTAGTCGGCGAAGGCATAGAGGTATAGCAGGTCTTTGTTTTTTACAAAGAAAGTCTTGATTTAAAGGTTGGCAGGAAATCAATGGGCAAAAAAATAATAATCGATGCAAAAGATTTAAATTACAGGGATTTAAACAGTGATATAAAAGAGGCAATAAGGTCCTTTTCCCAAAAAAGTCATACTGCCATCCGTATTGACGGGAAAAAGAATGTTTTGCCTGAAGTTACGGTAATAAATGTTTTTGGCCAGAGATATATTGGAGATGGTATCAAGGATAATGTTAAAATAAAAATTCATGGTACGCCGGGTAATGATCTGGCGGCTTTTATGGACGGACCGGAAATTGAAGTTTTCGGAAACTGCCAGGATGGCGCGGCTAACACAATGAATTCGGGCAGGCTGATTGTTCATGGCGATTGCGGAGATATTTTAGGGTATTCTATGAGGGGCGGGGAAGTATACGTCAGAGGAAACCTTGGATGGCGCAGCGGGATTCATATGAAATCTTATATGGACAGGTATCCTGTGATAGTGGCCGGCGGAAGAGCCGGCAATTTTCTTGGGGAGTATATGGCTGGAGGGATAATAATATTGCTTGGACTGGGTTCCCAAACAGTTTCTGCCGGTTATTCCGGTAAATTTTATAATTCCAGAAAAGACTCCATGGCCGGGGGCTTTTTAGGAACAGGAATGCATGGAGGCGCTATTTTTCTGCGCGGTGATATAGAGGACCAGAAGCTGGGAAAAGAAGTGAAGAAGGCAGAGGTCAGCAGCGAAGATGCCGTACTTCTTGAAAGATATCTGAAAAAATTTTGCATTTTTTTTGGCTTTAAATTTCAGGATATAATTGAGAAAAATTTTGACAACTTTATTAAGCTTGCCCCTTTTTCCCACAGGCCATATGGAAGACTTTATGCCTATTGATTTTGAAATTATTTATTTTGCCCCGCCCTGTTAATCATCGCGTCAGGGTTTTATGACTGATAATTTTTATTCTGATATTTTTAATGTCTTTAACATGCATGTATAGTAAAATAAACAGAAAATCACTGTTTCTTTTTTAATACTAAAATGATTTATGGGGGGATATGGCAGATTTTAATTTAAAACCAGGTTTGATCGGGCAGGCCAAAACAGAAGTTTCAGATAATAATACAGCTTTAAAATTTGGAAGCGGAACCGTCAATGTTTTTGCCACTCCTGCAATGGTGGCGCTTATGGAAACAGCAGCAATAAACTGTGTGGACAGACATCTTCCTGACGGGTATTCTTCTGTCGGAACCAGGCTGGATATAAGGCACCTGGCTGCAACTCCAGTTGGAATGGAGGTTGCTGCAGAGGCTGAGCTTGTCGAAGTTGATGGACCCAGGCTGAAATTTAAAGTCAGCGCATATGATTCAAAAGAAAAAATAGGTGAAGGCACACATAACCGTTATATTGTAAAACTTGATGAGTTCATAACCAGGGCCAGAGAAAAATCATAGTTTTGTCCGCAGATATTAAAATAATTGTAAACCATATTATTATTCAGTCGTCATAATATAATAATAAAAATAACCATATTCCAGTCGCAGCCTTAAATGCAGTCAGCAGGATTATTTCAAAATATAAAAAATAATATAAATGAAAATAAATGCTGATTTATAATTATATTATAACGTCCATATTTGTATTGATATTTATAAATTTTCTCGTCAATTCTATTTTGTTCAAAAACATCAGAAAGTATTCGCTGCCCGGGCATATTGTTAAAAATCCACCTCTTGTCTCTATTCTTGTTCCTGCGCGCAATGAAGAAAAGAATATCAGGAGATGCATAAATTCACTTACAAAACAGGATTATAAGAATATCGAAATACTTATACTCGATGATAATTCGACAGATGGCACCTCAGGTATTGTAAAAAATATAATCCAAAGGGATCCAAGAGTAAAGCTGTTCAGCGGAAAACCGCTGAAAAAGGGCTGGCTTGGAAAAAGCTGGGCGTGTCACCAGCTTTCCAGACTTGCGCAGGGCAGTTTTTTGATTTTTACTGATGCCGATACCCTTCATTACCGTGACAGCATTTCAAAAAATCTTGCCGCCATGACAGCAAACAACCTGGATGGCATCTCAGTTTATCCCAGGCAGATAACCGTAACTTTTCATGAGAGGATGACTGTTCCTTTCATAATTTTTGCAATTCTCACATTTATGCCTCTTGTGTTAATCAAATATACAAAGGGTCCGTTCTTCAGCACGGGCATCGGGCAATTTTTTATGTTTAAAAAGGACGCTTATGAAAAAATGGGTGGGCATGAAGCTGTGAAAAGCGAGATTCTTGAAGATATTCATCTGTCAAAACAGATTAAGAAAGCCGGATTCAAATATATGGTCTTTGATGGAAACGGAAGCATTTACTGCAGGATGTACGGCAATTTTAGTGAAGTGATAAACGGATTTACCAAATTTGTCTGTTCCGCATTCAACTATAACGGATTTATGGAATTTACGGCACTGTCTGCATTTTCAATATTTTTTCTTTTTCCGTTTGTTCTTCTGCCTATCGGGTATTTGTTTCTTGACTGGTCCGGCACGCTATTTATCCTTGGTTTTATTCAGGTATTTTTGATACTTGCAATAAAGGTTGTGCTGGCAATACGTTTTAAGGGCCGTGTTATTGATTCTGTTTTTATGCCGGTCTCGGTCCTTTATATGTTGTTCATTGCAGTAAATTCCTACCGGAAATCCAAATCAGGAAAGGGTCTTTACTGGAAGGGCAGGACATACAATGTTGAAAATGAAGACACCATTGAACTTATTGAAGACTGCTATAAGAATTCGTAAATAAATTCCCGGAATTATCTATTATCTGATTTTTGGTTTAAACAAATCCTGGAGTGATGCTTCTTTTCTGAATTTAAAATTCAAACCGACACTGTAGGTGTGGTTTATCTGTCTCGGAATCATTATTATCAGATTAAGAAGGATCATAATGCCAAATATATAATTATTTTTAATTATCCACAGAAAAACACCTGTAAATATAATCCCGCAGGCAATTGCCCATATCATATTAAGGGCAACAAGAATGCCGAAAAGCAATCCTGCTGCGCCTATAAGAAAGCACCATGGATTTATGGCTGTCATGAATCCGCCCCATGTTGCTATTCCTTTGCCTCCCTTAAATTTCAAAAAAAACGTATAATTATGCCCCAAAACAGCGGCACACCCTGCAATAATAGCAACTATCTGGTTTTCTGTTGATCCAAGGGAGTAAAAAAACCTCTGGCCAGCAAACATATATGCAAGATAATATGCAAAATAACCTTTTGCCATATCCAGTAATATTCCGATAAAACCCCAAATCTTTGAAACATTAAACACAAGGTTCCACCCTCCTGGATTTTTATCGCCAATTTCTGTGAGTTTCTTGCCGCTTATAAGTTTGCCTATAACATAACAGAAGGGAACTGCTCCGATAATATAGCTACCTGCAATAAAACCAAGGTCCTTTAAGAGAAAAATAATGCTAACGTTCATGCCCATAATGCCGTTTTTTTATTGATAAATTTTAACAGTTCAGGAATTGAAAAAACCTGATGATTTATAATACAATATTTTTAAAGACAATTGAAGATTTAAAAGGTTCCGGTGGCATATTGACTAAAATATTAAAATAACATAAAATCAAACAATATAACAAACTATAACAATAAACAACATGCTTTCCGTAGAAAGAAAACTTAAGATTGCAGAGATTATAACCAGGAATGGAGGCATAAAGACATCCGATCTTTCCAGCATGTTTAAAGTTTCTGAAATGACCATTCTAAGGGATCTTTCAATACTTGAACAGAAAGGAGTGCTTAAAAGAGTTTATGGCGGGGCAGTAAAAATAAAAAATTCCACAAGAGAAATTTCTTTAATAATAAGAAAGAATTTGAATCCGGTACAAAAAAATATTATTGCTGAAAAGGCGCTTTCTTATATTTCAACAGGAGAATGCATTTTCCTTGATGGATCGACAACTGCACTTGCACTTGCCAGAAAACTGGCTGAATTACAGGTTGAGATAACCGTTATTACAAATGGTTTTGAAATAATAAATGAGCTTAAAGATAATCCCGGGATAAAAACCATATGTCCCGGGGGCGAGCTTCAGAATTCTACGCTTAGTTTTGTAGGGCCGGATGCCGAAAGCTATCTGAGGGAACTGTTTGCCGATAAATGTTTTATATCTGCTTCCGGACTTTCCCTTAAATCAGGAATAACTGTTGAAAATCCCGTTCAGGCGTCTATTAAAAAGATTATGCTGAAGAATTCTATTCAAAAAATAGTTATAATAGATTCAACAAAGTTTGGTACCACCCGGCTGTCAAAGGTGTGTGAGTTCAAAGACATAGATATTATAATTACGGACCAGAAACCGGCAGAAAAATATCTGGATTTTTTTAGAGAAAATAACATAGTAATTATATTTTAACGGACAGGTTTTATGAGATTTGGCATAGTTGTGGGAAATGTTGTTTCAACCATAAAGAATGAAAAATTGCATGGAATCAGGCTTGCAGTTGTACAGCCCCTGGACATGGAAGAAAATGTCATGGACGGATATGAGATTGTAGGTGATTATCTGGGATCTGCGGTTGGCAATATTATTTTATGGACGGAAGATGGCGACACTATTTGCTCTGCAACTGATAGGAAAAATGTTCCGTTAAGGGGATCGATTGTGGCTATTATTGACAGAGTGGATTTTGAATCCGAGGGCAGAACGATAAAAGGCTGACCGGTTGGGAAGATATTATGAAAATGGTAAAAGTAATAGGAAGCATAACATCAACGATAAAGGATAAATCCCTCGAAGGATTTAAATTGCTTCTTGTGCAGTCCGTTACTATTGATTTAAAAACAAAAAGGGAATTTTTTGCAGCAGTTGATACAGTGGGCCTTGGTGAAGGGGAAGTTGCATTACTTGTTACAGGCAGCGCAGCGAAGAAGCATGAGCTTACTGCGGGCAGAAATATAGACGGTACGCTGGTTGCAAAAGTTGACAGGATCGACCTTGACTGAAATGGAAAAGCAGGAACTTCAATTAATTAAAAATGCAGGAGTGGTGGGTGCAGGAGGTGCCGGATTTCCTGCTTATGTTAAATACGATGCAAAAGTCGACACGCTTATTGTCAATTGTGCCGAGTGTGAACCTTTAATTGATGTGGATAAGCTTATATTGCAGAACTATTTTGAAAAGGTTTATGATGGAATAAAAACAGTTACGGATCTTGTTCAGCCTGAGAGAGTTGTAATTGCGCTGAAAGCAAAATACAAAAAAGCCATTGAGGTTATTGAGACATTTAAAAACCGTATGACGGAAACTGTATTTGAAATATTCAAACTTGAGAATTTTTATCCGGCCGGTGATGAGCAGGTGCTGGTAAATGAAGTAACAGGAAGAATTGTTCCGGAAGGTTCAATACCGCTTGTTGTGGGAGCGGTGGTTGCGAATGTGGAAACACTCTTTAATGTTTCCAATGCCGTAAAAAATATACCTGTAGCAAAAAAATTTGTCACAATAAACGGTGTGGTTGACAGGCCCCAAACTCTTGAAGTGCCTGTGGGAACTCCGGTGAAGATGCTTCTTGATTGGTGCGGCATTGACAGAAATGCTGATTACCGGGTTCTTGACGGTGGGCCGATGATGGGAAAACTCATTGATGAAAATACATATGCTGTAAAGAAAACGACAAAATCAATAATTGCGCTTCCGGCTGAAAATATAGTAATAACCCAAAAAATGCGAAATGAAAAAAGTCAGGTAAAGAGGGCACAGGCAATATGCCTGTCCTGCAGAATGTGCACCGATCTTTGTCCACGGTATCTTCTTGGCCATTATCTTTTCCCGGATGAGCTTATGAAAAAATTATATAAAGGAACACTGGCTGATGAAGACCTGGAAAAATTTGACTTTGCTTATCTCTGCTGTGATTGCGGACTATGTGAGCTTTACAGCTGTCCGGTCGACCTGTCGGCAAGATCTTTATTTAATTATATAAAATCAAAGCTGGCGCTGATGCAGATAAAAAATTCCCATAACAGGAAGGACCTGCATGTCAATGAGTTCAGGCAGTACAGGAAAGTTCCGGTTGGCAGGCTTGTAAAAAGGATGGAAGTTGAAAGATTTGATAAAAAAACAGAACTGTGTTCTTTCACAAAAATACCTGAATATGTAAAACTTTATCTTTTGCAGCATATTGGAGCCAGATCAATTCCCGAAGTAAGTGCAGGGGATGCAGTCGATGAGGGTCAGATTGTGGCATCTATTCCTGAAGGAAAAATCGGGTCGGTCATTCATAGCTCTATAAAGGGCAGGGTTACTGAAATCACAGGTGATTATATTTTGGTAAGAAGTTAAAGGGATATTGCATGACAAACAATGAAAGCAATCTGGCAATAGTAGAGTTTAAAAGCATAGCAATGGGAATTTATGTAACAGATTATATGCTGAAAGAAGCAAGTGTCTCAATTGTTCTTGCAACCACTCTGTGTCCGGGTAAGTATCTGACTATAGTTGAAGGTGATGTTTCTGCAGTGGAGAAGGCTTTAAATGTTGCAAACCAGACAGGCATGAAAGAAGTTTACAGCTCACAGGCGGTAAATGCCATAAAAAAAGAGGTGACCCTGGCCCTGAGTGGATTGGTCAGGCAGACACTCTCAGACAGCATGGCAATAATTGAGAGCCAGAATATGGCCAAATTGATTGGTGCAGCAGATATAAGCATTGAGACTTCAGATGTTGAAATTGTTGAACTCAGACTGGGAAAAGGATGCGGAGTGAACAGCTTCTGTATTATAACAGGAAATCTGACTGCTGTGGAGGAAGCGGTAAAAAGTTCGGTCTCTTTTTTAAAGGATGAGGGTGCAATGATTGCATACAGGATTTTAAAAAATCCTGACAGGGATATTTTGAGATGGCTCGAGCCTGGAAAATGCATGTGCTGAAATTATTTTTATTTTAAAAATCGGATTTCCCGAGGTCCGGGTCAAGTATAATATTTTAATAAATTATTGAAAACAGGAAAAAATGGAAAAAACCGAAAGCCAGCATAGAAATGATATAATAGATATCTGTAAAAGGGTACATTCAAACGGATGGGTTGCAGCAAACGATGGGAATATATCTGTAAGAACAGGTCCCGACACAGTTTTGTGCACACCAACCGGAATGAGTAAAGGGTATCTTACTCCTGACCAGCTCATAAAAGTGAATCTTGAAGGAAAGGTTCTGGAAGGTTTTTTGGCTCCATCTTCTGAAATGAAGATGCATCTTGATGTTTACAGGCATAAAGAAAATGTCAATGCGGTTGTTCATGCCCACCCTCCCTATGCCACAGGTTTTGCAGTTGCCCAGGTTCCCCTCGATACCTGTGTAATGCCGGAAATTATCATTGGTCTTGGTTCAATCCCGCTGACAAAATTCGGTACACCTTCAACAATGGAAATTCCGGATAACATAAGGCCGTTTCTTAAAGAATACAATGTGTTTCTGCTTGAGAACCACGGTGCGCTTTCAATAGGAAATGATGTCTTTCAGGCGTATTACCGCATGGAAAGCCTTGAACTATTTGCAAAAATCAGCTTTGTTGCGGGGCTTGTTGGAAAAGTAAATGTGTTAAGTGAAGATGAAGTCAAAAAAGTCATAAAAATAAGGGAGCAGTTCGGGCTGGATCCAGTGAATTATCCGGGATGCAGGGTAGACGGAAAAATCATAAGAAGCGCAGACCCGGAAGGTGATGGTGGCGCCGAAAAAAGATCTGCAGTTATATCAGGTGCCGGTGATATGGAAAAAATAGAAATATCCAGGGACAGACTTGTTGAACTGATAACCCGGATCGTAAAAAATGTACTAAATAAAGTATAAACTTAGGGGTAATTTTTGCTATAATTACACAAGAATTTACATGGATAATTTAAAAACTTTTAATAAAAGAACATAAAAGAAGGGAAAGGCAAGAAAATGTCAGGAGAAGCAATTGGTATGATTGAAACCAGAGGACTTGTAGGTTCTATTGAAGCTGCAGATGCGATGGTGAAAGCTGCAAACGTCACACTGATGGGAGAGGAAAGAATAGGCGGAGGATTTGTGACTGTAATAGTTAAAGGAGATGTTGGAGCGGTTAAAGCAGCAGTTGATGCAGGCGCAGCGGCAGCAAAAAGAATCGGTGAACTGGTATCCGTTCATGTTATTCCAAGACCACATCCGGATCTTGATATGATACTGCCTCAATAGGCTGAAATTTTTACAGGGAAAATAATTACATCTATTATAAGCCAGGCGGGGTAATAAATTGGATACCGAACAATTAATCAGGGATGTTGTAAAAAATGTTCTTGAAAAACTGGGTTTACAGGATATTTCAGGCAGGACTGTGAACAATCCCGGGTCAGGCATTCAAAACACACTTCAGGATGCCGGAACCGCAGATAAAGCCGGGCGAAAAATTGTGTGCGGTGTGTCTGTCAGGCATATCCACCTGTGCCGTGAAGATCTTGATATACTTTTCGGCAAGGATTACAGTCTGAATGTATTCAGGGAACTTTATAACCCTGGTTTTGCCAGCAAAGAGACGCTTACACTTGTGGGTCCCAAACTCACAGCAATACAGAATGTGAGAATTCTCGGGCCGCTCAGGCCAAAAACACAGGTTGAACTGGCAAAAACTGACTGTATTGTTCTGGGAATTGATGCACCGGTAAGACCGTCCGGTGAGATTTCCGGATCATCAACATGTGTTCTTGTCGGGCCCAAAGGTGCGGTTTATTTGAATGAAGGAGTAATAAGGGCAAACAGGCATCTGCACATGGGTACGGATGACGCTGAATTCTATGGCATTAAGGATAACCAGGTTGTAGATATCAGGGTACCCGGACCTAAAGGACTGACATTTAATAATGTTCAGGTCAGAGTTGCGCCGGATTTTAAAACTGAATTTCACGTTGACACTGATGATGGAAATGCCGCAGACATTACAAATGGGTCAATAGTCGAAATTGTAGACGCTTCCTGTATATCGCCAATAGAAATGCAGATGGCATCACCTGGTATGATCCCACCCTCTATTCCTGATGGCAGTTTTATAGGTGAGATCAGTGATCCGAATCTGCTGAAAAACATATGCTCGGTTGCAACCGGGGCGCCTTGCACCAGAGAACAGGTGCAAAAGGCAATGGGAAAAGTTATCGCAGGTTCTGGTAAAGAAAAGATTGCAGGAAGTGCTTCTGTAATTGGAAGACCTGGCTCTGACGGGAAAACACTGATAACCGTTGCAGACCTTGACAGCTATTTGGCATCGGGAATAACAGTAAATAAAGATGTGATACTTTCTCCGCTGGCAAAAGATGAAGCTGTAAAAAGGGGTATTCAGATAAATTTTGAAGTTTAGTTTTTTAACTTAATAATTTTTTAGCCATTAAGCAGGAGGTAAGATGTGACAATGGACCAGTCAGAAATTGAAAATATAGTTCGGGAGGTTGTTAATAACCTGTTTGCAGCAGAGGGCAGCCAGACACTTAAAACTTCTCCTGTTTCTTCACAGGTTTCAAACGGATTGTTTGATAACATAGATGATGCAATAAAGGCTGCAAAAGCTGCACAACAGAAATATATTAAAATGGGCAGAGCAGCAAGATTTAGAATAGTTGATAATATACGAAAAGCTTCACTTGAAAATAAAGAAAGACTTGCCGCAATGACAGTTGAAGAAACTAAAATGGGCAGAGTGGAAGATAAAATACTGAAAAATGAAATAGCTGCTCTTTACACACCAGGCCCGGAGTTTTTAAAGATACAAAGCTATTCAGATGATACAGGCACACTTACAGTGGAAGGCGCACCTTTTGGTGTCATTGGAGCAATATCTCCAATGACAAATCCTGTTCCCACAATTATCAATAATACAATCTGCATGATAAGTGCCGGTAATTCCGTCGTTTATCTGCCTCACCCCAGTGCCCACAACAGCACTATTGAGATTTTTAAAATAGTGCATAATGCCATTGTATCAGCCGGTGGACCGGCAAATCTGATTACGGCAACCGCTGTCTCAAAAATAGAAAATGCTGCTGCAGTTTTTAAGAGCCAGGATATAGATCTTGTGGTTGTCACTGGCGGACCCGGCATAGTGAGACTTGCAATGAAAAGCGGAAAAAGAGTTATGGGTGCAGGTCCGGGAAACCCGCCGGTTGTTGTAGATGATACCGCTGATATAGAAAAGGCAGCGGGGGATATAGTAAAAGGCGCATCATTTGATAATAATATATTATGCAATGAAGAGAAAGTCTGTATAGTGCAAAGGGGCGTTGCCGACAGACTTCTGGATGCCTTTAAACGTTCAAATGCAGTTGTTCTTGACAGGGAACAGGCTGAAAGAGTCGCAGGAATTGTTGTAAAAGACGGGGAAATAGTAAAGAGCTATATGGGCAAGAACTGCCAGGTGATTTTAAAGGATGCAGGAATAACAATTGGTGAAAACATAAGGCTTGCGGTTTTTATAGCCCAGCGGGATCATCCTATGGTTGTTCATGAACAGTTAATGCCGGTCCTTCCGGTTGTGATTGTTGATTCTTTTGAAGAGGCGCTTGCACTGGCTGTTGAAGTCGAACATAATTTCAAGCACACATCCGTTATTCATTCAAATGATATAAACAGAATCACGCAATTTGCCCAGACAATAAACACTACTTTTACTGTTGTGAACGGTCCATCAAGCGCGCTTGCCGGGGACGTTTATAAAGGCGGCACCACCTGGACAATTGCCGGAGCGACTGGTGAGGGAGTTACAACCCCGCAGACATTTACCCGTGAAAGACGGCTGGTAATAAACGGCGGGATGAATTTTGTAAAATGATTTTTTAAATTTTTGTTATCTGAAAGGAGATACAGTAATGGAAGAAGCAATGGGTTTGATAGAAACAAGAGGATTCGTTGCAGCAGTGGAAGCAGCGGATGCAATGGTAAAAGCTGCAAATGTAAGGCTTGTTTCAAAAGAGTATGCAGGAAGCGGGCTTGTAACAATGACAGTAAAAGGTGATGTTGGCGCAGTGAAAGCTGCAATTGATGCAGGTGCAGCAGCAGCAAAAAGAATAGGTGAAGTTGTGAGCATTCATGTAATACCAAGACCGCATACAGAGGTTGATAAGGTTATATCCGGTAGGATGGTAAGGTCTGGCAGCGGACAGATTCCAAAAAAAGCCCAGGGAGCAAAACCAAAAGCTGAAACTGCAGGTTAGTCTTAAAAAAATACGGTACTTTTAAAGAATATGTAGAATATTATTTTTTTCAATGCTGATCAAAAAATATTTTACTTTATGAGGTATGATATGGAGAAATCAATTGGTGTCATAGAATTCAGAAGCATAGCCGTAGGTATTGATTCGGTTGACAGAATTGTAAAGGCTTCAGATGTCAGAGTCCTTGAGGCAAAAACAATATGTCCGGGAAAATATTATATAATATTTGCCGGACTTGTAAGCGCCATAAAAAATTCTATGGCAGTCGTGGAACAGTATGCGGAGGACTTCATTATTGATTCCGTTGTTATTGCTAATGCATATAACCAGTTGTTTTCAGCAATGACTGCAACTTCAGAAGTTTTAAATCCCGCATCAATAGGTGTTATTGAAACACTTACTGCTCCTTCCATTATATGGTCCGCTGACAGTGCAGTGAAAGCAACTGATGTGGATCTGGTCGAGGTCAGGATTGCAAGAGCGCTAGGAGGTAAAAACATCTGTATAATAAACGGGTCCCTTTCTGATGTTAATGAATCAGTGGGAGCTGCGATACAATATCCTCAAATGAAGGATTTCCTGGTAAGCTGGCAGGTTATTCCGGCTCCAAGCCCCGAGCTTTACCGGGTAGTATTTTAAAAAATATTGATAATTTTTTTTCCATGTATTAAACTTTGACAAACTAAATCAGGACAGCATAAAAATATTATCTTTTTTACTGTTTTGGTGATTTTAGTGTTACATAACTGTATATTATAGAAAGTGTTTTATGATTGTTGAACTGGATTATGGCAGCCAGAAATTAAAAGTAGATATAGATAAAAGCCGCATAGCTGAAATTATAACAAGCAAAGAAATTAAACCTCTTAATAATCCATTTAATGCTTTAATCGGGAGCTTTGATAAACCTATAGGTACTGACGCGCTTTCAAAAAAAGCTGCAGGCAAAAAGAAAGCATGTGTGGTTATTTCTGATATTACAAGGGCAGTCCCTACAAAGATGATACTTGAAGCATTGCTTCCTTATCTTCAAAATAGCGGTATAAAACGGGACCACATTACTATTTTGATTGCAACAGGCCTTCACAGGCCAAATTTCGGTAAAGAACTTGAAAGTCTTGTCGGAAAAGACATTGCAGCAAATTACAGGATTGTGAATCATTATGCAAGGGATCTTTCAGGCTGCAAATATATCGGTAAGACAAAAAGAGGAACCCCCGTTATAATTAATGAAAATTTTGCGGATTCGGATTTAAAAATACTTACCGGACTTATCGAACCTCATTTTATGGCCGGTGTTTCCGGTGGCAGGAAAGCAGTCTGTCCTGGCATCAGCTATATGGAAATGTTCAAGCATTTCCATGGGCCGGAAATCCTTGAATCCCCTGAAGCAGCGTTCGGGATAATTGAAGGAAACCCTTTTCATGAAGAATCTTCGGAAATTGCAAGGATGGCAGGGGTTGACTTTATAGTAAATGTCACAATAAATAAATATAAGGAAGTGACAGGCGTATTTTCAGGAGATCTTGATATTGCTTTCAGAGCCGGTGCAGATTTCTGCCTGGATGCAAGCTGCTATGAGATAAATCAGGAAGCTGAAATTGTTCTGACCGGTGGCGGGGGTCTTCCGCTTGATGCCACTCTTTATCAGGTTGTCAAAGGAATGGTGGGGGCAATTCCTGCAGTGAAAAAAGGCGGTATGATAATTGTGGCTGCAGAATGTTCAGAAGAGATAGGCTCGGAAGAGTTTATGGAAATTGTTGAACAGGAAGCAGATCTCGATGCTTTTATAAATAAAATAAAAAGCAGGGATTATTTTAAAATAGACCAGTGGGAGTTTGAAGAACTCGTAAAGGCAAGAAAAAAGGCTGAAATTTATCTTTACAGCAGCTGTCTGCTGGCCGGATCTTCAAAGATACCCGCCAGCACATTAAAACTTGTAAACTCAGTTGACGAAGCACTTAAGGAAGGTTTTAAAAAATTCGGTGAAAATGCAAAAGTCAGCATTATACCCGAGGGTCCTTATGCCATTCCGGTATTGAAATCCGGGTATTGACAGGCTTAAGTTTTATTTGTTTTTTGGAAAATGATTTATTTAAAATAGATATTATTCATTGTTCCGTTATCTATAAATATCTTAAAAGATATTCTTTGTCATTTAACAGTATTGAACAGGAAAATAAAAAAGATGAAAGAAACGCATATAAGCTACCTTAAGGAAATTGCGGGACAGGATAGAGTATTTACTGATATCGAAGATAAGATCTGTTACGGATTTGATTCGACGAGGCTTGAATATATGCCTGATGCCGTGGTCAAAGTAAATGATGCCGCGCAGATAAGCAGTATCTTGAAATATGCAAATGAGAATCAGATTCCTGTAACACCCAGGGGTGCAGCAACTGGTCTGAGCGGAGGCTGCCTGACAGTAAACGGTGGTATTTCACTTGTGATGGTTGAAATGAATAAAATTTCTGAAGTAAATGCAGTGGATTTGCTGGTCGAGGTTGAGGCCGGAACAATTACTGTTAATGTGGATAAAGCGGCAAATAAACACGGACTTTTTTATCCGCCTGACCCCGGCACTTTAAAGACGTCAACAATTGGCGGTAATATTGCGGAAAATGCCGGCGGATTGAGGGGTTTAAAATACGGGGTTACAAAGGATTATGTAAATGCGCTTGAAATGGTTCTTCCGACAGGAGAGATTATAAACATTGGAGCGATTACAGTAAAAAGTGTTTCAGGATACAATCTTGTTGATCTTATAGTGGGGTCAGAAGGAACACTTGGTATTGTGACCAAAGCCGTGCTCGGGCTGCTTCCGGTACCGGCAGCAAGGATAAGTATGCTTGCAAACTTTTCTAAAATGACAGATGCAGCAAGAGCGGTAATGGACATTGTGGCAAATGGAGTGATAACTGCAACACTTGAATTTGTTGATAATGTAACATTAAACGCAATTGAGGATTATCTCAGCCTTGGGCTCGAAAGATCGATAGGGGCAATGCTTCTTATTGAGGTAGATGGACAGAAAGGTGCGGTTGACATAGATGCTGAAACCGTAAAAAAAGTATGTTTTTCAAATAATTGCATTTCATTTAAAACAGCAAAGGACGATATTGAAAGGGACACTCTCTGGTCAGCCAGAAGAGCAGCTCTTTCATCACTTGCAAGAACCAGACCTTCAACGATTCTTGAGGATGCTACGGTACCGAGGAGCAGGATAGTGGAGCTGGTAGAGGCGGTTGGCAGGATATCAGAAAAATATGATATTATGATTGGTACATTCGGTCATGCAGGTGATGGAAACCTTCACCCGACATTACTGACGGATTTGAGGGACAGGACCGAAGAGGAGAAAGTTGAAAAAGCAATAGGTGAGATTTTTGCCGAAACAATCAGACTGGGTGGTACACTTTCCGGTGAACATGGCATAGGCCTTACCAAGGCAAAATACTTAAAGCTTGAAGTTAAGGATGAAGCTTATAACTTAATGAAAAAGATTAAAAAAACTTTCGATCCCAATAATATTTTAAATCCCGGAAAAATGTTAACTGATTAAATTTATAAAGGAAGGTTTTATAATAAAAGTGGAAGTTAAAGAAAAAAGCAAAACAGATATAAATATGGCGGTCAAAAATCCGGAATCAGCAGGAGTAACTTTAAAAAAAGACGACCTTTTTTCATGCAGCAGGTGCGGAACATGCATGTCAGTGTGTCCTGTGTATAAAAATACACTGGATGAAGGATTTGCCCCCAGAGGAAAACTTAGTTTGATAGAAGCGGTAGCCAATAAAAAAATTCAGCTGTCAGATAAAATTTCAAACAAAATTTATACATGCACATTGTGCAATTACTGCACAAAAGAGTGCCCAAGCGGCGTCAAAATAAATGAATTGTTCAGAACAATAAGGCAGGATCTTGTCGGGAGCGGCAGGTATCCTGAAATTCTTGATATTCTTAAAGAAAAAATAAAAAATGCCTATAACATAACTTTTGACTCGAATCAGGGAAGGACCGACTGGCTCAAACAGGTTCCTGATGTAAATATTGAAGATTATGTAAAAAATACTGCCGAAGTGGTTTATTTTACCGGATGCGTTTCATCTTTTTCCCCGCGTTCCTTTTCAATTCCAAGGGCCACAGTAAAAATTTTAAAAACTGCAGGTGTGGATTTCACGCTTCTTGGCGATGATGAGTGGTGCTGCGGTTTTCCACTTTTAAGTTCCGGGATGATTCCGGAAATAAAATTTCTTGCCGAACATAATATTGAGGCGGTCATTAAGAAAGGGGCAAAAACGTTGATTGCTTCCTGCCCGTCATGTTTTCATACCTTCAAACATGAGTATGAGGAAATAACGGGGCGAAAAGCCGGATTTGAAATCCTTCATATTTCACAGTATATACTTGGACTGGTAAAAGAAGGCAGGATAAAATTAAATTCTTTAAATTATAAGGTGACTTACCATGACCCCTGTGATCTGGGAAGAAATTCCGGGGTTTACGAGGAGCCAAGAGAACTTATTAAAAGCATTCCGGGAGTTATATTCAATGAGCTTTCATCAAAAAAACAGGATGCAAACTGCTGCGGCGGGGGTGGAAATATTGAGTCGTTAAACCCTGCGCTATCAGCTAAAATTGCAGAAGGAAGAGCTGATGAGGTGATCTTGTCTGGCTCGGAAATTGTACTTTCAGCCTGCCAGCAATGTGAAAGAACCCTTGGCACTGCTTTAAAGAAGAAAAAAACTTCATCGGACACAAAAATAAAAGTGATGGACATCTCAGAGCTTGTACTTGAAAGCATGGGATTGTAATTTTTACTGCTTAAAATTATTTTATTTATAATTGAAAACTGGAGGAAGATATGAAAATAGATGAATATAATTTTCCGGATGATCTTTATTATGAAAAGAATCATTTCTGGGCAAGACCTGAAGATGACGGTACGGTAACTTTAGGAGCAACTGATTTCTTTGTTAAGCTTGCAGGAGAAATAGTTTATATTGAATTGCCGATGAAAGGGGCAAAAGTTAAACAGTCAGAATCAATTTCTTCGCTGGAATCAGGAAAATGGGTTGGAAAAATTTTTGCATCCGTTTCCGGTGAGATTATCCGGTCAAACAGTGAGCTGGAGGATTCACCCGAACTTATAAGCCAGTCTCCATATGAAGATGGATGGATCGCAAAAATAAAACCATCAAATCTTGATGAAGATTTGAATAACCTGTACAGGACAGGTCCGGATTTTGAAAAATTCATTAAAGAGGAATCCCAAAAACACAAAAAATAAACATGGACTGATTTATTTTAATGGTGGCAATAAACCGTATCGGGAATATTGTATAACTGTATATTTAACATATTCTTTCCGTATCATTATTATAGCCGCAATAAAATGTCAGATAAAAAAATAAAAAATATTAAAATAAATCTGGAGCCAATCGGTAAAAGAATAGAACTCGACTTACCGGAAAATGCGCTCAAGGCAATCCTTGATGCAGGAATCGGAATTAAATCTGTTTGCGGCGGTAAGGGTTCATGCGGAAAGTGCAGGATAATAATTCTGGACAATGCAGCAGGGCCGGCAAATGAACCTGAGCTTAAATCACTTGGCAGGGAAGAAATAAACTTTGGTGTGAGGCTGGCCTGCCAGCAAAAATTTGACAGGGACTTGAATGTTTATATTCCTGCCTCATCACTCACAGAGGAACAAAAACTTCAGGTTTCCGGTGCAGAAGCTGAAATAGAAGTGGAGCCAGTAGTTAATAAATATTATCTCGAAATAGATTCCCCATCGCTTTCTGACATGAGGCCTGATCTTACAAGAATAAAAGATACGCTTCATAAGGATAAAAATATAGCTGTCAGAAATATCGATAAAAATGTTCTGGAAACAATGCCTGAAATTCTCAGAAAATCATCATGGAAAGTTACGGTTGCGGTAAGAGACGGGGAGATTATAAGTGTCGAGGCCGGTGATACAGCGGAAAAATCTTATGGTGTTGCAGTTGACCTTGGCACAACAAAAATTGCAGTTTTGCTAGTCGATCTGATTACGGGGAAAAATATTGATAAAAAAGGAATTATGAATCCCCAGATAAGTTTTGGGGAAGATGTGATGAGCAGAATTAATTTTGCAATGCAGGATGATTCCGGCAAAATGAAAATGCAGAAGATAGTGGTGGAGCATATAAATAAAACAATAGAGGATCTTGCAGCCAAAAATAACATATCCTGTGACCAGATAATTGAACTGACACTTGTCGGAAATACTGCAATGCATCATCTTTTTCTGGGACTTCCGGTAAGGCAGCTTGGACTTTCACCATTTGTTGCCGTTTCCGGAGACGTCATAGAATTTAAAGCCAGAAATCTCGGGTTAAACATATCACCCGGTGCTTATATTTACCTTCTGCCCTCGGTTGCAGGTTTTATAGGTTCTGATCATATAGCTATGATACTGGCATCATCAGTTAACAAGGTGGCCGGTAATAATATAGGCATTGATATAGGAACTAATACTGAAATAGTTTTAAAAAGCAGGAAAGGCATGGAGAGTGTTTCAACCGCATCAGGGCCGGCTTTTGAAGGGGCGCACATTAAATATGGAATGAGGGCCGCACCTGGAGCAATTGAAAGGGTTATTATAGATAGAGACTCATGTGTGCCAAAAATCCAGACCATTAACGATAAGCCCCCTGCAGGGATATGCGGTTCAGGCATACTTGATGCAATTGCAGAGCTTCTTAAAACCGGAATAATTGACAGGAGGGGTAAATTCAATCCACAGTCAGGGTGTTTATGCAGGGACGATAAGGGCAATTACCAGTATCTTCTTGACCCGAATGCATACTCCAAAGACTCTTTATCTTCCGGGTGTAGTTGCAATAAAAAACATAAGGAAGAAGATACTCAGGATAAAATAAATCCTGAGCATTACTCAGACAAGAGAACCGGTTTGTGCCCATGTGCTGAAGGAGTTGTGGCAATAAACCAGAAGGATATTGTGGAGATTCAGCTTGCCAAAAGTGCCATAAGAACGGGAATCAATGTTCTTCTTGAAAGCGCAGGCATTGATTTTAACCTGATCGATAATGTGATAATAGCCGGCGCATTCGGATCATATATTGACCCTAAAAACGTGGTTGATATCGGTATGTTTCCCAGGATAGATTTAAAGAAGATTATACAGGTTGGAAATGCTGCGGCAGTCGGAGCAAAGATGGTTCTGGTATCCAAAAGACTAAGATCAGAGGGAGAAAAAATTGCATCGGAACTTAATTATCTGGAACTTACGGTTTTTCCGACTTTTACCGATAATTTTGTAAAAAGTACATTATTTCCGGAAACATAGCCTCATATTTACTCTCAAGACGGCATACTTTCAGTTTTAAGTGCCCTTTAAAAAAAGAAACATGGAATATAATATGAAATGCTGTAAAGACCGGGACAATTCTGCAAACAGAATATTTTAAATAGAATGAAGAATATTAATAAGCTAACTGGGTTAAAAATTTTTACTGGCGCTGTTTGTCTGCTGTTGTTAATTTTAACTTCATGCTCCAAAGGCACAACCGGTGAATCCCAAGCAGGAAAACAGCAGGCTGAGGAAGCCGAAGAAAACCTGCTTCTTAAAAATACACTGATTGTGGGAAGCGACACATCTTTTCCGCCTTTTTCGTTTGTGGAAGACGGTGTACCTGCAGGATTTGATATAGATATAATAAATGAGATTTTATCAAAAATTGACAGGCAGGCTGAGATAATTGAAGTTAAATGGGACCCGGAATTTGAGAATTTTAAGGAAAGCCCGGCAGATCTGATGGTTTCTGCCGTTTTGTTTGATGAAAAAAAAGAACCTTTGGTGGATTTTTCGGACCCCTATTTTAAAATGAAATATATGCTTCTTGCTCTGGTTGGGTCCGACCTGAAAGAGGAGAAGGATCTGACAGGAAAACTCGTGGGCACCTTGAACAATGGTGATTTACTCGTGGACGAAGATTGGCTTTTCAATTTTAATTTGAAGGAATTTGACAACATATCTGTTATGCTTGACGCCCTTAAAAACAAGGAAATCGAAGGTATCATTATAAGCCTTCCTCTTGCAGTGAATCTGTTAAGAGAAAATCTGGATAGCTACAGCTTTCTTGCTGAAGTGGAATCAGCAAAACAATTTGTAATAGTCTTTAAAGAGGGTTCACCGCTTAAAGCCTTGATTGATCCTGTAATAAATGAACTTACCGGTTCTGCCAGGTATGCTGAAATTTTTGACAAATGGTTTGCTTATAATTCTTTATAATACTTTATATATGTGTCTATATTTTACGGGTTGGCAATCCTACCCGGGATCAAGTGAAATACAGTGGGGCCTGCCTGAAGGGCAGGGGGAAAAACAGTTTATATGGAAATAATGGATGAGGCCCGAAATATCTGCCAGATAAATGGCAGCATCATATATAAAAGATAATTTGAAAGGCTCCTGTGGCTGTTAGTACTATTGAGTCTCATCTCTCAGTTCGGCATACACTATGAGCCTGTTTGTGGCATAGAATTTTGGGGTACAGGTGGTAAGCGCAAGTGTTTCATTTTCTGTCTGTTTAAGAACTGAAACATCGGTAGGCGGAACAATTTTAATGTCTGTCACGTAATATATGAATTCCTCATTTCCTGCTGTCTCAATAATAATACTGTCACCGTCTTTTAACTCATCAGCTCTGTTAAAAGGAGCGCCATATGTTGTTCTGTGGCCCGCAATAACACATCTGCCGGATTCGCCAGGCAGTGCAGTGCCGGTATAATGTCCAGGACCTTTTTTCAGGGTGTCAGTGCCTGTTCCTTCATTTACAATCCACTCAGACTCTATGGAAGGAATAGTTATTTTAAAGGGGATTTTTTTTAACGGATCAACAGCAAGCGAATCTCCCTGTATTGAGTTGAAATCCTGATTTTCGGAAATTTCTGAACCGGAATTTTCGGAGCTATTAACCTGCTCGTCCCAGGAACTTAATATTTCAATTTCCTGTCTCTTCATAATTATATTGGTATAAAATGGCCATGCAATAAGACAAATCCCGGCAACTATTAATACTATTCCTGCAACCCTGATTATTTTTCTTTTTTTCTGGTTCATACCTTACCCGTTTCAATAAGATTCAGATATAAATTATTTTTGTTAATAGAATACTAAATAAAATTTATTAAAAATCAATCTTAATGGCAAAAATATCAATAGTAAAAATTTTAAAGTATCTACTGATTTTAAAATATCGAACTTCACCTGTTGAAATAAACAACTGTATAATTATATAAAGTATTACATAATAATAAATATTAATATAAACTTATCTATAAGTAAATAATTTGATTATTTTATAAAATTTTTTTAAAAAAAACTTGACATTTATATAATAAGGATATTAATATTGAAAATGTTAAAATTGAATGGTTTAGAAGCTTTGAAATTTTTCTCTTATATGGACGCTTTGAGAAAAATGGAGCTAGTAGCGTAACCGGCTAATCAGGGCCGGTTTTTTATTTATCGGGGCCAATTTAAGTTTATTTGACAATTTTATTAAAAAAATATTTTTACTATATTAAATAAGTAATAATATTGAATTTAGATGCTTTGAGGTATTTCTTTATTTGGACGCTTTGGGAATACTGAGCGAGTGGCGTAACCGGCTAAGATTATTAGTCGGTTTTTTTATTTTACAGAGGAATTTATGGAAACTTATATACGCAAAGCAAATGCAGTATTAACAAGTATTTAAAATTAACAATGAATTTAAAATTCGGAAAGAGGTAAAAAATGAAAAGTGTAAAACCAAAACAGATTTTTACAGCAAGAATAATTGCGTTTCTTGTTATAGTTGTTCTTATTTCCTGGTTGCTGCCCTCAAACTTGATATTTGCAGAGGGCGAAGAGGGGCAGCCGGCAGTATCAGAAGAGACAACTACTGAAGATTCTACAGAAACTTCTGGGTCCGCAGAGGAATCCACAGAAGAAACTGGCGGAGAATCCACAGAAGAAACATCAGTAGAAACTGCTGAAGAATCCACAGAGGAGTCAGCGGAACAAACTGCGGGTGATATAACTCCACCCGTTATAACTCTTAACGGTGACAGCACAGTAATAGTGGAGCTTGGATCTGATATA
>Ga0233425_10004422_pt1 | contig 23637 bp, 18 predicted proteins | sample Watercolumn_Towu_2_FD_181712 | JGI IMG/M metagenome (GOLD analysis project Ga0233425, IMG submission 181712) | Freshwater microbial communities from Lake Towuti, South Sulawesi, Indonesia - Watercolumn_Towuti2014_140_MG | ecosystem: Environmental > Aquatic > Freshwater > Lake | place... | reverse complement strand
GCGAGACAACGCCTCCTGAATCTGCCGTCGGTTTGTGAACAAGGGCGGCGCTCAGAGCTTCTTGGTTGGCCGGAAAGTCCCGGTGGATTCCGTGGCATAGCCCTCTCGTTTCAGACGCACCTGCCGCAACGGCTCGAGGGGAAACTTCGCCGGATCGGCGAAGTCGTTCACGGCGATGGTCCAAAAGCAGTGGGAACGCGCATCCCAGAGGCCCACCATCGCGTTTCGGCCTTGCCCGCGATACCAGGCGCCGTCGCGCAACGAGGCCACCGGCAGCACCGGTGGCTCGGGTGCGCGCCCCCATCGCTTCAGAGCGTTCCGGCGTGCTGCCGCCCGTTTGGCGGGCGTGGAGGCGCGTCCCCCACGCCGGCCGATTCGCGCATAATGACTCGAAATCGCGTTCCGCACGGGGCGATAAGTATGCCAAGCTGCTTGGCATGACAAGCTTTCATTTTAGTCAGCAGAGAGGATCTCGGTGGTGCTTTCTTTGTCCTATTGTGGGAGTGGCTCAGGTCGGATCGACGCCGCCTGGCTTGTGGCCACGCGGGCTGTGGGGCCTTACAGCCGGAGCGCCTTCCGGAGGAACGGTTCGAGGCCGTTGGCGTTGAAGTAGAACCCGAGCGAATTGCAGTGGATGCCGTCCACGAGCCCTTCACTCTGGCTCGGATCGAGCATCCGCAGGCCATCCACGAAAACAATGCGCCGGTCGCCCTGTTTCCGGCGTGCGGCCACGAACGCGCGGGCAGTGGCGCGTTTCGCATCCTGCGCCTTGGCAGCGCCGACGATGGCCGCTTCCATCGGGAAGTAGAAGGGTCCGACGATCAGGATGGGCACGGATGGGTGTTTCGCTCTGAGGATGTCCACGAAAGCGGGCAGGGTGGCGGCGTATTGGTCCGCGGAGGGGTTGCCCCAGTAATCAAGGACGATGCAGGAGGGGTCGAGCTCAGCGATCGCCTGGGCCAGGGCGGGCTCGCCCAAACCACTCCCGCTAAAGCCGAGGTTGACGAAGTCAGCGTCGAGCCGCCGCTCGAGGATGGCCTGGCATGAGCCGCCGGCGTTCGAGGCGCAGCCGCCTTGAGTGATGCTCGAGCCGTAATAGACCACCGGCTTGCGAACCGCGTACGGCCTGGGTGGTTCGAGGCGCGCGTCCGCGTCGAGGGTCAGCTCCTGGATCGTCACGGACTTGTAGAGCGGCAGATAGAGCGTGACGTCGCGCATCGTGCGCTCCCGCCCGATGGTCCACTCGCGCACGATCTTCCCCGCCCCGTCCGGCCAGGCGCTGCCCAGGCACGTCCGGCCCACGTAAAGATCGAACCCGTTCTCGCCCACACTCGCCATGTGGTGCATGTTCGAGAATCGCGGGTTCTCCGCCACGAGGCCGACCGTGGTCGAGTCGGTGCGGAAGCGGATGCGCCCGCCGCTGGGTTGCTGGGCCAGGCCCCAGACGGCGGAGGGGAACGAGTCCTTGAGGCGTGCCGGCAGGCGGCGCAGCACGGGCCGGTCTTCCGCAAACCAGGGCAGGCCATGAATCACCAGCCGCTCGTCGGGGAACGGCACGTGCAAGCGCGGCGAGGGCGGCTGGGGGTCGCCGGCAGCGGCCGCGGGCGCCAGCAACGCGCAGGCGAAGGCCAGCAGGGCAGGGCAGGGCAGCCGTGGTAATGGGCGGGGCGGCGGGAGCTGCGGCCAACCAGAGGCAGCGTGGGTGGAAGTGAATGGAAACGGCATGGCGACAGTTCTACCCGCTGACCGCGGCGAATCAAGAAAGTAACGAGTACTAATGCAAACAGAAAGTTGACACGTGTGTGGGTTATGCGTAACCTTGCATACCACCCGATTGCGGAGGCAATCATGAAACGAGTCAAGTGTGACAGGCGCAGGCCAGGATGGCACGAGGGGGGAGTGCCGCCCAGGGACAGGTGCGGGCAGGGCCGGCTGCCGGTGAGCGGGCCGGACGCCGTGTTTTTGCGCGCGACGGGTGATCCTGCTTGCCAAAGCCCCAGCCGCGCCGCCAAATTGAGTCGAAAATGCAGTGAAACGACAACCGGAACCCACGCATGAACAAAGCAGCTAACTTGGAAGTGGACGGCAAGGTGTACCCCCTGCCGATTGTGGTCGGGAGCGAAGGTGAGAAAGGGCTTGATGTGTCCGCGCTGCGAAGCGCGACCGGCTGCATCACGCTGGACGATGGGTATGGCAATACCGGGTCCTGCACCAGCAAGATCACCTTCATCGACGGTGAGCAAGGGATTCTGCGCTACCGCGGCATCCCGATCGAGGAACTGGCGCAGCAGTCCAGGTTTGTGGAAACGGCCTACCTGTTGATCTACGGCCATCTGCCCAGCACCAAGGAGTTGGACCGGTTCTCGGATTTGCTCACGCAGAACGAGAACTTGCACGAAGACATGAAGTTCCACTTCGAAGGCTTCCCTTCGAAGGCGCATCCGATGGCGATCCTGTCGTCGATGATCAACGCGAGCAGTTGCTTCTACCCTGGACTCATGGGAGGTTGGAACTCGTCACGCTTCGAGGTGCACGCCGCCCGGCTAATCTCACAGGTGCGGACGATCGCGGCTTTTTCGTACCGCAAGTCCCGCGGGCTGCCGATTAATTATCCGAAGCCCACCTACAAGTACACGGCGAACTTTCTGCACATGATGTTCTCGCAGCCCTACGTCGAGTACGAGCTCAAGCCGGAGGTGGTGCGCGCATTGGACCTGATCTTCGTGCTGCACGCCGACCATGAGCAGAACTGTTCGACCTCGACGGTGCGGATGGTGGCCTCGAGCCAGGCGAACCTGTTTGCGTGCGCCGCCGCCGGCGTGTGCGCCCTCTGGGGCCCGTTGCATGGCGGCGCCAATCAGGCGGTGATCGATATGCTCGAGGAGATCCACCGTTCCGGCGACGATGGCTCGAAGTTCATCACCGCCGCCAAGGACAAGCACAGCGGCAAACGGCTGATGGGCTTTGGTCACCGGGTCTATAAGAACTACGACCCGCGCGCCCGGATCATCAAGGATGCCTGTGACGATCTGCTCAAGGCCTTGCACGTGAGCGATCCGCTGCTGGACATCGCCAAGCGGTTGGAGGAGGCCGCGCTGCATGATCCCTACTTCGTCGAGCGCAAGCTTTATCCCAACGTCGATTTCTACAGCGGCATCATGATGCGCGCCATCGGCATCCCCACCGAGATGTTCACCGTCATCTTCGCCATCGGCCGCATGCCGGGATGGATCGCGAACTTCAAGGAGATCATGGACGATCCGAAGAGCCGCATCTACCGCCCGCGGCAGATTTACAACGGCCCGACGCGCAACCCCTACGTGCCGCTGGAGGCCCGGCCCGCCTGACGCACCCGGGCGCGGCCCGGAGGCGCCGGGGCGCCCTTGGGCCGCTGGCCAGGGCCTCGCCAGCGCTGGCTACAGCACCGGGGCCGCTTGCGGCCCGGATCGCCGGGGCGGGGGGTTGCTCCCCGCGGGTCGCGCTGGTTTCTTGCGCCGTGGGGCTGCGGCCGCATCCGTGGCACAGAAAAGGTGTGCCGCGGTCCGAAGGAGAAGTCTCCCATGGCTCAGGGCCGGGGTCGCCAGGATGGGTTCGTTGAGATGATTGGTGGCCAGGACCTGGCCTGACGGTTCCCACAGCCAACTTCCACATCCCACAGCAGGTTGCCCTCCTCGTGGTCGATGGCGAACACGTGCAGCCCGGTATCGCTGGTCTGCGCGGTGAGATAAACGCGGTTCGCGATCACCACGGGCGACGACGCGCCGTGGCCCGGAAGTTCGATTCCCCTACAACGCGACGCGCCACTGGCCATCGACGCGTTCGACGCGGAAGCTGGGGCCTTCCTCGCCGGGGAGGATCTCGAGCTTGACCTCGATCGATCCGTCCGGCTGCGGGGTTTGGGCACGGATCAGGAAGCCGGGTACTCGCGAGGCTTCCTCGAAGTCCTGGTGACGCTGCAGGAGGTCTCTGTAGGCCTGGGGCGAAACGGCCTGCGCAAGCACATCGGTCTCCCGGTGAGCCATCGCCCAGAAGAAGGACTCGAGGGCAGCCTCCGGGGTTGCGAAACCGGCCGCCCGCAGTTGGTTCTTGCGCTTGTAGCCCGGGGGCACCGGCGTGGTCCCCGCCGCTGAGCCACTGGCGGCCCCGTCGGACTGCGGTTGGGCCGACAATTGGGCGTGTGTGGCGCGGACCCCTCCCAGCTCGCGCTGGCGTTCGTGCAAGCGGGTCACTTCGGCGCGGAGAGCCAGCAATTCCAGTTTCTCCGCATCGCTCAGCGGAGCCGACGCAGGCGACGCCCGCGGAGGTGGAGCGGGTTCGGCGGGGCTGGGCCTGGAGGCGGCGGGCTCGCTGGCGACGAGCCGTTGGTGGCCGGCCCGGAGGGATGCAAGCTGGCGACGTTGGGCCGCGGCGAGGACTAACGCCGCGATGGAAAGCATCCCCAGCCAGGCGGCGCAGCGAAGTGGACGGCTCATGGTTGAGGGTTGGCTGGGGCCTGGGCGGGCGCGCTGGCAGGTGGCTGCAGGCCATACCGGCGCATGATCTCCGCCGACATGGTCGGGGTGGGGGCCACCGGAGCGGCGGCGCCGGGCGGAGGAGCCTGACTCGGATTGGGTGGTGGTTCGAACAACAGGGCCCCGCCGCGAGAAACCAGGTACTCCGGATGCCGCTGTCCGACATAGCCCTGCACGCTCCCATCGCACAGGCCGACATGTCCGTGGATAGGACAGCGAAAGGCCACGCGCGCAGCTTCGGTGTCGGAGCCCGAAGCAGCGAGGTACTCGTAGGAGCAATTGGCCGGGGAGAACGCAGCCCAATCGGTCGCGGCCTGCCGGCCCTGGTCACCAGGGCAGATCAGAACCTTGGTGGAGGAAATCTCGTTGCTCATCGAGATGAGGTTCGGGGGCAGGACATCCCCGTGATCCACGGCCCAGATCCTGGCTGCCAGACCGAGCTGCTTGAGGTTGTTGATGCAGGCGATGGCGCGCGCGCGATCTCGCGCATCGGTCATCGTCTGAACCTCGGCCGCGGTGAGGCCGGGGCCGGCGGACACACGCTCGCGCAGCTTCGCGTTCTCGCTTTCGAGCGCTTCGAGGTCACGCACGTCGGCAGCCGCCCGCTTGGCCACCGTTCGGAGCCGTTCGAGGTCCTCGCGGGGATCACGGGCCGTGGATGCACCAGCCGGGGCTTGGACCTCGGCCGCCCGCGGCGCTGTCCCGGCGGCCTGTCGGGCTCGTGCGGCACTGACGGCGGCGCGAAGTTCTCTGAGCTCCGTCTGCTGAACCGCGACCAACACGAGGCAGGCCGCGGCGAGACAAGCCGTCGCCACGACCGGCCACCATGAATTGAGCCAGGCTCGCCAAGGCGGCAGAAGGGGAACGGTTTCGGCGGCGCGCTGCGCACAGGTCGGCAATTCGACCTGGCGGAGGAGCTTCTCTTCGAGGCCGGTAGGCGGGCGCGGTTGTGGCGCGCGGCGCAGGATTTGTTCGAGGTCGGGTTCGGTGGGCTTCATGGCTGTCGCTGTGGGTTCAATCGAGGCAACGGGTGCTGGTGATCGCGGAGGCGGGCGCCGAGGGCCTCGAGGGCTTGACGCAAACGATACTTGACTGTGCTGACCGCGATCCCGAGCGCATCGGCGGTTTCCTCGAGGCTCAGGCCTTGGTAGTAATGCAAATGCACGGTCGATCGCGCGGCGGGCTCGAGGGCGTCCACCGCTCTGAAAAGCGTTGCCGCCAGATCGGAGGCGGCGGCGCGGTCGGCGGGGCTGGGGTCTGGGGCGGGGCACGCTTCCCACCATTCGTCGGAACGCGGTTCGGCGCGGTGGTTCGAGCGGAGCCAATCCACGTAGGTGCGGTAGGCGATGCTATGCATCCAGGAGGCGACCGTCGCGCGTCCGGCGAAAGCGGGCAGCGCCTGCCAGATGCGGGCGAAGGCGCGCTGGGTCAGGTCGGCGGCGTCGGAGTCGTCACCGGCCAGGCGGCGGAGCAAGGCATAGATGCGCGCGTAGTAGCGGCTGATGAGCTCGCCCGCGGCGGCGCGGTCTCCGGCGCGTGCCGCCAGGACCAGTTGTTCAGGTTGTGGGTCCATGAGCATCTATTAGGTTAGTCGGAGTGACCGGCCCGGGTGGCCAAGAGTATTTGTGCTTCGTTTCCGACTGACCTGACCCCGGACCGCACGGGACCGCACGGGGAGGGCATGGCGAGGACCGGCGCACCGGGTGGCCACCCCGGCCGTAGCACGGCCGTGCCCGCTACCGCGCCTCGTCTCGCCTGGCCGCGAGGGAAACGCAAACGAGTTCTTTGTCGTTTCGGGCGTACACCGAGCGGTTCGCGAAGGCCGGGTGCGACCAGACGACGGGCCGTCCCGGATCGCGATTGACGGGGTCGAGCAGGTGCGCACGGCTCAGCTCTTTGTAACCGGCGGGGGTGAGGCGGGCGATGATCAGGTCACCGGTCTCGTTGAAAAGGAAGAACCGCTCGCCGTGCTTCACGAGGAAGGCGTTGCCCCACCGGGTTTCCGGTCCTCCGGTGGTGGGCGCGAGGCTTTCCCACAGGCGCTCGCCGGTTTCGGCGTTGAGGCAGCGGAGTTGGCCGTAGCTGCATACCCCGTAGATATGGTTGCCCTCGATCACCGGCGTCGATATGAGGCAATGGAGGCAATCGGTGTCGCGCTCACTGGCTTTCTTGCTGCGCCAGAGCACCTCCGGCGTGTCCCCGTGCAGCCTGAGCAGCAGCGAGCCATCGTAGAAGGCGCTCACAAACAGCCGATCTCCCGCGAGTCGCGGCGTGGCGACGCTCAACCCCGAGCGCGAACTGAACGGCACCGACCAACGAACCTTGCCTGTGTCCGGTTCGAGTGCGTTGACCGCTTCCGGATGCCAGATGATCACCAGGGGCTGGCCGCTGGCCTGGATCAGCGTGGGGGGCGCATAGCCCGGCTCCTTGGCGCTGAGCGCGCGCCAGATTTCCTTGCCGGTGGCTTCGTCGAACGCGACGGCGGTGGTGCCGTTGCCGCCTGCGAGACAGATGAGCTTGTGCTGGTAGAGCAAAGGGTGCCCGGCGAAGCCCCAGATGGGCGTGGCAATGCCAAAGTCCTGCTTGAAGTCATGCGACCAAAGCACCTTGCCCGTTGTGCTTTCGAGACAGAACAGATGGCCCTCGGCGCCCAGGCAGAACACGCGTTCTCCGGAAACCAACGGCGTGACCCGGGGTCCGGCCGGATAGCTGACTGTGTAAGGGCATGGATAGGAATGCTGCCAGAGCACCGAGCCATCGGTCTCGCGGAGGCATTGCACCCGCTCGCTGCCCGGGATCGACCCGCGGTCAAACGCGCTGGCAGGGGGCTGGGCTCCGGCGGCGACAGCGCGATCCGCGACGTACACGCGTCCATCGGCTACGGCTGGTCCGGCGTAGCCTCCGCCGACCGGCACACGCCAGCGCACGGTCGGCCCGTTGGTGGGGAAGCTCGAGAGGATGCCGGTCTCGCGCCAGACCCCGTCGCGTTGCGGGCCAAGCCACTGCGGCCAGTCATCGGCCGTGGCCGCCAGGGCGAAGAGCAAGCAGAGGAGGCCCCAGAGCGCTTGGCGGTCTGGGTGTGACGAGGTCTGTGAACGCATGGCCACGGAGCGTACCCTGCCCCGTGCAGCTTGGCTAGGGCCGGTGCGTTCCAAAATGCGGGGTTCACGAGTGAAGCTCCGTAAAGCCCGGACTACAAACCCACAGATCGGGCCGGACCAGAGCCGCCGGTTTCGAGTTGTCAGTCATGCGACGGCGGGTAGATTGCGCCTTGTGCCCGATGTCGAGCCACCCGCGGTGGAACCGAAATTCCCCGGTATCCTCTACGCGATCCTGCTCGTGATCGCCGTGGTTGGCCTCCAGGTGGCGTTGACCGTTCCGGTGGTGGTGGCGGGGCTCTTCACCAAGACCCAACCGTACAGGCATCCGGGCTGCCTGATCATCATCAATCTGCTTGCGTTCGGCGCCGTGTCGGCGTGGGGTGTGTGGAAGCGCCGGAGCAACGCGGCGGAGGTCTTCCCCATGCGGTCGGTCCCGCTGGCGGTCTTCGTGTCGGCGGCGATCTCGCTGTTCGGACTGGCGATCGTGCTCTCGGAAGTGGATAACCTGGTCCGCTGGCTGAGGATGCCGCCGGAGTGGTTCGCGAGAGCGATGGCGGATTTCACCCAATCGGAGACCAGTCCTTGGGGCTCATTCCTCGCGCTGGTCGTGGTGGCGCCCGTCACGGAGGAGTTGTTTTTCCGCGGACTGATCCTGGGTGGATTTCTAAGCCGGTATTCGGTCCTGAAATCCGTGGTGGTGTCGTCGTTGCTTTTTGGAGCGATCCACCTGAACCCGTGGCAGTTCGCGACCGCCAGCCTGCTCGGAGCGATCTTTGCCTGGTGGTTTCTCCGCACGCGCTCACTGCGGATCTGCCTCTTCGGCCATGCGGTGGCGAACCTGCTGGTGTTTTGTCATGCGGACCTGCCGTTCAAAGTCCGCGGCTTCAACGACGGCGATCCGCTCTCCCCAGTGGCAGTGTTCCAGCCGTGGTGGTTCGATCTCATCGGCCTGACGGTGACGGCGGTGGGGTGTTGGTGCTTCGTGCGAGCCACGCGCGCGCTGCCCGAACCGTCCGCGCCCGAGAAGTGAGCGGACCGTCTTATCGAGAGAAACGAATTGTGGCGGCGTCCGCCCAGTCCAGGCGGTAAGTGATGTCGGCTGGCCGGGGCTTGAGTTCGACGTTCGCTCCCGGGCTGCCATCGGCCTTGAGCCAGGCAGCCTTCCAGGCGCCGGCGGGCAACCCGACAAAGACCGGGCGTTCGATCCTTCCTTCAGCCGTGATCTCGATGGCGGCGGGACTGACCATGATCCGGAGCACCGCGTCATGAAAGCGGATGCGACTCACCGTCAGGCTCGGCCATGCGCTCGGCAGACGCGGTTCGAGACGAAATCCGTCCCCTGAGGGAACGAACCCAAGGAAGCCGTTGAGGATCACCTGCGGCACCATCACGCTCTCGAAGAACTCCTGGTCGAGGCCCAGGCCGCCCGCCGTCCCGCCGCCTTGAAGGGTGCCTTCGCGCTTGCCATCGTAGTACTTGCGGTAACCGCCGGCGGCCTGGACTTCCTCGAACCAGCGCAGAATCTCCTGGAGGCGTTTCCAGGCATCGTCCGGCCCGCGCGTCTTCAACCGGGCCATGAGGTCATGGTACGAAAACCCCAGCACCGCTCCGCCGTCCTGAACCTGCCCGCCCCAGGGAATACTCTCCGGGCCGCTCCACGCCCAGAGGTACCAATCGATGTTGCGGAGCGTTGTCGAGCGCGGACCGAACCGCCAATGGTAGATGTCGGCGCCCTGGGCGGTGTCGCCCTCGACGCGCCGCCCTCCTGACACCCAACTCAGGATCTGTTCCGCATGTTCGGGTGCGGCAAATCCATAATGCACGGCCTCGAGGTTCAGAAAGGTGAAGCCGTAATCATGGGTCGCTCCCTCGGAATCCACACAGGCTACGAATCTGCCCGTGCGCGAATTCCAGAAGAGCCGGTTGCCTTCGGTTTTCACCTCGGCGGCATGATCGGCCAGCATCGTGGGGGAGAAGGCGAGGGCGCCCTGCGGGATTTGCCACTCGGGAGTGTCCGCGATCTCGCTCTCGATGCGCACCATGGCGCCCAGGGCGTCATAGTAATGAACGGTGGCGTAGGCATCGAGGTGGCCGAACGGGAGAAGGTCCCAATAGTTGTTGCCGATGCCGTGGCCGGAGCGAATTTGCTTCGAGCCGTCTGGCCTGCGTTCGAGGCCCGTAAGGCCATCGTGGCCCACCCAATCCGTGAACACGACCTTGCGCCCGAGGGTTTGGTGCTCGGTCATCAGGTACCGCAGCGCTGTGCGCATTCGGTTGATGTTCCGCCGGAGGAACGCCACGTCGCGCGTCCACCAGAAATAGGTGGCGCAGCCGCGGATGAAGTTCTGGCTGTTGATATTGTGGCGGGTGTCGTACTGCGTGAACAAGGCTTGGAGCACCACCGTTGCGCCGGCAGCGGGGTTGTCGAAGTTGATCCGCAATCTCCGCGTCTCCCCGGTCCAAAGCGGGTGCTTGTACATTGGGATCATGGCATAGGTCATGCCCGTCCCCTGAACCGGCTCGAAAAGGACCCGCCGTTCGGGCGCGAAAGTGTCGGGCGCGTCGGCCGAAGTCCACTCGACGAACGGTTCGGCCCGATCCAGGCCCGTGGCAGACCAGCGCAACTGGAGGAACGGCGCCTGGAGCGTGTCGATGCTCCGAGCCGGGGCGGTGGCGGTGGCGCGCGCGGCGGTCAACTCCAACTTCCAGCCCTCGTCGGTGACGCCAGCGTCCCTGGCGTTCTGAAGGGACCACTCGGCGGGTGTGTCAAGGTCTTTCGGACGCCACGGAGGACCGATGGTGTCCTTGAACGAAAAATGCCAGCCCGTGCCGCCTTTTCCTTGCGCCCAGAACGGGAACGGCCAGCCGTGCTGATGCGCGATCGAGCCGTGTTGGTGCGTGGCGACGTAGCCCTCGGGTTCGATCACCCGCGCGCTCAGCACCTCGCTCCACTGCCGCCGAAAGCCGTCCGCCATCCCCTCCGTCCCGACGGCCGGCCACAGGCCCGGCCCCGAGAGCCATTCATCCCACAGCGTGGCCTTGGGCCCTGCGCCGGGATAGTGCAACCAGAACAGAGCGCGCAACGTCTCCATCTCCTTCTCGAATCCAGGCGCTTGGAAGCGTGGAAAATCATCCGGGGGCGGCCCGGCGGCGGAGACTGGATAGGTAAGAGTGCAGATCAGCAGGCTCGCCAGACCGAGCGGGAGGATGACACGCATGACGCTGGCAACGTTGCCGCCTGGTGGCCCCGGCGTCACGCCGAATTTTGTTCCCGCGCGCGCCGCAGCGGTCACGAACAGATCGCGGCGAAGCGCTCGAAGGCTGCGGCCAAATCTCCCGCCCTTGCCATGGTCTCGCGCCACCGTTGTGGGACGGCTTCGAGCCCGCCGTGGATACCCGCCAGGCCGCCCGCGACGATCGCGGTGGTGTCAGTATCCTCACCGAGGTTCACGGCTTTGAGCACGGTCTCGCGGTAATCGCCCGAGGTCAACAGGCACCAGATGGCCGCCGTCAAGGTGTCCACGACGTAACCGCTCGAGGGGATCTCGGGCGCGGACAACGTGGCCAGGTTCGACGAGAAAGCCTGCTTGAACCGCGGCAGTTCGGACGCGAAGGGTGATTCGCGGTAGAAGGCGTCTGCCACTTGGATGGCGCGGGCATGCGCGGCGGCGGGTGCATGTCCCTCGAGTAATCCCGCCGCCACCACGCAGTAGAAGCCGCACGCCATTTGCGATCGGGCGTGGCGATGCGTGATGGCCGAGGCGCGATGCGCCAGGTCAAGCAACCGCTCGGGCGGCTCCCTTCGGAAGCGCAAGGCGATGGGCAAGATGCGCATGAGCGAGCCGTTGCCGTTGCTGCTCTCGTCGGCGCCTCCGGCCTGTTCCGCCGGCACGCCTCGTTCGATCCGGCCGAGCGCGCGCCTCGTGGCGTTACCAATGTCGAAAACACTTCCCCACGGCGTCCATTGCTCGCCTTTGCTCCAGCGCACGAACCGGGCGCCCATGTCTTGCGCCTCGAACGGGTGCGCGAGCAGGCTCTCGACGGTGCAGAGCATGAGCGAGGAGTCATCCGACCACGTGCCTTTGGGCTGATTATACGTGCCGTGGCTGCGCAGGTCGGTGACCGGGTCGGCCTGCATCCTGGCACGGCTGCGAAACTCGACGGGCACACCGAGCGCGTCACCGACCACGGCGCCCCAGAGCGCCCCCAGGATGCGGTCCTTGATGCTACGTTGGAATGGCAAGCCGGGCATCCACGGGTCTTCTATTAACGCGGTTGTGGCCTGTCAAGATTTGGCGCGGGCTCGCGGGCTCGTGGGCTCGGGAGCGGCACTTATCCTGCCGGCGACAAGCTGTCGCCGCACCGTATCCGCGCTCCCGCAAGCGCTGCCCCGTCGAGGCAACTCATTCCGACTCATAACTCATAACTGGGGAGATGATCCCGCCTTCCACGTCCGCAACAAGTTGCTCACGGCATTCAGGAAATAGGCGATGCGGGCGAAGGTATTGGTGATCTCGAACAGGAGATGCCTGCTCTCCTCCGGCAGCCCGGTCTGCGCCGCGAAAGAGCGATCCCTGATCCGCGCCATGACCTCGCGCCGGTCGCCCGTGAGCACGCGCAGAGTGGCGATTTGCTCCGGTTCGCGCCCTTGCAGGGCCTCGGCGGCCGTGAACAGGAGCGCCTCGAGGGCTTGATGGAACAGATCGCCCAGCGCGGCCAGTTCGCCGCCCGGACCCAAGCCGGCTTGCTCTGCGAAGGTCCCATTACCCAGATGTGGACTATTTGAATTTCGGCCAACAACTGCGCGGCTGGTTGCCAAGGCAGCTTCGTTGAGGCCCGCGCATTTCCTCACCCGGCAGAAACCCCTTGTGCACGGCAATGGGGTTGGCGCGATTACTCGCGGACCCATGGCGCCACTCGCCGCGAGGAAAAACGGCTGGACACGTGGGCAGCTTGCTCATCGCTCCGCGTGTATCACCTCGCCGGACGGATATTTCTTTTCCGTCAGGATGGAGACAATCAATCGCGCGACATCTTCGGGAGTATTGACCTTGCCTCGCTTTGATTCTCTCCGCACCCGCTCCTTCAGTTCTTCCGTCATCCACCCTGTGTCAGTTGGCCCTGGATCGACGGAGTGGATCGTTACGCCGCGCCTGGCCAACTCGGGGGCGAGCTGCGGCGCAAGCATCTCGATCGCCGCCTTGGTTATGGCGTAAGGAATCTTGTGGCTGCCCATGCTCCCGAGTGATTGGCCCGAGGTCATGCTGATGATGTGCCCGCCCTTTCCCCGTTTGACAAATTCCTTACAGAGCATGGCGGCTGCGCGAACATTGACGGCATAGTGCCGGTCCAGTATTTCCGGCGATAGCTCCAGAAACGGAACCTCAGAATCATGGCAGGCGTTGTTAATGAGAATGGAGGGCGTGCCCAATGTACTCTCAACCGCTGAGAAGAGTGTCTCGGCGGAACGGGGAGCCGACAAATCCAGCTCAACACTCCCGACCCGCACGCCCGATTGGGACAATTCTATGGCTAGAGCGGCAGGGTCGTTCTCGCAATCGTCGGAATGTGTTTCTTTGTCGTATTGGCGCCAGTAGGTAAAGAAAACATCGCCGCCGCTTTGGGCGATTTCCCGGCAAATCGCGGCGCCGATTCCGAGGCGTCTGCCGACTCCTGTCACCAATGCGATCCTGCCTTCCAGTGATTTGGTGCTGACCATGGATTAGAATGTGGTGGAAGATCAGGTCTTGTTCAACCTGCGTTGCCTCCCGCACCGCTGTTGCCAATAGGCGTTTGGGATGCCCAGCTTCTGGCGTCGAATGCAGACAGTCGAGACAAAGCGGCCGAGTCGCGCCGCGATTTCGGAGTCCGACGCGGTGCCCAGCAGCACATCTTCCTCGGGCGTCCAGGGACGGCGGTGGGCAAAACGGACCGGCTTGCCGAGCCGGCGGCGGCGGTGGGCCACGGCCGTCCATGAAACACCCAGACGTGCGGCCAGTTCTTTGTCGGTCATAGTGCCGAGCAAGGCGTCTTCTTGCGGAGTCCACTGATGGAGCTTCGGATCGAACTTCGGGATCTTGAACTTGATGCGGCGGGCCTCGGCCCCAACTCGGGGTCGTCCCAAAAGCCGCGCCAGGTCCGCGTCCGACATGGTGCCGAGGAACTTGTCCTCCTCGGGGGTGTACCTGACCGGTTTGTTGCCACGCACCGTGGTGAGAGCCTCGAGCACACGTTGACGCTGAGCCTCGGCCTGCGCCGCGCAAGGAGGTATGCGCAGCTTATATCGGCGGTTCCGCGCGATCTTGGCGGTGGTCCCCAACAGCAACGCGATCTGGCCGTCGGGACGCGTGCCGAGGATTTGCTGATGTCGAGGCCCGGTTGCCAGCGCGATCCGCAGATGCTCGCGCATGGCCACGACCTCCTTGATCGTTCGGCGATTGGCGCGGGCCAGAACCGAATCCGGCCGCTTGCCGAGCTGCGCCAACTCGGCGCCCGACCAGGCCTGACCTCGGCGGCTGCGGACCTTGCGTTGTCTGCTGGCACCCACAACGGGCGAAGTTTACCCGCCCCCAACGCTTCCACCAGCGCCAAAGTGCCATTCGCCTTTCCCCACGGCTCCATTGTTGGGTTCGGCTGCGGCTGTTTCGCCGCCGTCCGACGTGACCGTCAGGCGGCCCAGGGGAAGTGCAGAGCGTTGCGATCGAGGAGTCCTCGGACCGCGCTCGTAAAAGCGCGGGCCTGTGAATCACTTGCCCCCGGACCAGCCCGCTATATCTCGACCGCGTGGCTATCGATACCCCGAAGCGGGTTTCTGTGAGATACTCTCTGACTCGCGGAGACATCTTCAGGAGGCAGATCTACGCGCTTGTACGGAATCGCGTGGTCCTCCCCACCCGTGCCAGCCGCCGAAACCCAAAACCGCTTGCCCGGGCTGCGATAACGGGGCAGATTCATTTCAGATGGGCCTCGATGGCCCTGGTCGAGCAGACCGCTGCGCCCGTAGCTCAGGTGGATAGAGCATCTGCCTTCTAAGCAGAGGGTCCCGCGTTCGATTCGCGGCGGGCGCGCCAGTTCACCGGAGGGGAGAGCGAGCAGGCACCGAGTTACTTTCAGGTGACGTGGCGATTACTCGTTGACCCACGATGAGGAACGGCCTAAACGTAATCATCAGTTGAGCGAATTGGCGGCGCGGCAGCCGGGGTGGTCTTTGGTGATTGTGCTGGCGAGCCGCGCCCGCGGGGCAGTGTGTCAGTGGATTGCTCGACTCGAACGCAGCCGCAAACTCGAACCTGAATACCCTATCCCTATGCGAACCCCGAACGTACCTTTGGCAGCCACGACGCTGCTGGCAGCGACCTTCCTGCTGTCGCCGGTTACCAGCCTGCGGGCTGGCCCGGCTTATGCCGACGCGGTGACCGGCGATGGCGCCGTCGCCTATTACCGATTTAGCGACTCGCTCGCCCGCGGGAACGTGAACGCGAACAGTGGCAGCGCGGGTTCCGCCGGCAACGCCACCAACTACCATGCGCACGCGTTCTCCGGCGCCCTGGCCGGCGCTGGGGACTCTTCCCAGTTTTATGATTCGACCGGCTGGGCGATGATTCCCTATGACGCGGCGCTCAACCCGCCGAACACCGCGCCGTTCACGGTGGAGGCCTGGTTCTATCCAGCCAGCGATCAGATCAGCGCGGGGCAATGTCCAATCAACAACCGCTACGCTTATTCCGGGGTGAATCGGCAGGGGTGGGTCTTCTTCCAACGCGCCCAGGATGATTCCTTTACGGGGAGGTCCGGCTTCGAGGGCGTGGGCTGGAATTTCCGGATGTACAATGAGAACGGCGGCAGCGGCGCGCTGGATGTCACTAGCGGAGTGCCGTTCGCGATCGGCAAGTGGACCCATGTGGTGGTGGTGTACGATCCGGCGAACGTGACCGATGCATCCCTCACGATGTATATCGACGGTGTCGAGGCGAATACCGTGACCTGGAACGGGGGCTCGGACGGGAGCAGGCCTGGGTACGTGGCCAACACGGATGACCATCCTGCTGGGGAGGCGGTGCGAGGCCAGCCCGCGCTGGCCTTGGGCGCCTACAACAACACTGGCCTGGGCTCGAACCCCTACTTTGGAGCCGTGGACGAGTTTGCCTTTTACGCGGCGAAACTGACGCCGGCGCAGATCCTCGCGCATTACCAGAACGGGACGAATGCCAATCGCACCACCCCGTACGATGCCCTCATCAAGTCCGCCAACCCAGTGGCGTATTTGCGGCTCGATGAACTCTCGACTGGCCCCAGTGTTGCCCTGAACCTGGGCGATTCGCGCGCCGCTGGCATGGCGACGAATACCGCGAGCGTGCGGCGCTCGGCCCAGAGCGCCCTGGCTGGCCGGCCCGACGATGGGTCTTTCGCCGGCCGATGGCACGCCGGCGGCGGGTCGTTCGCGGACATCCCCTGGACGGTGGACAACAATCCTGATGCCAGCGTGCCCTTCACCTTCGAGGCCTGGCTCAGGGCCACCGCCGATCGCATGAGCCCCGGACCCTCGCCGGTGAACAACCGCCTGGCGAGTGGCATACCGAACCGCACTGGGTGGGTGATCTATCAACGCGATCCCAATCCGTCCTACCAGGGGCCGCCTGCCGTGTCGGGCGATGAAGGCGTGGGTTGGAACTTTCGCATGTACACCGGCAGCGGCACAGGCGGGCAGAATGTCGTGACCGCAGTGCCCTACACCATGGGCGCCTGGCAGCACCTGGTGGTGACTTGGGAGCCGCAGACCGACGTGGGGCCGGCCGCCAACGGCGGTGTGGCCTACAACGGGACGTTGACCGCCTACGTGGACGGCGTTCAGGTCGCCCAGAACACTTCGGCGACCTATTGCGCCAATCAGAACCCAACTGAGGACGGAAGAGCGCCCGCTGACCTCGCGGTGGGTTCTTACAACCGGGCTTCGGGCGGCGGGGAGGAATTCGAGGGCAACATCGATGAGGTGGCGTTCTACAACGGCTATGTGCTGACGGCCGACCAAATCCTCGCGCATTACCAGGCGGGCACCAATTCCCACGCAGCCACAAACTACGAAACGCTGGTCCTCACCGCCGCGTATGATGGTGCGGGCACCCAGCGCCTCATGCCCAAGACCTACCTGCGTTTCTCCGAGCCGGCCCCGTACCCCGCGGCGAACAGCGGTTCGCTCGGCGCCGCCGCCGATGCGACCGTTGTTTTGACCCAAAACAACGTTGCCGGGCCTGTCACGGCCGGCTTTGAGTCAGCGAACACCGCGCTCCCGCTGGATGGAACAACGGCATGGGCGTGCCTGGACAATCCGGGCGCGTTGAATATCTCGGGCCAGATCACGCTCGAGGCGTGGATCAATCCCGCGGCCACCCAGGGAAGCGTGGCTCGCATCCTCTCGCACGGGCCACCGACGCCGACCTTTTATGACCTGGCGACGTATCCCTTGGAGCTCAACGGCTCCTTGCTGTCGAGCAACGAGGTCTTCCTCCGTATTGAAGTGGGCGATTCGACGGAGTACGTGGTGGGCACTTCCGATGGCGACACAACGCACGGCGCCCGCTTCCAGGCGCCGGCCGGGGATTTGGGTGGGGGGCAGTGGGTGCACCTGGCGGGCACGTATGACGGGTCTCACTGGAACCTCTACCGGAACGGCGTACAGGTTGCCACCTCCGCGGACACCGTGGGCGCGCTGCCGGTCGATGACGCGGAGTGGGCCATCGGCTCGACGGGCAACGGCTGGGGGGACTTTTTCGCCGGGTCAGTCGATGAAGTCGCCATCTACAGGACGGCCCTCACCCCTGCCCAGGTCAAGGCGCATTACGACTTGGCGAACGGCGGCGGCGAGGTGCGGTTGACGATCACTCGCGAGGGCAACAACGTGACGCTCGGCTGGCCCAACGGGACTCTCGAAACGGCTGATAAGGTGACCGGACCCTGGAGTGCCGTGCCCGGGGCAAGCGCGCCCTCGTTCACGAAGCCGATCAACGGCACGTCCTTCTATCGCGTCAAGCTTTAGGGAATCGCTGGCACCTGAAGGGTTGGCGCCGGAAGTCGGCGCCTTCCCTGCCACATCTTCGGAGGCCGCCCCGAGGCTCGCCTTGGACGGCAGCGTCCGTGGGGAGATTTGCCGGATGGCGCCGCCGCCACGAGGGCTGTAGTATCCCAGCCCATGAAGCGGACAGTCATCACATTGCTGGCCTCGAGCGCGTTGGCGATCCCCCAAGCAGTTCGAGCCGCCGAGCCGGCGCCCTTCATGCTCGCGCAGGACGGCAAACCCGCCTGCTCGATCGTCATCGCGGACCGGCCCACGCCTGCGGCGCGTCTGGCGGCCTTCGAGTTGCAATACCACGTCCTGCGAATCACTGGCACCGAGATTCCCATCCGGTCTGATCGCGAATCTGCGATCGATCGGCGCATCCTCGTCGGCGAGAGCGCAGCCACTCGCGAGATGGGGTTGCGCGGCGAGGATTTCAAGCCGCAGGAGTATCTTATCGGTTTCCGAACGAACACGATTGTCCTGATCGGCCGGGATTGGGAGGACACCGAGGCAAATCGGAAAGTGGAGGGCCGCTCGCTGACGGGCGAAACGCTCGAGGGCCTGCGCCACAAGCTGGACTTCTGGAAGACGGTGGGCCTCGCTGGACGCAACTCCGGGGAGATCGAGCTACCGGGGCTGTTCGATGACCAGGCGACGTGCCTGGCTGCCTACGATTTTCTGGAGCGCTATTGCGGGGTGCGTTGGTATGGGCCGGCGCAACTCAACGTCATTCTTCCTTCCCGCCCCAGCCTTACGGTGCGAGGAGCGGATGTCCGGCGTTCTCCGGCACTCAAGCATCGCGCCGCTCTGCCGGGCGGGAACTGGCCGTTCCTGCGCGGGCAATGGGGCGAGTTCACGCCGGACCAAGTGCATCTCTACTGGAGACGCATTCGCCAGGGTGGCGAACGCTGGGCCGGCAATCACACCTTCCACCGCGAGACCATCCAGACCACGTTCAACGACCCTGAGTACCAGTGCCAAAACTCGAAGGGCCGCGGCTCGCAGCTCTGCTTCACCAACCCCAAACTCATCCGGCAGGTCGCGCAGATGGCCCGGGACTATTTCGACGGAAAAGGCGCGCTACCGGCGGGATGGAAGGCTATGGGCGATTACTTCGCCATCGTGCCGGACGACAACATGAACCTGTGCACCTGCAAGACATGCGAGGCTCTCCTGCGGGCAGGGGCCCGGCGCAAGACCGGCCAATTCAGCAGCGGCGAGATGAGCGACTACTGGTTCTCATTCGTCAACGCCGTCGCCAGCGAGGTGCGTCGGACGCATCCCGACAAGTACATCGCCACGCTTGCCTACTGGGCGTATGCGGTTCCGCCAGACTTCGCCTTGGAACCGAACGTCTCGATTGCCCCCTGTTTGCACACGTGCACCTACGCGATCCATCCCGAGATGCGCGAGAACGACCTGCGGCTCTACGGCCAATGGCAGGAGAAGTCCAAGGCCCCGATGTTCCTCTGGGTCTATTACCATCACCCGATGGAACCGGCGCTGATCGATCGCTGGAAATGCTTCCCGAACGTCATGATCCACGAGACGGCCAAGAGCATGCGCCGGTTCATCCGCGATGGTGTGCGGGGCATCTTCGAGTGCGGCGAGCAGGACCAACTCGAGCAGTATGTCATCGCGAAGGTCTGGGACGATCCTGACCTGGACCTTGACGCGCTCGTGGACGAGTTCTTCAGCCTCTACTTTGGCCCGGCCGGCGGGGCGATGAAAAAGTTCTACCTTCGCCTCGAAGAGATCGCTTGCGACCCCGGCAACTACCCGCCGCCGTATCGCCGGCGTGACGGCATCAATTGGAAGGCCGTTGCCTGGGAGCGCCTGGGCACCGCGGAACGAATGGGCGAACTGGGCGCGCTCCTCGCCCAGGCAACGCAAGCCGGCGGGACCGAAGCGGAGAGGCAGCGTCTGGGCCTGTGGCGCCGGGCGATCTGGGATTGGATGGTCGAGGGCCGGGAACAACATCTCGGGTCCGCCTCCAAGAGCCGGCCGTGATCGGGCGCCCTGTTTGCAGAAACGCGACCGAGCCTGCGGCGGGCCTCCCGACTCAGCCCATGCAATCCCCGCGCGCCTGCCCTCACTCCGGGTCGGGGTCTTCGTCCTGATCGGTGTTGGTGAGGGCGTGACCGATGCTCACGCGGCTGCAATACGGGTCGCGCCCGAGTCGTTGCACGCGATAGGTGCCACCGCTTGGGCAGGCAGGCATCTGGCTGTTACGCAGGTAGGGCGTGATGTCCGACCTGCGCACCGAAGCGCCATCCATCTTCTGGTTCTCGATGGCCCATAGCTCCTTCGCGGCGTCGATCTGCTGAAGGTTGCGGAAGCAGGCCTTGCGCTGCGCCGTGGCGCGCGAGCGGGCCATGGCGGGCATCGCGACGGCGGCCAGGAGGCCGATGATCGCGACCACGATCATGATCTCGATCAAGGTGAAGCCCGCCGCCCGCCAGCCGGCCGGCTTGGCCGCGCTGACTCGGTTGAGATCGAGTTTATGCGGTAACATGCGCGTGGGTGACATCCGGCAAGCATCGTCACGCCTGACGGGCGTACCATGCCGCAAGTCGTGGGAATGTCAAGTCGGCAATCGGAATCATGCATCGCCGCGGAATCATGGTTCAGAGTTGCTTTGGCTCGGTGCCCGTCCTACGGTCCAACCATGAGACCGTCGCTGCCCTCGGAGTGCTCCCCGGCGCGCGGGGACCGTGCTAATCCCACTTCACCCCACCCCCGGCAGGGCTGGGCCCGGGTGGCTCGGGCTGTCATCCTCGTTTGCCTGCTGGTCTGCCTGCAAGCGGCCCTGTCTGCCGCGGCGCTCCGCCGCGAGACTGAAACGGCCGACCCAACCCGAGCCACCGTGCGAATCCATGCCGGCGAGGCGGTCGGAGGCCCGGTGCCGCGGTTCATGACCGGCAAGTTCTGCGAGCACTTGGGCGCCAACATCTATAACGGCATGGACGCCCAGGTGCTGCGCAACCCAACTTTCGCCGAGTACCCGTTCTGGAGTGGCGGCATGACGCCGGACGGCGTGACCCGCTTCCACTCTGAGGATGACAAGATCATCCAGGAACTTCGCCGGCAAGCGGCGCGCTGGGGCTGGCCGGAGAAGGAGCTGGATGGCCTTGTTACATCGCGAGCCGACGGCCTGGCGTGCGGGTGGGCGCGGGCCGGGAGTCGTGAGGCGGTGCAAGTAAGCCCCGACGCCGGGCCGCACGGCGGGCGCGCGCAGCGAATCGAAGTGCGCGGGGCAGGGCAGGGGATCGCGCAATGGGCCTACCTGCCGCTGCATCGGACGCGGCGTTATGAGGTCGAGTTGTTCGCGCGCTCGCCCGAGCTCGAGGCCTTGACCGTGTCGCTGACGCCACTGGGCGGGGGCCAGCCGGCGACCAGCACCGCGGTGAATGGCCTGTCGCGCCGATGGCAGCGGCTGGTTGGCTCACTCGAGGTGCCCGCCGGGCTCCCCGCCGACCTGGCCTACCGCCTCGAGGTGACCGCCGGCCGCGCCGGCCAATGGGTGCTCGGGCGCGTTTTGCTGCGCCCGGCCGATCATATCCAGGGCGCCGACCCGGACGTGGTGCGAATGCTCAAGGAATCGCGCCTGCCGCTGTTGCGATGGCCGGGAGGCAACTTCGTGAGCGGCTACCACTGGGAGGACGGCATCGGCCCGTTCGAACAACGGCCCACCCGGCCCAATTTCGCCTGGGGCGGGGTCGAACCCAACCTGTTTGGGACCGACGAGTTCATCAGCTTCTGTCGCGCGGTGGGTTGCGAGCCGATGATCTGCGTGAACGCCGGGAGTGGAACGGCGGCCGAGGCGGCCCGCTGGATTGAGTACTGCAACGGGCCGGTGACCTCGCCTATGGGCGCACGCCGTGCCGCCAACGGCCACCCCGAGCCCTATCGCGTGCGCCATTGGGAAGTCGGCAACGAGCTCTGGGGGCACTGGCAATACTATTGGACCACCGCCGCCGGGTATGTCGATCGGTTCCATGAGTTCGCGCCGGCGATGCAAGCCGCCGACGCCGCCATCGAGCTTTACGCCTGCGGCGCTCCCGTCTTTTGGGGCAAGGACTGGAATGCGACGTTGATCAAGGGCTGTGCCTCGGTGCTCAAGATCACCACGGACCACCCGTTGATCGGGGGCACGGTTACTCCCGCGACGGAACCGCTGGACGTCTATCGGGACTTCATGGCGGTGCCGGAAGTGCTCGAACAGAAGTGGGCGGCGCTGCGCGATGACATGGTGGCCGCGGGCATCCGGGAGCCTCGGCTGGCCGTGACGGAACTGCAGTTGTTCGCGCATCTCGGTCGCGCCACGAGCACCAACGCGCCGACTCGCTTGACGCGCGAGAATCTGGTCAGCCCGGGGACCCATGCGGAGGCCCTGTACGACGTGCTGATCTATCACGCCGCCCTGCGCCTGGGGCCCTTTGTCGAGTTCGTCACCCACTCGGCGACGGTCAATCACGGCGGTGGCCTGCGCAAGGAACGCGAACGGGTGTATGCCAATCCCTGCCATTACGCCCAGGGCGCCTTCGCCGATTTCGCGGGCGGAACGCCGGTCGCGCTCGAGGTCGAGTCGGCGCGGCTGCGTGCTCCGATGGTTCTGCCCGAACTCAAGAACGCCACCTCGGAGGCCGGCTACGGGGTGCTGGACCCGCTGGCGGTTGTGATGCCCGACAAGAGCCTCCTGATCTCGCTGGTCAACCGTGCGACGGCCGGCGCGTTGCACGTGGACATCGTGCTCGACCAATTCGAGGCTGCCGGTCCGGCCGAGGTGCGTACGCTCGCTGCCGAGGTCCCGTGGGCGGCGAACTCGCTCGAGCGCCCGGAAGCCGTCAAGCCGGTCGATTCCGTTGCCCAGGTGCGCGAGGGCAAACTCGCGCTCGAGTTGCCGCCGTTCAGCGTGACGCGCGTGCGGGTACCACGCTGATCGTCGTGGCTGCGAGGTCAACGGCGCGGATGCTGTTCAGAGCAGACTGGCTGAATCAGCGTCCAGGAACAGGGTGGCGTGGGGCTGGGTGCGGAGGTGCGACGCGGGGCACGCCGTCGTGATGGGGCCGCGGAGCGCGTCGCGCACGGGTATCGCCTTGCGCCGTTCCGGCACGACGCAAACCAGTTTGCGCGCCGCGCAGAGCGCGGGGACGGTGAGGGTGAACGCGTACTTGGGCACGGCCTCGACGTTCGGGAAATAGCCCTCTCCGACCTGCTGCTGCCGGCACGGCAGGTCGAGTTGCACCAGTTTCATCGTGTGCGTGTCCCGGAAGTCAGCGACGGGCGGGTCGTTGAAGGCCATGTGACCGTTTTCGCCGATGCCCAGGCAGCAGAGGTCCACAGCCTGAGCCTGGAGCAGCCGCGTGTAGCGGTCGCATTCATCCAGCGGCTCGAGGCATTCCCCTTGAATGTAGTGAAACGCCGCGGCTCGCACGCGTGACTCGACGCGTTCGCGCAGGAACCGGCGGAAGCTCGCCGGGTGATCGGCACCAACACCAAGGTACTCGTCCATGTGGAACACCGTGATGCGCGGCCAGTCGATGCCCTCGAGGGTGACCAACGACTCGAGGAACTCGACCTGTGAGGTCGCGGAGGCGAGAATGACTCGAGCCGTGCCCTGCGTGGCCAGCGTGGCCTGCAGATGCGCACCAACCAACGCCGCGGCGTCCCTGGCCAGGGCTTGCTGGTTGGGATACACGCGGACGGCCAAGGCATCCACAGCGAACGTGGCGCTCGGGGCTGAGGCGGGTTCGCTCTTCATTCGCGCATCAGTTCCGAAATCGCTTCCGCATTGCCCCGCCGCCGCGCGCTACTGCAACGGCTCGCCGCCGGCCGCCGCGTTCTCCTTCGTGAACAGCCGCGAACCGAGAGTGACTTCCTTCGGCACTTTATCCCCTTTGAGGATTTTCAACGCCATGTCGATCGCCTCGGCCCCGCCGGTTGGATATTGGAACGTCGCGCTCAGGAT
>Ga0233425_10004421_pt1 | contig 23639 bp, 24 predicted proteins | sample Watercolumn_Towu_2_FD_181712 | JGI IMG/M metagenome (GOLD analysis project Ga0233425, IMG submission 181712) | Freshwater microbial communities from Lake Towuti, South Sulawesi, Indonesia - Watercolumn_Towuti2014_140_MG | ecosystem: Environmental > Aquatic > Freshwater > Lake | place... | reverse complement strand
TCCGAGGTCATTCATTCTGTTTATCATCGCGTCTCTGCCGAAATGGAACCTCTCGAGAGCACTGTTGATGAATGCAATCGGCGGAGTCTCGGATCCCACATGAGTGATCGGAGATGCTTCTCGCCAGCCTCGACGTTCGTGCGGGGTTGCCCCTGCTGCGCGGCGAGCAGGCAGGGGAAGAGAAGGAGAACGATGAAGGCGGACCTCATGAAGCATCATTACTAATTTTTCTCGTCAGGAGAAGGCGCCCATTTCTTCTTCCAGGCCGGATACTTTTCCATCACACGTGCGGGGTCGTAGGTGTACCAACCGTAGCCGGTGCGTCGTTCCCGATCGACTTCAGCAAGTGAATACACCGGCTTGCCGTCGCGATTGCTGAAAAGTGGTCGGCCGGTCCCCAGTTGGTAGAACCGCGCCCAAATAGGAGGTGCCGAGGGATCTTTCACGACGACCCGGTCGAAATCCGCACTGTGGAACATGAACTGAGCTTTCGGAGCCTTCACCTCTTCCACTTTGAGCCCGGTGATCTGAGCTTTCTTGAACCACTGAACAGCATCCTCAACAGCCTTCACAAGGCGGGCAGAAGGATTCTGAATCTGCATCAAGAACAACACAATTTCGGCACTCTCGGCTCCGCAAATGGACGGGAGTTCATATGAGCGTGCGTGCTGTGGCCTGAAGTCGCGGTTGTCATGTTGCTGACACCATGCGGTCGGAACTCCGTTCTCGACGATCTGGCACTTCAGAATCGCATCGATTCCTCGTTCAAAGGCGTCCTTGATGCGGGCTCGCCGCTGCGCGTCGACAAATCCGAAATGCGATGTGCCCTGATTAATTTCCCAAAAGATCTGCATGACGCCGATCATCGCCCCGTCATTGAAGGTGATGTACTTCCTGTATCCGCTTGTGTCCGGAAAGAACTGCGGCCACCCTCCGTTTGGATATTGGGCGTCAAGAAGAAAGTCCAGCCCGCGCAAACAGGCATCACGGTGGTTTGGATTCTGTGTTCGCTGATACGCTTTCGCAAGATACCGAATCTGTTCGTACGTCGCCCCGTTATCAATCGTCGTGTTCGTCTCAGTGCGTGAAGCGAGCAACGCTTTCTTCTGCTCAACCGTCAACTCCGCCATCATGTCATAGTTCTTCGGCCACCCGCCGTTCTCTTTCTGGTAGAGAAGGATGTTGTCGGCAATCTTCTCGACTTCGTCCGGCCTGTGCCGGCGCTGCGTTGGGAGCGGATCGATTGTGTGTTCTTCGTCTGCGATGTTGTACCAGTGGTTACTGCCGCTGGAGAAGCCGGCGGTGTCCGGCGGTTGGATCCTTGCAGGCTTTGTGTTCACTTGACCGAGGGCAAACGCAGGTAGCGCGAGGTACAGAAGGAGCCAGGCGAGGAAGCGAATGTGCTGTTCTAATGCCCGATTGGCGCGAGCCATGAAGAACTCCGCATCAATTTTGTCGGAATCGTTTGGGAATTGCAGGAAACCTGAGCCATTGGGGAAGTGCCGGCCCGGTTTCAAGGTAGAGAAAGCGGGATAGAAAGGCAAGAAAGTGCACGAAGCAGGATCAGGCGAGCGAAGCGCGGGGCTCCGGGAAGTGAGCCGTTACTTTGAGGTCAATCCGAGCTTCTTCTTGAAGGACCTGATGAACGTCCTCCTGCGCGTAGCTACCGGCACTTTCTCGAGTTTTCGGGTTATGAGGAGATAGGTTGCCCATCCGAGTGCAATCATGCCGACGAGGAGCGAAGGATACGCGAGGAACCAACGCTCTTCGCCCGTCATCATTGTAAACTCGGACATGCCGCCAACGCTGGCGAGGAGATTCAGAGGAAGAAACACAACGTTGATGAGCGTCAGGTTCTTCAGTAAGACATTCATGTTGTTGTTCACGATGCTTCCCCGCGCCTCCATGAGGCCGGAAAGCACCGATGAGAGAATCTGTGTCTGGCGCGTACACTGCTTGTGCTCGATAATGATGTCATCTATCATTTCAATCTCATCGATCGTGAATCCGATCTTCTCGGCACTTGCACGGACTTTGCTGAGCACGAGCGAATTCGCCTCGAGAGCGTTCAGGTAGTAGATGAGGCTCTCCCCGAGCGTAAACATTTGAATGAGATAGCGGTTTTCCATCGTGATGTTGAGCTTTGACTGCAGCTCGGCATTGATCTGCTTGATGACCTTCAGATGCCCGAGGAAATGATGGATCGTATGCAGGAAGAGCTTCAACATGATCCCTCCAAGAGATGTCACCCCCGGGAACTCCTTGTGCCCGAATGGGAGAGTGCTCTCACCGAGGATAATCGTAAGCCTGTCTTTTTGCAGGAAGATACCGAGTGAAGAGACTTCAAACTTTAGGGCTTGCTCAAAAGAGACGTTGTTCGGACGCTTCCAGATTGTATAGATGTAGTCAGGAGTGACATCGACACGCGAGATCTCATCCGGATCGAGGGCGGAGTCCAGATCGTGCTGGTCAATCTGAAGGGTCTCAATAAGTTCATGTTTCTCAGCATCGTTCGGTGTGCTGTACACGATGATGTTTGCACTGTCTGAAGTGCTTGAGACCAGAGTGCGATCCTTGAGTTCGAAGAGGGCTTTCATAATCGCCTCACATCAAATCGTAAGATGAGCTTCCCGTCGCGGGAGCACAGTGCGCTGCTAGCGTTTGTCTCCTGAGGTCTTGAGGGAACGCTGCAGGATTTTTTCAAGTATGGCGAGGTTGATGTAACTGAGACTCTTGACATAGAGGCAGGATTTCCCTCTCTTGAATACACCGAGTTTGTCCAGGAGGTCTCCGCTTTCGTCCAGGCCGCACATCGTATAAATGGTCAGGTCCTGTTTCCTGGGTGAGAACCCCATCATGAACCAGTCTCCCTCGCGCCCGGAAGCGTAAACATAGTGATATGTTCCGAAACCTACCATGCTGCTTCCCCACATGGCGGGTTTGCTGCCGGTCACCTGTTCCATCAGTTTCCTCATCGTCATGCAATCGCGGCGGCGGCTTGCATCAGGGATCTTGCGAAGGAACTCGGCTGCAGAGGCTTTTGTGGCTTTCGTTTTGAGTTCTGACATGTGTCTCCTCGTCAGTGCCCGAATATGGGAACATTTCGGCCGAGAAACCACCGGAAATTCGTCGATCCCGATCGGAGCTCACGCCGTCAAAGATGACTCCGATCAAAGGTAGAGCCTCGCGAGGTACTCCCCGCTTTTCAGCTGCTCCAGAACCTCGCACTTCCATCCGGCGTGTTCAGCCCGCATGGTGAGGGTTTCTGCATCGACATGAAGCCACCCGCACCATGGACCTTCGACATTGCGGAACGTGAACTGCAGGCGCGTCTCTCCCACGTAACGTCCAGCAAGCCGGTTGTTTGCCTGGTATGTCAAATGTTGAGGCTCGTTCGTCGCACGTACGTCGAGGGTGTCGAGAAGTACCTGGCCCCCTGGCTCCGCCCGGGTCTTAAGAAAGGTGAGAAATCGGTCAAGCCCGCTCATGGTTTCGGCCATCCCGATCCCATGCCCCAGAAGGAGCATTGTACTGACCTCTTCGTCCTGAGAATCGTAGATGTCTAGACACCGAGCGTCGCGGACTCCGCGCTGCCTCATGATGGTCACAGCATCCGGGTCCACATCGAGAGCGATGACCCGGAAGCCTTGATCCTGCAAAAAGAGGGCGTGAGGGCCCGCGCCGGCGCCGATGTCCAGAATGGTGCCCCTACAGTGTTGAAGTGCAGTTCGTTCCAGTTGCGAAAAGTCGGAAGGGGAGCGGAAGAAATAGCCCGCCGGAATTCGGCTTTCGAGACCGTCATCCCTCCGGACAATGAGTTCAGCCGCGGTGTCTCCCTGGAAGTATGCCAGGAGTGCCTGGCCGTGGGGTCGCATCGATTGCTCAAGCATAGAAGTTGCAGCCGATTGTGGAAGGAGGGGACGGTTATCGAACCATGCCAAATCTCTTGTTGCGAGCCGTCATCTTGACAAAGTACGTCAGGCGTTGCCTGAATACGGAGTCGCGGCTTCGAGCCATTTCAATCCATCCGATCCGAATCCGTTTGTACGCCGCCGGCAATCTCCTGAAGTTCGACCATGCCTGTTCATTCTTTTTCAGTTCTTTGAGGATGTCCGGAGCCACGATAAGTCGTTTCGCTTTCTCGTTCAGGCGATATGCGTGGCTGATGGCCTCCAGACCTGCCTTCGTCATTTTGCCGGCCTTTACGAGGCGGCGCACGCGTTCTCTGTTTGTTTCGGAAAGCTGGCTGCCCGGACGCCGGGGTGAGTATCGTTGAGCGAATTTCGTTTCATCTAGACCTTTGATAATGCTATCGATCCACCCGTAACAGAGAGCCTCCTCCACTGCCTCATCGTACGTGAACCCCTTCTTGCCTGAGTTCACTTTGTAATTGATCAGCCAGATCTCGTTCGCTGTGCGATGGTTTGCCCTGAGCCATGCTCGCCAGGCAGCCCTGTCGGGAACGAAGAGTTTCTTCCCAATCTTCATCGCGCCGTCATCCTACTCGTAGAGAAGATATGGTTTGATTCTTCTGGTGTATTCCTGAAGGTCTTTCTCCCAACTCGAGAAAATCTGCTGAGGAGTCGCGCCCGAACGGATCATCTTGACGAAATCCTTTTTTGCGGTGAGCCGTTCAAAGACCTTCTCATCCCAAACGAGCTTGTCGGAGTGGAGTTTGTTGAATGCCCACACAAGAGCGATGCCCGCACGGTACGGCTGCGCCTGATCTCTGTCAGTGATGTTGACGAAAATTCCACTGCAGAGCTGGCCGCTGAGTTCGGGTGCTCTGCCGAGATATGGTTTCTTCTCCGGCGTGAACTCGACGGGCTCGAACGAGATCCCCGGCAATCGAAGGCCGTTCAGGATCTCCGCAGCTTTGATGTTGTCGATCCAAGGTGCGCCAATATACTCGAAGGGATGGTCAGTCCCGCGACCTTCGGAGATGTTCAATCCCTCAAAGAGGCAGGTTCCGGCGTACGCCAGAACGGATTTCAACGTCAGGAGGTTCGGAGATGGTTTGCGCCATTCGAGCCCGGTTTGATCGAACCACATCGAGCGTTTCCATCCTTTCATGGGGATCACATGAAGCTTCGGGATTTTGCCTCCCCGCAGGAGCTTCTCGCCGCTATAGAATTGGGCGAGTTCTCCCATCGTCGCGCCGTGTACCACAGGTACGCTCGCGTACGAGCCGAATCGGAACAGGTATTCGTCATCGGGGAGAAAGCCATCGAAGTGGCGTCCGGTGAGGGGATTCGGCCTGTCGAGTACGACGACTTCGACGTTGTTCTCTGCTGCGGCTTCCATGACGAAGCCGAGAATATTGATATGCTCATAGAACCTCGCGCCCACTTCCTGGATATCGAACACAATCACGTCGACGCCTTTCAACATCTCGGCAGTTGGCTTGTGCGTCTCACCATAGAGGGAGTATTTCACGATTCCTGTTTGAGGATCGATATCCTTCTCGTTGTCTCGCTGAATCGAGTAATCATTTGACCTGATATTGAACTCCATCCCGAATAGCGCCGTCATCGTTACGCCGGGCGTACGAAAAAGCGTATCGACGAGGTGAGTGCCGTTTGTAAGACGGCCGCTGTGGTTAGAAACAAGAGCGACGTTCTTTCCTTTGACCAGATGAACGTATTCTGACAAGAGTCTGTCCGCTCCGGGAATGACCCGCTCACTCTGATGGACCGCCAAGGATGAAGGTGACGCACGGAAGTGATCGCGACTCCAGGGCGAATTCATCAGAAGCAACAATAACGGGACCACGATGGCCAGGTTCATATCTTCCTCATCATTGGTGGATTGTGGCAGCCTTGCCGGGCAACAGCTGCGTCATGCGCCTCCCGGTTAGTCTTTGCCTGAACGTTGTGATGGTTCGCTTGTCTTGATACGCAGGATGTGGATGGTGACAGCTAGTCCAATCAAGAAGAGCGTAACGCGAATCCATGCGGACGAAACGAACACGAATCCGCTCACGCTGAGAGCGCACCAAAGTGTGCACAGAGTCGCGATTTTGACTCTCAGGGGAACTCCATGACCCTCGCGATATCCCCGAAGGTACTTTCCAAACCACCGATTCGACAGCAGCCATCGGAGATGTTTGTCAGAGCTCCGGCTGTACAAGTACGCTGCGAGCAGCAGAAACGGTGTCGTCGGGAGGAGAGGCACAAAAATCCCAATGATGCCGACAACAACACACGTTGTTCCCGCAGCGATAAAGACAAGTTTCTTTGCCCTCCCCGGCACGATTGCTCAGCCCTTCACAAGGTAGAGGATTTGTTCAGCCTGCCACAAGTGCCGGCGCTCATGGGCCAGCAGGATGCAAAAGGCAGAATAGAGCGAGTATCGCGCCTTCTCGTTGAAGGGCGAAGTGATCTGAATCGATGAGAGGTTGTATCCGGAACACCGGTCCACGCGTGTGCTGAGCTGTGACTGAAGCTCCATGAAACGACGTATCACCTCATCCTTGTCGAGAGCAGTGGCGGGAATGAACTGAGCCGTCGTCTTCATCTTGAGTCGGTAGGGCGGCTCCATCATCCACGTGAGCAAACGCCCGATCAAGTCCTGACGGTACGCCTTCGGAATCTCATGGGATGTGGCAGTCGCTGTATCGAGCGCGTTGTCGATCAATGGGAGGTATTCCCTCGTCGTGATGTTCAGATGTTCGATGCACTCCGCCACGGACCAGATGCTGTCGCCGGGTTTGGAGACGAAGTGCTTGTCAGAGCAATCGATCGCGAGTCGTTGTGCCCGGGCCGTTGCTGACTCTATCTCAGACTGAAGCGCTTCGAGTTGAGGGTGGTGCGTTCCCACAGGATAGACTCCTTATTGTTCGCAGGGACCGGGCCAGACAGCGACGGCGATTTGCCGCAGCTCATCAAGCGCCACAGCGGTATAGAAATGATAGTGCTTTTGACCGGTTCGCACAATGAAAGGCTTTCCGGCGTGAAGGGCGTCGTACGATCCCGGCGCTCCGACTTTGAGGATGGGATTCCTTTCATAGACCTTCCAACCAAGCGGAAACTGCTCCTCGTCCGTCCACGCAAGGCCGTCAGCTGAGTTCTTCTTGTCCCAACTATACCATGCCATGTACCAGGTGCGTCCCGACTTGTACAGGCTTGGATCTCCGGCACGGCCGGATGCGTCCCACGTCCCCGGCACAGCGCTTCCCCTCAGAACAGGAGAATGGACGTCATCGACGGTCCACCGGAGAAGATCCGGCGAGGTCGCGTATCCGATGAATTCCTCGACGAGCCCGTTGACGACACCTGATGCGTTAAAGAAGAGGTAGTACGTATTCCGATCCTTCACAACGTTCGGGTGCCAGATTGCATCCCTCCGCCATCCATGCCCGGAGGGGGAGATGATGGGATTGGCCGTATGGCGGGTCCATGACCTGAGGTCCTTCGAGATGGCCAGGTTGAGAGTCTTTTTCCCCTTTTCGTACCCTGCAGCGGTCACGCCAAAATAGAACAGATAGTAGGTCCGGTTCTCGTACCAGATGAACGGTCCCGACGCGCCATGTGAATCAGTTGTCCCCGGAATCCCGCTTCCGGAAAACATCGGATTCCTGCTGTCCTTGGTCCAGTGGATGAGGTCGTTACTCCATGCAAGTCCGACCTTCGGACCGGTCACATACTTGTATCCGCGCTTCGTCGAATCTGTGCTCGCGTAGCCGGTGTAGACCATCCCGTATGCAGATCGAGCCGAGTCGTACCAGATCACGGGAGACTCGACCATTCCTGAGTCCCATTCTCCATGCTTGCCGACCGGGAGCACAACTCCGCATTTGATCAGCCTGGAGCCAGGTGGATCTTCCGCAACGTCAGAAGGTAGATTCTTCATCGCCGTGAGCACCAGAGTCAGACATAATGGAATGAAAACCGCAGCCGTTCCTGCCACAGCTCGAGCGCACATGACGCCGCATACTGTGATGACATCAGCACTTGCTCTTTTGAGAGGATTCATTTGCGATGGTCCAGGTTCGAGATCATCTCAGAAGTAGTTGCCGCGTTGGTAAACACGGACATAGTCGATGTCGTGGTATTGCGGAAACTGGGTAGTGGAATCGGGATTCCCCGGCCAGCTCCCTCCGACGGCGCTATTCAGAATCAGATAGTGCGGCGTGTGTGGAATTCCAACTGTGGTCGCATGGATAAGATTTCCATCGACGTACCAGCGTATCGAGTCGGGCTCCCACTCAAGCACATAGAGGTGGAAGTCCTTTGAATAATCGACTTTCCCCCTCCAGGTTCCCGACGTCGAGCTCTTTTTTCCGTCGAATGTGTAGTAGTGCAGCGTGCCGTACACGACATTCGGTTCGTGACCGAGGAATTCCATGATATCGATTTCGCTGTACCAAGGCCGCTCTTCAGGGATCAGTCGCTCCTTTCCTTCGGCGACGGCCTGTGACATCAGGTACTCCATTTGCCAGTTGCGGTTCTGAGGGTAAAGCCAGTGGGCAGGCCAGAGCCCCTTGCCAGTCGGGAGTTTGGCGCGAATTTCAAACCGACCATAGACCGGGGCAAATTTGCCACGAGTATCGAGTCGCCCGCTGGTGTATTTCATCGAACCGTACGATCGTGCCCGGCTTCGGATCCTCAACAGCCCTTTCTCGATGTACACTTCGTCCGGCAGATAATACTGCAGTTCGTTGTGTTTGCTCCGTTCGCGAAGGAGAATGTTCCACTTTCCTGCATCGATCCGGTTGCCGCTGAACTCATCTGACCACACAAGTTTCCATCCACTTTGCCGGGCCGTTTGTTTCTGAGGGTATACCAGGATTGTCGACGCGAGGATCATCGACAATAGGAGAAGGGGCAACTTCATGATATGCGTTTCCTTTCTCTCTGCATGGCTAGACGAGATGATATCTGAACGAAATCCTGATGTGCGATTCGGTGACCCCGACTTCAGAGCAGATCATACGCTGTCTGCAAAAGCAGGTGGAGCGGGACGAAGAACGAGCTTGAGCACAATGAAACCCGTGATGCCAGCGATCGTTGATGCCACCAGGATTGCGATTTTCGATTGTTCGATAACCGTCAAATCCCCAAAAGCGAGGAGCGAGATGAAGATCGACATGGTAAAGCCGATCCCAGCGAGGATTGAAATCCCGATCAGGTCTCTCCATCGTACATCCGCAGGGAGTGAGCAGAACCGTGCTTTTACCGCAACGAATGAGAAGATGCTGATGCCGAAAAGTTTGCCGAGGACAAGACCCAGGATGATGCCGACGCTGTTCGGCGACAGCAGCGATGAATACCAGTCGCTTCCGATCGTGAGGTTCGTATTCGCGAGAGCGAAGATCGGAAGGATACCGAACGCAACGATGTAGTGCAGGCGATGTTGAAGAATGCCCGACGGAGACGTCTCCTCGTTCTTGTCGAATGGGATCAAGAAGGCGAGGATGACGCCGGTGATTGTGGCATGGATGCCGGATTCATGGATGAAGTACCATAACACGATTCCTGAAATCAGGTAGAATGCGAGGTGCCTGACCTTCAGCCTGTTGCAGATTGCCAGGAGAAGAATGATGAAAGCGGAGATCAGCAGATTCGTCACGGAGATCCCCTTGGAATAGAACAGTCCTATCATCACGATTGCGCCAAGGTCGTCAATGATGGCAAGTGCGGTGAGGAACACCTTGAGCGCGAAAGGGACCCGGTTGCCAAGCAGAGCGAGGACTCCAAGTGCGAAGGCGATATCTGTCGCCATTGGGATCCCCATGCCAGATTGCGTTGCGGTACCGGCATTCAGGCTGAAATGGAACAGGGCCGGGACGACCATTCCTCCCAACGCGGCGATGATCGGCAAGAGAGCTTTGCGCGGTTGCGAGAGCTCCCCAATGTAGATCTCGCGCTCGATTTCCAACCCAACGAGAAGAAAGAAGACCGTCATCAGGCCGTCATTGATCCAGTACGAGATTGGATTTCCCGCAATCATGAACTGCCAGATGGACGCATACGACTCGCGGAGCTGTGTATTCGCAAGCACGAGTGAGAAGACCGTGCAGGCGATGAGGATAACGCCCGACGCTTTCTCAGTCTTGAAGAACTCCAGAAACAGCTTCGTCACTTGTTCAGCTCTGGCCTTCGTACCCAATGATGCCTCCTGGCTTTGCGCACTGATCCTGGGCAGATCTCCGCTTGTTGTGGACTTGCACAACTCCCGATGGGAAAGATCGACTCTCAACGAGCTTGAGGTGCTGGAGCGAGCACCCGGGTTTGAAAAGGGGAATCCCGCCTCCGAGCAGTGTCGGAATCACTGAAATGATGAACTCGTCAATGAGGTTGAGCTTCATCATCTCGAGCACGAGTTCCGCTCCTCCATCGCAATAGATGTGTTTGCCCGGTTTCTTCTTGAGGGCGGAGATGAAGTCCCCGACCTCGCGATGAACAAACTCGACGTTTTCGTCCTTCCCGTGCTTTGTGCGGGAGAACACATAACACTTTTTGTTCCTGTACGGAAACGGGATTCCGAACGAAAGGAGCTTGTCGTACGTCTTTCTGCCCCAGATGATGGTATCGATTCGTTTGATGAACGAATTGAATCCATAGTCCTCGCCGCTCGATTGTGCGGCGGAGAGGAAATCAACTCCTCCGTTCTGATCAGCAATGTACCCATCAACGCTGGTAGCGATGTAGAGAAGCACCTTCCTCTGTGCCATAAGTGCGCCTGTCGACGTATGTGGGATCAATCGGGTTTTTGCGGGGTCGGATGCCAGGGTGTACCACGAGGGATCCAGCGTGGCACGTTGCTTTTGTAGGCGGCGTACTCATCTCCGAACCTTTTCAGCAACCCGGGCTCCTCTGAAACAGAAAAATAAACATTGTTGACCACAAAGAACAACAAAAACCATGCGAAGATCGCTTGTGACTCAAAAACGAGTGACTCGCCCAGGAGCACGAAGAGTACTCCGGAGATCATCGGGTTGCGGACTTGACCGTAGATGCCGTCTGTCACAAGCTTGCGTGGAGGACTCCATGGTGCCAGCGTTCCTTCCCCCAGGCGTGAGAACATCGACACACTGGCCGTGAACAGCATGTAGCCTGCGAGCATCAGAAGAATCCCGAGCAGCGGAATGAGTCCTCCTGACATGTTGAGCTCGCGTTGGAGGAAGGTGGGGATAATCAGGAGTACGGTGATGGGAAGGAGAAACGCGGAAACGTGCTTCACAATGTTGGCCATTGGCACCTCGTGAAGGAGCGGAATATCGGTTGTGCACCGGATCGGTTGCGACTGGAAAAGCGGCGGAACGGCAAATGGACCTCAGGAGGATGTTGTCTTGCCTGTCAGCTCGCTTTCGTTGACTGGAAGTTGTGTGCACCATCGCACCGTCACGACATAGGTCACCAGCATTCCAACGACGATGAGGTACGGAACAAACGCGATGAGAGCTCCTGTGTATCCGATCCATCGAGCGACATACTCGAACAGAACGGCATAGAGGCCAACGGAGAAAACGCCTGCTACGGTTTGAGCGATGACAGAGACATTGAGGTTTCCGATGCGAAGGAGCTGGCCGCAATGTTCACAGCGTGAATACCCTTTCATTGACTGCGCAAACGTGACTCCCTGCAATGTGAACGAAATTCGGAAAAACGAGGGTGGTTTCTGACACGATGGGCAATTCATGCGGTACCTTCAATGGGTTGTTCGATAGTTTCTCAATAGTGCTGCACTAAGGATGACGCGCTCCATAAACTGCCCTACGGTTTGGCCGCGCGCGCGATCGCAGTCGTCATGTACGGGTCAATCCGCTCGACAAGATTTCTGTCCTGGAGCCATGATGTCAGATCCTGGTGCAGCTTTCGGTCGAAGACGTCGGGGAAGAACGCAAACGCCAGGTCTGCTGACGCCTGCACCACCAGCTGAAATCTCTTCCATCCCACCGTTGAGGGGGCGCAGAGCACAATCTGGACATGAATGTCCCGAAAGCCCACGTTTCTCAGCAGAGCGCCGAGGGATTTTCCCATGTTGTTTTTGCTGCCGACCCGTGCATGGATGGCGTCGAGGGAGGTTCGAAATCGCTCCCACAAGGGATCGCGCTGATGGCTGTCCATGACGCATCGAGCGATTCGGTCTGGGCGATGAGCACTCTCTTGATCATCGCATGCTGCTCAGGCGTAAGTTTGGATTCCATGACCGATCCCATGGCAACCTCTTCCGTGAATGCACACAATGTAGTGAAACCTTACATCTTCTGCTCTCGAGGCAGGCACGTGCCGATGCACCGACAGTCGTTCATCACCGTGCAGTTCACATTCTGTTCAGTTTCTTCACCTGTTTGCCGATAAGGTTCTTGATCTTCTGATATGAGGGAGGAGGCCCTGTCCAGACCTCCTTGTTGTTGATGAAGAGTGAGTCGGAAATACCCCAGCGGCGCAACACTTCGCGGTCAGCCGTGTCGATCTCGCGGAAGGCAACTCTATTTGCAAATTCGGGCTCTGCAGCAGCGCGCTTCGCACGTTCGAATACCATATTCTGTGCGGTGCACCAACCGCTGCAGAAAACCGACACGGTCACCTTGTTCGGTTCGAGCGGTGGTTCTGCCTTCTGCCTGATCCATCTGGGGGGCTGTGCGTCCGCCGTGAACGGTTTCCAAAGAAGGCCCGCGATACCAATGCGGTCGGCTGTCCGGTATCCATGCTTCTTGTACCATCCAGCCCTCATCCAGAAAGGAAGAATGAGCCCCCACGCGGCAATTCCCTTGGCACCAAGTGATCGGGCGTCTTCCTCGGCCGCGAGGAGAAGCGCTTTTCCCATTCCTTTCCCCTGGAGGTTCCCTCTCCCTTGTTTGTGTCCATGAACCCAGATGCACGTGATAAAGTAAAGACCGGCTCCTTCCACCGTAGAGTGCTCAATGGGCAAGTACTGAATCATTCCGCCGACAGTTCCGTTGTCGTCGAGGGCCAATTTGACGCGAAGGCCCTTCTCTTTCATCTGACGGAACCATTTCTCCTTCCGATCACCGGCCTCTTTTGGGAGCTCTGACCAGTCCTCGAGGCATACGAGATACAAAGGAACGTGTTGTTCGTCGAGATCGATGATGTCCATGATGTATACCTCTGCGGGGAAGGGAATGACAGATCTGGGCTAGGAAGTATCCTTCGTGACCTGCGCTGCCGCCTGACTGAATCACGCCCCGACCTTTGCTGCCTGGAACGGCTTCTCCTTCACGAGCACGTAGCCTGATCCCGCAGTGAAGAAGAAGTAGACCGCTACGATACCCCACCCAAGGACATTGAGAACGCCGGTCAGCACAACTGAGGTTGTGACAATCAGTCCGATGAAATCGTAGACAAGGAGATCGATCAGGATCGCCCCTCTCGCATCTGCTGCTTTGACATTCTTCGCGAACCAGCTCAGAAGGAGAGTGCCGATGAGAGCTGCGCCGTACTCACGTGCAGTAAACGCTCCGCCGTCGTTGAGTGTTGCGCCCAGGATCTCGAGCAACTTGACAGGGGCGAAGAGCAGGAGCATTCCGAAAACAAGGCACACAACCGCCTTGATGATCAAAAGAGTCCGGAATGACATGGGTACCTCCTTTGTGGTGAGCGCCACCTAAATGGACTATGAGGATCTCAATTACGGATTATCTTTCCAGCTGTCGTCTGAGTTCGTAGCCAGCTTCGAATTCGCTTCCGTGCCCACAGATAGTGCGCTGCAGTGTTTGCACGAAAGAAGTCACTGAGGGTCCAACTCGGTCCTGTCCAGGCATATCGACCGAGCGTGACAAGATCGGAATCCTGCAACGTCGAGATCAGAGCGACGATTCGGTCATGGTTCTTGTGAAACTCGTGCACCACGGTTTGAAGTGACCGCCGTCGGTGTTTGCGGTAGATCGTCTGGTTCAGGCGAGGGAGATCCCGCCAGGAAAAACCCGGTGCCGGGAGGTCAGGTTTCTCGCCGCGTAACCCGGCGGCGTACCAATCGAGGTTCATCTGCTGCCACTCGGCAAGATGAGCAAGGATGTCTTTGACTGACCAGCCGCCTCGAGTGACGCCAGCTTGAGTCATTTGTCGTTTTGACAATTGCAGGATCGTGTCGTCGAGAGCGGACCGCTCAATGTGAATTGCCTCGAGGAGATCTGCTTTTCGAAGTCGTTTGCCCATGTTTTCTCCTGGTGCGCGAACGTCATTCACGGATCGAGTCAACCGACGTGGAACAGGAGTCCGTCAAGCAATTTCCTTACACTCTCGTCAGTGTTGCTGACGAGTCGTGTCGTCAGGGGGCTGCTGCTGTCGAAGCATGAGCTCATCGGGGTATGGAGCCGACAACACCAGCTTCAACTGCTTCACATCGATGACATAGTGAATACCATAATGTGGCTGGGACCACCTGTCAAATGTCAGCAGAGTATCGCCAATCCATGCAAGATCTGAAATCGGCCGATGGGGAAGAGGGATTCCCAGGAGTTCAGACGATTTGCCGGTTTCTGTCTCTTGAAGGCAGATTCGCCCGCCCTGCTCGTCAGGGACCTCATGAACGAACGCGCGCTGCCTACCGTTCGGCGAGACAGTGGTGTCACGACCGTCTGCGGGTTGTTTCATTTGGACAAACCGAGCTTCAGGCGCGAGGTCGGTTTTCCAGGGCTCTTCGTGGACTTGGACAACATGGCGATGCGGATCGGGCAGTATTTCACTTTTTCGGTCCTGTGGATGATCAGCCAAACGGAAGAGGATCGCGAGGGCAAGGACAGTGCTGGGTGTTCGACTATGCAGCGAAAGGTTCATTGTTCTTCTTCACAGATGTCGATCATCCTGGAAGTCATCGGGGGCTCTGAGGCGTGACCTGATTCCTGCAGGTGAACTGTGCGGGGCGGGACATGGCCGACCTCTAGAAGAGGTTTGTAGCCAATCTATTTCTCTATGGTAGCAGGAGGCGACGCCCGTGCCGGGCAACGTGATCCGGAAGGATCAGGACAACAGTGCTGCGAACATGAGTCTTGTACTAATCTATGATTTCACTCAGGTAAACGCAAGGTATGTAGCGGGGAGGGTTGCGGCAGAAACGAGAATTGACCTATGCACGGACCGACCACGAATCTGATATCCAGGTCTGCGTAACTACGAGCTTACTCTTCAGGTCTCTCCTCTGCGATTCTCAGAGCGATTGACCGCAAGCCCAGTACAAACGGCAACACGAGCACAAGTGGTGCGACGAGGGTTGCGACAAGAAACCAGGAGGGCATCTCGCCGTCAAGAGTTCCCTTGTAGATGCCGAGAAGCAGCAGGAGCAGAAAGAGCACAAGACCGGTGCCGAGGAGGAGAACGAGCTCAAAGTACCTGTTCAGCCAGTATCCTCTCCTCTCAGGCGGGAGTTCGAAGATCATGAAGAATGCCGGGAGTGAGAGGAGATATGGATACTTGTTGATCAGCGTGAAACGAAACCGAATGACGAGCAGAATAACGGCTGGGGCAAGACTGAATACGATGGGAAGGAACAGGAACAAGCTCTTGGATCCCACGGCATCTGCCTTGCCGGAAAGACCAAAGTGTGTCGGAATCGTCTCAGGGAGCGTTGAGTATGCTCTGAGGCCTGCCACCCATAGGAGCACAATCAGGGCGAGCATGAACACAACGAAAAGCTTCGCCCGACCGCTGAGCGGCACCGGCTTCATTCCTTTCCTCAACGCCCGAGCTTCGTTCATGACTCCTCAGCTGAGCCTCAGAATTTGGTACTGCGCTCTGGAACCCCCAACATGGATCTCCAAACGTAGAACTGTAAACTCGAAACTCAGAACTTGTGGTAAGCGAAGCCTGCGCTGAGCATGGCGAAGCGTCGAACCACTCAAAACTCTTTCTTGATAGGATGCGCTTCCGTATTGAACACCACTTTGTCAAACGGCAACGTCTCCGGAGGTGCGAAGAGGAGATACAGATACTTCAGCGTCTCTGCAAGAAAATAACTCTCCATCAGATCGGTTCGCTCCCTTGTTGCCACATTCTTGAGGCCTGAGTACCCTTCCTCCATTCTGCAGTATCGCTTCAGGCCGCTGAGAAATGTTTTGCCCATCTCGAGGTATCTCGGATTCTTTGTATAGTAATAGAGATAGTACGCCGACTCCATGATCTCGGGATTCAGTTGGTACTTTGGATTGACCGTGTCCATTTTCATGTAATCGAACTGCTCGCACTCGATGCCGTATTTGTTCCACATCTTGAAGCACGACTCCTGCAGCCGCGCGGCCGTGGGAACATCGCCGGAGAGAGCGAGCACCGCAGGGAAGAAGGCGTCGAGAAGCCCGAACCAGGTCTTTGTCCGTTTCCCCGTCTCCATGTCCGCATGACCGATCCAGAGCCCGCTTGGCGCTTCGTCCGCAAGATGCTTCATGACGGCAACCTTGCTCTCCTTCCACATGCGCATGAGGTCTGCGTCATCAAAGAGGATTGCACCTTTCAGGAGATATTCATAGTAGGAATCAATGCACGCGCTCACATGACTGTCCTTGTCGAGCCACTGACCGGTATTGGCGTCGATCCACGTGCCGACGAGACCGATCGAGGAGCGACGGTTGTAGATTTGAACGAGCGCATTCTTTGCTGCCTGGTAGTACTGAAGCTTGCCTGTTAGCTTGCTGAGCGTGCCGAATTCTATGATGAGCGTTCCGACCTCCGCCGGATTCGTCCTCGGGTTCCTGACCTGGCCGGTCTTGAGATTGACATCGACATACGGAATGCCGGTGGGGGAGTTGAACACGGGCATCAGCCGCTGGCCGAGATCATCGGCCAAAGCAAGCAATCTCTTGTCGCCCGTGAGTTGATAGTTCGACAGCAGACCACCGAGCAATCGGATTGTGATCTCGAAGTTTTTGACATAGATGTCGTGATTGAAGGAAAGATTGGCAACGATGTACTCGCGTGTCGCGTTTGCCTCTTCTTCAAGACCCATGAGGATCATGGTGTCGAGAGCATCGACCGGAGTCATCAACAGCGTCACGTTGTACCAGTTGACGGGCTTCTGGCTCACGGGCCGAAGCATATCGGATCCCCACGCGTATTTCTTGTAGGCATTCCAGGAGTGAAGGAACTCCTCACGGACCTCGTTCGCAAGCCTCCCGCGGTCATCGAGGACCGCGCGGTTGGTTGAACAAGATGCAAAGAGGAAAAGAACGATCGCGGGAACCAGGAGGCGGATGTGGGTTTTCATAAAATGGTCCAAGTGTCGAGGTTTGTCAGCTGGCCATCGAGCTACATGGCCGACTTGCTGAACCAGTGGTTCAGGAGGATGGGTACGATGAAATAGGCGAAGCACATCCCGGAAAAGACAAGTCCTGCGAGAGCTCCGAACGACCAGAGCGCCATCTTCAGCTCTCCGTCAGGACGCTTTGCGCTCTTCACGGCGAACACCAGGCACACTGTGGCGACGAGCAATCCAACGAAGCACAGCGTTCCGAAGACGATGAGAATGATCTTGTCGGGCAGAGGTGTTGCCTTTCAGAATTACTTCAGATCCACTTCAGCATTTGATATTCATTCTTCTGTGTTCGAAGTTTACACCGCTTTCCGTCGTGATGCGCGGGAATTCCGACCACGGAAGATCGAATGACGGATGAAGAAGGTGTTCGGTTACACTTTGGGCTGAACGATCTTGCCGAGAAAGAGAATCGTTCCGGTGTGCTGCTCTCTGATGACGACGATGAACGGACGATTGATCTTCATAACAAAATTGTCGCCGATGCTCGTTCGGCCGACGCCAACGGATGTCACTGCGGCTGCTTCGGTGCCTTCCTCGTCAACCTGAACAAACGTCTTGTGCTGCACCTCGCTGATGTAGAGTCCGCCGCCCTTGTCGATGTTCGTGAAGTCAGCCTCTGAGGGAGAAAATGCACGCCTCATCCCCATCGCAATGAGAACGTCGTTGAGCTTCTTGCTGTATTCCAGTGTGAACTTCGGAAGATAGAGTTCACCCTCTTTCTCAGCGAGTTCTGCAATCCAGAGTGTCCACTGAGCCTGAGTCATGCTGCTCGCAAACTGGTCAATGGAAGTCCCCGACTTCGGCAGCACAACTGTCATGCTGAATCCTGCATCCCCGTATGGCAGATCCACAATCTGAACGTCTCCGGCTGAAGCGTAGTTCATCTTCGACTTGAGGTACATCAGTTTGCACGATGAAGTTGCGCCGGATGCGAGTGTGAAGGCGTCATCCCGCGTGTTTGTTGGATCAAACCGTGTCGTCCACGTTCCCTTGAAATAGATGGCGTTGATAAGATACATCACCATCTCGCGGGGAATGGGATTTGGCACGATCTCTTTGATCCGTCCGCTCGTGTTCCTGTCGACCCATCCATTGATGATTGCCGCTGCGTCAGGAGAAGCGAAGTTGACGCTGCTGATCTCTGCATTGAAATACTCTTTGTTGACGTCCTTGAATGCCTGCTCGACATTCAGATCGGGCCGATACCAGATGGAGTTGGCAATCTGGAACTTTACTTTGGGGTCGATGCCCGTCAGGAGCGTGATCAGCGATTTGTAGGCCGAGTTGATATCCTTCTGGGTCAATCCGGCAAACTCAAGCGTTCGTGCCATTGAATCGCGCGTTGCCCCGTTTGCACCGTTCAGAGTCATGCCGAGTGCCATCGAGACGCTCGTGGGCGAAACGAATACGTTTTTCCCTGCGTCTTCCTTGTTCACTGTTGCCAGGAGTCTGAAGCCGAATGAATTATCAGCGGAGACGACTGCCTGCTCGGTGGAGGTGAGGGGCCGCATCGGAATGCGCTCCTCCGAAGCAGATGTGCCGACCTCCCGGCAACTGTACGCCGTGAGGCAGCAAAACAAAGCCAGAAGTATCGATGATGTCTTCATAACACCGCACCTCCCTTCGTGAACTGCGATACCATGCTCCATACGAAGGTAGCGAATGATTTGAGTGAGAGCAAGCGGGGTGGGAGGAGGAGTGGGATGGAAGAGATGAGACGGGAGGCAGCTGAAAAACGCAGATATGGAAGAGGATCTGGTGTAACTCTTACGCTGCTCGTCCAATTAACCAACAAACCAATTAACGAACTCACAACCAGAAAATCGCATCACAAACGTTCCATCAATGACTCAAGAGCTCCAACACCTTGTCCGGATCGGTCGTTGGAAGATTGCACGTGTAGTTCTCACAGATGTACGCAGTCGGTTTTGCCTCGACCATGCCGAGAGTTCGCAAGAAGGGATTTGACGCCGCCAGGAATTCCTGGCCTTGGCCGCCATCTGCATGCAGAATGACGCGGTTGGGCAGGAACCTGGAGTGAACGGCCCTCAGCAGTGTGCGAGTATGAGGATGGTCTGATGCCCCGGCAAGAACAACCTGAATCGGTTTTGAAAGGCTGAAGTCGAGCGCAACGAGGAATTGCGGCGTCGCATGGGCTGACGAGTGGAGGCGATCACCGAACGAGGAGAGCGATTCCACTGCTCTTGACCAGAGGCTCTCATCGTTTCTGAGCTGTGAAAGTCTGAGCAGATTCAGAACCGCGATCGAATTGCCCGAAGGTTCTGCTCCGTCATACCATTCTTTGGTTCTAAGCAAAAGGGATCGATCGCGCCCGGAGGTGTCGAAGAAACCACCTTGCTCTGCATCGTTGAAGAGTTTCTGCTGGATTTCAGTGAGTCGTGCAGCTTCATGAAGCCAAGTGACCTCGAGTTCCGATTCGTAGAGGTCGAGGAGGCCCTGAACAAGGAAAGCATAGTCGTCGAGATGTGCTTCAATTCGCGCGTCGCCGTCACGATAACGATGATACAGTTCGCCGGTCGTTTGATCACAGAGGTGAGTGAGAATGAATCGCGCGGCTCTTGATGCCGATGCCAGATACTGTTCGTCGCCGAGCACCTGATGCGCTTTTGAGAATGCCGAAATCATCAAACCGTTCCACGACGTCAGGATTTTGTCATCAAGGTGAGGTCGCGGCAGGCGAGATCTTGCTTCGAAGAGTTTTGTCCGCGAGGCACCGAGCAGGGCGTCCACGTCCGCATCCGTTACGCCCATCATTGCGGCTGTCCGTGATCTTGAGCCGATGATGTGAAACACGTTCTTCCCGGTAAAAACGCCGTGGGGATCTTCGTCGACGTTGCCGGTCGGCTCGACTCCGAACATCGAACACCATGCCTGAGATTCCTCTGCGGACAGGATTGCGTCCAGTTCATCCTTTGTCCAGACGTAGAAGGCTCCTTCCGCTTTCCGTGCTCCCGATTCGTGGCTGATCCGGCTCTCAGCATCTTCAGCGGAGAAGAAACCGCCGTCAGCCTGTGTGAGATCTCTTTGGACGTACGAGAGGATGTCGCGTGCGACGTCGCCGAACCATGGGTCGCGGGTAATCTGAAATGCTTCCAGGTAAGACATGACGAGCTGTGCCTGGTCGTAGAGCATTTTCTCAAAGTGCGGCACATGCCACTGTCCATCGGTCGAATACCTGTGAAATCCGCCGCCGAGGTGGTCGTACATTCCGCCCACCGCCATGTGCCGCAGCGTCGCCAGCGTCATGTCAAGAGCGCGAGCGCTTTTCGTCCGTGCATGGTAGCGGAGAAGGAAGTTGAAGACGGAAGGCCGCGGAAACTTCGGGGCGCCGCCAAATCCGCCGTGGTGCTCATCGTATGTTCTGATGAAGTACTCGACGCCTGAATGGAGGGCATTGACGTCGGGAGCCGAGCCGCCGATCTCACGCTCGGAAATCTCCTTCAGATATGAGTGAATCCGGTCGCTCGACTCGACGATTTGTTCGCGGTCAGTCTGCCAGACTTCGCCGATGCGCTTGAGGATTTGCGGGAATCCTGCGCGACCATGCCGTTCAACTGGAGGAATGTATGTTGCGGCGAAGAACGGTTTGAGGTCCGGCGTCAGGAACATCGACATCGGCCAGCCGCCGTTGCCCGACATTGCCTGGAGCGCCGACATGTAGATTTTGTCGATATCAGGTCGCTCTTCGCGATCCACCTTGATGCTCACGACTGTCGCGTTCATGAGCTCTGCAATCTCCGGATCTTCGAACACCTCGCGCTCCATCACATGACACCAGTAGCACGTCGAGTAGCCGATCGAAAGAAAGATCGGCTTCTCTTCCTTCCGTGCTTTCTCGAATGCTTCTTCGCCCCATGGATACCAGTCGACCGGATTTGTGGCATGCTGGAGAAGGTAAGGGCTTTTCTCGCCGATCAGCCTGTTCGGTCGCTGCGAGGTATTGTGCTGTGATGTCATTGAGGATCGAGATCCCGTAGCCGCTACGATGAGGCGTGTTTCCGTGAACCGGATTGTGGACGATCGCGCACGACAATCGTTTCCGCAATTCTGTCGTGCACTGTTCGTCTGTTGGGGTGGATGAAATACTGGGCGAAACCAAATCCGAACTCAAGGCAGGAGGCGCCATAACCGAGAGCTCGCTCGAAAGAATGCCAGATGGACATCCGCTCGTGTACAAGGGAGACCACTCGAATTCCGAACACCCACTTCCCGGGAGTTTTGCCGTTTCCCACGAAGGTCGCGAATCCAAAATAGATCACGAGGGCGACGATACTATACCAATGCTGGAAGTCGAACTTGAGGTTGACGTCGCCCGTCACGAGCCCGAGCCGGATAAGGAGAGGAGCGGCGAGCATCAGCATGCCCAGAAAAATCGCGAACGCAAGCAGGAAGTCGAAAACAAAAGCAGCCGTGCGTGACGCAAACGACGCGAGCGGCAAACCGTGAACCGCTTTCATGCGTTCGGTCTCATGTGCATTGTATGTGTAACCTGGTTTCATTGGACGACTGGTTCCTTGGGAATGGTAAGGTGTCATGCGGAAAAAACGTCAGTCTTGCACAACGGAGGTGGCGAGAGACTGGTCTCTCGATGTGAGTTCCCGCGCCGCCGAAAATCACAAGCCCTTCGACAACTCCTGCTCACCTCGGCAAAGAGGGGAGCGGGATCGCTGCCGAAGAGCTCGTTGGAGAATCAGAAGCTCTGTTGGTACGATAGGTTTCTATGAGTTGCCCGCGAGCAAAGGCTTCAACTTTGCTTCGAGCTGAGCCTTCGTCAGGATACCCGTATGCTCGTCAACAATAGTGCCTTTTTTGTCGATGATGAATGTGGTCGGGATCGCGTTGAAGTTGCTGAATTTCCTCGCGATCTCACCATTCCCCATGACGATGGGATAGTTGATGTTGTTCTTCTTCACAAATGGTGTGACCTTTTCCCATTCTTCGCGGTCAAGAGAGACTCCGATGATCTCAACCCCCCTGCCCTTGTAATTCTTGTACACTTCGATGAAATCAGGGATTTCAATTCTGCACGGTCCGCACCACGTCGCCCAGAAATTGACAACAACGACCTTGCCCGTGAGCTTGTTCAAATCGTACGTTTTGCCGTCGGCAGTCATGAAGACGACATTGGGAGCTTTCCGCTGGGCAAACGCGCTCGTCGAGAAGACCGCGGCCAGGGCGAGCATCATGACAATGATTAGGTTCCTCATAGCACTCCTCGTTGATCGTTCCGTGAAATATGCCTTCGCTTCTTGCAAAACCCGAATATTGTGCACTCCTATGAGATGCAGGAATGGAAGAAAAGATCCCGCTTCTCGCAGCACGGTGCCAACGCAGAGTTTCAGAGAAGAGAATCAGTTCGGCAAAAAGTATAGGGAAGATTCCTGGAAAGGGCAACGCACGACTTCGTTGTTACTCTAATTCCGGAGATGAAATTCATGGGCACACATGTGCGCATTTCTTGATTTTCCCTCCAAATATGGCTACTTTCTGCCGAGGTATTGCATGAAAAAAAGGCAATTTGTCGTTGGCATGGATGGTGGGGCGACGAAGACCGCCGCACTCCTGAGTGACATGAAGGGGAACGTCCTGGCTGAGGACACAGGCGGCGCGAGCAATCCTCAGGTTGTGACCCCTGAGAAGACCGCGATCGTCATCGTCGACCTCCTGGAGAAGCTGGCGTACAAGGTTGGTTGTGACACCGCAGAGATTGTGGCGACGGTTGCGGGTCTGGCCGGGGCGGGTCGTGAGGGGGACAGAGAACGTGTCCGCAACGCGGTCACCGCGGAAGCCAAACGGCGCAAGACCGCCGTCGGAAAGATCGGCGTCGAGAGCGACGGACGGATTGCCCTCGAGGGTGCTTTCAAAGGGAGAGCCGGAATCATCCTGATCGCCGGCACAGGTTCCTTTGCGCTTGCGAAGGACCATAAAGAAGGGATCCACCGTGCAGGGGGATGGGGAAGGGTCGTTGGAGATGAGGGGAGCGGAGTCATCCTCGCCCGCGAAGGGCTCAGTGCAGTCGCCCGGCACATGGATGGTCGCGGAAAGCCGACGGCGCTGACGGCAGCCATTGCTGAGAAGTTCGGGCTCTCGACACAGGAGAAGATCATCAACGCGGTCTACCGCGAGAATTTCGACATCGCCCGCATCGCGCCGCTCGTCGTCGAAGCCGCGGCAGCGAAAGACGTCGAGTGCGGCAGAATTCTCAACAAAGCGACCTTCGAGCTCTCCGAACATGTGAGAGTCCTCGTCCGAAAGATCGAGGATTCATCTCACGCCCGGTCGAAAATACCTCTCGCTTTCATCGGCAGTCTGATCTCGAACGACAATGTCTACAGAAAGATCCTCACACAGAAAATCACATTCTCCATGCCTCAGGTGACAGTGGTGAAACCCGAGGCGACACCGGAGTT
>Ga0233425_10004420_pt1 | contig 23642 bp, 21 predicted proteins | sample Watercolumn_Towu_2_FD_181712 | JGI IMG/M metagenome (GOLD analysis project Ga0233425, IMG submission 181712) | Freshwater microbial communities from Lake Towuti, South Sulawesi, Indonesia - Watercolumn_Towuti2014_140_MG | ecosystem: Environmental > Aquatic > Freshwater > Lake | place... | reverse complement strand
ACTTCCTTTAAGAAGCGCAGGCGCTTGTCAATGCTGCCGCCATAATCATCCGTGCGGAGGTTGGTCTGTGAATCGATAAACTGCTCGATGAGGTAGCCATTGGCGCCATGCAGCTCTACGCCATCAAAGCCGGCTTCCATCGCATTTCTGGCAGCCTGCACGTAGTCGCTGATAATGTCCTGTATTTCGGAGACGCTCAATTCACGCGGCATGGAATGTTGGACCATTTCTCCGGCACCATGTCCGGGACCTTTTCCCTCCGGGTCTGTAAACACCTTCACGCCTTGCGCTATGAGGGCGGAGGGCGCCACAGGAGCCTGCCCGTTTTCCTGCAGGGAGACATGTGACACACGGCCTACGTGCCAGAGCTGCGCAAACATAAGTCCGCCTTTCCGGTGTACGGCATCGGTCACCTGTTTCCAGCCCGCGATCTGTTCTTTGGTATAGATTCCGGGAGTCCAGGCATAGCCCTGGCCCTGGCGGCTTATCTGGGTGCCTTCGGAGATGATGAGGCCTGCGCCCGCCCGCTGGCTGTAATACTCGGCCATTAAGGCTGTGGCTACCTCATTGGCACCGGCGCGCGAACGGGTCATCGGCGGCATAACGATCCTGTTTTTCAAAGAAAGGCTTCCTAAGGTGTATGGTTCGAAAAGCATAGCTGTATGATTTAAATTGACAGGACAAAGGTCTGTGAACGATCGCGATCCAACCTGTGATGTAAGTCACAAGTTCCCCTCATGGGGCCTGGAAGGCCGCCGCTTAACAAATTTTAGAGGTTTCAGATAACAGGCACCTGTTAGCCTTACGCACTCTTCCCTTTTTTACCCCATAGAAATACCTGATTGTATAGGTAGAAATATCCGATTTTGGCGCCTCGGCTGGGCTATTGCTGTTTATTGCAATACATTCGTATCAGCACCGGAATTAGTTCACATTATATAAACGAAAACCAGCCCGTTATGAGAACTCCCCTTCTTTCAGCCGCTATGACAACCCTGGTTGTCATAGCGCTTGCTGGTTCCGGGTGCCATGGAAAAGAGGATGAGGCAAAAGCGGCCGCCGCATCGCCAAAAGGAGCCTTCCAGAATCATCGCGACTCCGTGCCTTCCGCCTCTCAATACAGCTACCCGCTCTTTGTGCTGAGCCACGATTACCCGACCAGGCTCCGGACCGTGGAAAACCCACCCTGGCAGCAGGTATTGAAAGGGCAGCGGATCTCTGCCGCCAACGTATTTGCCTACATGGAGTGCCTGAAAAGCTATATCGCCCCCCATTTATTGCCCTTCTTCACCAGCAACACCACCTGGAATGCCGCAAGCAACGGCTGGTTCCATGAGCCCTGGATGGGAGCCGAGCGGGAAGCCATCCTGGGAACCTACCAGGGAAATGGAAACCCGGCCAACATGTTTAAGTCACTCACAGAAGATGAATCCGGCTATGTGCTTACGCTTTATGATTCCACAGCGGCCTATACCGTTGGCAGGATCTGGGGTAAGACGGGGCAGCGTGTCAACCTGGTGAATGATGCCGCCCAATTCAGGGAAGGCAGTGTGATCGTGAAGCTCGCCTTTTCAAACATCAATTACCCCAACTGGCCCGTTATGAAAGGGGCGCAGGTATTCACCATCTACGATACCGTTCCCACCAGAGAAAATCCGGCAAAGGGATACCAGCTTCGCCGGGTCAGCTTTTTTCAGATGGACGTGATCGTCAAAGACAGCAAAACGGCCCCGGAAACGGGCTGGGTCTATTCTACCTTCGTGTATGATTCCGCAGCGGTGGGGTCCACCTGGGAAAAGATGGTGCCGCTGGGGGCCATGTGGGGCAACGATCCGGGCGTCAACAGTCCCCTCACGCCTCCTTTCCCGCCATTGTATGAAACGGTGATCAACCCCAAGGCGCCCTTTTACAGCACCGAAACCTTAGGCTGGGGCGGCCGCCTCAGCGGACCCAATGATGGCGCTGTCGTGCAGGAAGCCTTCGACATCAACACCCGTCAGAAATATACAAACCTCGCCATGTCGTCCTGTATGAGCTGCCACAGCCCTGCACAGGACAATTTTACCTCCTTTCTTCTGCCGGCACCCTTTCCGGAGGATACCTTTTTTGTGTATACGCCCGGCAGTAAGAGCTGGGACCTCTGGTTCAGAAACGATCCCGGAGATGTGGCTTTCGATAAGGGACAGACAGGCATGGACTACGATATGGTGATGGCCTTTAAGTCGGTTCCCAATTTCAAGGCCTCACAGCCCCCGACCTCCCAAAGCAAGCTCCTGACAAGCAACCTGAACTCCGTCCGGAAATTCAGGCGGCATAATACCAAAAGTAAATTCTGGCATTAAACCCTTTGAAAGCACTCCTGCAGCAGAATCTCCCGGGTTAATTTTAAAGCTTTCAAAACGAACCACTTAAGTTTCTTTCGGCCCGAAAAGAATTATTTTTTTTAGTCAGCCTGTCACAAAACAGCCCTGCTCCGGTCTTTAGGTAAATTAAACTTAAAGATCATGGACACACCTTTTTTAGCACCTGTTGAAAAGCCCAAAGGCTTAGTCTGGAAATTAATTTATGCTTACTCCCGTAAAAAATTCGGGAAAGTGATGACACCTTTAAAGGTGATGGCGGCCCGGATGCCGCTTGCCTTCGGCTCTTTTTCCGGGAAGATCGGCCAGCTGGATGAAAAGCTGACACTGCCCGCAGAGACTGTGATGCTCGTCCGCCAGAAAGTAGCGGAGATCAACGTCTGCCTTTTCTGCATCGACATTGGCCGCTCACGCACGATCGTCTCCTCCATGAACCAGGCCAAGTTTGATGAATTGCACGAGTACCGGAGCAGCAGCCATTTTTCCGAAAAGGAGAAAGTGCTGTTGGACTTTGTGACCATGCTTGCCCGCGACCGGAAGATGGATGAGGCCATGTTCCGTAAGCTGGAAGCGCATTATGACGAGCGCTCGATCTGTGAGGTCATCTGGATCACGGCCACCGAGTTCTATTATAACATCGGGAACATCGGGCTCAACATTCACTCCGATATGTTGTGCGACATCGCTAAGATGAGGAGCCACAAAGGATAGGCGATTTTTTAAACAGGCGCTTTTTTTTGAAAGTATTTTCAGAAATTAGCGCCTGTTACTGATGGAGCTCAACGCCGATATCCTGTCCCTCCGCCCTTACCTGTTCGGTATGGCCTACAACATGCTCGCCGTGGTGGAGGAGGCGGAGGACATCGTTCAGGATGTGTATGAGAAATACCTATCAGTGAAAGAGGTGAGGGCGCCGAAGGCCTACCTGGGGCGCATGGTGCTCAACCGCAGCATCGACCGGCTGAACGAGCTGAAGCAGCAGAGGGAAAATTACAAAGGGCACTGGCTCCCGGAGCCTTATCTGACCTTTGAGCCAGACGCCACGCCAACCGTGGAATACGGCTTGCTGGTCCTGCTGGAGCGCCTGAACCCTTCCGAGCGCGCCGTGTTCATCCTCAGGGAAAGTTTTTCGGAAGAGTACGGCGCCATCGCGGAGCTCACCGGCTTTTCTCCCGAACATTGCCGGCAGCTCCTGCACCGTGCCCACGAAAAGCTGGAGCGCAACAGCCAGCATCAGGTCGATCCTGCAAAACGCCTCGAGCTGACCGAGGCCTTTCTGTATGCGCTTCATAGCCGCGATCTGAATGCGCTCGGCCGCTTGCTCCGCGACGACATCGCCCTGTTCAACGATGGTGGCGGCAAGCGTGCGGCAGCGCTCAAGCCGCTGTTCGGCCTGCAGAAGGTGCTGAAATTCCTGGATGGCGTGATGTCGCTTCCCGGAAGCCAGGAAGATTTCGAGTACAAACCCGCTTATGTGAACGGCTCTCCCTGCGCGCTCATCTTCCGCCGCTCAACCGGGGAGCTGGATTCGATGCAGTATGTGGAGTCGGAAAATGACGAGGCCATCACACGCCTGCTTTATGTGCGAAACCCGGATAAGCTGAAGGTACGGGACCGCTTACCGCGCTGATAGCGCCATGGTGCTGATGCGTCACGCCTCAGGCAATTCGTTCCTGAGGAAGCCCTCATGCCCTCACGGGATAAATCCCCTCATGCATCTTGTGAAAACCCACCTTGATCAGTCTTCTTTCCTGACCCACCTTTGTCGGTACTTACAAAAAGAGGCCGCTGAAATACGCCCCCGGCCGGTTTAATAGCCTAAGCGATAACAGTTATGCAACATTTCCTTTCAGATAATAAAGAGCTACTGGTGATTCTGGGAGCGATGATCTCTTTTATATTCGGGGTTTATCAGTACATCCAGCTTCAGCGTGCCAAACAGATAGAGAATCTGTTCAAAATAAGGGTGGATATCGAACGTTTTATGGTTCAGCAGGATACCAAAATAATACATCTGCTGACGGATTATGTTGCATATACCATCGACAGTTTAAGCTATCGCGAAAAAACGCTTCGTGATGTTTATCTCTGCGATGCTTATTTAAGCTATGCATTGCGACCCCATGATAAGAATAGCAGGTTCCACCCTTTTGAAGCGAGCCTTCGGGAGAAGTACGATAGCTATTTTACCGAGTTGGAAAAATATTACTACTATGTCAAGATCGGTGTTTTCGATGTTGATTTTCTACGGCCTTACCTGGGCTATTATATGGAAATTCAGGGAACGGTAAACAGTGGCAAGAGCAGGAAGCGGCCTGAAGACTTGCAGGCTCTGCATAATTACATGCACACTTATTTTCCTGTTAACCTTATAAAACTGTATAAAAAGTTTGGGTATAAAATCCAGTATAAAGAAATCCCCTATGGAAAGCCAGCCGGTTATGAAGAGTGGCTGACGCGTATAGATGCACAATCAGGAGTTTCATAGATGCTTTCATACAGGAGTGCCGATTGATTTCCGGGCCTCTGCCGGCCGCTACGCAGGATGTGCGATCCTGCGTCAGGTTATTGGAAATAAAAAAGCCTTAACAGAGATGTTAAGGCTTTGGTGGCTCCACTAGGAATCGAACCTAGATCAAAAGTTTAGGAAACTTCTATTCTATCCATTGAACTATGGCGCCAATCGGATTGCAAATGTAAGGTTTTTCAGAATAAATTCAAGAAGTTTAGGAAACTTCTCTCCTTCTTTTATAGCCCCACCAGGAATCGAACCCGGATCAAACGTTTAGGAAACTTCTATTCTATCCCCGTCCAAAAGGAGTGTTCAGGCGGATATTGAATGACAAGGCATAGGATCACAGCAGCTGTTACGGTAAAATAAAGAGTTTGGTATTGACGGGCACCAGATCATAGAACGTTTCCAGGTCTTTGTTCCGGAAGCTGATGCAGCCCCAGGTGAGGTGGCGGTTGTCCCCGGGCCAGTCGCCCGCCCAGCCGTGGATCCCGATTCCGCCGCCCAGGCCCGTATTTTTAGGTGGCTGGATGCCTTTTTTATTGCAGTCGATGATGGTATTGCGTTTTTCTTTTGTGATGATACCCTTTCTGTAACCGGCTTCCGCATCGTAGCTATTCGGGTAGCTGATCCGCATCCAGGCCGGCCCGAAGTAATCTTTGTAAGTGCCGTAGAAGGGACCTTTGTTTTTCTCGGTAATGTAGTATTCTCCCTCCGGCAGGCGATTATCGCCTTCCACGGCCTTATGTCCTACAGGGCTTTGGCTTAGCGCAATGTCGAATTGCCGGATGGCTTTGCCTTTGGAAAAGAGGTACATCGTGTAGGCGCTTTTGTGCGCTACCAGCAAGGTGTCGTAGCTTTTGGGAAGTCTAAGCTTCCGGTGCGATTCAATAAATGCCGACGGCTCATGGTAATGTTCCAGCACCCAGTTCTGATCTTTGTGGTGTGAGCTTGGCCAATAAGTCACCTCATCGTCTTTCATGCTTTCTTTCCGGATCTCGAAATGCAGGTGAGCCGGAAAGCTGCCGTGGCCTGTGCCGATGGTGCCCAGCTGCGCGCGTTTGCCGAGCACCTGTCCTTTTTCCACCATCAGCTTATCGAGGTGCGCGTAGAGGGAATAGACCCTGACAAACGTTGCGTTTTCAATGAAGCAATGTTCGAGGTATACCACGTTTCCCCAGGGTGCGCCGTAGTCCTGCGCAGCCAGTACTCTTCCTTTGGCAGTAGCGTATACGGGCTGGCCCAGGTCTGTGTTGCCGCCTCCTTTGCCGTTCCAGTCTTCGCCGGTATGGATGCCCAGGCTGTAGTTTTCGCCGGTGTGTGTGGCAATGTACCAGCCCTCGTATTTTTCATGATCGGTGATGCCGGTATAAGACCCGCCACCGTTGCCATCGCCGAAAGGGTAGGAGAAGCCGTTGCATAGCATGGTGTCGAACAGCAGGTCGATGCTGTTGACCGGCGCGCTGTTGCTGAGGTCTGTCACCGGAGATTCTTTTTCGCCGGCTTTGCTTTCGGTGCAGGCCTGTATAAGTATGCCGCCGAGGCACAGCAGGCACATGGATCTGAAATTCATAAACATGAACTATTAAAAGGAATAACCGGGGATGAATCTAAAGATACGCTTTTATCGGTGAATCGTCAAGAACAGGGTGTATTTCTTATCTTCTTAAGCAGCCGGAGCCGGATTGTATTTTCTATACTTTCTGTGCCCCTGCCTACAGCAGGCAGGTAGGTGGTTTCACTCTCTGCGAACGATGCGACTGCATCTGTCGTTTATTTAACCGCAAAGGGCGCCGAGTGGGGTCGCTAAAAACGCAAAGAGGTTTTCAATATTCTATGGGAACGCTGCGCATCCTTTACATCTCTGCGGTTCAAAATAAAGGCTATGTTTTCCCTGGGTCTTTTCTTACGACATTTGTGTCTGTCTGGCTCTTTTCAGCTAAATTCAAAGAACCATGTTTTCTTTGTGCCCCTGTCTACCGCAGGCAGGTAGGTGGTTTTACTTCTCTGCGAACTCTGCGCTTCCTTTGCATCTCTGCGGTTCAAACGAAAATCCTGAAAACTAAAAAGCCACCTGAAACAGGTGGCTTTTGCTCCCTCTCCTGTCACGACAAGTCGTGACGAACCAGGCCCTCCCATGACTAATCTCTAAATTTTAGAAGGATGTTGTTTTGAAGCTCAGCTTCGGTCATAAAGCGCTTAAGATAACTGATGTTGGCGGACTTTTTCAAATAACGTTCTATTTTCAACGCCTGGGTTTTATTTTCGCATTTTAATTGGAAAACCAGCTCCCAATCACTGGCTGCGGCGGTATAAGCACTTGCTTTTATAGCAGTGTTGTGTTCCACAAGCCGTTGCTCCGGATGATCGGATACCCCTTTGTAATAGCGGTTTAATTTTGGCGAATATAAAATATAGAGGTACATAAACTAAAAAAGCCACCTGAAACAGATGGCTTTTGCTCCCTCTCCTGGGCTCGAACCAGGGACCCCATGATTAACAGTCATGTGCTCTAACCAGCTGAGCTAAGAAGGAATGCACTGGTTTATTTTTCCTAATTAAGGAGTGCAAATTTAATACCTATTTTGTAAATAAACAATATATTTGTCAAAATTTTTTTAATACCCATAAAATATGAGTCTTTTAGTAGTAGGTACTGTTGCGTTTGATGCCATAGAAACCCCTTTCGGAAAAACAGATAAAATTGTTGGCGGCGCCGCAAGCTATATTGCCCTGGCAGCTTCTTACTTTCACAGAAGCATCAGCCTGGTGTCTGTTGTCGGCGACGATTTTCCCAAAGACTTTTTAAATACGCTGACCTCCAAAGGAGTAGACCTCGCCGGGCTTCAGGTAAAGCAGGGAGAGAAATCCTTTTTCTGGAGCGGCCGCTACCACAACGATATGAACTCCCGCGATACGCTGGACACACAGCTGAACGTGCTGGAGACCTTTGATCCGGTGGTGCCTGACAACTATAAGGAGGTGGATTTCCTGATGCTGGGCAATCTCATGCCTTTGGTGCAGCAGAAAGTATTGAACCAGCTTACCAAACGCCCGAAGCTCATCGTGCTGGATACCATGAATTTCTGGATGGACATTGCCATGGATGAGCTGATGAATACCCTGGCCCAGATCGACGTGCTGACCATCAACGATTCGGAGGCGCGCCAGCTGTCCGGAGAATATTCCCTGGTGAAGGCAGCGCAGAAGATCCTGACGATGGGCCCGAAAGTGCTTGTCATCAAAAAAGGCGAGCACGGTGCGTTATTGTTCAATAAAGAAGAGGTGTTCTTCGCACCGGCCCTTCCGCTGGAGGACGTATTCGATCCTACCGGAGCCGGCGACAGTTTTGCCGGTGGCTTTATCGGTTACCTGGCTAAAACACAGGATGTCAGCTTCGAGAACATGAAACGCGCCATCATCTTCGGGTCGGCTATGGCCAGCTTCACCGTTGAGAAATTCGGCACTGAGCGCCTCATCAACCTGTCGGATAAAGACGTGCAGGAGCGCATTCAGGAATTCATCGACCTGGTGCAGTTCGATATCTCCCTGGTATAATCCCTTGAGCAACAATTTTTGAAAAGTCCCGTTACACAACCTGTGGCGGGACTTTTTTGTGTATCTTTATCAGGTAAGCTTATGCCGCTCCGATTAGCGATAGTGTTTTTCATGGCCCTGTGTACCGCGCTTCCGGCGCAGGTGGCTGAGCCCCTTACCGTCAGGTTTACCGACAAGGGCAGCAGGCCGCTCGTGGATGCCCTGGGGAATATCTATGTGATCCGCGGCGATGAGATCAAAAAGTACAACCCTTTAGGGGTATTTCTGAAAACCTTCAGCAACAAGCGTTATGGGAGCATAGAAGACGTCGACGTTTCCAATCCCTTAAAGATCCTGGTGTATTACAGGGATTTTCAACAGGTCCTGTTCCTCGACAACCAGCTGAGCCCGGCCGCGGAGGTCATTTCCCTCGAAAAAGCCGGTTACGAGCAGGCTTCGCTGGTGTGCTCCTCTCTCAATAACAGCTTCTGGCTGTACGATAAGCAGAACAATGAGCTGATGCGCTTCGATGCTGAGCTCAAAGTGCTGGTCAAGACGGGAAACCTCAAACGCATCCTCGACCTCGATATCCAGCCCAACTACATGCGGGAGTCGGGCAATTACCTGTACCTCAACTGCCCGAAAGAAGGCATCCTCGTATTCGATATCTACGGAACTTTTTATAAAACCATCCCCATCAAAAACCTGAAAGAGTTTACCATCATCAATGGCAATGTGTTCTATTACGAGAATTTTGCTTTGAAGGAATACCAGGCGCAAAGCTTCAACACCATCGAAAAGCCCTTTCCGGATCCGCTGCTGAAGACCGTGTACTGGAAGAATGACAGGTATTACAAAGTATACAGCGATTCGCTGCTGATCAGGTAGCAAGCCCGTTTTTTTGAATTTTAGGAAGCCTGTTTTTACGAATTTTTATCATTTTTTTAGTCGTTTAATAAACGCGCTTTATCGATTTTTCGTTATTTTTGGTAAAAACCCATTCGCTATGCTCATTAAAGAAAATCACTCGATTCTTATTCCCGTTGACTTTTCTAAACAGTCGCTGGTAGCGGTAAAACAATCCTATAACCTCGCAAGGTATACCAATTCGAAGATCATCCTGATGCATGTTTCCACGAAAATCGAGGGTGAGCACAGGGAGGATCTGGAAAAACTGGCCGAGCAGACGCGCCTCGAAAGCGGAATGCCGGTGGAAACCATAAACCTGAAAGGAGATGTGTATGAGCTTACGGATAAAAAAGCGGAGGAGCTGCATGCAGCCCTCATCATCATAGGCCTCGATACCCAGGTGAAGTTCAGGAGCTTCCTGGGGGCCAATACGGCCAGTAAATTCATCCGGAACGCTCCTTGCCCGGTCATCACCATCCGCTCGATGGAAAACAAGCCGACCTGCAAGAACATCGTTCTCCCTTTTGATAATACGCCTGAGAGCCGCGAAAAAGTGCCCATCGTGGTGCAGCTGGCCAAATATTACAATGCCGACATCCGGATTGTGTGCGTGTTCAGTCCCAACGACCATAAGTATGAGGATGAGATCCTGCCTTACCTGCAGCAGATCAAAAAGTTCATCAAGGAGAAAGGCGTCAACTGTACCAATAAATCCATTCCGAGCAACAACATGGTGGAGGCCATTGTGGACTATGCCAATAAGAACGATTGCGACCTCATTGTGCAGATGAACAAGAAAGACCTCAGCATCGGGGAGCTGTTTGTGGGTAATGTTTCCCAGAAGCTCGTTGACCTCAGCAATATCCCGGTGCTATCGATCAATCCGATGAAGCGTGAGAGCCTCAGCAGCGGCATCCACTAACGTCCTTATCCCGGTAAATGAAGCTTTTCAAAAGGTGCCTCCTCGTTCTTCTTGTTCTCATCCTTCTGATCCCGGGCGCGCTTTTTATCGTCACGCATTTTTACAAAAAGGAGATCGCAGACGCGCTGATCAAAAACCTGGACGATAATTTCGGCCTCACACTCAGCGTCAGGGAAGTCGACGTTTCCATTTTCACCAATTTTCCGCGTGCCTCCGTGTCGCTCGATGGCGTTGTGCTGGACAGCAAGCTGCATGCGGCCCCGGAGCCTTTGCTGAAAGCGGAGAAAGTGAAAGTGTCCTTCAACCTGCGCAAGCTGTTGAAAAAAGAGTTCGAGATCAATACGGTGGCCATACAAAGCGCGAGCATCAACCTGGTGACGAATGAGGACGGCACTAAGAATTTTGAGTTTAAGAAAAAGGATACTGCAGCCGTCAGCGCAGCAACGGGGCTTGATTTCAATATCCAGAAGATCAGCATCAGCCATACGCAGTTCGACTTTCGCCATCAGGCAAGAGGGCAGCACATAGCCCTGAACCTCCGCGACGAGGTCATCAGAATGGACCGGCATTCCGAAGGCTTTGACTTTAAGCTTAAAGGAGAGGTGGAGATCGGAGGCTTGCTCTTCAAGCCGGAGAAGGGAGCTTTTTTGAGTAAAGCCTCTGCAAAGCTCGACCTGGAGGGCTCGTTATTTACGGTGAATAAAACCTGCTTTATCCGCGATCCTTCCTTTGTGGAAATAGAGGATGTCCGGTATCCGGTAAACGTGTTTGTCGATCTGGGAGAGGAGAAAAGCCTGGCCCTGAAGATCGCTGCCAAAGCCCTTCCTTATCACAAAGCAGCCCCGCTTGTCAATACCAGGATCCGTAAATTACTCTCCAATTATTCGATTTCCAGGCCATTGGATGCCGATTTCCTGCTTTACACCACCTTAGGTAAAAGGCAGGAGCCTGTGATTGCGCTGAAGGTGAAAAGCGAGCACGCTACCGTGACGATCGGCAACAGCAAGGTGACGTATGAGGATGTGTCTTTCAGAGGACTGATCCTGAGCCTGGATTCGTCGATGGACAAGGGTAATGAGGAGCAGGCCATTGTCAGGTTTTCGCGGGTCAGGGGAACGATTTACGATGTGCCGTTTACCGCCTCCGTGCGGGTGAAAGGCTTCACAGAGCCGCATATCTCTATCAATGCCGCCCTGAGCATCGATGCGCAAAAGGTAAGGCTGAAGGCATCGGAAGCCTTTGATCTCAAAGGCCATTGCACGGCGCGTGTAAGCTATTCGGGCCCGGCCTCTAAGATCAACAGGCAGGAGTTTCTGAGCAATGCGATGAAGCTCAGAGCCAGCCTCAGCTTTAAGGATTTCAGCTACAAGCAAAAGCATAAGCCTTCCGTCTTTACGGTCGATGGGAGAGCGCTTGTGACCAATACGAGCCTCCTCTTTGATAAGCTTGTGCTCAAAACCGATGGCGGCGAAGTTTCCCTCAAAGGAAAAGTCGAGCAGTTTACACCTTATGTGCTTGGTATGGGCGATGATCTTAACATCAACCTCGAGGCCTACACCAACAGCTTCGACCTGAACCCCTTTATGAAAAGCAGCCCGAAGAGCGCGACAGCCACGAGGAAGTCCAAAGAAGCCGCTAAAGCGCAATCGCAGGCAGTGAAGCAGCTCAACGACCAGAGCGTCTTCGATTTCAATGTGTCGCTCAGGGCAAAGAAAATGCTTATCCGGAAGGTGGTGGCAGAAGACGTGGTGATGAGCCTGGCCTATAAAAACGACCTGCTGAACCTGAGGTCGGTGAGCATGAGAACATGCGGCGGGAAGCTTAAAGTAAGCGGTACCATCCGCAATCTGCAGGAGATCAGGGCGGATATCAGCGCCGACAACATCAATGTGACCACCTTATTCGAGCAGTTTGAGAACTTCGGGCAGCAGGCCATACAGTCGAAGCACCTGAAAGGAAATATTTCGCTGGATGCTGTTTTCAATGCCGAGCTGGACGAGAAAATGGAGATTGTGCCTTATACCATGCTGGGCGATGTGGAGCTGAAGCTGAAGGAAGGGCATTTGCTGGAGTATGAGCCTTTGCAGAACGTGTCGAACTTTATTTTTCATAACCGCGACTTCCATGACATTACCTTTTCGGAGATCCATGAGCGCTTCCATATCAAAGGCTACGAGATGAACATCGAAGAGCTGGAAATAGCCTCCAATATCCTGAACCTCTTTGTGAGCGGAACCTACAACTTTAAGGCCCAGTCGAGCATCAACCTGGTGATCCCCTGGAATAACCTGAAAAAGCGGGGAAAGAATTACATACCCAGGGCATCAGGCCTGGCGGCGGAAGATGCCAAAGGGCTGAAGCTCAACTATTCGGGAGAGCCTAAAAAGATGAAGCTCAGCTTAGGTCATAAATAGTCAACCGAAACTTAACATTCAGGTAACATTCCGCTGAGGTTAAGTTAAAGCCGCTTGATTTACTTTGCGGCATGAAACGCATTCTAAGCATTCTTTTACTGCTTGTTATCTGTGCAGGCCACCTGCTGGCCGGCGAGCGCCCGAAGGCCGCTACCAGAACGATCATGATCAGCGGCAGGGTATCCGACCCAAAAAGTAACGAGCTGCTGGCAGGTGTCAAAATAGAATGTGAAGCCTGCGGCAAAGTGGCTTATTCCGACCTCGACGGGCGCTTCTTTATTTACCTGCAGGTAGAATCTTCACAAAATGCAGCCATCGAGTTCACACAGGTTGGCTATGCCGCCAAAACCCTGAAATTGCAGGAGATCGGCGCCAACGCCGGGAACCTGGAGGTGAGCCTGGAGCAGGAATAGAAAGAGCTAATGTAAAGTTAAGGTTATGTTTTAGTTACGCTTGTAACAACATTTCCTCTTTTTGGGTATAATTGTATCAGAAATCCGGCATGGATTTTTGATGTCATTTATTTAAAACCCGGAATTATGAAAACTTTAGCCCTTATCACCTTCCTGTTGTTTGGCTCTATGGCCTTTGCACAGGACATCACCATAAAAGATGAAACACCTTCCCAGACCAACCTGGCCTACTCGGGGCAGCATACCAGCTATTACGATAACGGCGCCGTAAAGGAGGTGCTGACCTTCAAAGAAGGAAAGCTGAACGGAGAGGCTGTAAAGTATTACGAGAACGGACAAAAAATGGAATCCGGCCAATACGAGAACAACTTAAAGTTCGGGATGTGGACACGCTTCCATAAGAACGGCGTTGTGGCTGCTGAGGCTTCTTACAAAAACGACAAGAAAGACGGCACCTGGATGGTCTATAGCGAAAAAGGCAATAAGCTGTTCCAGATGGAATACAGGGACGGAGAAAAAACGGGTACCTGGTACCAGTGGGACGAAGCCGGAAATGTGCTGAAAAGCACTTCCTACAACGCGATGTAATTCGTAAAAGCATTTTTTAAGGTGAAAGCCGCCACGAGCATTTGTGGCGGCTTTTTTATGTCCTTCCCGCGGCAACCGGAGCGGGGATCACGGCCAGGCCGGTACGCTGAACCGCTCCGGGATCAGCTATAGCCTGGCAGGTGTATCTTTTTAAGGAAGGCGGCTCCGCATTTTCGCAAAATAATTATCTTTATCTACATAATGGCCCGGCCTTCTAACCCGAGAATCACTGACAAAAACCACTTTATACAATTACCTATGACCAAAACACCACTCATGTCTGGCGAAGGAGTCGTTACCGTTGAGTTCGGAACGGCTCATGATCAAACCAAAAATTACAGAGAGTTTATGAAAGCCCAGGGACTCGATGTCATTGCGTTTTTTATCAGGAAAGAAGATTTACTGAGCGCTATGCAGCTGCCCCAGGAACTCTCCGGCAACTCGGATATTAGCGGAGTGAGGATTTACATGGCGATGAAAGAGCTCGAAGATGGTAAAAGAAGAAACCACGTGTATGTGGTAGCCACGGATCAGGATCTCAACGACATCACCAGGAACAGCGAGGATAAGAGCATGATTTATGATATGACCTGGCCTTGTCCGAACCTTTGCTCGACGCCAAACGTGTTAAATTCGGACGACCCGGCCTTCTGGTAAGACCTGCACGGTATGAGCTCCATCAAGGATTTATCCATTGTTTATATAGGATATGTGGTTCCTTTTTCCGGAATGATCCCTTTGGGAATCGGCTTGTATAAGTTCAGAAGCCTGGAGCCCGGCCTTCGGGTCATTGTATGCTATCTGCTGCTCAGCGTAGCCTGCAGCATCGCCGGGAGTGTGCTGGCCTCACAGAACATCAACAATATGCCGGTAGCACATGTCTATACCTTCCTGGAGCTTATCCTGCTTTCGGCATTTTACATGAGCATTTTCAGACAGGGCTTTTTCAGGTACCTCATTACTCTCCTGTCGATGGCGCTCCTGGTATTTTTAGCAGCCGATACCTTGTTGCCAGGCAGGATCTACCGTTTTAATAACAATGGCAAGTCGCTGGAGGCCCTGCTGTTCATCTTGTGCTCTGTGGGCTATTTTATCAGTGCTTTGGATCATACGGATCATAAAGTGACAAAGAGTAGTCGGGCACTGACGTATATCAATGCCGGCCTTCTGTTGTATTTTTCCTCATCGCTCATCCTCTTTATTATCAATACCATTGATGTGCGCTATGTTTCCATCAGTATTCTGGTATGGGACATGCACGCCAGCTTTTTGTTGCTTATGTTCGTGTTATTTTCAAGAGCCTTATGGAAGTACAAAGCTTAGACGGGCGCACGCTCTCCATCATCCTGCTCGGTTCCGGAGGAGCGCTGCTCCTGTCGGTATCCGTCATCCTTTTCTTCATCAGGTACCAGCGGAAAACACAATTGCAAAAGGAGCAATTGCTTAAGGCGGAGCTGGCGTTTAAACAGCAGCTGCTGTATGCCAATATCCGCTCGCAGGAGGAAGAGCGCGTGAGGCTTAGCAAGGAGCTGCACGACCATGTGGGCAGCACCTTGTCGGTGCTGCGATTCATGATCGACCAGTTTGATCCTGTTTTTTCGAAGCAGGCAGGGCAAGACCCGCTAAACACCTACAAGGAAATGATGGACGGTGTGATTGATGATGTGAGGCATATTTCGCATGCCATGGCTCCGCCCGGCCTTGCCTTATGGGGCTTGCAGGAGGCGGTGTCGGCGCTTTGCGAAAAAATAGGCAGGTCCTCCGGAAAGGACATCAGCGTGATCTGCAAGGCTCCGGAGCTTGTGAAGCAGCTACCTTTCGATCATGCCCTTGCTTTATACCGTGTTATCCAGGAGCTGATTACCAATACGCTCAAACATGCCTCGGCAAAGACCATGACGGTGGTGATGGACAGCGAGGGAGACCGGATCTCTGTTGTATACAGCGATGATGGTGTTGGCGCTGCTGGCGGACTGAACACAACAAAAGGCACCGGCATCCAGAATATAGAAAACAGGCTGCTGATGATTGGTGGCACACACAGGATTAAAACCGGTCCTGGCCAGGGCTTTGTGCTGGCAATGCATGTGCCGGTAACACCGAATATAAATAAAACATGATATGGACAAAATAAAACTGGCATTGGTAGAGGATCAGCAGCTCTTCAGGGAAAGCCTGGCGGCCCTGCTGGAGCGCGTTCCCGGGTTTGAATTGCTGGCCGTATGTGAAAATGGCAAAGTGTTTATGGATACGCTGCCCACGCTGCCGGTAGCGCCTGAGCTTGTTCTGGTAGATATGGACATGCCCGTGATGAATGGCGTAGAGCTTACGGAAGCGCTTCATAAGCAGAGGCCGGAGATGAAAGTCATCATCCTCACGGTGTATAACCAGGAACGTTTTATGGTGAAGATGGTGGAGGCGGGCGCCTGCGGCTACCTGCTGAAAAACTGCGGAACGGAGGAAGTGCTCAACGCCATCAGGCAGGTACATAGCGCAGGCTATTATTTCAACGAATTTTTCATGAATGCCATGAAGAATAGCGCAAAATATAAAAGCGCCGCCATTCTTGATTTCAATCATATCCCTGTTGAGCTGACCGAAAGAGAGCGGGAAATTCTCCTGCTGATTTGCCAGGAGCTCACAAACATAGAGATCAGCGAGAAACTATTTATCAGCCCCCGTACGGTCGACGGGCACCGTAATAACCTGCTTGCCAAAACCGGCGCGCGAAATACGGCGGGCCTTGTCGTGTTTGCCGTTACCAATAATTTATTCCAGATCCTGCCGCGCTAAGCAGCCGGTAGTTTAATACGTCCAGGCTAAAACACCTGTTTTTTGAAACGGGTGTTTTAGCGCTGTTATTCCCTTCATTCCTGTCCTTTCTTTGTATCATCAGGCCTGCAGCTCCTGTTGAACACCGATGCGCGCTCTGGTGTCCGGCAGCAAACAAGGCTTGTCTTCAGATCCATTAACCTTAAACACAAAAAATCATGACACGAAATGTAATTTGTTACGTTGTTAACCAAACAGGACAGCAATTTTATACAGACAATCCCAAGAACAATGTCTGGAACGGGCACACACTCATCTCTCCTCAAACCATCGGATCGGGGACCGACACCCAAAAAGTATTCTCCTATGAGAAAACGTCAGGAAGCACCGTGGGTGTTACCGGTAAAGTATTTTATGAACTCAATAGTGGCACCTACCTTCAAATCTCTTTCAATAATCCCTATACCCAGTTATTGCCTGAGGGTACCACGCAAACTTATTGTGATTGTTTTTTTTACGCAGGAATCATTGACGTGACAGAAAATAATGTTCCCTCTTATTATGTGGATTGTGTTGTAGAAACCGATGGCAAAGCATGGACAACGGCAAACCAGAATGAGGTTAAGAACCTCACCGCAACCATTACTATTTACAACAACGCCTAACATCAGTATTATAATAACTCCTAAAAGATCAGTATTATGTGTAGTATCATCGTTAATATCACCAACAATACAGGGCAGGGGCCCATTACGTTTAACTCCTTTTCGTTTCTGAATGAAACCGGCAAGAAATTCAGTCCGGACGGGCCGCCGTTTACAGTGGCATGTTCTATACCCTCTAATGGAACGCCACTACAGGCTTTATATTCCGAAGGCTATATCTATGGCAACCCGTCATATGATGGAGTTTATGCAGACGGAACAGCAGTCTTTAATATGCCTAATGGCGATACGCTTACCATTATCTGGGATCTTGATCCAAGCTCGAATGATAACAAAACGCCAACTTTCACTCCCAGCAGCAATGCTTACAATTATGCCGGCATAAGCAGCCCGGTTATTAACAATGGAAGCGATTATGTATTTAACGTGGCCATCAGCTAACAGAAGTCATCACCAACTATAAAACCAGCAATCATGACAAGAAATGTAACATGTACCGTTTACAATTATACAGGTCAGTATTTTTATGTAGACAGTGATCAGACAAACGTATGGAACGGAAAGGAAAAGCTCAATCCTCAGACGATTACTTCTACCGAAGATTTGCAGAATTTGTTTTCCTATGAAAAAACAACGGGCAGCCTGGTGGGCGTTACCGGCAAAGTCGTTTACCAGTTTGGCAACAACACGTTTTTGCAGATCTCGTTCAACAACCCTTATACGCAGATCGTTCACGACTCTCAATACAACTATTGCCTTTGTTTTTATTATGCGGGCATCACCAATGTATCGGCGGTAAACATCCCTGGCTACAAGGTGGTTTGTGCCGTTGAAACCAACGGTAACTCCTGGGACCCGACCAATACCTATGAGGTTACAGACCTGAGCGCGACCATCTACATTTATAATAACGATTAAATCCATTTGCTATGTCATCTTCATCACCAACATGCAGCATCAAGGTAAATATTACCAACAGTACAGGGCAGGGGCCTATCACCTTCAATACCTTCTCTTTTTTAGAGACTACCGGCGGCGATTTTAATGCCGGCGGACAACCTTTTACAGTTGTCACTATCATTGAAGACAGCAGTAGTGAATCGCCGGCTTTATACGGGCAAGGCTATTCCGGGTACTATGATGGTGATTCAACCTTCAGCGCTACAGCCGGTACCGCTATCTTCAATATGCCCAATGGCGATACGCTGACAATCACCTGGGACCTGATGCCCGGTGCGACCAATAAGGTGCCCACCTTGTCGCCAAGCAGTAACACCTATACCTATACCGGCCTTACGAACCCAACAACAAGCGATTCGGCCAATTTTGTGTTTGATGTCACCATTAGCTAAGCCGGGCTTTTTTGCATCACCTGCCTGTTTCTGAGCAGGCCTGAACAAAAGCAGGCAGGATGGTGTGAGGGCGATCATTTTTTTAAGACGATTCATCTTACGTATTCTCTCATGAAAAAAACAATTAAACTTCTGGCTTCCACGGGAATCTCGCTGGCAGCAATCGCTGGCGTGATCGCTTTTACTTCTCAAAGCGCCGCAATAAGCAAAGCCCCGGCCGTCTTTAACGGGCAGCTCAACGGGCAATTTTCCGTGACTCAGAACGGCGCTGTCAATTACGAGATCCAGGTTTCGCTTCCTCCGGGTACCGCCAACTTTCAGCCTAAGATGGAAATAGACTACAGCAGCCAGTCGGAGAACGGCCTGGCAGGCATGGGCTTTGCGCTGAATGGGCTTTCACGCATTACCCGGACAGGCGCTACCATACCTCAGGATGGTTTTAAGGGAGGTGTGAACTACGATGATGGAGACCGTTTACAGCTGGATGGCAGCAGGCTGATGAATATCAATACAAGCAATAATACCTATTGTTACGATGGGGCCGTCTTTATGACACAGCTCCAGTCCTGGACCAAAGTTGTGGCGCACGGGCAGGCAGGCCAGGGCGCTTCCTGGTTCAGCGTGCAGCTGAAAAACGGCACACAGCTTCAGTATGGCAATACCACAGATTCCAAAGTACTGGCGCAGGGCCAGGCATTCGGTACGGGGAGCAGCAAGGCAGGCTCTGTGCGTGAATGGCTGCTGAACCAGGCCACGGATCTGAACGGGAACATCATTCAGTTTTTTTATACCAGTAGCCCGAAAGACAGCCTGGGAAATACCATTGCCAATCTTGCAGGCCTTGGTGTTTCCTACCCGGATATGATCTGTTACACGATGGGCAACGGGCAGAAAGCGCTGAGAAAAGTAAAATTCTATTATGAGCGCCGCAGCGATACCCTGATCCGGTTTCAGGGTGGCGCCGGTATCGAGATTCCTTTAAGAGTGGCTGGTATCCAGACGGTATTGCTGGGAGCTAACGGCGATTCGAGCACCGTGAGTAACTATCACCTTCGCTACGAAACACAAGCGCCCCTGGGCATTAGCCGTATGGCGAACATTGTGCAGCAGGGTGCAAAAGGTGCTTACGCGCAGCCTACCTCTTTTAGCTGGACCAACGGCGCCAACGGTCTTGTGGCCTCCTCCGGGGTTACCTGGCAGGGGCCGATCAGCTCTAACAGCGGCTTCGAAGGCGATTTTAACGGCGATGGGCTGACGGATATTATTCCCGTGTCAGGCAATAACCTATCGGCCATTTATTTTTCTTCACCCTCAGGTTTTTCTAAAACCACGATTTCTCCTTCTATCCTGACGAATGCCACGACCTATGTGGCTGATTACAATGGCGATGGATTGCCTGATGTGTTTGTCTGTAGCAGCTCTTCGTCCGGTAAGATCTATTTCTGCAACGGGCAGGGTTTTGGCGCTCCGGTTTCTGTTTCGGGCTTGCATGTGAATACATCGGGAACCAACTGCGCCTGGGCGGCAGACTTTAACGGCGACGGGAAATCCGATTTTTTAACCGTGCAGGGAAGCGCCGCTTATTTATCGCTGGGAAGCAGCGCCGGACTCACCTATAGTACCATGATCTCGGGCCTGAAGCTCTTACAGGGGCAGATCTTTGTGGCCGATTATAACGGCGATGGACTGAACGACATCTATTCGGGCAATAATACCGGTGGTACTTTATACCTCTCCGATTTTTCGAAAGGCAATGGCTTTCAGCCGGCTATCGCTGTAGGAGGCATCAATACCAGCAATGTTAATTCCTGCAGCCAGTGTAACCTGATCTCTGATTTCAATGCGGATGGCATGGCGGATCTGATGACCCATACAGGAAATCAATATAACCTGTATTATTCCAACGGGCATGGTTTTGAGCCTGCCACAGCGCTGAACAATATTTCGCTTAACATTTCGCAAAACTGGATCAGTGATTTTAACGGGGACGGCTTCATGGATTTTTATGCACAGAACAGTCAGGGCGACTCATCCATGATCTATTATTTTACCGGCAAAAAATTCATAAAGAATACATTGCAGCCTACGAATTTTGTCCCTTCTGCTTCCTGGCTCGGTGATTTCAACGGCGATGGGATCTCCGATATTTTTGCGGCCAATAACAGTACGATCTGGTATGGCGGTGATGCTAAAAACAATGTGGTGCCGCAAAGCAACCAGGTGCCCAATCTCGTCAGCTCCATCAATAATGGAATTGGCAGTGTTCAGAACATCATATACAAGGCCATTACAGACACGACAGTATATACCAAAGGAACGCCGGTTGGTACGGGTGTGGACGGCTTGAATTTTCAGAACAATGTCAATGCCGCTCCACTGTCGCCATCGCAGGTCTCCCTTTATCCTTTCAGCCGTGTGCAGGACGCCATGTACGTGGTAAAGAGCTACAGCAGCTCCGATGGCCTGGGGAACGTGTATGGCTATGATTACCGCTACGCCGGCTTCCTGGCGGATATGCAGGCCTATGGCTCCCTCGGTTTTCGCACGGTTACCAAAACAGATACTTCCGTCAAAAACATTACTACCACCAATTATTTACAGCCCTTTCCCTACACCGGTAAAACACAGTACAGCACCGTGACCGACCTGGGCAAACGCCTGCTTACCCAAACCCGCAACCAATATGCCATCAGCACACTCACGCGAGGAGCCCTGAAGTCGGTGCTTTACCAGGTGAATCAGCTGCAAAGCCGCGTGATGCATTACGATTACGGGACCTTTGCCTATACCAGCGGCAACAACTACCAGTACGATCCTTACGGCAACCAGACCTTGTCAGTAGCGCTGGGCGATACAACGGAGCCCTCTAATTTTTTGTATACCATCAATACCTACCTGAACGACACCGTCAACTGGAGCATCGGACTTGCCAGCAGCAGCGTGCAGGCGCCCAATGCTGCCGGAACAAATCCGCTGACGCAAAGCTCTTACAGTTATGATCCCACTACCTATCATCTTCTGAAAAAATCAGACTGGCTGAATACCTCCAATACCTGGCTCACAACTAACTACCAATATGATGTGTATGGTAATAAAAACACACAGATCAATCAATCGGGCGATACATCCTATACCGTGTACGATTCCATATATCATACGTTTCCATGCCGCATCATCTCACCGCCCAATCAATATGGCAAAAAGTTGGTAAGCGCTTTAAAGCATGATGCCCGCTTTGGCAGTATGGTGCAGGCCACCGATGCCAATGGTAATGTCTTCTGTAACTATATTGATCAGTTTGGCAGGGACAGCCTTGTGACGGGGCCTGACAGCACCGGAAAGCAGATTACGCTTGCCAGAAATTACTACTACCTGTCAGGTCCTTCGGGATATAGCACACAAAAGATCGCTACTCAAAACTGGAGCAATACTCTCTGGGACACCTCTTATACCCTCTATGATGGTATGGGACGCAGCTATGCGAAAATCTCGAATGGACAAAACGGACAGAAGACAGAACAACAGTTTTATTACAATAGCAGCAACAAGGTTATCAAAAAATCTGTTCCTCATTTTGCAGACTCTGCCGCCTTGTGGATTACCATGAGCTATGATCCTTACCAACGGATCAGTTCCATCGTGTATCCAAGATCAGCCACGTGCCAGATCACAACCAATCTTACATATCTTGGCAAACAGGTCGCCGTACATGAAGCGGTGGGCAGTCGCGACTCGTCGGTAACGATGTTGGCTTATGATTTCTATAATGGTTCCAGGAAAATCACTAGCCGTAGCAAGGCTGGTGAACAAAGCACCTACGGCTACGACCTGTTGGGAAGGAATAAAATGGTTACCGATCCTACAGGCCTCAGCATGTCGGCTGCCTACAACTCCCTGGGTAACATTGTTCAAACCTATAATCCATCTTCCGGAAACAACTACTGGTTTTATGATTATGTCAACCACCGCACAACCTTTGTGAATAATACGGCTGATACCATAGTGGATAGCTTCGATAAACTGAACAGGCCAATTCAAAAGAAGACCGGTAACAACACATCCTACTATTTTCAATACGATCTGCCCGGCTATAAAAATGCCAACGGGAATTTGTGCAGGGTGCAGATGCCTGATACTTCTGTGAGTTACCGTTATGGCTATGACGCTTATAACAACCAGGTGATGGCTGTATTATCGTATAAACAAAAAGCATTCCGCCAATTGTACAGCTTTAATCCGGATAAGAGTAACGATGTTATTGTGTATCCTGATGCTTCGGTTTGCCGGTTCAGTTACTACAACAACGGTTTTCTCAAGAACATTTCATTTAAGGATGCAAGTGTCAGCAATTCCTCTTTTGCGTCGTTTATTACCTATAGCCAGTACAATGCCGAAGGCGATCAGACAAGTATCAATTATGGAAATGGTGTGAGCAGAACGGCTTCTTTTTATGCCTTGGGAAAACTGGATAGCTACCAGATCAAAAATTCAAGTACGACCCTCATCGATCAAAGCTATGACTGGAGCGATGTTAATACCGTTACAGGTATCGAAGACCATCTCAACAATCAATACTCGCAAACGTTTTATTACCAGCCAACCGGCAGGCTGGATTCGGCAAGAGGCGGCTACGGCCTCGCACAGTTTGCTTATGACCATGCCGGCAACATGACGCTGAAGGATTCCATGACGCTGCAGTATAAGAATTACCAGGCAGTATCGGGTATCAAAAACAACAAACAGGTATTTTCGGCCAGCTATGATAATAACGGAAACATGCGCCAGCGTATCTGGAATAATGGCAAGGACTCCACCAATATGATCTACCATTTCGATATACAGAACCGGCTTACTTCTGTCTGCAAGGCGCAGGATACCTTGTTCACTTTTGCCTATAGTTATACAGGGCAGCGCTTGCTGAAAGTGGATAAGAAAAACCGCATCACAACCTTGTACGTGTCGCCCCAGTACGAAATCACGACGACGGCAGACAGTGTTTATAGTACAAAATACGTCACTTCCCCGGGCAGTATTGTGGCTTCCGTAACCCATGCCAAAGCCAATGGCCGTTCAGCCCGGCAACAAAAAAATACAGTAGCAGGCCTGCCGCTAAGTGGCATTAATTACTTTCATCAGAATTTTGTAAACACGACGAACATCACGACAAGCGCTACCGGCGCACTCAGTGCCCAATACCA
>Ga0233425_10004419_pt1 | contig 23655 bp, 32 predicted proteins | sample Watercolumn_Towu_2_FD_181712 | JGI IMG/M metagenome (GOLD analysis project Ga0233425, IMG submission 181712) | Freshwater microbial communities from Lake Towuti, South Sulawesi, Indonesia - Watercolumn_Towuti2014_140_MG | ecosystem: Environmental > Aquatic > Freshwater > Lake | place... | reverse complement strand
AATTCAGAAGCGCTTAAGCGCCTACTTCCTTGAACTTGGTCATAAACTCCATGGCTTTGTCCACCATTTCGGTAGAGCCCAGGAACAACGGCGTGCGCTGGTGCAGCTCGCTGATGTCGAGCTCCATGATGCGCTTGTAACCGTCTGTAGCGCGGCCGCCCGCCTGCTCGATGATGAAGGCCAGGGGGTTGCACTCGTACAGCAGGCGCAGCTTGCCCTTTGGCGATTTGGTAGTGGTTGGGTAAATGTAAACGCCGCCGGTGATGAGGTTCCGGTGAATATCGGCTACGCCGGATCCGATGTAGCGGCTGGAATACGGCCGGTTGGTGGCTTTGTCCTCTTCCTGGCAGTATTTGATGTATTTTTTCACGCCGTCAGGGAAGTGCAGGTAGTTGCCTTCGTTGATGGAGTAAGTCTTTCCGCTTTTCGGCATCTGCATGTTGGGGTGGGAGAGGCAGAACTCGCCGATGCTCGGGTCGAGGGTAAAACCGTTCACGCCCTTGCCGGTGGTATATACCAGCATGGCCGATGAGCCGTAGATGATATAGCCGGCAGCTACCTGCTCGGTGCCCCGCTGCATAAAGTCTTCATGGGTGCCGGGTCCGTTGAGGCTCACGCGGCGGTAAATAGAAAAAATAGTTCCGATAGACACATTCACATCGATGTTGGAAGAGCCGTCGAGCGGGTCCATAGCCACCACATATCGGGCATTCCGGGAGATCTCCGTGTCGATCGGGATAATGTCCTCATTTTCTTCGCTGGCAATAGCGCAGCACTCGCCGCCGGCTTTAAGGGCAGCAATGAACTGGTCATTGGCAAATACATCCAGCTTTTTCACACGTTCGCCCTGTACATTGGTATCTCCGGTCTCACCGAGGATCTCCACCAGGCCGGCCTTCGATACTTCGCGGTTCACGATCTTGGCGGCAATGCCGATATCTCTTAAAAGCCTTGATAATTCACCTTTGGCGAAAGGAAAGTCGTTTTGTTTCTCGATGATGAATTGGCCTAATGTTGTTACGTTCATGTGAGGTTTTGGTTATGAAATAAAGAATAAATGATTAGTAGTCAAACACTTTACAAAAATAAAAAAGCGCTTCGATCTGGAAGCACTTTTTGAGAAAATGTTGGTAATTAATACCGTATTTCTACGTGGTTGCTTAAAGGCAGGCGATGGTTGAGCCAGGGCTTACCTGGAATAATCGTCTTTCAGGAATTCGCGCCAGTCGCCCAGGTTGGAGATGACCTGCAGCTGGCGGTAATGCTGGTGAAATGTTTCCTCATCGGTCTGGGCGTTGAGGATCTTAAGCCTGTAAGTATCAAAATTGGCCAGTGCGAACTTCTCCTCGGCGGAGAGCGATTTTCCACTGAACTCCTTGTCGCGCAGATCGTTAATGCTTTCGCTGCCCCCAATGTCCTGCTTGGTGAAGAATTTCCGGGCAATATCGTTTTTAAAGTCCATTCCTTTCAAAGATAATAAAAACGAATAACTAAATTAGCGTGCCAGGAAGGCCTTTTCTAACAGAATGTTGTTAAAACCCGGATATCCGCTGATAGTCGTGCTCGTAGCGATACTAAGTAAGAATACGTGTTTCGCCCAACAGCCTGTTAGCCGCTACGAATTTCGCTGGGCCTGTTTTCATCCGTTTGCCGCCCTGAGCGTAAAAAGGCAATTGCCTAAAGCCCTCGCTGTATATGGTGAGATGAAGCAGCGCGCGGTGCCGGATGCCTATAACAGCGGCGGAAAGCTCGACGCCTTCCGGCACGTGTACACGATGGCTTTTCTGGCCCGCAAGATCAGTGCAGGCAAGCTCCGGAAGCTGGGAAAAGCGCATGAGAAAGGCAATGAGCGGCAGTTCCGCAAAGGGCAGCAGGAGGAGGGCGAGCGCCCCGACAGCCTGGCCTCGGAGATGGACCTCCGGAACAACGAGCTGGGCTTTGTATTGGGCAGGGCCAACAGGACAGCGGACGACGAGGCGTTAAAAGAAACGGTGCTGCAGGCCATCAATGACGGAAAGGCCTGGTACCTGAAGCGGAACGCCCGCTCCGAATATGTGGATTGTGCCGGGAAGCCCCTGGATCCGGCACTGTATAAGGGAAATTGGTACGTCCCCAAATGCCTTATTAAAACCAATGAGTAGCTTCGGCTCCGCTCAGCTACCGGTTCGGCTCCCGGAGTAAGGGCAAGGTTCTGTCTGCTGACTGAGCGGAGCCGAAGTCAGCAGGATTTACAATAGCCCTGAATCCATTGATTCACAGGAAATTAATTTGGTTAAAATGCGGGGGATTTTTAATAATTTTGTTGATAAATTAAAAAAAAGTGTATCTTTGCCCTCCATTTTAGAGGAGAAGCTATGGGTAAAAGTCAGTACAAGATACAGTTTGGCGGATTATCGATAGGTGAGCACGAGTTTGAGTTTGAGGTGACGGAGAAGTTCTTTGAGCAGTATCATGACAGTGAGATCAAGAGGGCCAATATCCATGTGGATGCCACTCTGGTGAAGCAAAACAGCTTAATGCATATTTTGTTTGACTTTGAGGGCACGGTGGGCCTGAGTTGCGACAGGTGTCTGGTGGAGTACGACTGCCCGGTAAGTGGGCATGAGAAGCTGGTCATCAAACATGGCAACCCGGAAGAAAGCAACGATGAGATGCTGGTATTGAGGGAAGGCCTGGATGAGGCGGATATTTCGCAATACCTGTACGAATACATCGAGCTGGCCATTCCTTACCGGAAAGTGCCCTGCGAAGATGAGAACCTGGAGTATGACGAGTTGCCATGCGATCAGGAAACACTGGCTAAGTTCGAAGAATACAAAGTAGAGGAGGAGCCAACCGCAAACCCTGAATGGGAGAAATTAAAAAATATAAAGTTCAATAATAATTAAAGTAACATACCATGCCTAATCCAAAACGAAAACTATCCAGATCCCGCAGAGACTCTCGTCGCTCTACATACAAAGCACCGACGATGACGATCGCAAAAGATACCACAACCGGCGAAGCACACTTATTTCACCGTGCACACTGGTTTGAAGGAAAACTTTACTACAAAGGAAAAGTAGTAATGGAAAAAGCGGCTAAAGCTTAATTTTTTTGAAACACGTTTTTCAAAAGAACCTTCTCAAGGCAATTGAGGAGGTTTTTTAGTTTAAGCCACAGCGAACAGGCAGCTTGCAAACGGGTGGCCCTGCGTTTCGGGGAGCAGATCCCGTGATTTCCGGCTTGCCGTTTTTTTCCCGGCGTTTGCAGTGAATGAATTACTCCTAAATAGCGTATATTTACAGGCTATCTATGGTCTTTACTTCCTACAGCAATATCATCAGTCCGCTTGGATTTACCTCAGAGGAAAACTACGCGGCGATCCGTGAGGGAAAAACAGGCGTCGGAAAAATCGTGCTTCCTTTTTCCAGGGAGCCTTTTTGTGTGGCTAAGATCGGAGAGAGGGCATTTGAAGAACGTGCTGCTACCCTTCGCGATCCATCCGCACACACACGGCTGGAGGCTCTGAGCATCTTATCCATACAGGATGTATTGACCCGGAGCGGGGTCGATCCCGCCGACAAGCGAACCTTGCTGATGTACTCCACCACCAAAGGGAACATCGATGTCCTGGAAGGACGCTATCCGTCCATGGATTCCGGAAGGGCCTATTTGCCGGCATTTGCAAAGCAGCTGCAGGCGTATTTTGGTTTTTCGAACACACCGGTGCTGGTGTCCAACGCCTGTATCTCGGGCCTGCTGGCCATCATTATTGCAAGGCGCTTCATCGAGCAGGGTACCTACGATGATGTGATCGTCTGCGGCGGCGACATCCTGTCGGAGTTTACCATCAGCGGCTTTAAATCCTTCAATGCCATGAGCCCCGAGCCAAGCAGGCCTTTCGACGCCAGCCGCACAGGCATTAACCTGGGTGAGGCGGTGGCGACGCTTCTCATCACCAATAAAAAAGAGCTTGCCGCACCTTACCATACAGAGATTGTCAGCGGCGCCTCCGCCAACGATGCCAACCATATTTCGGGCCCCTCGCGCACCGGCGAAGGCTTGCTACAGGCCTTGCAGCATACGCTGAAGCACCGGGATATTTCGGATGTCGGCTTCATCTCGGCGCATGGCACGGCCACACCGTTCAACGACGAAATGGAATCCATTGCCTTTGAGCGGGCCGGGCTGAGTGCGGTCCCGCTCAACAGCCTGAAGGGCTACTATGGCCATACGCTGGGCGCTGCGGGCGTTCTGGAAACGGCGCTCTCCCTCGAGGCGATGAAGCACCAGGAGCTGATCCGCTCGGAAGGCTATGCCGTCAAAGGCGTGAGCGGAAATGTCACCGTCATCGGGTCGCACCAGCCGAAGGCATATTCAGCCTTCATCAAAACGGCGTCGGGCTTCGGAGGCTGCAATGCGGCAGCGTTGTTCCGGAAAACTGGCCTTTAACTTCAGGCTAAAGCCCGAAGTGCAGAACAACAGAAGATAACAACAAACGGGCTTCAGCCCTTGAAAAATATGGCTTATGTAAGAATATGAACGATTTATAAAAGAATATAATTTTGAAGGCCAGGGCTAAAGCCCTGCGCGAGAACCAGCACTCTATAACCCGGGACTTTAGCCACGGATTATCGGTCCGGAGTCACAACGGTATTATGACACACATCACCTCATACGCTCACATCAAACACCAACGCCTTTCGGCGAATGGCACTCTGCTCTTCGATGGCGGCTCTTCCGGCAGCCTGCCCGGATTCCTGACGGATGCCTACAAAGCCCTGGGCATGAGCTATCCGAAGTACCATAAAATGGATGCCCTCTGCAAGCTGGGAATGCTCTGCATGGAAGCGGCCCTGAAAGAGTCGGAGCTGCTGACTACGTACCCTGCGGATAAAATTGCCATTGTGCTGTCGAATGCGGCTTCCAGCCTTGATACTGACAGGGCCCACCAGGCTTCGATCCAGGATAAGGCAAATTATTTCCCTTCGCCCGCCGTCTTTGTGTATACGCTTCCCAATATCGTCATCGGGGAAATCGCCATTAAGTATAAGATCACCGGGGAGAATGCATTTTTTGTGTCGGAGCGCTTTGATGCCGGCCTGTTGTTAAATTACCTGGAAGCCTTATTCCATGGGGAAACCCAGGCAGCGGTTTGTGGCTGGGTAGAGGCGGATGGCGATGCCGCAGAAGCCTTTATTTTTTTGGTTGAAAAATCAAATAAAAACAGTAATTTTAAACCTCTGAATCAAGAAGCAATTACAGAATTATACAACCAATAAAACCGTATGGACGCATTAATAGAAAAATTAAAAGGACAGATTATAGAACAGTTGAACCTGGCTGAAGTAAAGCCTGAAGAGATCAATCCTGATTCGCCCTTATTCGGTGAAGGCTTAGGGCTTGATTCCATCGACGCCCTGGAGCTGATCGTTTTATTGGAGAAACATTACGGGATTAAAATCGAAGATCCTAAAGACGGAAAAACCATTTTCCAGTCGGTAAGAACTATGGCCGAGTACATCAAATCTCAAGGTAAATCATAGCCGATTTGTCTCAACGCATTTATATTACGGGTTTAGGAGTGATTTCAGCCATTGGCAACAATGTGCCTGAAACGCTTGCGTCCCTGATCCAATCCAGGACCGGGATCGGAAAGATCCATTACCTCACCACACGCTACAAGGATGAGTTCCTGGCCGGAGAGATCAAGCTTTCGAATGAGCAGCTCGCCGACCTGGTGAACGATCACAACCCGGACCTGAACCGCAACTCCTACATCGCTATGCTGGCGGCAAAAGAAGCTGTGCAGAACTCGGGCATCGATACGGGCGACGGGCTGCGCACGGGAGTGATCTCCTCCACCACGGTAGCCGGTATGGGTAAAACCGAATTGTACTACAAGGAGCTGTTTGAAAAGGACGATCACCTTAGTGTGCTCGACACGCACGATTGCGGCGACAGCACCGAGCGCATCGCCGATTTCCTGGGCAATGTGGATTACGTGACCACCATCTCTACTGCCTGCTCTTCGGCCGCCAATGCGGTGATGCTGGGATGCAGGATGATCAGGAACGGGCTGCTCGACCGGGCGGTTGTTGGTGGCGTGGATGCTCTTTCCAAATTTACCTTCAACGGCTTCAATACCCTCATGATCCTCGACAAGGAGTGGAGCAAGCCTTTCGATGAGAACCGCAAGGGGCTGAACCTGGGGGAAGCCGCGGCTTTCCTGGTGATCGAAGGAGAAGAGGCTTTGAAAAAACGGAACGGAAAGGCGCTGGCCGAGATCGTTGGCTATGCCAATGCGAACGATGCTTACCACCAGACAGCTTCGTCGCCGGAAGGCTACGGCGCGCAAATGGCCATCGAGCAGGCGCTGCAGATGAGCGGGCTGAAGCCCGGCGACATCGATTACATCAACATGCACGGTACCGGTACGCCTAACAACGACCTTTCGGAGGGTACGGCCACGCGTGCGGTGTTTGGCGATCGGGTTCCCAGGTTCAGCTCTACCAAAGCTTTTACAGGCCATACACTGGCAGCGGCGGCAGCCATCGAAGCGGTGATCTCCGTGCTGTCTATCCAAAACGACATGATCTTCCCGAACCTGAACTTTACCACGCCTATCGCCGGCCTCGACCTGGTACCGGAAACCACGCTGGTGAGAACGCCCGTCAACACTGTGCTTTCCAACTCCTTTGGATTCGGAGGCAATTGCTCATCCCTCATTTTTAAGAAAGTAAGCGCATAGTGGCCAAAGCATACATAAACGGAACAGGCTGTATTTCCCCGCAGGACAGCATCGACAGCGAGTGGTTCTTTGATCCTGTGACTGCTCCATCGGTCGATTATTACAACGCGAAGGAGCCATCCTACAAGGAGTTTATCGCTCCTAATTTACTGCGCCGCATGGGCCGCGCCATCAAAATGGGTGTCGCCGGCGCCAACCTGGCGCTGCAACAGGCCGGTGTGACGCAGGTAGACGCTATTATTACAGGTACCGGCCTCGGTTGTTTTGAAGACAGCGAGCGCTTCCTGCTGGCCATGCTCAACAACAACGAGCAGTTTCTCACCCCAACGTCTTTCATCCAATCCACGCATAACACGGTTGGCTCGCAGATCGCGCTCATCATGAAATGCCACGATTATAATTTCACCTATGTGCACCGCGGCTTTTCCTTTGAGAGCACCCTGCAGGATGCGCTCATGCTTTTTTCGGAAGGCAAGGAAAGCGTGCTGGTGGGCGGCATTGAGGAGCATACGCCTAATTTTGTGGAGCTCAACCGCAGGGCACATAAGTTTAAAGCCTACGACCCTGCGATACCGTTCTGGAAGTCTGCCACACCGGGCATACAGATGAGCGAAGGCGCCGCATTCTTTGTGCTGGGCAAAAGCAAATCAGCGAACAGCCTGGCAAGGATAGATGGCGTTCAAACCCTCTACAAGCCAAAGAGCAGCGATGTGGTGCTGAAAAAGCTACAGGCCTTCCTGGACCAGCAAGGTCTCAGCCTGGCGCAGATCGATGTGTGCCTTATGGGCTTCAGCTCCGATGTGAATTTCGATGCCTGTCTGAAAGCGCTATTGCCGGCCATCGAAACAGAAACGGTGGCCGCTCATTTCAAACACCTGTCGGGAGAGTACCACACGGCATCGGCCTTCGCCTTATGGACAGCCACCAAACTCATCGAAAAACAGGAGCTGCCGGCGGCGCTTGCCATTTCTGATAAAAAGCCTTCGCAGATAAAGCACGTCCTCATTATTAACCAGTACTTAGGAATTAATTATTCGTTTACGCTGGTCAGTAAATGTTAGTCCTGCGTTTCCCCCTCTGGAGGTGGCAGGGGGAGGATATATACCATTATGAAACGTTATCCGCTCATAACCTTTCGCACAACCACGTCCCTCTTCCTTCTGGGGATGATTGCTTTTTTCTGGTTCCGTTATTCGGCAGATTTAAGCTACTGGTACCTGGTAATCTGGATTCACCTGTTTATCCTCGTTCAGTTCCTGGGCGCTTATTTTATCGGGATGAACTTTCATATCGATTCCCTCAACTCACTGGATACTGCCGAAAAAAAAGTGCTCCTCACCTTTGATGATGGCCCCCATCAGCCCAATACCGCAAGGGTTCTGGAGGTTCTGAGGAAGCACGGCATCAAAGCGGTTTTTTTTGTGATCGGAAAGAACATCGAAGGCCGTGAGGTCATTATGCAGCAGCTCATCGCCGAAGGGCATACCATCGGGAACCATAGCTTTTCGCATGATGCAAAAATCGATTTGTGGTCCGCCAAAAAAATCACTGCCGACCTGGAAGCCTGTCAGGCTCTCATAGAGCGCTACCAGCCGGGGCAACGGATCTTTCGCCCGCCTTATGGGGTCACCAACCCCAACATGGCCAGGGCGATTAGGGAAAACAAGCTGCGATCCATCGGCTGGAACATCCGCAGCTATGATACAAGCATGAAGGACCCCGAAAGGATCAGCCAGCGGATATTGTCCCGCTTAAAGCCGGGTGCTATCATCCTTCTGCACGACCGGCTTGACTATATGCCTGAGCTGCTGGAAACACTGATCCCGGCCATCAAAGAGAGAGGATACAGCTTTGCCGAAATGCCTGCCTGAAATTTTTGGAACATGAATCTGCAACGCTCCCCCGCCCGTTTTATGATCGTTTCAGGAACCTACCTGTTCCTGGTCTTACTGGCGGCAAGCCTGCACACGGTTCCTGAACTTCAATGGGGCACAGGCCTGGCCGGGCTTCGCGATTTGTTTTTTATACCGGCCTGGATTTGTATTTCTTTTCTCGTGATGATGACTAAAAGGCCGGCAGAGAAACATGAAGGCAAAGCGCTGATCGGCACCGGCATGTTATTTTTGGTGTTGATCCTTTCCGTCATCGGTTGGTTCATGCTGAATATGGAACAGAAACAGCTGGCTGATTTTAGAGAGGTCGAGGTCGTTCTTTTGATCTTTAAAATAGCCAGCCTGTGTATTTCAGTCGCCCTGTTAAGTCTCGCTTACGTTTTTTTAAATAAAAAAGCCGGGGTCGTCCTGCTGATCCTGGAGCTGATCTTCTGGGCGCTGAAAACACTGATGACCTACCCGGCCTCTGCTGACCTGATCTTTAGCGGTTATTTCACCGTGATTGGCTGTGCGCTCCGTTTGGCGTTGATCGCAAAGCTCGCCTGGAAGCGCCAAGCGCCGGGCATTGCTTCTGCCTAGCAGGCATGCAGGATCATTGGATTTTTTGATTTATCTTAGTAACTCTGAACACTTATGAAAGGATCTCTTTTTTTATGTGGCGCTTTTCTGCTTAGCAGCTGCGATGCGTTTGTGAGCCTGCCTTATTACGTCGAGAATAAAAGCGATCAGCCGGTCAGGATCTTTGTGCCGCATTACCAGGCAAACGGCGCTTTCGGCAGGGGCGTGGACACTACCCTGCAAATTGGTCCGCACAGCAGGGCTTTCATCGGGAGCACGATGCCGCGGGTGACCGGGCCGGTTGGTGCCATGCGGAGGATATACAGGGAGTCGCCGGGTGTTTGCGGCGTAAGGCTTGTAAAGCCGGATACAAGCATCGCGCTTGCCTGCACGGTCAAGGAGTGGAAGCTCAGGAGAGGCACTTCTGTATTAAAGATCAGGGATTGAATCATGCTCATTTTTATCCGGGGCTTTTTCTGAAAATAGCTATTTTTAGAAAAAAATGTTCTCTGAAAAAACGATGAAGCTAATAACAACATTCCTGACTTTTTCCGTGGCGTTGGCCTTCGCAGCGTTAACGCTTGTTTCCTGTAAGAAAGATCCCGGGCCGGCAGGTCCCAAGGGCGATACAGGCGCCGCCGGTGCCAATGGCGTGGCGAATATTAAAAACTATTCCGTCCTCATCCGGCCTTCCGATTGGGTGTGGGATGCTACCTACAAGCAATGGGCTTTCGACTATCCGGTGACGGGCGATTATTACAATGCAGCGGTGATGTCTTATGTGATCTCCGGCAACGGCTCCGAAGCCATGCCTTACCAGAATCAGCTCGATGGAAGCATCACCAGCTTTTCCACGTTCTTTTTTATCGCAACGCCTAAGGTGGTATTCAAATATTATAATGGCACGACAACGCTTGCCAGACCCACGGTGGATAAGTCCATCAGGCTCGTGATCATTCCGCCGACGATGGTGAAAACAGGCGCGGATCCGAAAACCTACGCTGTGGCAAAGGCATTGTACCATCTGGCAGATTGATCCGGGAGCTACAGCCATGAGGGAAAGCGCCGCAATCGTTTTGAAAGAGCTGAGGAAGCATTGCGAAGACCTCGCGACGGTTGAATTCGATTTCGTCGTGGAGTACTGGGGAATCCTCTGGCATCCCTGGTTCATCGAGGTAAAGGGCAAGGCTGTTCCTCTGTCTGTCGGCGATCTCACCGCGGATGATCTGGATGCCTGGGTAACGCAGGGCATTGTGACGCTACTGAAAGAACATCCGGTCGACGGGCGCGATGATCTGGAATTGTTGAGAAGGACCTATCAACTGATGCATGAAACACGATGATCCCTTTTTATAAGCAACATAGAGAAATAGCAGCTTTTATCGAAGCGGCAGACCAGGTGCTCAACAGCAACACGGTGTTCATCAGGCAGGATTTCAGCGGGCAGGGCGATGCCGTTGCGTATATGAAAGAGGCCTTTGCCTCAGGGGCCTTTTGCGACTGGGTATGGGGCGCAGGTGAATATACGAAAGCCGGCCGTGAAATTCCGGATGTCGGATTAAGATTGCAGCCACTCCGCTTTCCGGAATTTAAAGAGATTCTGGAAGATATGCTGGCAGTGGAAGGCCGTTATTTTCACGATAGTCCGTATAACGTAAAGTTAGGGGAAAGCCAGATCCGTTTTTTGGTGGACGATTTTATCGAGTCGACGGTGAATGAAGGGCAGGAAAGCTCGCATCTGAAGCGCCTGGCAGAGATTAACGCCGCATGGCGCTTCTATTCCCTGCCACGGAATTACATCCATTCCAAAGCGTGGGAAAAAGAATTTCTGGAAGAAAAGCAGGAAGGCGCTTACAGGCCGATGTCAGATCTGAACGCAGATAATTTCCTCGCAAGGTATTTCTGCTACCTCGGTCTCGATTGCTTCCTGGTGTTTCACAACGATGAGCATATTTATTTTCTGCTGACCAATGGCGGAGATTAGATTCCGGAGAGAGGCGCTGATGATGTCACTCCGATACTACGAATAAAATTTATACATAAAACGACAAACATGAACTGGTCGATAGACGAATTACAAGATACCTGGCAACTGGTTTCCAGGCTCCATGACGGACAGAAATACGGTGGTCCGAAGCAGGGAGAAAAGATAGAATACATCAATCACATCGGAAGCGTGGCTTTCGAGATCATGAAGGCCCTTGAGCATACGCCCGGCATGAATGCGCGGCTGGCGCTCTCCTGCGCCTTGCTGCACGACAGTATCGAGGATACCCCGTTTAGCTACGAAGAGGTGCAGGAGCTGTTCGGGTCCGGAATTGCCGATGGCGTCATGGCGCTGACCAAGAACGAGGCCCTCGAAGGAAAGCAGGAGAAAATGACCGATAGCCTTAAGCGGATCAAGTTACAGCCTAAAGAAGTGTGGGCGGTGAAGCTTGCCGACAGGATCTGCAATCTCTATGCGCCGCCTTATTACTGGAGCAACGATAAAAAGCTGGCATACATCGAAGAGGCAAAACTGATCCTGAGCGAGCTGAGAGACGGAAACGCTTACCTGGCAACGCGTTTGGAAGAGAAGATCGAAGACTACCGGAAATTCCTGTCCGCATAAGGTTTTTCAGAATCCCGGCTTTTGGCTCACGCTGACGAACTGTTCCAGCACAGCGTCTGCAATGCCATAGCCGACAGACTCTTCGGCATTCATGAAATAGTCGCGGTTAAAATCTTTCAGGATCTTTTCTACCGGCTGGTTGCAGTTCTCCGCCAGCAGCCTTGCGCCCAGCTCCTTGGTTTTCATCAGCTCTGCCGCCTGGATCTCGATGTCGGAGGCATTGCCGCCGCTGCCACCGCTGGGCTGGTGGATCATCACGCGGCCATGCTTCAGGACGAAGCGCCTGCCTTTTCACCCGCCGACAGGAGAATAGAGGCCATGCTCGCCGCAAAGCCGCTGCAAATGGTAGATACCGGGCTGCTGATGCTCTTCATGGTGTCGTAGATAGAAAAGCCGGCAGTCACGTAGCCGCCGGGGCTGTTAATGATCAGCTGGATCTCCTTGCCCGGCTGCTGGAGCTCCAGGTACAGCAGGCGCTCCACCACATGCCGTGCAGAAGCGTCGTCTACCTGCCCCCACAAAAATACTTTGCGGTCGTTCAGGATTTTTTCGTCGATCAGGTCTTTCAGATGTAAGGTGCCCATAGGATTATCGGAATATGTGTTTAATGTGTCGTCTGAACGCGCTGAACCTGCTTTCGCTGAAGAGCCGCTCATGCGCTTTTTCAATCTCAAGCCGGATCTGCTTCCGGCTGTAGGCCCTGATCAGCTCATGGCTGCGCTGCTGCCACAGCACCTTGTCGCGCAGCGCCGGCTCAAGGAGAAGCCTCGCCTCCATCAGCACCTGTTCCTCCGGCGCTAAGGTCCGGTTCAGGTATTGTTCGATCTGTTGTACCTCATTCATAAAAATCGGTTTTGTTTAAGGCGCGTTGCTGTATCTCGTTTCTTACTTTTTCCAGGCACTTGTGTTTTTGCACGGTTGCCGAGCGCTCCCCGGAGAAGCCGAAGCTTTGCGAAAGCTCTTTCATGTTCAGCCGGTCATAATAAAACGCTTTCAGCAATTCCAGACATTTCTTTCCGGAAAGCTCCACCAGGCGCATCAGCCGGCCCGAAACTTCCGGCTCTTTCTCTTCGCTGATGTTCAGGTTCTCGTCGAGCGGGAGGCCCGCTTTCTCCCCGCGGTGCGATCTGTACCACAGGTGCTTGCAGATGCCCATCAGGTAAGCCTGTTCGCTCTGTTCAGGCCTGAAGTCCTGTGCCCGCGTCTTTTCATAATAGAGGAGCAGGGCATCCTGGAAGATGTCTTTCGCTTCATCAAAGTTCCCTCCCATTTTGCGGATGAAAGAGGCCACGCCCGGAAAGGCGGACTGGTAGAGCCGGATGAAAAGCTCCTGCTGCGTTTGTGGAATGATCGCTTCTGTCGTTAGCATGGTATTTAACAGGATGTGCCGGAACTGGCAGGAATATCACCTATAAAATTAAATTATTTTTATAATACAAAAGAAGGCTTTATTGTGGCGTCATCCAAAATCCTTTGCATTCCCTGGTAAATCCTTTGGGCGTGCCCCTGCGGGTCGGGCTGTCGTGACTCGCTCTCAGGGCGCAGGCGAAAGCCAGGCCCTGAGGAGCTCAAACAATCACTCCATCCCTCACGCGTTATTCGCTATCAAATGAGTGGCACCTCAACAGGAAGCAAGATGCATACACTAACAATAAAAGGTTCTTTCTAAGTTATGATACAGCCAAATCCAGGATAGAAAGCCTTTCCTTTGATATCTCGTATAAAATTTTATCTTTGTTACAGAACTCTCAATACATACACATGATGGGTGAATTAAACGACGTGCTGTACACACAAATTCAGGGCCTTTGCCGCCTCGGCGATGAGCATGCGGAAGAAGGAAATTATCCTCAGGCGCTTAACAAGTACTGGGATGCTTTTGACCTGGTGCCAGAGCCCAAAACATCCTGGGAGGCCACCACCTGGATCCTGGTTGCTATCGGCGACGCCAATTACCTCGGGAAGGATTTTCAGGCCGGCGTGGATAACCTGTCCTCGGCCATGCATTGTCCCGGAGCTATCGGCAATCCCTTCATCCACATGAGGCTCGGGCAGTGCCAGTATGAGGTCGGGAACATGGCCAGGGCTGCCGATGAGCTGATGAGGGCCTATGCCCTCGAAGGAGAGGAGATCTTTGAAGAGGATGATCCGAAATATTTACAGTTTCTGAAAACCAGGATATGACCAGGGCGAGAGGATCAATAAGGGCTTTGCCTGCGGATGATCCTGCCGAATAATTTCGGGAAGAAGCGCTTGATCTTGACGGCCAGCAGCTCTTTTCCTCCGATCAGGACCTCCTCCTTGTCTTCCAGCATCGCCTCAACAATCTGCCGGGCGCATTCTTCGGCGCTCATCGCGTTTTCGTGGCTTTCGTCCATTTTATTGTGGCTCTTCCCGGCTCCCGCTTCTGCATTCAGCGATACGTTGGTTTTTACTTTTCCGGGAGAAACGATCAGCACCGATAGCCCTTTTTTCTCGATCTCCAGCCTCAGGCTTTCGAAATAGCCGAACAGGGCATGCTTGGCGGCAGAGTAGGTCGAGCGCAGGTAAAAGCCGAATTTCCCGGCAATGCTGCTGATCACCACGATCTTTCCTTCACCGTTTTTCAGCATCACCGGCAACACCGCTTTCGACAGGCTGACCGCCGAAAAATAATTGATCTCGAATAGTTTCCGCTCGGTGTCGGAGCTGGTGTCAATGGCTTCCGCGCGCTGGCTCTGCCCGCCGTTATTAATGAGCACATCGATCCTTCCGAACTTCCGCATGATCGTTTCCACGTAAGCATCCGCACGCGAGGTGTCCGACAGGTCGAAGGGAAGGATCATAAAATCATCTTCGGAAAGCTTCGATTGCCTCGCCACGCGGTTCAGCTCTTCGAGCCGGCGTGCGGAGAGCACGATCCGGGCGCCATGCTTCGCGCCCTCGTATACGAGCGCTTCCCCGATACCCGAAGAGGCGCCGGTGATCCAGATCACTTGCTGTTTCAGGTCTTTCATCTTTCTAAGTGTTTAATAACGTCTTGCGCCGCGATCTCACGGATGCAATGACAGTCTTTCGTTTGCCTGCAATCTACACAATTTTTATCCAGCACCAGGTAGGACGCCTGCTTCCCGATCGGCTTCCACCTTCCCGGATGGATCGGCCGCATAGGAGCGAACAGCCCTATGGCTTTTTTTCCTAAGGCGGCTGCAATATGCAAAGGGCCTGTGCTGGCGGCCACCAGGGCATCGCAGCAATGAATGAAGGCGATGAATTGCCGCAGCGATAATTTACCTGTGAGGTCTGTAACCTCCGGATGCTTTTCGAGCAGAGGCTTCAGGATCTCGCCTTCCTGGGCGGTGCCGCTGATGTAGATGCTGTAACGTGTTTTATCGAGTGCCGTGATCAGCTTCGAGAAATTCTCCAGGCCCCATTCGCGGGCGCTGCCTTTCGATTTGGGATGCAGGATCAGCTTTGTTTTGCCTGTGCCGAGCAAAGCTTCGAACGGCTCTTCGAGCACCGGAACCTTTGTAAAGCCATAGGCCCCGGCCAGCTCCTCCAGGCTGAAGTCCTGTGCAATGCCCAGCGGCTCCAGAAGCTTTGTGTTCAGCTGCGCTTCGTGCAGGTCGGAATTTTTGCGGGAGAGCTTTACCCTCACATTGCAGGTAAACCAGTGCCAGAGCCGGTTGGTGGTGCCGATGCGCTTTGGAATCTGCGCCTGCTTTGCCAGCCGAGCGATCTCCTTTACCGGGAACACATGGATGATATGTGTGGCATGCAGGTTCCTGAAAGCGCTGATCTGCTCCGTCGCCGGCAGTTTCAGGAGCTCGTCATAGCTGATAAATTCATCTACGTGCTCCGACAAGCCGATCACCTCCTTCGTGTAGTTCCTTCCCAGAAAAACGATCCTGCTTTCAGGCAGAAAGCGTTTGATGATGCCCGCCATTGGCAGCGTCAGCACCACGTCGCCGATGCTGTCGGTGCGGCTGATGACTATGACCGGGTTATTGTGCAAGCGCCTGTGTTTTATAGATGTCCCTGATCTTTTTATACTTGAGGTAAGTCGCGTAGGCCGAGATCCTTGAGATCAGGTAGCCCGCCCTGCCGTCGAGAAAACCCAGGTGCAGGATGTAATGATCGATGAACTTGGCGACGGGGTTTAGCAGCAGCTTGTAAAGCGGCGCTTTCTTCCCGGCCTCCACAAAGGCTTTGGAAGCGATGTTCGTAAAATACTCCACCTGCCTGTAATGGTCTTCGACACTGTAATAGCTGTAGTGCAGGATATCGCCTTTGATGTGCTTCGTGTTCCTGTCGCCCTCTTTCAGCTCGTATTTGTCGTGTGGGTTGATGCCTGTCCAGGAGCCTTTGCGGCTGTCCCAGAGGCGCAGCTTGGTGTCGGGGTACCAGTTGCAGTGCCTGACCCAATGCCCGCAGTAGTTGGTGAGCCGGTTCATGTAATAGCCATCGTGCGTCCAGTTGGCCTTTACCGCGAGGATGGACGCTTTCAGCGTATCGTCGAGGGCCTCATCCGCATCCAGGGATAAAATGCAGGGATGCGTGGCATAGGTAATGGCGCGGTTCTTTTGCTGGATGTGCCCGTCGAAAGCGTGCTCGAAGAACTTCACGCCGTAAGAGGCGCAGATCTCTTTCGTACGGTCTTTGCTGAAAGAATCCAGGACAACGATCTCATCGGCAACCGAAGCCACCGACTCCAGGCAACGGGCAATGTTCTTTTCCTCGTTGTAAGTAATGATAACGACTGAGATTTGTGGCACAGCGTAAATTTAAGATTTAGTTATCAAAACAAAGAACTAAAATCTTAAATTTGTTTGCCTTGAATACCACGCCGTCACTTATAAACCGCAAGCCTCCTGTGCTGTACCTTGTGCTGCTCAGCCTTCTGGCAGGGCTCGTGTATTCCAGGCTGTTTTCCTCGGGCTTTATCAGCTGGGACGACGGCGATGTGCTCCTCAACAACAAAGACGTTCACCGCTTCGACATCAAGGCCTTTTTTACCAGCTATTATGTCGGCAACTATGCGCCCCTCACCATGCTGGGCTTTGCCATCGACTGGCTTCTGTTTCATGGCAACGCCGCGGCGCATCATGGCATCAGCCTGTTGCTGCATGTGTTGAATGCCGTTCTGGTATACCGGCTTTCGCAGCTTATTTTAAAGAATAAGGCCAAGGCCATGCTTTGCGCCGTGATCTTTTGCTTCCATCCCCTGCAGGTGGAAACGGTAGCCTGGGTGTCGGCCAAGAATAACATTCTCTATGCACAGTTTTTTTTAGGAGGGCTTATCTGCTACAGTAAATATTGCCTCGAAAACACCCGTAAACACTATACCTGGACGCTTCTTCTTTTTGTGGCGGCAGTTCTCAGCAAGCCTTCCGCGATCTGCTTTCCGCTCTGCATGATCCTGCTCGATTACCTGCTCAGGGAAAAACCTTCGCTGAAAGAGGTAGTTCTTAATAAAATTCCTTTTGCGCTCCTGGCGCTGGTGATAGGCCTTGTGACGATCTACACCCGTACCGAAGATAAATTCATTACCGGGAGCCATGCCTACGCCATTCATGAGCGCATCGGCTACGCGGGCTATGCGCTCCTGCAATACATCGGCAAATTCCTGGTGCCGGCCAATCTCTCGGTAATTTATCCTTATCCGCAGAACAAGCTTCCGGCGCTGATCCTGGGCTATGCCATGATTGCCGCACTGGCCTTCCTGTGCTTTAAGCTCTACCGCACCAAGCGCAAAGCCGCCTGGTTTGGTCTGCTCTTTTTTGTTAGCAACCTCCTGCTGGTATTGCAGCTGCTGCCTTTCGGCGAAGTGCTCACGGCAGACCGTTACATGTACCTTCCGATCCTGGGGCTTGCCTGGGCGCTGGCCTCCCTGCTTCCGCTGAAGGAAAAACAGGCGCAGTACCTCGCCCTGGCCCTTGTGCTGGTGCTGGGATGCCTGACCTTTTTCAGGACCAGCGCCTGGAAGAACAGCATCAGCCTTTACAGCGATATTATTAAGAAATACCCGCACTCCTTTGTGGCCTTAAACAGCCTGGGGGCAGAGCATATGCTCAATAAAAATTACGACCAGTCGCTGGGCTACCTCAATGCCGCCATCAACGAAAATGTGAATTACTATAAAGGCTACTACAACCGCGGGCTGCTCTATGCGCAAACCAACCGCATGCAGGAGGCGCTGGCAGACTTTACAAAGGCCATCGATCTGAAGCAATACCCGAAAGCCTATGTGGCGAGGGCTAACGTATATTATACCCTGCACGACTATCCCAAAGCTCTGGCCGACGCCCGTACCGTGCTGAAGACAGAGCCTCAGAACACCAAAGCCCTCTACGTCATAGCTACCTGCTACGATGAGATGAATGAGCTGGACCAGGCGCTCGATTATTACAACAAAGTGCTTTACTTTGTGAATGATAATCCTTTGTTCTATCTGCGCCGTGCTATCTTATACGGTAAGCTTCAAAACCTGCGCGCCTGCCTCAACGACCTGGAGACGGCAACCGGCCTCGATCCGGCTTTTGCGGAAGCCTACTACTGGAAAGGTGTCGCAAAGGCCAATCTGAAAGAAAATCCATGCAGTGACCTGAAGAAGGCGGCAGACATGGGGTTTGAGGCAGCAGCGCCGGCTTTGCAAAAGTATTGCAGGTAACAAAAAGGAAAGCACATAACTACTGTCAGCCGCATCGATGAGGATTTTATTAAAGCTATTAAATTGGATTTTTATCCTTTATGCCATTTTACCCGCGGTAGTAATTATTGGGATCTCCGTCAGAAGTGGGGTCGGCCAAGGAATTCAGTTTATTGTTTTGCCGATCGTGGTTCTCTACTTTTGTAGTTTATTCTGGTGGACTAAAAATGTCGGAAAGTATCTATCTGTATCGGCAGGAACGATTGGGAGAACAGAGACATGGTTTATCTTCCTGCAAGTACTTTGTTTGTATCTTCTGGTAGTCGTGCCACTGATGATATTAACGGTACATCTGATCTGGAACAGGATCGAACGGCCAAGCCCATTGGAAGATATAGGCGCACAATGCTTTATGTTTTTAATGTCGTCCGGTATCTTTTTAAGCCTAATCGGGATGATTCTGGGAATACGCTACCTCCATAAAGCCAATCAGATAAACCGGGCCGATAACACCTGATCGCCGGAAGTTCCATCTTTCGGCGATCAGGCATTAAATGGTTTTCAGTACCGGTAAGCGCTGGCAGCAAAGTTATTCTTTTTTCTTCTTTTTATCTACCGCTGCACCGGTTCCATAGCCGGCACCCGAGCCAACGGCTCCTCCGATGACGCCACCGATGACAGCGCCCTTCGCTTTATCCTCGCTGGTGGCTGCGCCAATGATAGCGCCTGTCACCACACCGGCACCCGTACCGATCAGGGCTCCTTTGGTAGTGTTGCTCATCTTTTTCTTTTGTTCGGCTGTCTGAGGCTGCGGAGAGTTGCCGCCGCTATTGTTGTTGGTGGAGGCCACCGCTCTTTGCTGTTCTGCGTGCTTAATGGAATCCTGCCTGAGCTGCTCGATGCGGGCTGCCGTCTGAACCTGGTTGATGGAATCAAGCGTTTGCTGTTTGGCTGCCTGGATCTCGGCTTCCTGTTTGGTGGCAGTGCCGCAGGATACGGCAAATATAGAGGCGATAATGGCTGTTGAAATGATCGTTTTCATGATTAGATGTTTACTAAGCATGATCGAAAGGAAGTGCCAGCAGAAGGACAGTTAAATAAGGCTCAAATGAGGAAAATAATCTACAGGACAATTATTTCTTTTTGCCGGGGCATTTTTTGCAGCGGTCGCCTTTCTTAAAGCTCTTGCAGCAATCCTTATGTTTCTTGCTACAATCTATAAAAGGCAGCAAAGGGCAGTCAAAGCTTAATTTACCGGGCTTTTCGAATTTGAAGTCATCGCACATGGTGTAAAAATCAGGAATTTAGGCTTTCGTAACAATACCTCAAATGCGGTAGTGAACCTTTGCCCGGAAAAGACTGTTATATTTACAGCATAATTTTTAACACCTTTCCACGTGACTATTAGCCCACTGAACGAATGGATTACCCGGCAAAACGAGCCCCTGATCATCGCAGGCCCCTGCGGTGCGGAATCGGAACAACAGGTTCTGCAGACAGCCCGGGAGATTGCGCAGATCCCGCGGGTGAAGCTTTTCAGGGCAGGCATCTGGAAGCCCCGCACAAGGCCCAATTCCTTTGAAGGTGTGGGCGAGCCGGGCCTCGAATGGCTGAAGCAGGTTCAGCAGCAGTTTGGCTTAAAAACCACCGTGGAGGTGGCCAACGCGCACCACACCGAGCTGGCGCTCAAGCATGGCGTGGATGTGCTGTGGATTGGGGCGAGAACAACCGTCAACCCCTTTAGCGTGCAGGAGATAGCCGATGTGCTCAAAGGCGTGGATGTGCCTGTGCTGGTCAAAAATCCGGTGCATGCCGATCTGCAGCTATGGCTCGGGGCCATCGAGCGTATCTCCAATGCCGGCATTACCAGGCTGGCAGCCATTCACCGCGGCTTTCACTATCCCGGAAAAAGCAAATACCGCAACAAGCCTCTTTGGGAGATTGCCATCGAGCTGAAAACCATTTTGCCGAACCTGCCTGTGATCTGCGATCCGAGCCATATCTGCGGGAACCGTGAACTGATCCCCCACGTGGCACAAAAGGCGCTGGACCTTGGCATGAGCGGCCTCATGATCGAGTCGCACGTCAATCCTCAGGTGGCGCTCAGCGATGCCGCCCAGCAGCTGACACCGGCAGCCCTGAAAGACCTGCTGGACAGCCTGGCCTACAGGCAGGCCTTTCCCAATAACCCGGAGTGCCACGACCAGCTGGAGCAGTTCCGGAACATCGTGGACGAGATCGATGATGAGCTCATGAACGTGCTGAAAAAACGCATGAAGGTCATGGAGCAAATGGGTGATTATAAGAAAGAGCACGACATCACCATCTTTCAGCTGGAACGCTGGCAGGAAATTTTACGGACCCGCTCGCAATGGGCCGAAAAGATCGGCCTTCCAAGGGCTTTTGTAGAAAAAATCTGCTTACTGCTCCATGAGGAATCCATTCGCGTGCAAACGGACGTGATGAACAAGAAGAAATGATTTTACCGCAAAGGTAGTGAAGCAATCACGAGTGTTAAAAAGCTACAAGCCCTTCAAATGCCTGATGTAATTATTCAGTAAGGATTCGATCTGGACCCTGGCCACAGGATTGGCCGAATGCACATAAAATGTAGGTTCACGAAGGTCGAGCCCCGATTCATACACGAGCCATTTGGCGCAGGCATAGCCATCGGGAGCGAGTTCACCATGCTCATCCAGGCCAAGATCATTATCGAAGCTGATGTAGGAGGGCAAGCCACATTTCAGGATGGTGTCCTTAAATGCTTTGTGATCACGAACAATTATAAAATCCGTTTCGGCCATGGAAGGGTACACCATCGCAACGGTTCTGAGATCGTCCAGGAACAATTTGTAGCTCATGTGGATGGCCTTTCGTTACTTAGGCGCTTCCCTAAAATGATAAGCCCCCGCTCTGCATCGCCCATGTCGGCGATCTTTGGAAGGTGGGCCCATTTTTCGAACCCCATGTTGTAGAATAATTTCAGGCTGGGCTCATTGTGATCGAAAATAAAGCCCAGCAATGTTTTGATGTTCAGAGCCGGTGCCGCGGCAAATGCTTTCTCCAGGCAGTGCCTGCCCAGCCCCTTGCCTCTGGCGGATTCCTCGAGGTAAATGCTGACCTCCACCGTGCCGTCATAGGCAGGCCTTCCGTAAAAGGAGTTAAAGCTCATCCAGCCGGTATAGGCGCCATTGACGATCACCAGCCACAGAGGCCTTTTGGCGGCGTCATGTGCGTCGAACCAGGCCTGTTTGCTTGCTACGGATACAGGTTCCAGGTCGGCCGTCACGAGCCGCGAAGCGATGGTGGAGTTATAGGTGGCAACTATTTTTTCAAGGTCCTGTTGTCGGGCAGTTGTAAATTCTATCTTCATGCTTACCTATGGTCCGGCGATCTTTTAGTTGCCTGGCTTCGGTTACGCCCAGCCTCGCCGTTATGTATTACATTCTTAATTTTTTCTCCATCCCTTCTGTCTCTTCACTCCCTTCCGTTCTTTTTCTCTGTCTTATAGCAGGCCCGTAAAAATTTCTTCAATGCGATGTTGCTGGCGATCGGGCTTTCCAGGAATCCCATGTGTGCATCGTGTTCGAGGTAAAGCAGGTGCTTGTTCTTCAATAGCTCCGATTGCTCCAGCAGCTGTGCCGCAGGCAGCGACCGGTCATGCTCTCCTATCACCATCATCACCGGGTAGTGCACCATGCCCAGCACCAGATCGCGGTTCGGGCGGTCTTTCATCCCTTCCAGCGAAGCGATCACCGATTGCTTGGAAACTTTTGACGCGATCTTTTGGGCGAAGGCGATCTCCTGTTTCAGGTACTTTTTATTTTTATCGGCAAAGAGGTTTTTGATCACCTCCGAAGTATAGATCCGGTGGTTGGCCTTCACCACCTTCACCGAGCGCGTACGGTCCCTTTTCTTTTCCTCCGTGTCGGCGTATGCCGTCGAGTGGTAGAGGCAGAGGCCTTTTAAATTATCAGGGAACATATCCGCGAAAGCCAGTGCCGTGTATCCGCCCATGCTGTGGCCTATGATGACATATTTTTTCAAACGCAGATGGTCCATCACAGCTTTCACGCAGCGGGCATTGAGCTCCATGGTATGCACATAGCCGAAGCAGTCGGTGCCACCATGCCCCGGCAGGTTGATCGCAATCACACGGTACGACCTGGAAAGCGCCTCGATGGTCTTTTCCCAGATCTCGGAAGAACCCAGAAAGCCATGCAGCAGCACCACCACACGGCCTTTGCCGCTGTCCGTAAACGTAACGGTACCTTTTTTAAATTCTGTGGATTTCAGGATCATCGTCTACCTTGCAAAAAAATCAGCTTCGCTGCCCATGTATTTTTTAGATCCGCTCTTGACGAGCTGCATCTCAGCGACAACCGTGGAGTCGCCCTTGAACACCACCGGTGCCCGTTTCCGGTCCTGGAACTGGGCGATGCTGTCGAAGGCGCCAATCGCCTCGTTCTCCGCCATGAGCTTATTTTCGTTCCAGTGCCTGCCCACCATACACTTCCAGTATACGCCGCTGACAGGTAGTTTTTTAAATTCGATGGCGTAGGAGTCCTGCAGGTAGGCATGCTGCAGGTACTGGTTCGTTTCCTTATCAAAGAGCACTACTACGGCGTCGTATCCGGTGTTGTTGTTGATGCTGAGGGTATTGTGCGTGCTGAAGGTGCGCACGCCGCCAAAGTAGCCCGAGTAGGGTGTTTTGCCTGTAGCCAGCTGCCCTTCCGGGATCACCACAGGCTCCGGCAGCTTCTCTTCTGTTTTCACTTCCTCTTTATGAGGAGGCAGGGGCACCGTTTTCGGTGTTTTCGTAAACATGGAAATAATAAGCATGAGCAGGCCTACCGCAATCGGCGTGGCAAAGAGGATGTATTTGTAGTCGCTGTGAGCTTTGGGCGGAGGCGTTTGCTGCCGCGCCTTTTCCTGCTGCTTGGCCTTGTAGTATTTCTCATAATACTGCCGCCTTTGCATCTCCTCTTCCGTAAAGGTCCATTCCTTCTGCGTTTTGCGTTTGTGATGCTGTGTTTTGGAAATGTGTGTGGCATCGCTTGTCCTCTGGTCGTAGCGCCTCCTCGAGGAAGGATGGATCAGGGTGTTGTAGGCTTTCAGGACATTCTCGAATACCAGCCTGGCATCCGGGTTATTCGGATTTTTATCGGGATGATAGATCATCGCCAGCCTGCGGAACGCAGCTTTGATCTCGATGTCGTTAGCGGTTTTAGAT
>Ga0233425_10004418_pt1 | contig 23657 bp, 31 predicted proteins | sample Watercolumn_Towu_2_FD_181712 | JGI IMG/M metagenome (GOLD analysis project Ga0233425, IMG submission 181712) | Freshwater microbial communities from Lake Towuti, South Sulawesi, Indonesia - Watercolumn_Towuti2014_140_MG | ecosystem: Environmental > Aquatic > Freshwater > Lake | place... | reverse complement strand
TATGTTAGCCTTAAATCATTTTATGTTTAATCTTTTCCCTGAAGGATTATTAGAAAAGTAGAATGGGCGATTTTTTTCTAAAAATCCGTCTCCTTAAAATAGACAATTTGTAAAAGTGCTCCCGCCGAACTATTTACCTTTTTGGCATCTGAATGGGATTTCTTGTTCGGCAAGGTTTATTGATTTTCCAACGCTGTTGGGGTTTATAAAACTTGTCGAGGAGATCTGTCACAAAAAAGTGACTGGAAGAAGCAACAACTATTAGTTGTTTTCAGATTCATCTAAGAAATCTTGATCTTCTTCTGTTTCGATGTCGGCTATTGACTCGTCTTTCTTTAGTTTTACCTTTTCCATGTTTTTACCTCCCATTATTTATTTTGTTATTTAGTTTCTTTTGGATATCTTCTACAAGAAATTCTATCCTGTTTAATTTTGAACATTCCCTTAATTTTTGTCTACACAATGCAGATAATGAAAGCCCTTGTTGTTCTGCTTCTTTTTTTAATGACTCAAAAATTTCTGTTTCAATAGCAAAATGAAGCTTTGAATTCTTAGGCATTTTCTTTAGCCAACCTTTTCTTTTGTAATTTAGCTAGAATCTCTTTTAAAATAATAAGAATCTCTTCAGGATTCACCTTATCATAAGAATCTCTATCTTCCATTTCTCTTGCCATTAAATTTAGTTGTTTCATTTCCCCAGCAATCCCAGCCAGGAAATGTTTGTCTTGAGAATAACTCTATTCTTGGAAGATCTCCCAATAATTCTACAATTTGGTCTCTAATTTCATCAGGTTTTCTTGAATGCTCTCTCCTTTGGGATAAAACCACCTGGGCTACCTTATTTGATTTTCTTTTTAATTTTCCTTTGAATCCTAAGACACAAATCTCTGCATTAGCCCGAGTCCAATTACCTAACCCAAAACAAGGTTTTCCATCTAATTTATTAGTTTTAATCCAAGTAAATGCAACTGTTACATATCTAAAACCCCATTGTTTGATTGTTTCCAAAGCTTCAGGTAATATAGGAAAGGTAACCCATAAGAATAGAGCACAATTATCATCAGCAAACTTATTTATTGGAAATCTCCAAATTTCTCTTATAGGAATAGTTGGGTAATGCCTTTTTACATCTGTCCCATACTTCCAAGGCGGATCTGCGTATATAATATTGTATTTCTTATTTGAATTTATTTTCCATTTCATAAAGAAATAGGCAATCTAAAATTTATATACTGCCGAGTGAGATTTTTGTTAAAACTTTTGTTAACAAAAATGTTAACATTTTTCTCACTCGGGCATATAAAAACTTCTTGCAGGTAGGACAATCATGCAAAAAAATATCAACCAAATTTATTGCGGGGACAGCTTAGAATTATTAAAACAAGTCAAAGACAACTTTATAAATTGTGTAATAACAAGTCCGCCTTATTGGGCTTTAAGGGATTATAATACTAAAGGACAGATTGGTTTAGAACCAAACTTTAATAATTACCTAAAGAAACTAGGTGATATTTTTGATGAAGTTAAAAGAACATTAAAAGATAATGGGACTTGTTGGGTAAATTTAGGGGATACATATTATACTAAATCTGGTGGATCTTTCTTAAATGATAATCTTAATTCTAAAGAAAGAATAGATAAGATTGGGATTAATAGAGCAAATGCAATAAGGGGAAAAGGATTACTAGAAGACAAAAACCTCACGTTGATTCCATTTAGATTTGCTTTAGAGATGCAAAGAAGAGGATGGATAATAAGAAATGTAATTATATGGCATAAACCAAACTGCATGCCCTCAAGTGTTAAAGATAGATTCACTGTTGACTTTGAATACTTATTTCTATTTGTAAAAAACAAAAAATATTTCTTTGACCAACAAAGAGAGCCACATAAATCAGAAAGCCTAGAAAGAATTAAGCATAAATGGGATGGCCATCGTGAAAAGGGAAGCAGTTTTTCTGGAATGAATATTCAAAAGATGTGCCATCCCAATGGAAGAAATAAGAGATGCGTTTGGGATATTCCTACTAATTCATTCAGAGGAGCTCATTTTGCTGTTTTTCCAGAGAGATTAGTCGAGATTCCAATAAAAGCCGGTTGTCCTAGAAACGGGATTGTTTTAGATCCTTTCTGTGGAAGTGGAACTACTGGATTAGTCTGTAAAAAGTTAGAGAGAAGATTTGTTGGATTTGACATTAATGAAGAATATTGCAAGCTTGCAAGAAGGAGGATATGCAATGGCTGAATGTATTATTTGCGGTAGAGCATTAGAACTATACGAAGATAATTTTTGCGACTCTTGTGTAAGATTCTTCAAAATTAAATATTCATCAACTAAATTTTTGGAGGAACGAATAAAATGCCACAAGAAAAACGCAAAAAGGCTAAAGCAATAGTGTTGCCAGCATTAATCTTGTCTTTGTTTTTACTGCAAGTTGCATTTGCAATTGCAGCAACAGATACATCAAACTTTGACCAGATAATCAAGCCAATTCAGTCTATCTATGATTTGGTTAAGTATGCTGTGACAATAATTGCAGGTCTTGTCTCGCTATTCGCAGGGATTACATACATTACAAGTGGCTCTGACCCAGGAAAAAGGGAGAAGGCAAAGAGCATGATAATGTATGTTTTGATTGGTTTAGCAGTAATTTGGGCAGCACCATTTATTGTTAAACTGATACTGGGAAGTTAAGAAAGATGAGAAAGCAAGTGTTAATCTACCTAGCTTTAGCTATGCTCCTACCCTCTGCTATTGCATTTAACTGCAATAGTTTGAGTGGAGGAGATTTAACTATTTGCAACTCTATTCAAAGCACCAATTTGTCATCTTATGAAAAAGATTTGTTGATTTCAGATATTTTTAATAAAAATAAGACTTCTCCTAATTTTGATTTTATTTATTCTTGGAATACTAACTTAAACATTCCAAATCCTCCTAATGGAAAGTATTCTTCAAGTGGAACAATTTATTCTGCATGGTTAAAGGTAATTACATTAATGCCTTCTATTATAGAGAATAATACTCTTTATGCTTCCACAACAGGAAAATTATTATCCGCTTATAGTTATCAGACAAGTTTACCTTTTGGGACAGAAAGCGGTGATTGCAAAACTAATTATTATTCAACAGGCAGTTCAGCTGTTCTTAATGTCTATTTGAATAATCAATTTATAGGAAACAACAAACTTTCAGCTTATTTAATAAATCAAGATGTAGAAAACTTAAACTTTATTACAAGACTAGCAATTAAATCAAATTATAATGCAGAGCATTATCAAAATACAAAATACTGCTGTAAATATTATAAAAACAAATGTTCAAAGTATTGCACAAAATGTGCTTATTCTTACACTAGCTACAGAACAGACACATTAAACTTAGAAGATAGCTTAACTGCCAAATTATACAAAGGTCAGCTAAATAGTTCGTTCAAAATAACAAATGAATATTATAATATAACTCAAGGAGAAATTAATGCGACAGGTTATACAAAGTTTATCTTAAGTTTTAATAATTCTTATTATCAAATCTCTAAATATGTTTACTCATTGAACTATTCTCTGCCCTATTATGTTTTAACAACTAAAGCAGGACCAATAGAAACAGAAACATTAAGCAATATTCATGCAACAAGAGAGAATAATAAGATTCTATTTGCAGTTCATGATGATTCTAATTGCCAAATACAATTATTTGATCATTTTAACTTAATAATAAAAAATTGCGATATGAGTTTTAATAAAACTGATTTTTCAATAAAAACAGATAAGATAAGCTATTATGAAAATGATACAATAAAAGTATATCTCACTCCGAGCAATTTAGTCTTTAATATAACTTATGCAAATCAAAGCAAATCAGCAAAGAATTATACAGAATTTAAAGCTGTTTTGTTTGAAAATCAGATTAGAGTAAAATTAAATAATCAAATTAAAGATTATCTTATAAATGTAAAAAATAAAGAGAATACTATTATTTTCTATGATCTCCTGCTTTTAGCTTTCTTTGGCTACCTATTCTACAAAATTGCAAGATTTTATTATGGGAGGACAATAAGATGAAAATAAAGCATTTTCTTTGGTTTATGCCTATTTTTCTCATATCTTTTGTAAGTGCAACAGAATGCGGAATTACAAATCTAGCTTCATGCTTATCTCAGAGTTTCTTTGAATTCCTCTTAAGCATAATCAATGCTCCAATTCAGCCACTGCTTGATTTAATTTATAGCTTATTGACAAAGCCAGTTAATACTAGCTTATTCTCTGGAATATGGGGAATTATTGTCTATATGTTATCTATGTTTTATGGTATTCTTTTGTTATACATTGGCTTTAAATTCATTATATCCGGGCATTCTCCTGAAGAAAGAGAAAAAGCAAAGAAAATGCTAACAAATGTAATAATAATGATGGTTTTAGTCCAAGCAAGCTATTATCTTTATGCTTTGATTATTGAATTAATTGCTTCTATGACAACTGCTGTTTTTAATATGATTCCGCAGGATTTCTTTAGATTAACAATAGATAATCTTTCAAATTTAGGGTTAGAATTGTTTCTTACAATGCCTTACCTTTTATGTTTGCTCATAATGATAATCATTCTTGTTATAAGATATCTTATTGTAAGTGTTGGAGTGATATTCTTTGCAATAGGCATATTTCTTTATTTTATAGAGCCATTAAACCATTATGGGAAATTAATAATCAATTTTTTAGTTGTGACTATCTCGCTTACATTTTTCTATTCCTTAATTTTCCTAGCATCTTCTAAGCTTCTTGATGTGGGATTCTTTGCAGATTTTAAAATACTTGTAATGATTGGGGCATTTGCATTAGTAAATGGAACGACAATATTTATCGCATTATTTGTGATTATCAAATCAGCATTAAAAATTGTTTCTCCAATCACAAAGGTTATTTCTGTTGTTGGGGCTATTGCTGGAGGATAAAATGTATGAAATTCCTCAACAATTGGAATATAAAGAAAAGATTGTGTTTGGTTTAACTTTTGAACAATTAATCCCCGCTATGATATTTCTTCCAATAATTATAATTATTTTTAGGATGAATCTTCCCATAACAATTAAAGTATTTTTGATATTTATCCCCATTTCTTTGGCAGCAGGATTTATGTTCTTTAATCTTACAACGATAATCAAAAGATGGGTTATATGGTTTAAATTCAGGGAAATAAAGCAAGACCAAGTAAAAAATTGGATAGGTCTAACTGAAACTAAAGATAATTTGTTTTATTTAAGATGAAGATATCATTAAAACCCCAAAAAAAGGAAAGAAAAATAGCTGTTTTAAGAGTTGAATCTATAAACTACTCTATAAAGCCAGAGGATGAAAAAAAGGCAATTATCTATGCATTTCAAAAATTCCTTAACTCTCTAGACTTTCCAATTCAAATTTTAATGCATACAGGAACATTAGACCTAAATAATTATCTCAATACTACCAAGAAACCAAAACTTAATAAAAAACTAAAAAAGAACTATCAGGAATACGAAGATTTCCTAAAAAAGACAGTTTGGGACAATCATATTTTAAATAAAAACTTTTATATTATAATTCCAGAAACAACAGATATAAAAATCCAGATTCAAATATGCGAAGACAGGCTTAATAGTTTAAATTTAAGAGTCCATAGACTAAATAATAATGAATTAGAAGAGATTATTGGCATGGTCTTTAGTTGCCAGAAACTTCCAAGAGCACTAAGAAATAATATAGCCTGCCTTAAAGTTGTTAAGGAATTTGAGTCAGATGAGGAGTATAACAAAAGAATAGAAACAGAAACAATTGCTCATGTAAAAAATAAGAAAAACAAAATAGACAAATCTTGGCATGAAAAGATTGTGGAGTTTCATAGGATAATTTATGCTCATGGTTATCCAAGAATGGTTGAATCTGGATTTTTGGATAAACTTGTAAGTTGTGCAGGTAATTTTGACCTATCACTACATATTCAACCATGTTCTGTAGAGAATACGATGGTTATGCTAAATAAAGAATTGCAAAAACAAAGAGCAGATCTATATGCAGCACAATTGAAAGGGCAACTGAACCCCAGCTTGGAGATAAAATATGCGGACACGCATAGGATTTTGGAGGAATTACAAAAGGGGAATGAAAAGCTGTTTAATATCGGCTTATACTTGGATTGCAAGGCAGATACTTTAGAAAATTTAAATCTATTAACAAGAAAGATAGAATCTGAGTTGAATTCTCTTTTAATAATTCCTAGGCAGGCATTATTTAGGATGTTGCAAGGGTTTAGGTCTTGCATGCCCTTTGGAGAAGATAAACTTTTGATGAAGAGAAATATTACAACTTCTGCTTTATCTGCATTTTTCCCTTTTACTTCATCTTTTTTCAAATTTGATCCAACAGGAGTATGGCTTGGCTCAAATAAAAATAATATTCCCATAATTAGAGATATCTTTAAGCTATCTAATGCAAATGGGGTTTGTTTGGCTACTTCTGGCTCAGGAAAAAGCTACATGGCAAAATTGCTCATTTCAAGATATCTCTTAAGTGGAGTAAAGGTAATTGTTATTGATCCACAAGGAGAATATACTGGGCTTGTTAAAAAGTTTGGAGGGCAAAGAGTTGATTTGAGCAGAGAGTCAGAGACTATGATTAATCCATTAGACTTAATGGGAGAGAATTACAATGATAAAAGGTTGGCACTAATGGATTTGATGCCTATAATGTTAGGAGATCTATCAGATATTCAAAAAGCAATTTTAGATTCAGCTATAACCAAAGCATATGAGGGTAAGGGTATAGTTAGCGAAGAATCGATTACTTGGGGCAAGGAGCCCCCAATTCTTGAGGATCTGTTAGAAAAGCTTATACAAATGGAAAAAAGAGCCACACAATTAGAAAAAAATACAATCCGCAGTTTAGTTAATAGGCTTAATCTTTATGTAAAAGGCGTATTCTCTTTTCTAAATAAGCAAACTAAGATAAACCTTAATACTAATTTTATATGCTTTGATATTGGCAATCTGCCTAAACAAGTAAAGCCAACAGTCATGTTTCTTGTTTTAGAGTATATCTACAAAAAAATGAAGAATTCCTTGGAGAGAAAGTTGCTAGTAATTGACGAAGCTTGGTCTTTGTTATCCAGATCAGAAGACGCAGGCTATATTTTAGAAATTGTTAAGACTTGCAGAAAGTTTAATCTTGGATTGTTTTTGATTAATCAGGAAGTTGAGAATATGCTTGACTCCCAAGCAGGAAGAAGTGTCTTAGCAAATACTTCTTATACTCTTCTTTTAAGGCAAAAACCCGCTATGATTAAAAGTGTTCAGAATATTTTTCATTTAAGTGAATCTGAGAAAGTTCTGCTTCTTACAGCTAGACCTGGAGAAGGACTTTTGCTAATGGATAATGATCATTCTGAGATAAAGATAGTTGCATCTAAAAGTGAACATGAAATTATTACAACCAATGCAGATGAATTATTAAAGAAGCAGAAGAAACCTAAAAAAGCAATTATCTCAACAAAAAGCAAGATAAAATCGGGTCAGAGAGTTTATGTTAAAAAAGATCTTGATGAATCTGATTTAAGATACCTAATATCAAATGGATTTAAAGAAGTTAAGCAGACAAATATTTCTGGAAAAAAAGAGGAGTACATGGTAATAAATGAAAGAAGTGAATCGCCAAACCATATTATCTGCATAAAAGAAATTGTGGATTATTTAAAGCAGTTTACTAATGATATTAAAACTTATCAGACAACTATGCCAGACATAGTCTTTAATGCAAATGGAAAATATTTTGCGATTGAAGTTGAAACTGGAGAAGTTATAAAAAATAAGAAAAGAATGAGCAATAAAATAAAGCTACTTAATGAAAAGTTTGAGAAAAGATGGTTTTTCTTTGTTACAAATAGAAATTTAAAAGAAAAGTATTTGAAATTAGGAGCAACTGCAAACAAGAGGAATATTAAATTTAAAATTAGGCAGATTTTCAAGAATTCTAAAAAATAGGCAAATTCGACACCAAGAAAATGCGGTGGCTAGAGGGGTATTCGTCGGAAAATTCCCACAAAAATCGAGAAGTGGCACTGGCAAATATAATGATTGTAGCCACCATAAGAAATGGGGAAAAACTATATAATCTGGATATCTATCAGTGAAAAGTAAAGATTATAAATATAACTTTCTTGTTTTAAATAACTTGGGAGATGAACAGATAAATTTTGATGGGAAGAAGGTCACAAAAGAAGATTTTTTTGTTTTAAAATATGAAGGAGCATCATTTGATAATCATAGAATGGAACTCCATAGCTTTTCTAAGCAAATAGTTGCTGTAGAAAAATTGCTAAAGGAGACCATAACTACTCTAAACGAAAAAGGGAAGATAAAGGATACTGCAAAAGATTCTAAATACTATTTGGAATGCAGACAGGGTTCATTTGAAACAATAATATTAATTTTGTTTGCTAATCCAGTAATTACAGGGGTTGTTTCTAATTGTGTTTATGATTATTTTAAGTACCTAATCAGTAAGGTTAAATCAAAGGATAACGATAAAGAAGTTGAATCGATGATAAATAACAAAATTGTGAGAAAATCTACAAAAGAGATTTTTTCTCCATGCATAAATAATTCTGATAAAGTTACTATAATTCATGGAGATGTTACAAATAATATTATTATGGGGAGTAAAGAAAGGGGAGAGGTTGAAGACCACCTAAAAGAAATAGAAGACAAACTTCCAATACAGGAAGTTGAAGAAGAACTTATTGGAGAAATAATGAAAATAGATGGAACAAAAACCGATGGGTTAAAAAATTTAGATAAAATAAAGCTAGGTTTTGTGGTAGATGGAGAAGATGAACCCACGGAGACGGTTTTTGAAAAAGGAATTAGTGAAAAAGAAATAAGAGAAATAATCTTTAATAGAATAAAGATCAATGGGATTTCTACCTATCGTGGAGAAGATAGAATAAAGATAGTTATAAAATCCCATACCCCCTCTCCAAGAAAGATAATATCAGACTATAGTCAATTATAAGAGTCTAAATCATTTTCTCTTCCAGCAATACCTTCTCTAATATCTCATAAGTAATTTTGAAAGAAAATTCAACTAAAGACCTATTTGTTTTTGCTTTTTTAGTATTACTTTCTACATCTTTACCACCATGATTAAGACTACTTCTTACTCTATAAGAAAAATCTAAAATTTCTAATAGATTTTTCTCATCAGTTATTTCTATTGGAGATTTTTGATTTATTGGAGACATATCTCTTAACTTTCCGAATATTTTTAATCTTTTTACTAAATCTTCGAATAGGTCAGACATCTTCCATTTATTAAAAATCAGTTGATATTTTTTAACAAAATCAATTCTCATCTTTTTATTATTCTGTTCAGGAAATTTTAGTCCTAAAAAAGCATCAAAAGAATGCCAAATATCTTTTAATCCTTCGGCATAAAATTGATTATCTAATCCAGAATTTAAACCAACAAATCTTTTCTTTGCTCTAAAAAAGTAAGTTTTTATATTCTCCTGCCGTTCATCATCGCCCAAATTCATCGTCCCTCACACCATTCACAAGTCTCTTTGGGACAATCAGAATTAAGCATTTTTATTGCTTTATTGAATAGTTTTTCTGCATCTTTAGACGTTATCTTCATCTTTTTTAGGTCTGTATTAAAAACAACTTCCCCCGATTCTAAAACTTCCTTAGGATGATAAAATAACAAATAAGCAAAGCTCTCGACTTTGTGTCCCAATTTTTCAAGAAGCCAAGCATAAATGTTTAGTTGGTCTTGGTAATGTTCATGTGTATCCTCTTTTAGTGGAAAACCCCTAGTTTTATAATCAAGAACAATAAACTTGCCATTTGTTTTGTTTATTAACATATTGTCTATCCCCCCATGAAGTATATTCCCTTCTTTATCTTCAAACCATAGCCCCTTTTTTGAATTTCTCCACTCTTCTAAAAGTTTTCCATCATCAAATAGTTTAAGATTCTTACATTCAGAGTTATTACACAATTCTGGCGGTAGTTTGCCTTTACTCATAAACCTATCAAAATGTTTCTTTAGAATACTATCCATCCCGCTTGGAAGACTGGGGAATGCTCCATTTGGTCTGTTCCATACCTTATGCTCAGATAACCAAAAACATCTTTGACACTCTTGCATTAGATTTAATGTTGAAGGTGAGAGTTTGAAAGGCATAACTCTATGAGTTTTTAGTCTTTTTTATACTTTTTTATTTGGATTATTTAAATACAGTTAAATCTAAAAAGAATTATTCACCTATTTAGGATATGGTCGGGTTATCTAAAGAAGAATCGTATCTTTGTGGATTGATGTGTGGAAGGGGGCATATCCTTCAAAAAGATAAAAAGATAATAATTGAATTTGCTCACAAAAATAAAGTAGCTTATGGTATTGCTTATTGCACTTCATGCGGGGAGTTAGCAACAGCACAAAAAGCAGATGGAGAAGAAGAAAAAGAACTAATCTGCAAAGTATGCAAAAGTAAGGTTTCTCCTTCAGTTAAAAAAGTATATGAACAGAAAGAGTCTACTATTGATTCTTTAAACAAAGACATTATACCTTTTCTTTCTAATAAGTTTAAGATTGAATATGATATCATTGGGAATGACCATATGACTTTATTAGTGTTAGATTTTAAAAGAGACGTCAAGGCATTTGAAAACCAAGTAAGATTCTTTGAGCCTAAAACAGGTTTTGATTCTTTTGAGATTCCAAAGGAAGTGTCTTCTTCAAATAAAGAATCTAAAACGGAGTTTATTAATGGTTTAATGGATACTGCGGGATTTTTTAATCAAGGAAGTTGGATGCCTAGGTCTGGAGAAAAAGGTTATGGGGTTATGAGGGGATATTTTCAGATAGTTAGAAATTGGAAGATGCCCGTGCAAATATGTGACTTTTTAGATGAAGAATTTTCTTTAAAACTTCAGACAATTGATTGGGGGCACCCAAATATGCGAGATCAAGCAGAGATCTATGCTTGGGCAAGAGAACATCAGGTTAAATTTTTTCCAGAAGAATATGGAATATTCAATCCAAAAATAAAGCATAAAAGGGAAATGTTCTCTGAATTAGTAAACCATAACAAAAAAATAAAATTTAAAGGAGAGGATATCTTCGGAATCTCCCCGATAAATAATGGACAAATAAAGCCACACCATCCAGAAGAGAATAATTCAAAATTGCCTTTAGAGATAAGAGGAATTCATTTTGATGCGTCTTGGCAAATTGCTTTAAAACTCGGATGCAGATATTTAGAAAAAGATTTTAAAAAAGCAAAACACAAGCAAATATTTTACTTAACTGGGAAAGATGAGGATCTTGATTACAGTAAACAACTTAAAAGATTTGAAGAGATTAGAAAAAATAAAACAATTGCTATAGAATCAGAAAGAAAGAAGGCTGAAGAAGAACTGTCCAAAAAAGAAGAGAGGAGAATAAGGACTAATCCCGAACAAAAGTTATATGCTCCTCTTTGCGAATATCTAAGAAGCTATTTTTCAAAAGTATATAACGAGGAAATAAGATTCTATGACACCTCTTCTTTTTATTTAAATAAATTCATATCAGAGAGTAATATTTCAGAAGAATTTGAATACTACGAGGAATATAAAATAAAACCAGATTTAGTTGGTTTTGTAAAAACTAAGAAAAAAATACTTATAGCAGAGATAAAAGCAACAGAATTATCATTGAGAGATTTGGGTCAATTAAGGGGTTATTGTCTAGTTGCAAATCCAGAATATGCAATCCTTATTTCAAACAAAGAACCTTCTCTAAATCTTAAAAAGATATTAAAAATGAATAAAGACATATTGCAATATTTTGATAAAGAAATAAATCTGGGTCTTTGGGATGGGAAGAAAGTAGAGGTCATTAACATATAAAATGGAATCAAAAAAAGATAAATTTACAGAAGTAATGAAAAAATGGTTAATAAAATATTTAGAAAGTAAGTATTCTAAGGATTATACAATTGAAGTTTTAATTCCTAGCGGAAACATATCTAAAATAGGCAATGACTCTATTAAGAAAATTCCAAACTATTCATTATTGGACTTCTCTCCAGATGTTCTGGGCATACTCACTTCTAAAAAAAGTAAAGAAGTTAGTCTGGTTTTACTTAACAGAAGCACGAGTGCAATCAGTGTAAAAGAAATAGGAGAAATGAATATTTATAGTAATATTATAAATCCCCTGCTTGCATTTATTGTTTCGCTAAAAGGATTACCTAATGAAGTGAATAGCCTTCTCCTAAATGATCATACCTGCAAATCTCTCCTAACTTATCATAATAAAAGCATAATTATCTTAAAAATTGATGAAACTGGAAAAATAGACGGCAGAGGCATTTTTCCAAGAGAATTTAAAGACGCTTTTTAGTTGGATCTCTTTTCCAAAAGATACAAATAAATTCGTGGACTTTATTAAATCTAAAAACCCAAGGATATCCTAATGTTTTCATATTATTATACTCGTGTTGTCTATCCCAAATTACAAATTCTTCTAATTCAAACCCAATCTCTTCCATAATTTTAGTTATATCTATATGAAAGGGATAAAATTTATCTTTTTTCCTAATATCCATAACAACCACACAACATCGTTTATTTGGTTTTAGCACCTTATAAACTTCTAAATAGGCTCTCTTTAATTCTGACAAAAATTTATTGTAATCTTCGATATTCCCCAAATCATTATCCGAATCAGAGTAGTTACCAATTTCTCGATCATCTACCGTTCTTTTTTGATTTAAGATATTCCAATATGGTGGAGAATTTATACATAGGTCTACTGAATTATCTTTAACAAATTGCGTTAAATGAGTAGAATCCCCGCAGTGAATCTCTGGTTGAAATCTACTATCTGGAGTGGTTAAAGTATTCTGCGTGAGTCTTTCTTTTGTAATTTTTACGAAATTAGGGTTTAATTCAACACCTATCCCTTTCTTATTCAATCTTTTTGCAGCAATAATTGTTGATCCTACTCCTGCAAAGGGGTCTAAGATAATTTCTCCATCATCTTTAGTATAAATCTTTATCAATTTTTCTGCTAATGCTATTGGAAACATTGCAGGATGTTTCAGTTTTAATTCTTCTTTACCTTTTCTTATATCTCTCCAGATTGAAAAAGAGTTCTGTAACCATTCCTTCCCATCAAGGTTATTCATCTTTTCAGCCATGATGTTTTTTACTCATAACTTTGTTTAATAAACTTTCTATTAATAATATTTCAGAGTTAGTTAACCCGTATATTTCATAAACTTCTTTATTTAGTCTTGAATAAACATTTGAAAATTGATCAGAATATTTATCTTGAATGTTTAGTAATATATCCACAAGAGATATAATTAATTCCTTTTTTGATTTGGATGGAGTGATTATTGGGAATCTACCAAGATACATTTTATCTGTATGCATTGTAAAATTAGAGTTAAGATAAACTACAAAGGTCATAAAAAAATTGGATAATCTTGATCCCACTAAACCCAAAATAAATCTTGTATCTAAAGAGATATCTTTTGTGACTATATTTGTAACTGTGTCTAAAGAGAGTTCATTATCAGAACTCAATGTTGCAAAAATCCCTCCCTCTTTTGAGCAAATATTCTGTGCAACTACTTTTTCATTTTGCAGTCTTTTTATTTTATTTGCATCTTTTTTTCCCAATAATTTAAGATCAATATAGAGAGGATATTTTATGCCAAATCGAGATATAGAATCCCCCCTAAAACATTTTGTAAGTTCATTCGATGGTTTTTTAGAGATAAGCTCGCTACTAGCCCCAACAGAGATCCCCCTAAAAATGTCGGTAACTTCTTCCAGTTTTTTAGGAATGTTCATCAGTTTATCAGCTAATTTCTTTACTTCAATATCATAAAATAATGGGAAAAAATCATATTTTTTAAATTCTTCTTGTGAAAGATAATAAGAAAACCTGTCTGAGAACTTTTCTTTATCTTTATAGGGGATTATCTTAATCTTGTTTTTTTCTAATTCTTCCTTATTAAGTGATTTTTTCTGAAAGATTAATATTATTTGGTCTCCTCTTACATCTTTAAAGTGATGGTCTAGATCTAAGACTAAATGAATTCTTGTTTTTTTAAGAATAAACTCTCGAAGTCCTCTAAACGAGTCTACTCTCAAGATATTTTTAGGAAGGACGAATCCTAGATAACCTCCTTCTTTTAGGAGTTCGTAAGATCTAGCAATTACCAAGCTTAGTGCATTAATAACCCCAGAAGAAACTTCATTAAAGAAGGGGTAATCTGAAGAATAATCAGAACCCTCTTTAGTTAGATTAATGAACGGGGGATTTCCTATAATTAGATCAAATCCTCCAAGAGTCATTACTTCTGAAAGCCTTTCTTTAATATTGGGATTGCCTATAAAATTATTAGTTAAGAGATTAAAGGAATTTTTGTTTGTTTCTGAAGAAAGATTAAATTTGCACATTTCTATAGCTTTCGCATCAATATCTACGCCATAAATTCTATCAATATTACATCCTCGTTTGAAAGCTTCAATTAAAAATGCTCCTGCCCCACAAGTAGGATCAAGAATTAATGAATCCTTTTTTAATGGGATGTTGTCTAATATAAAATCTATAATCTCTTTATGTGTAAAGAATTGCCCATATTTCTCGCGATCCTCTTTTTTTGCTAGTTTTTCAAAGACAGAGCTCATCAAATCCTTATCTGTTTTGATAACATTAAAATTTAATCTCTCTACTCTGTTTATATCAAATATACCATTTAATCCTCTTTTTATCAAAGCTCCTTCCATCATCTCTTTTAGTTCCTCCCATCATCATAAATTAAGGGTTTTTATAAACGTTGTCATCTATGTTTACTACGAGAGTGTTACAAAGATTAAAAAATGACCCTTTTTTATAATTTTTATGGTTGAAGAAAAGCTAGCAAGGTGTGAGGGATGCGGGAATCTTGTATCTGAAGATAATTTAGATAGATTTGGAGAATGTTCCTCTTGTAGAGCATTAGAAAGGGCTACAGATATGTGTGTTGGAGATTTAAATAGTAAATGACTTGGTTTCTTTTTCCTTCTTCTTTATTAACCACATTAAAATCGGTATAACCTCTTTGTTTTTTCTTATTTTTTCTACTTCTTTAAAAAAGTCTGGATATTCCTGGAATAAAATCATTTTATACCCCAATGGAGAAGCCCTTTCTTTTAACTGAGGAAATTGCTCAATTATCCCCTTTCTTAGGTTTAATAAACTCCAACAATGTGTGCTTTCTCTATATGAGATATCTCCTCTTATTTCTATTTTATTTCTTCTGGGCTTGAGTATTTGCTCATCCATAAAAATAAATGATTTAATGAGTATATAAAAAATGTCAACACACCAGCAACACACTATATTTTTGGAACAAACCGAATCACATTAAAAAGTGTCTTCAAATTATTATCAATAAATACAATGTCTTCATTTGCAACTTTTTCTATAAATCTTGTTAAATCTAAACTTGCATTTTTTGCTTTTTGAATTAATCTCTTTTTTGTATCAGAATCCATCCTGCAGTGGATGAAGTTAATCTTTTTAAACGGTATTTTGAAGGTTTGTTGATCCATCTTTTGATAGACCTCTTTACATCCCCCATAAATAAGAGAAAAAATTAAAAAAACTCTCTAAATCTTTTTATAAAATCTTCAGTTTTTTGTTTCGAAAAATTAAATTGCAGTTCAGTTCTATTATTTATCGTATTACATTGATTATCTAATCCTTTTTTATCAAATGGGTTTAATCCTAATTCTTTTAAAACTAATTCTATTTTTTTCTTAGCTTCTTTCTCTCCAGATTGAGAAGTAAGAATTTCTGCTTCAAAATTAAATCCATAATCTTTTATGTTCACTAAAGAAAACTCAATCCCCTTAAACTCGTAAACATTTGTTTCTGTTGCATATATCACTCCAATCTTCCAGTCTAAAGAGCTAAGAAGGTCTACATATTTTTGAAAATCTCCTAATAAGAAATTTATTGAGATTTCTTTTCTTGCGTGAGTTCCAGTAAATGATCCAGTTTTAACAATCAATTCAGGTTGTTTATTTGTAAATCTAATCCTTAAATCTGTTTGCTCATTACTTATTTCGGATATTTCTTTAGGTATACCTCCCCTAAAGTACATAAAAGATATTCTTTTCTTATCTTTCTTAAATTTTCCTTCAGATAAAAATTTCTGTTTTAATCTACTAAAATCGGTTTGATCTATCTTTCCAATGTATTCTACTTCTATTTGGTTTTCCATGTTTATTCTCTACGATCTTGGCGATATAAATATCTTTTCATCACTCATTCCAAAGGTTATTGTACTCTAAGGGAGGGCATTTTTGCTTGCTTAAAAATTTAATTGATTCTATTATTGATTTTTTTGGATTATTTGAGTTTACTTCAATTTTTTTCTTTCTAAGGTTGCAGGGTCTTATCTTGAAATCTTTATCTAAATGAATAAAGTTGGTCTTATAACATATATCGCATTTATTATCAAAACATATACATCTTAAAATTTCAAATTTGAATTTGTCAAATTCATAAGTATCTATCCCCCAAAGATAGGAACCTGTTTTTTTTATATTTTTTATTCTCTTTGATATCTGATCTTCTAGACGACCCTGTTTTTTTGCATTATATCCTTTTGTAGACATCGACTCAATAAATCTTGGAGTTGCTCCAAGTTTACAAAAATATTCCATAAAGCTTTCTATTTCGTCATCGTTTCTTCCAAACTCAATAGGGATGTTGATCATAACTTTTTTAAAATAGATTATCGCAGATTCTACTGCTTTCAAAACTTTCTTTAGGTCTGAATTTCCTCGCATTATCCGAGCATATTTTTCTGGATTTAAACTGGGAATATGTATATGAACTTCATCTAACCCACAATCTGCTAACTCTTTTGAAAACTCTGATAAAAAAAAGCCATTAGTTGTTATGCAAGTTCTAAGATTGTTCTTTTTAGCAATTTTCAATATTTCTTTTACTCTGTCAATTTCTAAAAGTGGTTCGCCTCCAGTGATATCTATCTCTTCTCCTCCAAGTTCTTTTGCTGAGGAAATTAATTTATTCAATAACTCTATATCTATTTTATTATTTGGATTCTTTTTTGGCTCCCATTCATTGTGACAATAAATGCAGTTATAATTACACGCAGAGGTTACAATAAATCTTAATCCGGGAGTTTTATATTCTACCATTTTTTACTCCTTGATTTTGTAATGGATTTAGTGTTCCTAGCCGAACCATCTGTGTCCATTGCGCTTCTTCCACAGGTTTAGAGACTAATCCATGATCTTGAAGTAATTCAGCTTCTCTTCTGTATGTTTCTAGATTTGGGTCGGGAACATGAATATATTTAAAGAAAAAATGATCCCATCGACCTTCAAAATCTGTTCCAAGTGACTCAGAACCAATAGTCAAAGTTCCTTCCTTACCTCCTTGAGTGAATTGATGTGGGAAAATGCTTCTTAAATCTAAAAAGATTCTTAATGGAAGATCTAATTTTGCAGAGATATCTCTCCTAAATCTTCTCTTTAAAGCATCTAACTTCCTAAGATTCTGGTCTTCTCCTCCTTGAGAAGATAATCTTAATAATCCTCCATAATTCCCAAAGAGACTATTTGTTAACCATAAATAAGCGTTTAATTCTGGAGTAAATGAAGGATCTCCAACAATTTGAGGCTTGTAAAGTTCTTCTGCCAATGCTCTCCAATCGGTTATATTGTGTCTTGATTCAACTTTAAATCCTTCTTGGGATAGATAGGGATCTAGATCTCCCAAACATCTTTTCATTTCTGGTTTAAGAATTACAAACATTTTTTCTCCTTCCCAAAACAAACCCGATATATGGTTTTTTAAAAGGGAATATTCCAAAATTTATTTTAAATAATACTTTATATAGCCAAACAGAAAGTTTATCTGGATCATAAAAATAAGAAAATGTTTCAATAACCTCTCCATTTGTTTGACTTATAATCTTCAACCACTCTTTAACAGACAAAAATCTCTCATTTCCTTCTATTGCTTGATTAGGTTTAAAGAAGTCTGATGGTATTGAGATTATTACATAATCTCCTAAGGAAAGCTCCTTGTTTATAATGGAGACAATTTCTTTATCTTTAAAATGCTCTAACACTCCATGACTAAAGACGACATCAAATTTTTTATTATTAAATTTTAAAATATTCTCTTTTTTAAAATATGGACTTTTTTTAAAATCTTTAGCAATTGTTTTTGCAAGTTTAATCATTTTATAATCATTATCAATACAAAAAACAGAATAACCTTCATTTGCTAAGAATATTGAATTAACTGCGCTACCACAACCTGCTTCTAAAACTCTTTTAGATTTAGCATATTTTCTAACTCTGTCTAAGAGAGCCTTTTTTTCTTTTGCCTTTGCAAGAATATATTTATCTATTCCTCCATACTTTCTTATCTGATCTTTATAATAACTATTTAGATTCATTTTTCTTAATTAAATTTAATACAAACTCTTTATCTCCGCCCTTAAATGCGGGATCCATTTCTGGATTTTCCAACATTCTTTTAGTTGCTTTACTTAATGGCAGTTCTTTTATTTCAGTAGGATCATTCATATTAACTGATTCTTCCGAAGTAACAAATCTTGTGATATTCTCATGGAAAGAAAGTTTTCTCTCACCAGAATCATACTTCCTTAGCAATTCTAAATCAGAATCCTTATAAGTAAATTTAACAAAATCATATTCTGTAAATCTTGGAATCATATCAGTTATAATTAATCCTTTGTTTGTCAGAATCTTTTGAAATTCTAAGCTTATTTTTTGATGTGAAGGAAAAAAAGAAACATATCCAGACATTCCTGCCTTGTTTTTCAATAACTTTATTCCAATAGAAACAAATAATGAAAAACATTCAGGATTGGGAGTAGGATCTGTTAAAAATACATCAAAATAATTCTCAAATTCTTTAGGTATACCTTTTGTCAGATCACAAATATGGGCTTTAATATTAAGATTATTTTCTTTTGCTTTTTTATTTATAAAATTGATTAATCTTTCATCAATATCTAAAACAATAATCTCTTTAGCAAGACCTAAAAATCCTATTGCTATAGAAGTCAAATCATCATCCCCAAGAACTAGTATCTTTTTATTATTTAAATCTCTATTTAACATAAGATATACTGCTCTTTTAATTGTTGTATCAGAAGTGACTGGTCTTTGATCAAATAAAAATGTTGGAACTGGTTTTTCTAAATATATTTGATCCATCTTGTTTCTAATTGCTTCTAAAGAACCTAAATCAATTAACTTTCCTTCACATTTTTTGCATAGTACATCTTTTATAAAAATCTTATCTTTTTCTGCATTATTCATAAAGAGATATTTGTCTTCTAAAAAAATCTCGTTGTTTTTTACCATTTCTTCAATTAATCTTAATATTCTTCTATCACTCCCTTGTAAAAGACGAACAATCTGCCAAAAGGTAATCTTCCCATTATTCTTTATAATCTCTAAAATTTTGTCATGACTTTCTATATAAAATTCTCTTTCAGATTCATTCTCAATTATTTTATCATAATTAATATTACTCATATTTCACTTCCCTAATCAGAATTTGATCTGATTTAATACTAAAAACTTCTTTCAGAATTTCCATTAAAACATTATTTTCTGGAGCATGTGCACAAGTTAAAAGATCTATATGTAAATAGTTATTTTCTGGCCATGTGTGAACTGCAAGATGTGAACTAGATAGAACAAAGATCATTGTAGCTCCAAAAGGAGAAAAATTGTGGAATTCTTTCTTAATTATCTTTAAATTTGCTTCTCCAGCAAATCTTTCGATGTAGGGAAGAACAAATTCAGCCTTATTTAAAATTGTAGAATCTAATTTAAATATTTCAATAATCTTATGCTCAATAAAAGGTCTATTTTTTATCATTCTAATTTTTCATCTTTTAATTTATTTTTAATCACATTATTTAAGAATAAATTTGCATAAACTCCCATAGGAAGACTAAATTCCAATATCAGATTTTTCTTTTTTAATTTGTATTTTAAATCCGATATATTATAAAATGCTTGTCTAATTCTCCCGGGATAACATAACTCTTTATGTTCTTTATTAAAAAACTGTTTAATTTTTATTCCTTCTGCCTTAAGAATCTTAAGGTATTTATTCCGTATATATTTGTCTCTAAGGAGGGTTTTATAACCTGGGAGGGGGAGATTTTTAACCCTCTTTTTATCTTTCAAAATTTCTAAAAGAACTAAATTAAAGAGATAACTGCTGTAACTCCCAATAAAAAAATTAGTTAATGGGGTTTTATTTATCGCCCCCAAATAATCAGAAGGATGGCTGACCAAGTGAGAAATAATCTCTTTTTCATCTTTCATAGAATCTGATTTATTGAGAACATCAAGACATCTGTCCCAATCAGTCCAAAGTCTAGAAAGCTCTCCTCTGATTTTTGCTCTTTTCTTGGATTCATTACACGAATTTAGACAAAATAGTCTTAATGCAAGATCATAATTTCCTAAAATTAACTGCTTTCCGATAAGATGGTTGTCTTGTCTAGCTCCAAATCTTTGATGACCATAAAAGCTAGGTATCCCTTTTTTAATCAGTCCTTTCAAAGTATCTAATGTTTTTATTACCTTCTTTGAATCAACCTCTTTTATGGTTACTTTAAAATGATTCCCCCAAATTTTACGGATTTCGCAAGGATATTTTGAATATACTGCTTCTTTCAAGAAAAAATCTTTAAACTCTTTCCTTTTAAGATCTTTAAATTTGGTTAAAAAAATTGGAGAAGGAAAAGAGATTCTCTGGGCAGTTAATCCAAAAGTATCCTTTAACCCATGATATCTAATCTCTTCTTCAGAGATACCCATATGAATTGCAATAGTTCTAATTGCATTAAAGGTACTTATTCCTTTTTTAACAAGTACACAAACCACATAAGGCTTTCTTTTTCCTAATGGTTTTTGGAGCTGTTCAAATGAGATTGATGGATAAACTCTGTATTTTAGTGATTCTTGAACAATAAAATCATCATGATTAGAATAAAGATCTCCCTTAATACGAGCAAAATTTAACCTATACAAATCTGAAAATAGGACTTTTTGCTTCATTTTATATTGTAGGGAGAGTTTTATATATACTTTTTGAGTATATATCCATATTTATTCACAATATGTGTACTTTAGAAAAATTTATATACTTTAAAAGATATGGGACAATATGAAAAGAAAAGTTGTTAAACATGGGGCAAGTACCTTAACGCTCTCACTTCCTTCAAGATGGGCCAAGAACAATAATATTCGGTCAGGGGATAATCTAAATATAGAAACATCAAATGACCACATAATTATTTCTACATCTGAACGTCATTTTGAAGCAATTGAAACCACTCTCACGGGAGATGAAGAATGGTTCATTACTCGAATCCTGAGACATCTTTATACTTCGGGATATGATGAAATTAAGATTAATTACCAAAAAACCGAACAATTGGAGCTAGTTAGAAAGGCAATTACTACTTTAACAGGTATAGAGATAGTTGAGAGTAAGCCGGGGTTTTGTATTCTTAAGTGCGTAATATCTTCAGATAACTTAGACTATCATAATATTGTTGAAAGAATGCTTTGGTTAACATTATCTCAATTTGATTATTTTTTAGAAGACTCAAAAGAGGGAAAGCCTAAGATGTATAATGAGGTTTTTGAGATACATAGAACAATTCTTAAATTAAATAATATGTGTCGTAGAGAAATAAATAAAAAACCCCTATATAACTCTATAATTTCAAAATATGTCTACTGGTTTTTAACAAGTCTATTAAATATCTCTTCTTTTGTTTTATATTGTTATGATTATTCTAAAAAAACAGATAAGATAAAACTCTCTGAAAAAGAATTAGACCTTGTTATTAAGACAAGGGATTTCTTTTATATTTTATTATTAGCTTATAAAAATCTTAATTTAGAAAAGACAAGGGATTTCTTTGAAAAAAGAGAAGCACTTTTTGATGAAGTCTTAGAAATTCTAAAAGATAAAAATCCGGTAATAACTCATTATTTTTTAGACATACTTAAAGAAATGTCTTCCTTAGGAAATTTAATAATTGCCTTAAAAGTTAATGAAAAAAAGCCTTCCAATTAATTAATCTTTCCAAGCAAAAAACACATTCCACCATCTTTGGCGTTTTGCGTGTTTTTTCAATTTGTTAATTTCTTCTTGTTGAAATTCTTCAAGAGATTTTAACTCCTCTGAATTATTATCTTCCATTTTATTGCACCTCCATTTGAATTTTAGTTAAAACATATTTGTATTTTTCTAAATATTTCTCCATGTTTTCTAACCTTTCTTGCAGGATCTCGCTTTTCTTCTCTGATTGAGCTAATCGCTGTTCAATCTCGGTTTTGGTTACATCAACTAGCATATCATCTTCAGAAATTGTGTCTCTCATTCCTAACAGCTCTGAATAATAATGAATTTTATCAGAGCTTTTCCAACCAAATCTGTATTTTAGAGCAGACTCACTCTTGTAACGAGGAAGCCAATAACAACAAGAACAATGGCGAAAATCATACATTGTTAATTCTGAATATTTTTGCCCTGCTTCGCTGGGTTTATCTCCAAATAACTTTTCCGCAAGCCTTCTAAGATATCTATTTGTGCAAGGCGGACTTATATCAAAAACAAAATCAGTCGCTTTTAGATTTTTTACTTTAATATATTCTTTGATAAGTTCAGAACTAATCATTAATTTAATTCTTCTTCCGAATGTCTTGCTTATATCTTCTCTTATGTTAAGTTCTTTAAAATCATTGAAAAAATCAGAAACCTTAATATTCATTAATTCTGTAGGAGCCCTTATGCCTGTATCAAATAAAAACATAATCAATACTTTATACTCATATTTTGCTTTATCGCAAAGGCTTCTAATCTGTTCTTCTGTTAAATATACCCAATCTGGTTTTTCAGATTTTGCATTAAGATCGGATGTAATATCTTTTATTTCTAGACCATTTTTCTTATTTATCTTTTGATACCAGTGCCAGAAAGTCTTAAATATTTTAACATAATCACCAACAGCTTTGTATTTCTCTCCATTAACCTTGGCAATCTTACCATTTTCCATGTAAGAGAATACAGAATGCAGTTGCACTTCGCTCACCTCGTAAATTTTTTGTAAATCAAAAAGCTCTTCTGTTTTCTTGAATAAAAAAGCAAGCTTATCTCTTAGGCTTTTTAGCCTCACAAAACTCCTTGAGCCTTTTTTGGCACCCATCCCAACATTGATGCCTATCTCCATATCATCTAAGAATCTTAAAAGAATTTCAGAATTAGCCTTATTTAGTCCTCCGATCTTTCCAGAAGATGAGACTTTCTTCTTCCATTCAAGGTATCCTTCTTGGTTATTGTATGGGTCTATTTTCATTATTGGCTTAACCAAATCGTTTTAAAAAACGATTGGTGTGTTTTTTGCCAAAATCCCATTCAGATGCCAGAAAGGTAAAGTGCTCCCGCCGGGATTCGAACCCGGGTTTCCGCCTCTTTCCTTAATTTCTTGAGAAAGTTTTGAATTTCCTCGGAAATTACAGCTGCCCAAGAGG
>Ga0233425_10004417_pt1 | contig 23657 bp, 19 predicted proteins | sample Watercolumn_Towu_2_FD_181712 | JGI IMG/M metagenome (GOLD analysis project Ga0233425, IMG submission 181712) | Freshwater microbial communities from Lake Towuti, South Sulawesi, Indonesia - Watercolumn_Towuti2014_140_MG | ecosystem: Environmental > Aquatic > Freshwater > Lake | place... | reverse complement strand
TATCCAACCCTTGTTCCCTTCCCAACTATTTTTTTTGAGGCGTTAGCTTGGGAGCTGAGGCAGGATCAGTAGGAGGCAGGAGGTTCCCCTTTCCAACATAAGCTTCTTGTTTGGCTTGCTCTAAGGACGATTGAGAGACAGAAGGATCGGGTGCTATTGGTTGAACGTATCGGTAACAATCAAGAACAACCGGCCCTAAGGGCTTGCCGGGTGCCGGACTTTGTGCGCGGACTCTTTTGTTTTCTCTTGGATCTTGCGTTGTAACCGTTGCCTGGAGTGAATATCTGGCAATTCCAATCTTACGCAATTCAGCATCGGCCTTTTCAAGCGACATCCCCACCACATTCGGCATCACCTTCTGAGCCGGTTTGTTCTGACCGTACGCTATTGATGCCAACATAAAACACCCCAACAGAATTCCTCCCAATAACAAATAACGTTTTCTCATAAAACCTCTCTTCTCCAAAAACATCATTAACAAAATCTCCTATTTGTTTTTTGATTAATCTCCTATTTGTCCGCCCAGTGGTACTTCACTTTTAACAAATTCGGTCTCTTCGGCACCGGCTCTCCGGGGCGGGGATCCTGGAAAAATATTACCCCTTTCTGCGGAGGGGATTGCATGCTGGCCGGTGCTTTTTCCCCTATTTGCTGGAAGTATATACCGCTACTTCCAAGCACCCAGGCGGCATCTTCAATCTTCATCCCCACCACATTAGGTACCGAACCTTCGTAAATCGTTTTCAATTCCACCCGATAAACGGGATTCATCACCGTTCCAGCAGCCGGATTCTGTGCGGCGACCTTATTAATAGCATGGTAGCTTGGCAGCAACTCCGAACTGTCTATCGGTTTCATGACATAATGTTTAGCCACCAATCCGCTGTTCCTCAGTACCAGAAGAGCTTTCTCTACGGTTAACCCGACCACATTGGGTACGCTCACTTTATCCTCGGGAGAATAGACATATTGAGACAAAATAACCGTTGTATTCCTGGCCACCGAGGTCCCGGGATTCGGATTTTGATTAAAGATCTTATCGGCCTGATTTTTATCTTTGGTCTGCTGGGTAGTGTGTACGAAATATTGCAGGCCGGCCTTGGCCAAGACGTTTTGTGCCTCCGGCAAACGCTGTCCGATTACATTGGGCACCTGGGTCTGCACAGTAGCCGCATCATATTTATACTGGGCCAAGGCCACTGACCGGCTGGGGGGAAAAGGCCCGCCTGCCGGTGGATACTGAAAGGCCACCCTGCTGTCCAGGGTTTTGTCACCGGTTTTATGTGGGTCGTTTAGAGAAACCTTCAGGCCCAATGCTTCTAATTTCCGTTTGGCCTCCTCAAAAGGCAGCCCGACGACATTAGGAAGGCGGCTGTTAAATTTATAAACCTTCAAAATGACGTTCTTGTTTGCCGGATAAGGTTGGCCCGCGGCAGGGCTCTGCTGGACGACTTTATCATCCAAAGCAGGGTCGAGAGATTCCACCTGTTCCGGTGGAATTTTAACTACCAGACCCAGACTGATGATCCGGCGGGCCGCCTCGGGAAAAGGCAGCCCCACTACATTCGGCATGGTCGTTGAGGAAGATGAACTTTGGGAGTACATCTGTGCGGGAAGGGCAAAAATAATCAACAATCCCACCAGACTGGCCAACCACTTCTCGGCTTTCATCAATTTCTCCCCATTACCTTTCTTCTCTCTATTATTGATGGTTGAATTCAATCCGCTCGTTGGAGATCAATGATGACGAAACGCTTTTGTCTTCCGCAGCCTCACCCGGCAGCACCCCGACGCCGCGGGTCAGGGCCTCCAGCGATCCCCTCAGGCGGGCGGTTTTTAGCGTAGCCTGAGGGCCGCTGTCTTTTCCCTGCCGCAGATCGTTAACCAAGGCATCCAGGTTGGCAATCTTATAGGGAGAGGCGATCACATAGAGAGTCTCTTTACCGGTGATCTCATCCAGATAATACCAGTTAGCCGGGGAGGAAGGGATCTCATAGACCAAGCCCCCTTTAACAAAGTTATCGGCCCCGGCCTCCTTGTGAGGGAAGATAATTTGGGCCTTTCCCGCTCCGTCAAAATTGACCACGTAGACATAGCCGTCGCCATCGGTTTTAAAGCTGACCCGGAATTGATCACCGGTCTTAAGGGTAACACCTTGAGCAAATTTAACCGGATCGTACTGAGTGTTTTTGGTCACCGGCAGAGTCTTCGGTCGACGTACTTTTAAGGAATAGTCAATACTGACCTTCTTGGCTGCCTTAGGTTCCTCGGGTGCCGTCGGGGTTTGGGTTACCCCTACTCCTCTTTTCTGGATCAAGGCCTGCATTTTAGAGCCCAGATTATTTAGTTCATCGAAGATGGCTTGGCCGCTTCCGCCAGCCTCGCCCCCCGGCTTAACATCCTGGGCTGGAATGGATAAGGCCTCGGTCATTTTTTGATCGACCCCGGGATCAGCCTGGGCCATAGGCTGAGGCGGTGAGGTCGAAGGCATCCCCCCCGGGGTGGCACCCATCGGCATAGGAACACCCATGGGCGGCGGGGGCATCATTGGGGGCGGGGCCAAGGCGGGATCCACACCGATTCGGGCGGTGTTAGCCATTTCCCTGATTTTTAGTTGGGCCCGCCTCAGATATCGTTGCTCATTTACATATTCACTTTTACTGATCAGGCAACTGTTGTATTCAATACAGACCTGATGCTGATGAGCCATTAAATCGCCGGTAATACTGTCCAGGTTAATAAGCGGCTGGGCACCAATACCGATTCCGGTCCCGAAATTCTGGATCACATTTAGGTCAAATTTAATCACCCTTTTGTATTGTTCAAAGGCCATGGTGCAGTCCATTAAAGGCCTTGGGCCGTCCGGACAGGTAACCTCTTTGCCTGTAGGCGCTCCTGCCTTGGTGGTGACACAGGCGGCTGCCAATAAAATGAAGCCCATCAATAGAATCCATTTCGACATTCTCATTATTTTACCTGCCTTTCTTTAAAAATATAGGGGTCAAGGGTTCTTATCTTCTTGCCCTTCACTTGAATCCTTCAGTTAATTAACAGAATGCGGAAAACCCTTTTCTTTCAGGTTGCTCAAAAGGGTCGAGATACAAGGCGCCCGAAATCCCGAGGAATGAGTCGTACATCAATGTACGTCGCAATGACGAGGGATGAGGGCAACACAGTAGATGGGCCTTTTTCAGCAACCTGTGCTCTGTCAGCGACTGCCGCCTAAAACAAAGGCCCCATACACCGACGGAGGGAAGCCCTTCTGGATCAAGGCATTTCGGGCCGCCAGCCAGGCCTCTCCCCGATCACCTTTTTGAAGCGTCTGGTGAAATACCTCCATGAAAACCTTGGTCCCCTCATCATCAATGGGCCATAAACTGCTTAATATGGCCAGGGTCCCGCTCAAATAAAAACTGCGCGTCAGACCTAATAGATCATCCCCCGACGTGATCTTGCCCATACCGGTTTCACAGGCGGACATGATGACCAGACGTGCCGGTAAGGGTTTTTCAAACAGGTCATAGGCGGTCAAAGGCGAGGCTTTACCGTCCTTGGTCATGAACAGGGCGGAATTCAAAGGGTCTTTGGCATTAAACAAGCCGTGGGTGGCCAGGTGAAGGATATCAACCCCGGAGCCGATGGAATTGCGCAGACCTTTTTCAGTGGCCTGATTACCGATTAAAGGTTTTATGCTGTACAAGGAAGCCACTTGTTCCGCCTCACTGCGGGCCCCGGGAAGCTGCGGTAATAGTCCCCCGAATTCCGGATCACCTAAGACGGAGATAGCCTGCTGGGTGACGATCGCATGGGGATGGCGGATCAGCCAGCCCCCGTTGGGCAAGACCACCACCGGAGATTGGACATTCAAACCGCCCCAGGGGATGAAATAAAAACTGCCTGAAGGCACCACATAGATGGTTTTCATGGCCGGCCACTTGGCTACCTGCAAACGGTCAGCCATCTCTTTTAAAATCTTTTCCGCCGGGGTGGCCGTGGGCTCTGCCGGAGCCGAGAATCGTTTGACGGCCACTCCCCGCTTGGTCTGGTCGCCCACCGGAAGACCAATAGAACGGGAAAATCGATCCAGCAAAGTCTGGAGATCGTTCCAGGTCATGTTCAGAGTTTCCACATCCTGGGCCTTGGTGCTGACCAGAAACAACTGGATCCGTTCATTGCCCCGGTCGGGTAAAGGATAGATCATCAGTTCACCCGGCTTAAGGCCGGCCTGGATTTGTTGGAAAGACTTGGAAGATATGGAGAGCACATCGGCCAACTCCGGGTCTTTCCGGCGGAGTTTTTCCAGTTCGGCCTGACGCAGGGCCAGCAGTTCCTGCTCTCGTTCCGCACTTTTCTTAGGAGAATCGCCCATAGCCGTATTGATCAGACGCTGTTCCAGGATTTGTTTGTTAAACTTTTGAAGAGATGCGACCAAGTCCGGTTCCCAGGCCTGAGAGAGTTTTCTTCCGGCCAACATCTCCACAAAAGCCCGTCCCCGGGCCCGTTCCAGATCTTCAAATAGGCGAGCATAATCTTTTTTCTTGACATTGATCTTGGCCAAGAGCTGAGCCACATCTTCTTTCCCCACACCAAAACGAACTTTAGCCTGATCGGTGGTCAAGGTTCCGGATATCCGATCAATCCCGGCTTGGGCCTGACGTAAGGCTTCTTCCGCTTCTGTTTCCCGTCCCATTTTATACAATATGTCTCCGGCCATGGCCTGCATGCGCCAGACCAGATCAGTGAGGCCAAAGCGTCGGGCCAGTTCCAGGGTCGTCTTGACCGTTTCCAGGCTGACTTCAACCTGCCCCATCAATAACAGCGTCCGGGCCTTTAAGGCCTCCAGGGTCACGATCCCCTGTTGATATCCCAGGGTATTAAAATAGTCCGTGGCCCGTTTGAAGAAGGGTTCCCCTTCTTTTGTGTCTTTGGCTAAGGCCATCTTGGCACAGGCTAAAAACACCAGATTCATTGCCCGGCCGTAATAGCTGTCAACATGACCGACCACAAATCGTCCATACAACGGATGGCCGGTCACATAGTGAACATCATTAAATTTTTTTTCCGCCTCCTGGGCCCAAAGAAGGACTTTAGGAAAATCCTCCTTAAGGACATAAACCCCGGCCAGGGCGGCAAAGGCCCTGATCTGGGCTGTGGCTACTCCCACCAATTGGGGGAGGTTTCCGGGCGGCAGGCCGTAAGACGTGGGCATGCTCCAGTTGCCGGCTGCTTGAACCACTTGCAGCAGGTCCCCTTTGGCGGCCTCATAATCCTCCAGCCAGACCTTGATTTCTCCTCTCAGGGCCCGGGCATTCCAGTTATGTCCGATAAAGGCCACCTCTCTCTTGGACGCAGTTTCCAGCTCCACTTCGGCATCGGCGGCCCGGCCCATCATGATCAGGACCTGAGCCTTAAGAAAGGAAATCTGCCAGGCCATTCCGGCCTCGTTTGGTTTGGCCTCGGCCTGCTCCAGGGCCTTCAGGGCCGCTTCGCCGTCACCGCCCAAATACGTTTCATAGGCCATTTTCAATTCAGGAGTGACGGTAATCCCGTAAATATTTTGTTTCCCCATCTCCGGGATTAACTGTTTTTTAGGTGGAAGTGGGGTCAGGGCGGTTTCGCTTTTATAAACTGGAGGACCGCTCTTTTCCCATTCAAGGATCAGTTTTTTTAGGGCGGCCTGGTCCATCTCTGGAAGGGGCTTTAAGGGCGGTAGAGCCACTTCCAGACATCCGGAAAGGAGGCAAAGCAAAAACAAAAAAGGGGAAATTGAAAAACTTTTTCTTGTCCAGCGCAATTTTATTTTAATCTTGCTCATTGTTCCACCCCATCACTTATAAACACCTAATTTCGGATTCCCCGGAAACCGATAAATGGGACCAGGGCCGACAACAACCTCTGCCTCGGCAGACGGTTCCTGGCTGAAGACCTTGTTGCGTTGACTGCCATCATTGGTGGTGACATAACGGACTTCATAAGCCCCTACCTGGACATTCATCCCTTTTATGGCTGCCTTGGCCCTTTCATAATCCATACCGATCACACTAGGCATCACCGCCACGGCTTTAACGTCAAGACTAATCCAACTCCCATAGGCCAACTTCTGACCTGCACCCGGATTCTGGGAAGCCACTTTGAGGTAAATTGGAGAGGGGACCTTTAAAAAGTCGGGGTTAAACACCGGTGGTTTGTAACCGGCACTTTCAATGGCTTTTATTGCCTCGGCCAGCTTCATTCCCACGACATTGGGCACTGGCAGGGTGTCTTTATACATGACCATTTTCACTACCGAACCTTTGGCCGCTTGAACCCCCGCCGCCGGATCCTGGGAATAGACCGTCCCCTGCTGCTGGGGAGTTTTCGGTTCCTGGGCACCAACCAGTTCATAACGAAGGCCGGCCTTATTCAGAAGGGCCAAGGCATTAACGAGATGAATACCAACCACATTGGGGACAGATACTCCACTCTCATATTTATAGGCTTTTAGCAATATGGTCTGGGTCGGAGGGAGGGGAGAACCGGCAGGGGGATTTTGGGCGTAAATTTTGTTATTCTGACCTTGGTTATCTGTCCTGGCATATTCGTATTTAACAATATAGCCTCGGGATGACAAACCTTTCCCGGCTTCTTCAAGGTTTTGCCCGACCACATTGGGCATGGCCATAGGTGCGGAAGCCTCATACCGATAATAATCAATAACAGGTGTTCCTGCTATCGGTTTGCCTGCTATCGGATTTTGAGCAAAGACGACTTGGTCCTGCCCCTGGTTATTGGTTGGATGAGGTCGGGCTCCCCAGCCGGTTATGCCGGCTTGGGCCAGGACCGTCTTTGCCCGTTCCAGCGGCATCCCCATCACATTGGGCATAACCTTATTGGGAGAAGAGGTTTGAGAGAACACCATCAGGGGAAAGATGACGACAAGAAAAAGAATCACAAGGAAAAACGAAATTCTTTGTTTCATGACAGCCTCCTTACTTGTTAAAAACAAAAACCATCATGTCCCAAAAATGTCTTTATTTCAGATAACTATTTCCCCAACTAAACTAAAATGTCAACTAATAAAACTTTGCCAACAACATTACATTTTTGCAATTTTTAGACTCCTATTTCTTCCCTTGACACCTCATTCGTTTTTCCCTATTTTGATAAAAAATTGGTTTTTTACCTATCTAGTTTTCATCCGGAAATTCGAATTTCCGGATGAAAACACCTGGATTCTGACTTGCGACTCTGGCCAGAAACCCCTTTTTCAAAGGGTTTCTGGCCACGGAGAGTATCCAGCAGCTGTATGTTCGCATCCGGAAAGGGCGTTTCCGGATGCGAACTATCTGGTTGAGCAAAAAATTAATAAATCCGGAAAGGACGCCTAATATGAAAAAGCCCTTATGGGAACCGTCTCCAGAACTGATTGAGAAGTCCAATATGACCCGGTTCATCCACTTCGTGAATCAGAAGTTTGGAAAAACCTTAAACAATTATATGGAATTATACGATTGGTCGATTAATAACATCTCAGAATTCTGGGCGGCTATGTGGGAGTTCGCCGAGATCAAAGCCGCTAAAAAATATGATCGGGTGGTCGATGATCCGACCAGGATGCCCGGGGCCAAATGGTTTGAAGGGACCAGGCTTAATTTTGCCGAAAACCTGTTGAGGTATCGAGATGAACGTACGGCCCTGATTTTTAAAGGAGAAACGCAACCCTCGAAGAAGATCACCTATGCCCAGTTATACGCCCAGGTTGCTGCCCTGGCCAAATCCCTTAAAGCGTTGGGAATCAATCCGGGTGACCGGGTAGTCGGATTCATGCCCAATATGGCCGAAACCATCATCGCCATGCTGGCCGCCACCTCCCTGGGGGCGGTTTGGTCTTCCTGCTCGCCGGACTTCGGGATCAAAGGGGTCCTCGATCGTTTTGGACAGATTGAACCCAAGGTCCTCTTCACCGCCGACGGATATTCTTATAATGGAAAGACCTTCGATTCCCTGGCCCGAATCGCCGATATCATCAAAGAACTGCCTTCGATTGAACGGGTAGTGGTGGTCCCCTATATTCAGGAAAGAGCGGATATCAGCGCTGTGCCCAAGGCCGTCCATTACCAGGATTTCATCGCCCCGGAAACCAACCTCGAGATCGAATTTGTTCAGGTCCCGGCCGATCATCCTCTCTATATTATGTACTCTTCCGGGACCACTGGTCTGCCTAAATGCATGGTCCAGGGAGTAGCCGGCATCTTGGTTCATCATCTCAAAGAATTGATGCTTCATACCGATCTAAAACGAGAGGATACCATCTTTTATTTTACCACTTGTGGCTGGATGATGTGGAACTGGCTGACCAGTTCTCTGGCCTGCGGGGCCACCCTGGTCCTTTTTGACGGTTCTCCCTTTTATCCTGATCCCGGGATCCTCTGGAAGCTGGCCCAGGATGAAAAGATCACCGTCTTTGGAACCAGTGCCCGCTATATCGCCGCTTTGGAAAAGGAAGGAGTCAAGCCCGGAGCCGCCTATGACCTGAGTGCCTTGCGGGCCGTCCTGTCCACCGGCTCTCCACTGGCTCCGGAAGGCTTTCATTATATTTACCGGGAAGTGAAAAAAAACCTCCAACTGTCTTCCATTGCCGGCGGAACCGATTTAAACGGCTGCTTTGCCCTGGGCAATCCCACCTTGCCGGTCTATGAAAGCGAACTCCAGTGTCGGGGCTTGGCCATGAAGGTGGCGGCCTTTAATGATCAGGGAAAACCGGTAGTCGATGAGTTGGGAGAACTGGTTTGCACCCTGGCCTTTCCTTCCATGCCCCTTTACTTCTGGAACGATCCCAATCAGGAAAAATATCTCAGCGCCTACTTTAAAGTCTTCCCCGGTGTCTGGTGCCATGGCGATTTTATCAAAGTGACCGAAAACGGCGGAGTGATCATCTACGGCCGCTCCGATGCCACCCTCAACCCCGGCGGGGTGCGCATCGGCACGGCCGATATTTACCGCCAGGTCGAAACCCTTCCGGAAATTGCCGACAGTATCGTCATCGGCCAGGATTGGGACAATGATGTGCGCATCATCCTTTTTATCAAATTGGCCCAAGGGGTGGAGTTGACTCCTGCCCTGGAGAATAAAATCAAAAAGACCATTCGGGAGAACACCACTCCCCGCCATGTGCCAGCCAAGATCATACCGATAACGGATATCCCCTATACCATCAATATGAAAAAGGTGGAGTTGGCTGTCCGAAATGTAGTTCATGGCAAGCCGGTCACAAATAAAGATGCCTTGGCCAATCCTCAGGCCCTGGATCTGTATAAAGATCTCCCGGAGCTTCAGAAGTAATCGGATGTCCGATCTCATTCCATCACGCCAAGAGTGTCTTGCCTTGATGGAGCAAGAGAGTATGCTCTCCCAGATAAAAGACCACAGCCTGCAGGTGTGCCGGGTGGCCCTTTGTCTGGGAGAAAACCTGCTTGCCCATTTTCCTAAATTGGATTTGAGGTTGATTGAGGCCGGGGCCTTGCTCCATGATATCGCTAAAACCGAGTGTCTAAAAACAAAAGGTAATCATGTTGAGGTTGGAGTGGACATGGTTAGGACGTGGGGATTCAATACCGTAGCCCAAATCGTAGCTCAGCATGTCAGTTTTGAGAGTCCGGACTATTACAACGGCTCGATTGATGAAGTGGTCCTGGTCCATTACGCCGACAAGCGGGTCCTCCATGAAAAAATTGTGGATTTAAAAGAACGCTTTTCCTATCTCATTAAGACCTATGGCCGGTCGGAGGACATAGTCAAGCGTATCGAAGCCCTTTATAAGGCCACCCTGAATCTGGAAGAAAAAATTTTTGAGCATCTTCCTTTTCCTCCCCAGGCCCTCAAAGACCATCTTTCTTAACCATCTATCCATTGAGAATTGCTTTAATGATCGAGATTAGAAAAAATATTTTTTTGATTCCCGGGGCCAACTATTCCCGATTTCCCTATTGTGCCTGTTTATATCTCAAGGGGAAAGACCTTCGCCTTCTGATTGATGCCGGTATGGGACAAGCCAATCTGGCCCCTTGTTTAGAAAAAGGAATTGACCTGGTCATCCTCAGCCATTGTCATCTGGATCACCGTTTAACCTTGATCCGCATTCCGGACCGTCCTGTCTGGTGTCATGAAAAGGAAACCGTTTTCCTGGAAAATCATAAGCATTTTATCCGTGGCATTGGATTTCTGAGAGGAGGGCAGGAGGTTAAAAAGGTTTTCGAAGGGTATACCATACCGGAAATCCGCATCCAAAAGAAGCTCGTCGATGGCCAAAGGATTGATTTAGGGGGCCTGTCCCTGGAGGTTTTTCATGCCCCCGGCCATACGCCCGGTCATCTGGCCTTTTTTGTTCCGGAGGAAAAACTGCTTTTTTCCGCCGATATTGACCTGAGCACCTTCGGGCCCTTTTACGGCCACGATTTTGCCGTGCTGGACGATTTCATAATTTCCATCAGAAGGCTAAAAACCCTCCCGGCCGAGATGGTCGTCACCGGCCATGCCGGCCCCTTTGAAGACCAACTCTCCGAGCGGTTTACCGCCTATGAGACTATTATTTATGAAAGGGAACAGCGGCTGCTCAAACTATTGGACCGTCCCCGACCTTTGTCTTACTTCCAGGAGAAAAACCTGGTCTATCCTATCTACCGCGAGCCGATACCCTTGATGAAGTGGTTTGAACAGGTCCACCTGGAAAAACAACTGGACCGTCTTTTAAAATTGGACAAGATTAAGCTTCTAGATGGCCTCTATTCTCTATGAGGCGGAGTTTATTTATGGGTGATAGTAGCAAGCGGATCACCCTTACCGGATAAAGTCCGGAGTTGGCTCTAACACCGCTTTATGAACCACCATCAACTTGCATCCCATTTTCCTTGACGGCGTAGCTCTTCAATAATGAGAGTGGCCGCCTCTTTTAAAGCCAGCTTATCCACCTTGGTGCTTCGAGTAAGAGGGAAATCCTTTCCGGCCGGCCAGATCTCGACATGCTGCGGTCGTTTGTATGAAGTGATCCCCTTGACGTATTCCCTGACCTGGTCTGCTGTGATCCCAGCCTCTTTTTTCGGTCGAACAAAGGCGAAAATGCCTTCGTCGAATGTTCTGTGAGGCATACCGATAACCTCGGCTGTATCCACTCCCTCCAAAGCAGCCAGGTACGACTCCACCTCATCGGGGAAGACATTATACCCTTTCTGCTTGATGACGAACTTCCGCCGTCCGGACAGGTAAAGGGTCCGGTATGTTCCCATATCTTTGAAATAGCCCAGATCCCCGGTATAGAGAATACCTTCGGCTGATATGGTCTTGGCCGTCTCCTCCGGCATGTTATAGTATCCCAGGAAGACGATAGGGGGGTGATAGCAGATTTCCCCGATCTCATTGTCGGGAAGTTCTTCTCCGGCCCGGCCCTCTTGGTCCATCGGCTTTCGTACGGTGACCTGCGCCAGATCGGGAAAGGCCCTTCCTACTTGTCCGGCCATTTCCTCGATTGAGATGCCCTCCGGAGTAAAGGTGGCAAATCCGGCGTTCTCGGTCATACCGATACCGGTTCCAAAGGCAGGGGCCATGGTCGAGAGTTTTTTGAGAAACTCGACGTCTACCGCAGAACCGGCATAGGCTACGAACCTCAAACTGCTCAAATCATACCGGGTATAATCCGGATGATTCCAGAGCATGCGGAACTGGGTGGGGATCTGGCCGAGGATATTAACTTTATATTTTTCCACTGCTTCCAGAGTCATCTTGACATCAAAAATCCTCAGCAATACGGTTGTCTCTCCCAGAAACATCGTGGTCATGAAGCACTCGGTGACACACCCCACATGACTGGGAGGCAGGTTTATCAGAAGGCGGAAAGGGTCTCCTTCCCCCCTCCCCATGCCTCGGGCAAGAATTTCGTTTTGTACAAGGATGTTCTCATGGCAGAGCACCGCGGGCTTGGGCTCCCCAGTCGTTCCGGTGGTATAGATGATCAGGGCCGGTGTGCGGGGTTGGATAGCCGCATAGGCCCTTTCAAGCGTTCGGGAGAAATAATCCTTGAGCTTCAGAATGAGGAGTCTCCTTTTGGCCATCATCTCGGTGATGGCCATAGCCCCCTCCAGGAGCTCGCCGGGTTTAGGGTCAGGGGTAAACTGAACCAGGTATTCAACGGAGGGGCACTTTTCCCTGACGGCCCGCCCAACTTCACGAAAATCCCGGACCGGCGTCTGACCCAGAAAGAAAAAGGCCTTGGGCCCGATTTTGTTGAGGTCCCTGACCACCTCCTCGTCCTTGAGACGCAAATCCAGGGGAGCCAGGATCGCCCCGATCTTGAAACAGGCATACATGAGCATCATGTGTTCCGGGACGAGCACAAGCATAGTGGCTACACGGTCCCCCTTCTTGATCCCCAGATCGAGCAATCGAAGGGCGAAAAAATCGATGAGGGAGTGGAATTTTTTATATGTGACGGTCTTTCCGTCTTCATATTGGATCATGGCCGGCTTTTCCGGGTCCTTCTCCGCCCAATGTCGGATGTAATCATTGAGACGGGGCAACCGGACATATTCAGAGGGACTGTCCATAACTCCTCCTGTTCTCAGGGGTTAAAGGTGAACGGATAAATCCTTTTTCAGAAAGGCGTAGCCTCCGCTGAGGGCTTTCTGACCTTCCTGATTAAGCACAATGAAGTACAGATGCCGGCCGTCAGGAGGCCCTTTTTTGCCGACAAGTTGAACCCTGATCTCCGTCCCCGGGAGGACCATGCCGGTGAAACGGCCAAAGACGGACTTGAGAGTAAATGGGTTCCTTCCGGCCTCCTTGTTGAGGATTTCACGCACGGCCAAGGCGAATGTGGCCGTACCCTGCAGGATGGTACCCGGCAAGCCAACCTGGCGGGCAAAGCTTTTTGAAGTATGAATGGGAAAGACAATATTGGTGCAGCCGTCATAAATATGGGAACGCAGCGGGTCTATGGGAATTCGGCTTTCCCAGAGAGGTTCGGCCTTCTCTTCCCAAGGGGGCCCCTCGGGGAGCCTATTGGCCACTGATCCATCATCAGTACATTTCACGCCCCGCAGCAGGGCACCGGTATGCTCGGTGAAAACCGGGGTACCGGACCGGTCCAGGGCCTCAAACCGAATGACCACTCTTGTCCCGGCTCGGTGAGGGAGAATGGCCGCAACCTGCCCTTTAACCCTCAGCCGATCGCCGGGCCTCAAAGGACGATGGAATTCTAGACTTTCCGTATGGTGGACCTGGGTCATCAGGACTTCCAGGGGAAAGTCCTTGGCTTCAATGTACTCCCAAATTCGCTCAAGGATAGGCCAGGTCACGGCAACGCTAAACATGGGAGGGGCGACAATCCCTCCCTCCCGTACGTCGTCCAGATAATAATCGTTGTTGTCGTCAATCGCCGCCGCATAGTTCGTGGTCTGGCGCCAGGTGATTTCCGTATGATAGTCTTTCAGCGGTGTGCCGACAAAACGTGAACTCAGTTCCATTTGAACCCCCGGGAAAGGTCGATCTCAATTTGCCAATTACGGGGTAAGTATAAGGCAGAGGAAAAACCGGATCAAGGAGAAAAAGTCGTCCCCGTTACTTTGGAAAGACTTTCTTTTTTCGGCCCGGAGAAAAGCAGGTTCAAGCTGAACCTCTTTTTTCCGACCTAATGGAGAAAACCGATAAAAAAATTTTTGGTTAAGGTTGAACGGAAGAATAACCTGTGGTATAGGTAGGGCCAAGTGACTTTCTTCCCGACTCCTCTGGTTGAGGCCGCTAAGCCCAGTCCGCTTAAATAATCATCAGACCTTGAGGAATGATTTTATGTTAGAAAGGCTAAAAAAATGACCTACGCTTCGATTATCGGTTGGGGAAAATGTCTGCCACCGGGAGTTCTGACCAATGAAGATCTGGCTACCTTCCTGGAAACCGATGATGAATGGATTATCACCCGCACCGGCATCAAGGAACGACGGGTCTCCCACGTACCGGTAACCGAACTGGCTTATGTCGCCTCGGCCCGGGCCTTAGCCTGCGCCGCTATGGAAGGGTCTGAACTCGATCTTATCATCGTTGGAAGCTGCACCTACGACGAGCAGGTCCCGAACTCTTCATCCGGACTTCAGTTAAAGCTGGGGGCCAGCCGGGCCGCAGCTATGGACGTCAACACAGCCTGTACCAGTTTCCTCTATGGGTTGACGACAGCCACGGCCATGATCCGGACAGGAGTAGTCCGAAATGCCTTAGTGGTCGGCGTAGAAGTTATTTCCCCGTTCATGGACTGGACCAATCGGAACGTGGCGGTCCTCTTTGGCGACGGCGCGGCAGCCGTGGTGCTTCGGGCGTCAGAGGAACCGGAAGGCCTTTTAGGTGAGCAGCTCGGGTGCAATGCCGAAGCCCGGCATACTCTGCGGGTCCGGGGAGCAGGATCCCTTTATTTAAATAATGGTTTGTCTTATGGAGACGTGATCTGGGATTTTGACGGACCGGAAATCTTTAAGCGGGCCGTCGTCGGTATGGCCCAGGCCTCAGCCCAAGTCCTGGAAAAATGCGGTTTCTCCATCGCCGATGTGGATCTGGTTGTTCCGCATCAGGCCAATCTGAGGATCATTGAAGCCGTGGTTAAGCGGACCGGCTTGCCTATGGAGAAGGTCTTCTTTACCGTTCAACGATACGGTAATATGTCGGCAGCCACCGTCCCCGTCGCCCTGGTGGAGGCGATTGAAGAAGGCCGGGTCCAAGCCAACCAGCTCATCCTGATGCCTGCCTTTGGCGGTGGCCTGACCTTATGTTCTCATCTCGTCCGTTGGGGAGAGCGGGTCCATCCCCTGCAAACCACCGATGTAGATCTGCCTCCAAGTCCGGGGAATGCCCTGGAGATCGTCAATCAGTTAAGGCATCAGAAAGACCCCCACGGGCGATCCCTGGCCAGTCTAATGGCCCCCCGGTTTGTCGATTCGATTTAATTCAAAATTTGCCCCAACCTTCAACAAGGAGAGCGCGTGGACGAAAAAACTTTCCCCCAGAAAATGGAGGACCTGTCCCAGGCGGAATTAATCCAATGGCTGTTGGAAGGATTTCGAAGGACCTTGATTCACTATGGGAGCTGGTTTCGGGAAGTGGAATATCAGGTGGGGATGGACAAGACTGTTCAAATCGAATCGGAAGCCGGTGACCTGGCCTGGACCATCATCCTCAAGCGCCTCTCCGGACTCTTCGGCTTTGAGATGGAAGACGGAGTCCCCAAAGCCCTTAAAACCCTGAGCAAAGAAAAATTACTCGAAGCCATTGATGCCGTAGCCGTCAATTGGCTGGCCAATGACGGGGTTTGGTTTCAGACCGTGGAAAAACATTTTGACATGGATTATGCCAAACGCTGTAATGATACCTGCTGGGCCCGTTTCTCACCCTACGAGGCCTTGAGGATCAAAAAGCTGTTGGGGCTTCCGGATACCCCGGGATTGAAAGGACTTAAGTCCGCCTTGGGTTTCCGCATGTATGCCCGTATTAACCAACAGTCCATCGAAGAAATGGATAACGGTCAACTTATTTTCCGGATGAATGACTGCCGGGTCCAGTCGGCCCGGAAAAGAAAAGGGCTTCCGGATTACCCCTGCAAATCGGTCGGCATGGTGGAATATCCCTTTTTCGCCTCCACCATTGACCGCCGGATAAAAACCGAATGCCTGGGCTGTCCCCCGGACCATCACCCGGAGACTTGGTATTGCGCCTGGAAATTCACTCTGGAGTAGAAAAGCCTTCCCAACGAATTATTGTTTGTCTTCATCACCAACTATTCATCTTCAGGATTTACGAATGACCCAGATTTTATGTTATTCCAGGAATAGAACCACCCAGGTCGAAGAGGGCCGGGACCAGACCCTGAAGGCCTCCTGTCGCCTCCAGGATACGGCACTGGAGGCCTATGTGGAGATTGAGATTAAATCCCCGGACCTGGAGATCGTTCGGGTCCAGGGAACTATCCTGCGCTCTTCCGACGGCCAGGCGATGGATGTCTCCGAATCCCTGCAGAAGGTCGTGGGGGTCCGGGTCGGTCCGGGGCTAAAAAAGATCCTCAAAGGGCTTCTGGGCGGTTCTGCCCTCATAAAGCAACTGACCTTTATGATTGAAGAGTGCTGCGGAGGCGTTATTCTGGCCTTTACCAAAGAGGTTCTGATCCAGGCCCCTAAAGATAAAGAAACAGAAAAAGCCTTTTTTAAACAGATGGTCCAAGCCAATCCCCGCTTGTACGATAGCTGTGCCGCCTTTGCCCCGGGGAGTCCTCTGGTGGAAGGGTTGAAATGATCCCGCCCGGGCCGCAGGAGGCCTTTGGGAGGAGAAAATGAAATTTACCCGCCATAAATTGGTCACCATTTATCAGGAGGGACCGGATCTCCTGACCGCCCATGGTGTTTTGGAAGATGATCTCTATGGCCTGGAGATTGACCTGACCCTGAGCATCTCCGATCTGGAGATAACCAAGATCAAAGGTCAATGGAATCGAGCCGAAAATGCCGAGTGTGTCCGGGGGATCCCTTTCTTACAGGAGGCCGTCGGCTTCCGTATGGGAGAGGGGTTTACGGCCAGGGTTCAAAAAGTGATCGGCCGGAAGGCCTGCCGACACTTTGCCGATATCCTCCTGGAGACTTGTTATACCGTCAGGGAGGCGGCTTACCTGATCCGGGGGGAAAGGGCCCAGGGCCAGGCCCAAGTGGGCCTGAATTCCAGAGAAACAGCGACTTCGGTCCCGGGGCAAGCAAAACGAGTAGAAATTCCTGAACAGAACCGGGCTGGGGGAATGATATCTCCTCCCCAGAGCGGTAAGGGTCGGAAGACCGATGAGCTGGTTATCGATTTGCATGTCCATTCCTTTCCAGCCTCCTCATGCAGTTCCGTATCCGTGGAGGCTCTTATTGAAGAGGCCCAGAAGATAGGACTGGATGGGTTCTGCCTGACCGAGCATAATCACCTCTGGAATCCCCAGACCATAGCCGATCTTCGACGAAAGACCGGCTTCCTGATCTTGCGGGGCAATGAGATTACTACCGATCAGGGAGATATCCTCGTCTTCGGGTTGGAAAAAGACATCCAGGGCATCATTTCCTTAGAGGCCCTTAGATCCGAGGTCTCTCGGGCCGGCGGGTTTATGATTGCGGCCCACCCCTTCAGGGGGTTTTTGACCTTTGGGATAGGGCAACTGGGCCTGACCGCGGAAAAGGCCATGGAAAGACCCCTCTGGAAAGGGGTGGATGCCCTGGAAGTCCTTAACAGCAAGGTCACGGAAAAGGAAAACGCCCTGGCCGCGCAGGTGGCCATGGGCCTAAAAAAACCGGCCACCGGCGGGAGTGACGCCCACAGCACCGCGGCCCTGGGCATCTATGCCACCCGCTTTTTCCGGCCCATTGAAGATGAAAAAGGGCTGATTGCGGCCTTGCAAACTGGAAACTTTCAACCTCTGGCCTACAGGAAGGAACAGCAGGAAAGGGATGGGGTCCATGGAACAACGGATTGATTGGGAAAAAACAGTCCGCCGGATAGAGCTTTTGCTGCGTCTGAAATCCTTTCCGGTGGCCTTGAAAATGCTGGAGAAAAAAGAGGCCCTGGATCAAATCGCCTTCCTGAGAAAGCCCCAGGGCAAGCGGACCCTTTGTCAGCTCATTACCCTGGTCAGGAATTTCGACTGGACAGTCGGGGCCAAGGCCGATGACTTTCTTTCGCCCATGTGCGGTTCGATCATCGGTCTTAATGATACACCGGCCATCTATAAAGACGGTACCTTTCGCAGTATCGTCTGGGTCAAGACCAAGGAAGACGGCCGGAAATATGAGGCCGCTATCCCGCGCCTGCCCCTGGGGAGATACGAGGCCGTGGCTTTGGCCCCTCTGGTCTATAACCCCTTCGACCCGGACCTGGTGCTCATCTACGCCAATCCGGCCCAGATGATGCTGCTCATCAATGCCCTGCAGTTTGAAGATTATGAGGTCATGCAGTTTTTTTGTGTGGGAGAATCCTCTTGTTCCGATGCCATCGTCCGGGCCCTTCAGACCGGTAAGCCGGCCCTGACCATCCCCTGTTATGGGGAACGCCGTTATGGGCACGCCCAGGATGAGGATTTGATCATGGCCATCCCGCCGACAAGGATGCCCAAGGCCTTGAGGGGTTTGGAGGCCCTTTACCGGCGCGGTATACGCTACCCGATCAGCTATGGGGGTACGGAACAGGATCTGTCTACGGCCTTCCCTCCGGCCTATCACAGTCTTCCGCATCTGGAAGCCGTCCGGGGGAAGGATCATCGCCTCCTTTTAGGGGTAACCGGAGGCCGGGCAACCGGGAAGAGTACGGTGGTCCGGATGTTGAAGGAATTAGGTGCGCCGGTGATTGATTTTGATCTTTTGGCCCGAAAAGTGGTGGAACCGGAAGAACCAGCCTGGAGAGATATCGTCGCCTATTTCGGGACCCAAATCCTTCTGGAAGACCGAAACCTGGATCGCAAAAAACTGTCGGAGATCGTCTTTGGGGATCTGGAAAAGCGAAAGAAGCTGGAGGGATTTACCCATCCGAGGATCCAGATGGAATTTATTCAACAGTTGAATGAGATCGTGGCCAAAGACCCGGAGGCCATTATCCAGGTGGATGTGCCCCTCTTGATTGAGTCGAATATGTCCTATCTGTTTCATAAAATTTTAGTGGTCTCCACCACGGCCGAAACACAGGTCAAACGTCTGATGGAGCGGGAAGGGATCAGCCGGGAAGAGGCCGCCACCCTACTCAAGGCCCAGTTACCCATTGAAGAAAAGGTAGGCTATGCCGATTTTATCATCGACAATAACGGATCCCTGGAGGAGACCCGGAAACAGGTAGAGAATCTCTGGAAAGTCTTAAGAACAATCCAAAATGAAAAGATCATAAATTGAGGAGATATATCCGATGCCGGGACAATGAAAAAAGCGTTTAAGGTTGCAGGAGATCCTTTAGGCTTGAGAAATTTGATCGGTAAAAAAACCGCCTCCCATTCGTATCCAGACCTTTTCTTTCTTGACCCGCCCCTCAAGCTTGGTTAAACTAATTTTCACCCCGAAAAAATTCAGACCACTCTGTTCCGGAGGTGTTATGTGCTAACGGCCAATCGCGATCTGATGCTCCAAGCCAGAGAGTCCCTCAAGAATCGCTGGGGTTTAGCCGTTGGGGGAAACGTGGTCTACTTGATCCTGGTTGTCCTCATCCAAATGGTCCCTAAAATAGGCTGGATCGCCTCTCTGATTCTCGGCGGTCCCCTGCTTCTCGGATGGTCCGTATTTTTTCTGTCCTTCTCTCGAAAACAAGACGCCCAGATCGCCCAAATATTCGAAGGCTTTAATCGATTCGTCAATGGCCTGGCGGCTTATCTGCTGATGAGTTTGTTTATCCTTCTCTGGACCCTTTTGTTCATCATCCCGGGGATTGTCGCCTACCTCTCCTATTCTCAAGCTTTTTTTATCTTGGCCGAAAATCCCCAATTGGAAGGTCGGGAAGCCCTCCGCCGAAGCAAGACCCTGATGAAAGGAAACCGCTTAAAATTATTTTTCCTTTTCTGGAGATTCTTCGGATGGTTCCTGCTTGGGGTCGCGAGCCTAGGAATCGGTTTTCTGTGGATTATGCCTTACCTGGGGACCACCCTGGCCCGGTTTTATGATGATCTCCAACAGAACGCCGGGCCGGTTCCAATGGAAGGGCCGATTTTACAACCTATTCATCCCTAAAGGTCCAACGCCCAGAATCCCCATGCCTGATGTCCCGAGCCGCGTAACCGTAACCCATTGTCCGGATTATACCCCTGCCAACCTATCAAAAGCAGTCCAAATGCTCTTGGCTGATTTGGAGCCCCTTCCGTTGTTCAAAGGGGCCAGGGTCCTGCTCAAGCCAAATTGCCTTTCGGCCCATCACGGACCGGAGCGACCGGTCAATACCCGGGTTGAAGTCGTCGAAGCGGTAGGGCACTATTTGCGTACGCACCATCAGATTGAATTGCTTATTGGCGATTCCGGAGGCATGGGATCCTACGGCAAAGCCAAACGGGCCTATGCTCTAATGGGACTGGACCGAGTAGCCGACACTTTAGGAGCTCAATTGGTCAATATGGAAGAAAGGGGATTGATCGACCTTCAGAGCCCTGTGGGGAAAAATTTGCCTCAATTTAAGGCCACAGATTTGCTCGATCAGATCGATGTCATCATAAACCTCCCTAAATTAAAAACACACATTTTAACCGGGATGACCGGGGCCATAAAAAATTTTTTAGGCCTTTTGCCCGGTTCCCTCAAAAGGGCCGTTCATGTCGATGCCCCCAGCGGTCCGGCCATGGCCCAGGCTTTGGTCGACATTTTAGCCGGCATCAAAACAAAGGTACCTTTAATAATGAACCTTATGGATGGGATCATAGCCATGGAAGGGACCGGGCCGACCCATGGACGCCCCCAAGATACAGGCTGGCTCTTGGCCTCCCTCGATCCGGTGGCCCTGGATTATGCGGCCGCCACCATCATGGGATTTAATCCCTCGAAGGTTCGAACCATAACGGCCGCGGCTCAAGCCGGATTGGGAAATGGGGAACATTCCCGGATCGAGCTTAGGGGTGCCGACTGGAAGGAATTGCCTTTCCCGGGATTTCAACACCCCTTTACCCGGCCCAGGGAATGGATCGAACGAATCGTCCCTAATGTTTTGATCGGTCGGGCCTTTGATTGGGTCTATGAAGCCAAACCCCGGGTCCGAAAGGAGATCTGTCAAAAGTGCAATCTGTGTATTCAGGCCTGCCCGGCCCAGGCAATGATCATGACGGAAAAAGGTCTCCAGTTGGAAAATAAGTTATGCATTGAATGCTACTGCTGTCTGGAACATTGTCCTCATGAGGGCCTCTGGGTTCCCCGGGGTATTCTGGATCGGATTCGGGGCCGTAAGTCAAGGAAGGGGGCTCGCTATGCCTGAAGTAGGGATCATCGGCGCCGGGACCATGGGACACGGAATCGCCCAATGTTTTGCGGTTAAAGGATGGCCGGTTCGCATCTTTGATGCCGATCCTAAAATGACCGAATCCGTCCCGGAGCGCATCAAGGCCAATCTCAAGGTCTTTGTCGAGGCGGCAATGATTGCTGAAGAAACGGCCCAAATCGCGCCGGAACGCCTCATTCTTTGCGAGACCTTAGCTTCAGCCGTTCAAGGTTCGGACCTGATTATTGAAACCATCAGCGAAGAATTGAATCTTAAGCGCCTCCTCTTCGCTGAATTGGAAGACCTGACCAGCCCGGAGGCGATTCTTTGCACCAATACTTCAGCCCTCAACATCACGGCCATCAGCCAGGATCTGCACCATCCGGAGCGGGTTGTGGGCACCCATTTCTGGAACCCGCCTCATGTGCTTCCATGTGTAGAGGTCATCAAAAGCCGTTTCACCTCTGATGAAGTCTTTGAGAAAATCGTGGGGGTCCTTAGGGCTATCGACAAAGAACCTATTCGGGTGCTTAAAGATGTGCCCGGCTTTATCGGCAACCGCATGCAGCATGCCCTCCAACGGGAGGCCATGGATATTGTCGATCAGGGCATTGCTTCCCCGGAGGAAGTTGATCGGGTGGTCAAATTCGGTTTCGGCCTGCGGTTGGCCTTAATGGGACCCCTTGAGCGGTCCGATCAAGGCGGATTGGACATTACCTATCGAGTGCAAAAATATCTGCTGCCTTATCTTTGCAACCGTATTGATCCTTCTCCCATTCTAACCGAAAAGGTATCCGCCGGGCACCTGGGGGTTAAAGCCGGACGAGGCTATTACGAATGGCCTCCGGAAAAGACCGCAGAAACTATTAAGGCTCGGGACCGCCTGCTCCTGGAGTTAATCAAGCTCACCAATAAAAAATGAAACTTACTTTTTCGTCCTAATTCCTAAAGACATCACCGCCCCGAGGAAGGAGACCCCGGTGGCTAATAGAAAAGGCCAGGAAAAGGAGCGGAGAATATCAGCTAAATAACCGCCCAGCCAGGGCCCAAGGGCCTGACCGGTCCCGAAAAAAAGGGTCACAAAGCCCAGTCCGGCCGGAGCCAGTTTGGGGCCCACCAGATCACCGGCCGTAGCGGCCATGATAGTCGGGATGCTCCAGGCACTGAGGCCGAAAAGGAAGGCGGAAAGATAATAGCCAATAGGTGCTTTAATCAGGGCGAAGAGGAGATAGGCCGTTCCCAGGGTTACATAGGCCAAGGCCGCTCCCTTGCCTCGGCCGAATCGGTCGGAAACCCCTCCCCAAATAATCCCGCAAAAAATGCTCAGGCCCCCCACCAGACCCCAAAGACCGCTGGCTTGAGGTGGGGTGAATCCGACTTCCTTAATCAGATAGGCGGCAAAAAAAGTCATATAAATAATATATGAGAAACCGTACATGAAATAGACGGTTCCTAAATACCAGACCGATCCCATCTTATAGACTTTTCCCCATTCAAGGGGCTTAGAGACCGATCCGGGGGAAGGGGGAGGAGGGGGAGGCTCCGATTCCGCACCCACTTGTCGAAGTCCCATTTCTTCCGGTCTACTGCGAATAAACAAAGCGGCCACCACGGCAATCAAGAGAACCACCACACCCAGATAATGCCAGGCATAGCGCCATCCGGCCGGTCCGTAGGCCTTGAGAATGAAAGGAATGATCAAACTGGCTATCATGGTCCCTCCGCCGATACCGGCGGCCACAATGCCGGTGGCAAAGCCTCTTCGCCGGGAGGCAAACCAGGCCGAACCCAGGGCCAGGGCCGGAACATAACAGGCTCCATGACCTAATCCGGTGAGCAGCCGGAAGGAAAAGGCCTGCTCAAAATTTTGGGCCAGCCCGGTGCAAAACATAGTCAGACCCATAAAGCCCAGGGCCAAGGCCATGACCAGCCGGGACCCGAATTTGGAGGCCAGGGCCCCGCCGATCAGGGCCATGATTAAATAACCGATAAAATTTCCGGTGCCGATGAGACCCAATTGGGTATAGGTAAACTTAAGCCCGTCCTTCATGGCCGGAAGAATCAGGGTATAGGACATGCGCCCGAAACCGTGGGCCCCGATGGTCACCAGTAAACCGACAAAGATCACAATCCAGCCATAATGCAATTTAGGTTTTTCCATGGGTTATCCTCATAGCTGGTTAATAAAATTCCCTAAAGATTATAAATGTTGAGCTGCTTCAATCTCTATAACCGCTAAGGCCCGTACTAAATCAGCGGGGGATATTTCAACCAAAAAACCCCTCTTCCCCCCATTAATATACATCTTGCTTAAGGAAAAGATACTTTTTTCAGCATAGACCGGCATTTTTTTCTTCGTCCCGAAAGGGCTGATCCCGCCGACTTGATATCCGGTGTGCTTCTGGGCCGTTCCTTCATCACAGGGATTGATTTTTTTGACCCCGAGTATTCGGGCCAACTGTTTCGTGGAGACCTGGTTGTCTCCGTGCTCTAACACCAATAAAGGCTGTCCGGATTCCGAAGCCATGACTAAAGTTTTAATAATGGCATGTTCCGGGACCCGGAGTTTGGCGGAAGCCACTCGCGTGCCGCCATGATCTTCGTAAGGATAGAAGTGGGGTTGAAAAGCAATTTTTTTCTCCCTCAAGAAACGGACCGCCGGGGTGATGGGGATATCTTGCTTATCCATCAAAAAATCC